>Ga0182018_10002017_pt1 | contig 21493 bp, 16 predicted proteins | sample 812P2MmetaG_FD_120490 | JGI IMG/M metagenome (GOLD analysis project Ga0182018, IMG submission 120490) | Permafrost microbial communities from Stordalen Mire, Sweden - 812P2M metaG | ecosystem: Environmental > Terrestrial > Soil > Wetlands > Permafrost | place: Sweden: Stordalen | collected...
GCAAGCACGTTTTTTGTTGATGGACTGCAATACACAGTCCCCGCATTCATCCCGTTCTTATTGCTCATCTCGCTTGCCTACTGGGTTGTTCGACGAAAAGGAGAGTTGCCGCCAGTTGCCAGCGCGGCCGCGCAAATCAGCACGCAGGAATGAACGCGGCCGGAGCTGTGGGTTAGAATTGCCGAACTTGCCGTAATTGCCGCAATCCCACGTACGTGGATGTTAGCGGACCGAGCTTTGGCGAGATCACGTCGCGGGCAGGTACGCCGCGCGTGATTCAATTCGCATTGCGCTATGAGTTTTAATCGTCGAGAAATGTCTGCGGCGAGTAACCCGCTGGGCCAACGCTCCCAGTCACGGCGTTGGGCGCTTTGCTGTACCGCGCTTGTCCCGTTCCTCGCCGCTGCGTTCGCGTGCGATGCCTCGTTCGGCCAGGCCCAGCCGCTTCCGGGGCCTGATGTTCCGGAAATTTACCAAAGGCTGCTCCCGCAAATCGAGAAAATTCCGGTGTTCGATAATCACGGACATCCGGGCTTCGCGAACGATCCCGATGTGGACGCTATGCAAATTCCACAGGATAGTTCCGCGCCGTTCCGTCTTCGTGACGATAACGCCGAGATGCTGGGCGCCGCGCGGAAACTCTTTAATTACCCTTACTCGGATTTCTCGCCGGCGCACTTGAAATGGCTTGCCGATCGGAAAGCGGAAGAACGCAAAAAACTCCGCAACGCTTATTTCTCTCACATACTTGATCAACTCGGGATTGAAACGGCGATTGCGAATCGCGTGTCCATGCCTGCGTACCTCGATCCCGCGCGGTTTCGTTGGGTTTATTTCGTGGACTATTTCCTCTTCCCATTTGATTCCGAGCGGCTTGAAGCGCGCGATCCGGATCAGAAGTTGAATGTGCCTCTCGAAAGAAAATTGCTTGAGGGAGCGCTGTCACAGCAGAACGCCGGCCAATTGCCCGCGGATCTCGGCAGCTACTTGAAATTCATCACCAGCATTGTGGAAGCGAAGAAAGCAGCGGGCTGTGTCGGAATCAAGTTTGAGATTGCATATTTCCGGTCGCTCCATTTTGATGATCCGCCGGAAGAGCGTGCTTCAGCAATCTACTCAAAATATCGTTCGGGCGGTGTGCCCACCAGCGCGGATTACCGCGACTTCCAGAATTTCGTTTTCCGCTATCTCCTGCGCGAGGCGGGAAGGTTGCGCCTGCCGGTTCAGATTCACACTGCAGTCGGTGGCGGCGATTATTTCAATATGCGCGACGGCAATATCACGGGCCTTGAAAATATTTTGCGCGACCCGCGCTACGAGAATGTGACGTTCGATCTGCTCCACGGCGGTTTTCCATACGACCGGGAAGCGATTTGGCTCACCGCGCGCAAAAGCGTCTACCTCGATTCCTCGTTGATGGGCATTTTCGTATATCCGGACGAGCTGCACCGCATCCTTAGACAGTGGCTCGAGACGTTTCCGGACAAGATCGTCTTTGGCTCAGACACGTTCCCGCTCAGCGATGCAGTGGGTGCCGAAGAAGGCTATTGGCTCGCGGTGGAATCCGCACGGACTTCACTCGCCGCAGCGCTAGCCGAAATGGTTTCCGAGCACGAAATCAGCGAGACAAAGGCCCTCGAAATGGCTCACGCCTATCTGCATGACACAGCGGCGCGGATATATGGCGGCACGAAATAAAAAGTCCACGCTGTTTGCAAATTAGGTCGCTCGCCTCTTTCGCGAACCTCACATTTGTGATTAGCTCCTATCACTTAGCATGACGATTCTAATCGACGAACTCTTCGGCGCGCTCCGCGGCAAGTTTCAGGGAGAATTGATTCGCGCGAGCGATCCAGAATTCTACGAAGCACATAAAATCTGGAACGCGATGGCGCAGCGAACGCCCGCGCTGATCGCGCGGTGCACCGGCGTCGCGGACGTGCAACTCGCCGTTCGTTCCGCTGCAAAGGCTGGCGTGCTAACGGCTGTTCGTTGCGGCGGGCACAGTCTTGCAGGTTTTAGTAGTTGCGACGGCGGACTCGTCATTGATTTGTCCCGGCTGCGGCAAGTCGAGGTGAATGAGGGATCGCGACGCGCAAGATTCGCCGGAGGGTGCTTGCTCGGCACCGTGGATTCCGCAACGCAAAAGGCTGGTCTCGTTTTTCCCGCCGGCGTTGTTTCTCACACAGGCGCGGGCGGACTCGTCCTAGGCGGTGGCACGGGCTGGCTGACGCGGATGTTCGGGCTATCCTGTGACAACGTGGAAGGATTCACACTAGTGACCGCCGATGGCTCCATCGTTCATGCCAGGGTGCGCGAGAATGCCGATTTGTTTTGGGCGTTGCGGGGCGGCGGTGGCAATTTCGGCGTCGTCACAGAATTTGAAGTTAGGCTGCATCCACTGACTTCGTTGCTTCTCGCCACATCGTTCTGCGTCGAGCAGGATATTCTTCGTGTCGTGGATGAATGGCGGAAATTCATGCCCGGCGCGCCTGATGAATTGAAGTGGAATCTTTCCTTGCGGCTCGCACCGATTGCGGACAACTTGCCGCTAGAAATCCACGGCAAACCGGTCCTCAGCGTAGCGTTGGCGTGGTGCGGCGATTCCGCCGAGGGATCTCGCTTAGCGGATCACATTTTCTCGATCGGCAAGCACGTCGCAATCGCGAAGGAAGAGATTTCGTTTCTGAATTTGCAGACGATGGCCGACGCGGATTTTCCGCACGGCCGCCGCTATTACACGAAATCCGGCTACTCCATCAATCTCGACGATCGCACCATTCAAGTGATGATCGAGTCGCTTGCTTCAATTCCTTCCAAAAACACGCAGATCGAGTTGGCCTATCTCGGCGGCGTGGCGGGCCGCGTCCGCGCCTCAGAGACGGCATTTGGAGACCGCAGCGCGCCATTCATTATCAACTTGCTAGCAGATTGGTCCGACGCTACCGAAGACGCCGAAAATATCGCGTGGGTCCGCAAACTTTTCAATTCACTTCGCCCCGCGATGAAGCCGGGTGTTTACGTGAACTTTATGAGCGGCGACGAGCAGGACCGCGTCCACGAGGCCTACCACGAACGATGGGAGCGCATGGTCAAGATCAAAACGCACTACGATCCCGAGAACTTTTTCCGCATGAATCAAAACGTCCTACCTTCGAGCAATCCTGCAGCGAATTCGACGGATTGATGCCAACAACGACGGCGAATGGCCGCACGAAACTTTGCGAGCTAGCCAACTTTATTCTTCAACCCTTCTCAATTTCTCCCGCGTCAATTATCTCGCTGGGCCTGCTCTGGCGTCAGTTCGTTGTGTCCGGGGCAGGGGAAGCGTAGGATGCGTGAGACCGGAGGCCTAAATCGCAGATTCCGCGCAAGTAGTAATGTTCATCGGCTCATCTTACGTGCAATAAAGTAAATCAGACTTCGTTCTCTCGACCTGTCGGGGAGACCATCCATGTCCGAAAAACCTGCAAATCCTGTTCGAAAAGCTTTGTTTACAGATGAGTTCGTCCAAGACCCCTATCCCACGTACCGTCGCTTGCTCGAGGAAGGGCCGCTTCATTTTGTGGATGTGGGAGGGGGAATGTGGGGAATCTGGGCGGTTTTCAGTCACGCAGTTTGCTCGGCAGTCGCGAAGGATCCGAGACTTTCCGCCAAGCGAATCGATCGAATGCTAGTCACGCTCCCTATGGACAGGCAGGGCGAGTTTAACGAACTCGTGCGCATGCTGGGCATGTGGATGATTTTCATTGATCCGCCCGAGCACACTCGGATGCGGAAACTCATGAACAAAGGCTTTACCCCGTCGGCCACGGAGGCGCTACGCCCTCAAGTGGAAAAAGTCGTGGACAGAATACTGGATCCGCTAGCTCACATATCCCAGGCTGATCTCGTTAACGAACTCGCCTATCCGATGCCGGTGCGGGTAATTTCTGAATTACTCGGGGTCCCCGAAACGATGGAGAACGCATTTCTTCATTGGTCCGCTGCCATCGCGGAGTTCAATGGAAGTCCGGGCCGCACAGTCGAGCACGCTCAAAATGCGCAGAATGCAGTGCTTGCGCTTACCGATTTCTTCCGGAGAGCAGTCGCCGAGCGGCGCCGCAACAAGGGTAACGACTTAATTAGTCTACTGATCGATATAGAAGAAGAAGGCGAAGTGCTGACGGAAGAGGAGCTTTATGCGCAGTGTGTGATGCTGCTCTTTGCGGGGCATGAAACCACTCGTAACCTAATCGCAAGTGGCATCTACTCGCTTCTCCGCGAACCGGAAAAGATGGCCGAATTGAGGGAGAACCCGGCGCTCATCCGAACGGCCGTGGAAGAGTTTCTGCGTTTTGAAAGCCCGATCCAATATACAGCTCGCGTGGCGATGGAAGACATTACGCTGTGCGGCGTTCGAATCCCGAAGCGCCAGCCCATACTGTGCATGCTGGGAGCGGCAAACCGCGATCCAAAGCAATTCAAGGACCCGGATACACTGAACCTGAACCGCCTGAACAATCAACATCTTGCTTTCAGCGCTGGTCCACATTTTTGCATTGGAAGTCAACTGGCGCGGATGGAGGGCCAGGTCGCAATTCTAAAAATTGTCCAACGTTTCCCTAAGATGCGCCTCGCTCAGCGCGCCGAATGGACTCCCAACTTTGGGTTCAGAGGTCTGAAGTCCCTTCCTGTGGAATTTGGCCAATGAATGGCTCGGCAACTATGGCGAAAAATCGGGAACGCGATTTCCAGGTTTATCAAACTCTTTTCCTCGAACCTCGAACGCAAGTGACTCGGTTCTTAGATGGCTTGGAATAGTCCTATAACTTCTTCTTATATAATTGTAAATACGAGTTTTAGCTACGACTCTGGATATGCACTGATTCTATCGCTAGTTGCTAGTCGGAGGTCTCACTTTGGCGGGTAGAGTGCATCGATGGAGTAGATGATAGTGTGCTAGGCTTGCCGAGCTATGGGATGGCAAGCGCTGTAATTCCAGCTTTGATCTTGGGGCCACCGATAAATATCCGCAGCTTGATAGCTATGGATTGTCGGCGGAGATCCACGGAACATGCCTAAATAAAGTTCAATCGAGAGAAGCGACTATGAATCATCAGTCTCAAAATACCTCCGTCGCGATTGCTTCGGGCGATGTAGAAGCCGTCGTCACAGGTTGGTGGAAAGCGCTGCTGGCGCTTGATTCAGTCGGCCTGGATGAAGACTTCTTCGATCTCGGTGGCCACTCGCTGATCGGCGTGCAACTCTTCAGCAAAATCAAGCAAACATATGGCGTCGAACTTGGCCTTTCAACGCTATTCGATGCCCGCACGATCCGGCAGCTTGCCGAGGTTATCAACCAATCGGGCAAGCCTTCCAAGAGTGAACCCGAGCCGTGGTCGCCAGTCGTGCCCATTCAGGCCAATGGATCACGTCCGCCGCTTTATTTGATCCCCGGGGGATATGGCACCACAGTCCTTCCATTCCGCGAAGTTTCACTGCTCCTCGGCCCGGACCAGCCGGTTTACGGTTTCGAAGCCTTGATGCCACCGCCCGATGAAGAGGAGGAAGCGATTCCAGTGAGAGCGGCTCGATTCGTCAATGAGATGCGTGCGAAGCAACCAAACGGGCCGTACTGCCTCGCCGGCTGGTGTGGCGGCGGATATGTCGCATACGAGATGGCACAAACGCTTGTCGCAGCAGGACAAGAAGTCGCTTTTTTGGGCATCATCGAGTGTCCTGATCCTCAGCATCCGAGAACTTGGTGGGGAGGGATGCTATTCCGCACTCAGCGGGCAATTTGGCGCGTTCGAAACTTCATGAAGCGCGGCCCGAAAGGTATCGCGCAATGGGCAGGAGAACGCTCTCTACAGGTTCTCCGGGCAGTTGGATTAGCCTCTAAACGAGATGTCGCGAAGGAGTCTGGACAGCCAGACCCGTTGTCGCTGATGGATGTCGTGGACGACAGGGCGCGGCGCAATGTACACCGCTATCACCCGGCGAGCTATCCTGGAAAATCCGTAGTGCTCATCGGTAAAGAATCTTGGAAGTACAACGGTGTCAATCGTTCGTCAGATCCCCGTCTATATTGGTGCAAGCTCTCGAATGGAGGAAGCGAAGTAAGAGAAATTCCGGGCGATCACATGCTCATGCTAAAGACTCCGAATTCCTCAATTCTTGCAAAAGAATTAAGGCTCTGCATCGATAAGGCTCTCACGGCTGAATAATTCTGGGCTCGTCTCCCTCGCGGCAACCCGCCACCACAAAACAACAAATCCGCGCCTCAACAAATGTGCGCTGAGCTTTCTTCAGGCGATCTTTGAATCAGCGCATTCAGAATCAGATCCGAGCGATCGCGACCGCGCAAAAGGCGTGAGTCTCGTTGAGTTGGAGTGTGTGGTGCCCAAGAGAGGACTCGAACCTCCACGACCTTGCGGCCACTAGCTCCTGAAGCTAGCGCGTCTGCCAGTTCCGCCACTTGGGCACAACATGCGGAAAATCAAAGCTTTTTCATTCTGACGCGCGACTCCTGGAATGTCAACGCGGCGTGTTTGTCCGCCGTGATCGCTACACTCGGACTCGCTCCGAAAAGGTTACGGCGTGTAGAGCTCGGAGTCGGTGCCTCCCACCGCCAGCACTTTCCCGTTCTGGAGCCTTACCGCTACGTGACTTGTAGCGACTTTCAGACTGCCGGTGGCCGTCCACGTATTGGTGGCTGGATTGTAAAGGGAGGCCCTGGCGGTCGCCGAGGATTTGCCGTTGTAAACATTGGTTCCTCCCGCCAGCAATACGCTTCCGTTCGCCAGCAAAACCAAGGGACCAAAGTCAGTCGCGTTGCCCGTTTGACCGAGCGTCCGCGACCATGTGTTCGTGACAGGATTGTAATATTGGCCGGTATAACTCGGAAGATGATTTCCGTAGAGAAGCCCGTCGCCATTCGTAAGCGCCACGGCGGATGTGCCGGTGGCGTCTGTGTAGTAGAGATTCGGTGTCACCGTCCACTTTCCGGTGGAGGGATTGTAGACCTCGCCGGAGTTGACCCCAGCCACCAACACAAGACCATCTGGAAGCAGCGTCGCCGCTGCGCTCTCAGACACGGGCATCGCGCCCGTTGCCATCCATTTTCCAGTGGAGGGGTTATACAGCTCAGAGGACGTGCCCGCCGTTCCATTCACGCTCGTTCCACCTGCAACGAGCACTTCTCCGTTCGGGAGCAGTGCCGCACCCGCCGAGCCTCGCGCCATCGTCATGCTGCCGGTCACACTCCATTTTCCTGTCGAAGGGTTGTACAGCTCTGCGGCAGCGGTGTACTCCGCCTCTTCGCTCGAATTGAGGCCGAGATATCCGCCCGCGACCAGCACTTCGCCGTTTGAAAGCAGGGTCGCCGTGTGATTCAATCGCGGCGTCGCCGTGCTGCCGGTAGTGCTCCACGTACCTGTGGTTGGGTTGTACAACTCTGCGCTGATGAGTATTCCTGCGGGATCTTCACCGCCGACAACCAATACCTGACCGTTCGCGAGCAGTGTTGCCGTGTGGCCGGTGCGCGGGATGTTCAAGTTGCCGGTGGTCGTCCACGTGCCGGATGTCTGCCCGAAAGTTGAAATAGTCACGCACACCACGACGCCGAAGACGAAAAATGTTGAGGACAACAACGCACGAACACACGAAAATCTGTAGCGATCTGAAGGAATCATCGTAGCCTCCCGCAATTCAAGCAATTGGAATTAGGATCTGTGCCGGCCTCGACCCTTGCTGGTTGCAGGAGCAACCGCCCCTCGGGGCGCTTAAAACTGATCCGGTGGTCCTTGCTGGCGGACACTATCGAATTGACGAGTGATTTGTGTCGCGAAGATGTAAACGGAACGTAAAAAACTCCACGGATTCGCGGAGGCTGCACCTGGCGCCGTCTGGCGCGCAAACTCCATCGCCCATCTCTCGAAACTAACCCTATCGAATCGCAGCAATTGAACTTGACGCCAAACCACCACCGCGAATACAGTGTGCGCAATTTCAAGCGGGCCGAGGAGGCTGAATGGCGTCAATCTCCCCACGCGTGGAGAGGCGTCGCGCGAGCCGCGTCCTGATCCGCATCCCCATCAAAGTCTTCAGCAACGATTTCGCGGGTCAACGAATACACGCATCTGCCGAAGCTGTCGCGGTCAGCCGCTTCGGTGCACTCCTCAGAGCTCCGCTTGATCCGGCTCTCGGCGCGATCCTCGAAATTCTCAATGGACTCAACGAGCAAGCGAAGGAATTCAGAGTCATTCGAGTCGTAACCACCACCCAGGACGGCTTGTTCGAACTGGGCGTCGAGATGATTCAGCCCACCACAGCCTTCTGGGGTATCCATTTCCCCACCGAGGCGCCCCGAACGGACGCCTAGCCGCTAGGCCCATGCTATAATTTGCCAAACTCAGGCCTGTTGGGGATCGTCCCTCTTTACAACCGCAGTCCAACGGGCATGGAGGGAGTACTCATGGAACCGGAAATGTTTCATTCCGGCCTGTTTTACGTTATGGCCATCTGGGGAGCTGTAACCGTCGTGCTGATCCTTCTGCTCATTTACCGGGGTCAGCTTGCGAATCGCGAAGGCGACCAGATCTTCCTGGCAAGAGGGGAAGACAACATGGCGGCCGAGCAACGCACGATTGTTGCCCGGATTGACGCGCTGACGCGGCCCATCAAGGTGCTCTATGTCGTGTCAGGCGTCTTGCTCGTTGCGGTTGTGGCGGTCTGGCTTGAAACCAGTTGGGCTCAACGCTGAAACCTGCCTCGGCCTCAGGTATGTGGCGGATGCAACGCGGCCCGCGAATTCTTCGCGCCTAAGGGCTCCGCTAGCGAAGGACAATTTCGCAAGGGACGCGTGACTATTTCAATTTGAGGGCTTCGCCGGCGGAGGCGCGATCACACCTTGCGGCGAGACAGCGGGCACCGGCGGCGCCATGTCGCAAATTTGCGAAGTATGATTGTGCACGATCAGCCACTTATCGCCAGTCTTCGCAAACACTAGCGTCGTCTGGCCGTGAGCGACCATGGGCCGGTTGTCCACGGTGGCATCAAACTCCCATTGGTACGTCGCCCACGCCAAATCCGGCCGAAAGAAAATATTCGTGTTCCTTCGAATCAACTGCAGCGTCTGAATTCGCGCCCGCTGCTTCTGATAAGCCGCCACATAATTCTGCCAGCCGATGATGGGCGGTTCGTAAGCCCCGCTCGTGAACGTCGCATCGTCGGCGTAATACTTGTGCATCGTCTCAATTTGTCCGATTTGCCACGCTCCGAGCATCTCACCGATTTCCGTGTCTAGCTGGTCTGGCGTTGGTAGTGCGGGCGGCTGAGTTGTGTCTGGCGCCGGCGGAGGCGGCTGCTTTTTATTCTTTTGCGGGCTATAGCCGGCACGCGCCGGCGGCGCGAACAAAATTGATAACACAAACATAGCGAGCAAAATCTTTCGCACACCCGCAGTTCGCTGTCTCATTCTTTTCTTTTCCCCCCGATCTTCCGCGAGAATAGCACGATTTGTGGAGCAGCGCGGGCGGGCCCTCACGCGATATCGCGCGCGATACGAAAGCCGTAGTCCGCGTACTGGAATTCCGGAGGAATACTCGATCGCGCCGCACAGCGCGAGACCTTCGTATAGTGCCGCCACGAACCACCGCGCGATGCGCGACGCTTGCCCTCAGCGGGCCCTCGCGGATTTTGCTCCGGCGAAACCGAATAATAATCCGCTGCAAACCAGTCCGCGCACCACTCGTGAACGTTGTCCCCAATATCGAAAAGTCCGTAAGCGTTCGGAGCGTATTGCCCAACCGGTTCGGGCCCATTCTTCCAGCGCGATGCGTAATTCGGAAGCGTCTCCGGCGGCTCATCGCCCCACGGATAAGACTTCTCCTCGATGCCACCGCGCACGGCACGTTCCCATTCAGCTTCGGTCGGAAGGCGGTAGCGATTTTGCGTGATGCCCGAGAGCCACTCGCAATAGCTAACCACGTCAAACCAACTTGGCGCGGCGACTGGTTGTTCGAGATGATTAAAGTTCGCGTCGTCCCAATGTTGCGGTTTGCGATGGCCTGTCGCGTTCAGAAAATGCGCGTACTCCGCGTTCGTCACCTGATGTACCGCGAGTTCGAACGCGTCTACCCACACGCGATGTACCGGCCGTTCGTTATCCTGCCCGGCTTCGCTCCCCATCAGGAACCAGCCTTCGGGAATCCCAACCATGCGCGGCTCGTGAAACTCACTCAAAGAAAAATCGGCGTGATGGATCGGCGATGCCATCAAAAATTATTCCGCGACTGTGCGTGTCATGCTCTCGATTCATTGCCGTCGTATTCGAGTTGGCCTTCGACTGGCTAATGAGGTTTACGAATAGCCGGTACGCGCCGGGCACTCCCGCAGGCAATTCGCGGAAGAAGGACAATCCGGTGTAGATGTAAGTTCCTTTTCCAAGTTTTGCTTCAATAAGAGCGCCATTGTCTTCGCTCTCGCCCGGATCCGTCAGCCCAAGAATAGGCTGATAGCGTGAATCGAAAGTACCGAGGTAATAGAGCCCGCGCTCCTGCACCCAGCCCTTGAAATCATCTTGCGTAATCTTGTTCGGAAAATTCAGGATCGAATTCTTAGGCGCGAGAAAATTCACCGGCGAATTTGCGTCGGTGGTACGCGCCGTCGAATCCGGCATCTTCGCGGGATAGGGCGCCGGCAAATATTTGTTCCACGCAAAATCGCGCTGGTATTGGACCACGAGCGTCCCGCTCTTGCTCACGTAGTCGAGAAGCCGTGCATTCGAGCGCGGCAAGTCGTGCCGCAATTCGTACGCGCGAATTCCGACAACGATCGCGTCGTAACGGCTTAAATCGCCAAACGCGAGATCAACTTCATTCAGGAGATGCAGGTCAATTCCGAGTTGTCGCAAAAATTCAGGGATCGTGTCGTTTTCCGCCGCGATGTATCCGACGCGAAGATTTGGCGGCACGGCGAGATCGAGCACGTGGACCGTTGCTTCCGGCGGCTCGCTCCATGAACGCGTCGGAAGCGACGGAAGCGGCTCAAGCGACACGCTGAAAGATTCGTCGCCGATTTTCCCGAAAGCGCGAAGCGGATAGGCACCGGGCGCCGGCTTTGCCGGAGGCGTGACGGTAAATCGAATCAATTGGTCGCCCGGTTCGGAGAATTCAATCGGCGCAACCGGCGCGACGCTCCAACCTGCCGGCGCGTCGAGCGAGACCCCCACTTTTGCCGCCGAGGTTGCATGGTATCGCACCCGCGCAAGCAATTCGATCGGCTCGCCTGCGCGTGACTCCGGTTGCATCACTTGCTTCGGCTCAATCGTTAGCGTGACCGCGGGAACGAGCGTAATCGGAAAAGTATCCACGCTCGTTGATGTCGCACGTATGGAAACAACTGGCATTTCGCTCGTAAACGAATAGCCACCGACCGTGGCGCTCATGCGCGCAACCACCAATGGCGGCGGATACGGCAAAATGTAATCCAACGCGGACGTTGGTGCCACAGCACGGCGCGGGACTGCGACGTTGAACGAAGCCGCGTACTGTTTGCCTTCTCCTTCCGGAATTGGTGTGTCGCCGACGCTCCATCCATCCGGCACGACCAGAGTCGTGTCGTTCACCTTGATGCCGATGTTCTCGCGAAGCGTCCAGCGCGTGTCCACCTTGAACGTTTCGCCTGCCACAAGCTCATCTCGATTGGCGCGCGCGTCAATGTGCAGTGCGGCCACATTCGCAAGCGCTTGGTCAATTCGCTGCCGCACGCGCGCAAGCTCCCTAAGCAATTCACTCTTGCCGCCGCTGGAAGCTTTGACTGAATCTTCAAAACTGGCGATGCCGGTTCCCGCAGCCGCTAGATATTTTGCGGCAACGGTCCAATCCAGATGGAGCGCCGCCTCTTCCGCCGCAGTCAGCGACTCGTCCACATTCGCGAGGCTTTGCCCGTCGGCACCTCCCGGCTGCACCAGCGATAGAAGCGTCTTCGACAAATCCTCCGGGCCGACATGCTGATCGGCAGCTTTCGGATCAGCAACTACCAAATACAGCGGCCAGCGAAGGAACGGCGAGCTGAGAAACATCGTCACGCCCTGCGAGCGATGGAAGACGAGGCTTTCACGTCCAAATTCGTTGTAGCTCTTCCCCCAAAGCGCGGAAATTTGCTCGACCGGAACACGGAATCCATTTTCCTGCACCGTGCGGCGATCTTCGAGCACCAGCGAAACTTTCCATGGCGCGAGGCCTTGCCTGATTTGATCGGGGAATGCGCTTGCATCGGCCGCGGCAGCCACGGCTCGCGGCGTGAGAATTCCGCTCGCCTGATGCTGGCCATGTCCGGTATGGACGCCGCCCCATCCGTTGATGACGACGTTCGGCCGAAACATGCGAAGCACTCGAACCATATCCTCAAGCGGCACGTCGCCCCAGATTTTCATGGTTTGATCGGCGCTCTTCGAATAGCCGGTGTCCATAGCACGCGTGAAGAATTGTTCGACGCCGTTGTTCTTGCTCGCCGCCAGCAATTCGGACGTGCGGAGAATCCCAAGTCGTTCGCCCTGCTCCGGCCCAATCGCGTTCTGTCCGCCCTGGCCGCGCGTCAGCGTGAGCAAAGCTACATCGGCATCAAGGCCGTGCGACAGATAGCTGAGCAGGCCTGAGGCTTCGTCATCTGGATGTGCGGTAATGAAAAGAATTCGCGTGACCACGCGCGCCTTATCAATGGATTCGACGGTTTCAGGAAGAGATTGTGCGCGCAGCGAATTCCCTGCGGACAACAGGAGCGTGAGCGCGATCAACGCAAATAGAGAGAGTTTGTTTCTTACGAAATTAAATTGCCTCACGCAGAGGCCTCCTCAAACGGCCATTGTTTTAGGACTCGTGCCCGCCCCAAGTAGATGATCGACCCCAGCGCGACAAACGCCAGCGCGGCGATCATCAGCCGTCCGCCGGTAGATACGAAAATCGCCGCCCATCCCAGAATGGCGATGATCACGGGGACCGGGTAGAACCACATTCTAAAAGGGAACCGCTCGCGCGGCCAGCGCCTCCTCAACAGACCGAGGCCCACGGACTGGCCGATGAATTGGATGAGGCACCGCATGGCGAGGATGGCGCTAATTACGAAGCTCAGTCGGAAAAATAAGCTAAAGATGAAGGCCGCCGCGCCGAGCGCAAGCAGCGATACATGGGGAAATCGCTTGATGGGATGCACTCGCGCGAATACTGAAAAGAAATTGCCGTCGAGCGCGGCGGCATAGGGGACTCGCGAATAGCCGAGTGTCGCCGAAAATAACGAGCCGAACGCAATGAAGAGAATCAAGCCGGTGGCAAACGCCGCCCAGTTCGCGCCGTATGTTCTTTCAACGAAAGTGCTCACGACAAATGACGAATGCTGTGCCTCATGCCACGGCACGACGCCGAGGATGCTCGTCTGCATCGCAAGGTAAAGCACCGCGATCCCAAAAATAGAAATGAAAATCGCGCGCGGGATGTTCTTTTGCGGCTCGCGCACTTCTCCGCCCAGTGTGGCCACGTTGTAGTAACCGAGATACGTATAGATCGTCTGCACCGTGGCGTGTCCCAGCCCCGCAAAAAAGATCCACGAGAAATTCCACGCGCCTGCCGGAAACGTGAAAGCGCGATGAACATCAAAATGCGTCGCTCCGCCCCAGATCAGCCAAGCCATCGTCCCGACAACGCCGACCCAGATTGCCATCGAGATTTTCCCAACTGCCGCGATACGGCGATACAAAAGAAATACGACGAGCACCACGACGGCGCCCGCCGCGGCCCTTTGCTGAATCCAACTAAGCGGATGCAGATACGTCAGATACTGCGCGAAGCCGATTGCCGCGGACGCCATCACCAGCGGCGCCTGAATCATCGTCTGCCAGATCAACAGAAACGACATGAACCGTCCCCAGCGCCCGGGGCCGTAAGCTTCGCGCAAATAAACGTAGCTCCCGCCCGCCTCAGGCATTGCAGCTCCGAGCTCCGCCCAAACACACGCGTCAAAAAAGGAAAGCAACGCGCCCGCTATCCATGCGAGCAGGCATTGCGGCCCCGGCATGGCCTGAATGACGAACGGAATCACGATGAACGGCCCGATGCCGACCATGTCAATCATGTTGAGCGCGGTCGCTTCCTTGAGTCCCAGGCCGCGTTCGAGCTTTTCCGCAGGGTTCATGAAATTCGTCGCGCAATCGGCCGCGAGGACGGAAAGGGTAGCAAAGTTTCACATTCCGCCCCGGCGAAATCTTCCTGTCAAATGCGGATGTCGAAGCTTCGTAAAAATCTAGAAGTTAATTCCGTGCGGCTTCTTCTTGCTCGAAAGCGTGGTAGGACGAACGAACGAGCGGACCGGCTTCAACGTGCTTGAATCCCATCTGCTCGCCGAGGTGTTTGTACTCCGCAAATTCGTCGGGATGGACGTATCGCTCGATCGGCAAATGTTCCGGCGTGGGCTGTAGATACTGCCCGAGCGTAAGAATGTGCGTCCCCTGCGCGGCAATTTCCTTCATTGCGCTCAGGATTTCATCGCGCGTCTCTCCGAGGCCGAGCATCATTCCGGTTTTGGTCGGCATCTCCGGAGCCATCTCGCGCGCGCGACGAAGAAGTTCGAGTGAACGTTCGTACACGGCGCCCTTGCGCACGCGGCGATACAATCGCGGGACCGTCTCCATGTTGTGATTCAACACATCCGGCCGAGCGGCGATCACTGATTCCAGAGCCGGCCAATCGCCGCGAAAATCAGGGATTAAAACTTCCACGCGGCAATCAGGGACACGGCGGCGGATTTCGGAGATCGTGACCGCAAAAATTGCCGCGCCTCCATCCGGCTGATCGTCGCGATTCACCGACGTGACCACGGCGTAGCGCAATCCCATCCGCTCCACGGCTTCCGCGACCCTCTCGGGTTCATCTTCGGCCGGAGGCCCGGCCGGTTTCCCAGACGGCACGGCGCAAAATCCGCACGCGCGCGTGCAGATATCGCCAAGGATCATGAAAGTCGCGGTCCGGTGCTCCCAGCACTCGCCCATGTTCGGGCAGCGCGCACTCTCGCACACCGTGTGCAAATCGAGCCCGCGCATGATGCGCTTCAGATCCTGGTAATTCGGCCCGCCAAAAAATCGCACGCGCAGCCAGGACGGACGCGGATGCGCCGCCGGAGGCGGAACGAAGGGTTGCGCACTAGGCAAGATGTTAAATGGAGACGCCATAGCCCCTTACTCGAATCATCCATTCTACGCGTGAGGGCACGCCTTCACAAGTTGCAGCGGACTCTCAACGAAATCCACAGCGTTGGACTTCGCATGTGGGAAGGACCAAAACGTCGAACAAACACCACACGAAAACCTCGTAAACTGTTGTATTCTTACAACAGTAACCCCAACGTTGTATTTATGTAGCTTCTAAACAGCTGAAAATAAACGGATAATAACCTATAGCAAGGAAGCAGAAATGCACCGCTTTATTAGTCTTTACGATGGCATTCCAATACACCATTGCTCGCCGAGTAGAAACTGAAGGCGTCGGACTCCACACCGCGGTACGTTCGCGTCTGAAGCTCGCCCCGGCTCCGCCCGGTACCGGCATCGTATTTCGCCGCACGGATCTGGACGGATTCGCCCTGGAGGCTCACGTTCGCAACGTCGCGCGCGTGAGCTACGCGACCAGCTTGATGAAGCAAGGCGTGTTGCTCTCGACCACCGAGCACGTCCTTGCAGCGCTCTACGCGTGCGGCGTGGACAATGTTTTCGTCGAGATTGATGCCCTCGAACTGCCGATCCTTGATGGTTCCGCTCAGCCCTTCGTAAAAATGCTCGAACGCGCGGGGCTCCGCCGTCAAAGGCGGCGGCGCACTTATTTGAGAGTCGTCAAACCTCTCGTAGTCTCCGATGGCGATCGGATGATCGGCATCTATCCCGGCGAAAGTTTCCGCGTGCGATGTTATGTAGATTATGCCCATCCGAAAGTCGGATGCCAGGAAGTGGAAATTGACGTGAATCGCGCCACGTTCAGCAAGGAGCTCGCGACCGCGCGAACCTTCGGCTTCATGAGCGACTTCGAAGGTCTCCGCGCCATGGGCTTGATTCGCGGCGGCTCGCTCGAAAATGCAATCGTGCTTTCCGAGAACGACATTCTCAACGGCCCCGTGCGATTCCCCGATGAATTCGTTCGCCACAAAGCACTCGATCTCATCGGCGATCTGGCGCTTATCGGCAAGCCGCTCAAAGCCACCGTCGTCGCGCACAAGGCCGGCCACGCATTGCACACGCAGCTCGTCACCCGCCTGCTCGCGGATCCGTCGCTCTGGGAAGTAACCACGCTTGATTCTCAGAAAGTTGATTCTCGGAGCGAAAAAGTGATTTCGCGCCCGCTCGTGCCGGCCCGCGTTCCAGCCGCGGATTGAACCGTTGCAACAGCCTCATCTCACCATGCGCCCGAACTCGCCCTCGGTCCGAACTTGCCTTCTGAACGTTCCTCGCGAGCAACTTCCGCGCTAGAATGTCGCTCCTATGCCAAACCTTCTCGAAGGAAAGACGGCTCTCATTCTCGGAGTCGCTAATAAATGGAGCTTGGCCTATGCCATCGCCCAAGCCTACCGGCGCGAAGGCGCGAAGCTCGTACTCACCTATCAGGCCGAGCGCATCAAGGTGACCGTCGAAGAACTTGGGCAGTCGCTCGGCGCCGATAAAGTTTTTCAGTGCGACGTGACGAAGGAAGAAGAACTCGGGCGTTTGACATCGGAATTGCGCAATGATGGCGGCCTCGACACTGTGATGCACAGCATCGCGTTCGCGAACCGCGAAGATCTCGACCGTCCGTTCCTCGAAACCTCTCGCGCCGGCTATCTTCTCGCTCAGGAAGTCAGCGCGTATTCGCTCGTTGCTGTCGCCCGCGCCACCGCGCCGCTCATGCCCTCCGGCGGATCGCTCCTGACGCTCACCTACCTCGGCTCCCAGCGCGTCCTCCCAAATTACAATGTAATGGGCGTTGCGAAAGCCGCGCTCGAAGCAACGGTTCGCTATCTCGCCAGCGATCTAGGCCCGAAAAAAATCCGCGTAAATGCAATTTCCGCAGGGCCCGTGAAAACAGCTTCAGCACGCGCCATCAAGGATTTTTCAGTGATTCTGGATGTAGTCACGCAGCGCGCCCCGCTCCGCCGCAATACGGAACCCGCGGAAGTCGGCGACGCCGCCGTATTCCTCGCAAGCGATCTTTCCCGCGGCGTCACAGGAAATATTATCTACGTGGATTCCGGCTTCCACATCATGGGCCTGTAAGCAACTCCCGCTCCGCGAAGCACTCCACGCATCGCTCTCGATTGCCAAATGCAATTGGCGAAGCGACAATAAGCAATTCATGGCCGCCAAAGATACCGTTGTCATCGTCCTCGCCGCGGGCAAGGGCACGCGCCTCTATTCCGGCGTAGCCAAAGTTTTGCACCGCGTGGGCGGGCGGTCGCTCGTCGAGCATGTCGTCCGCGCCTGCCAGCCGCTCAAAGCTGCCGACACTATCGTGGTCGTCGGATTTCAGGCGGACGCAGTCGCCGCAGCAGTCACGCCGCTCGGCGCAAAAACCATAATCCAAAACCCGCAGCGCGGCACGGGCCACGCGGTTCAATCAGCGCGCCGCGCGATTCGCCGCAGCGCAAAATTTGCAGTTGTCGTTCCCGGTGACGCGCCACTCCTACGAACAGAAACTCTCTCCGCGCTGATTGCCGCGCATCGCTCCGGAGATGCTGCCGCGACGATTCTCTCCGCGCAATTGCCCGATCCAACGGGCTACGGTCGCATCATTCGCAAGAATGACGGCACGGTCGCCGCGGTCGTCGAAGAAAGCGCCGCATCCCCCGAACAGCGCGCCATCACGGAAGTGAATTCCAGCATTTATTGCTTCACGCTCGACAAGCTGTGGCCGTCGCTCGCATCGCTCAAGCCCAACAACGTCCACAAAGAACTCTATCTCACCGATGCCATCGCGCTGCTGAACGAGCGCCGCGAACGCGTTCTCGCGTCAATTGCGCCTGACCCAAACGAAATCCTCGGCTGCAACACACGCGCCAGCCTCGCCGATGCCGACCGCATCTTCCGCCAGCGAAAAGCCGCGGCGCTAATGGATTCAGGCGTGACAATTTATTTCCCTGAATCCGCCGTGGTTGACGCAGCCGTCGCAGTGGGCCGCGACACCGTGATCGAACCCGGCGTTGAGCTTCTCGGCAACACGAAGATCGGCGAGCGTTGCACGATTCGCACCGGCAGCATCATCACGGATTCCCGCCTCGACGACGATGTCTACGTCGAACCATATTCCGTCGTCACCGAAAGCCGCCTCGCAAACAACACTCGCATCGGCCCCTTCGCGCGGTTGCGCCCAGGCGCCGATTTGCGCGAGGGTGCGCGCGTCGGAAATTTTGTCGAAGTGAAAAAAAGCGTCTTGCACGAGGGCGCAAAGGCGCCGCACCTCACCTATCTCGGCGACGCAACGATTGGCGCCGGCGCGAACATCGGCGCGGGCACCATCACCTGCAACTACGACGGCGTGCATAAAAATCAGACGGTCATCGGCAAGCGCGTATTCATCGGGAGCGATTCCGCGCTTGTCGCGCCCGTCCGCATCGGCGACGGCGCGTACGTAGCCGCCGGCTCCACGATCACCGAAAATGTCCCAGCCGATGCGCTGGCCATCGCTCGCGGCCGCCAAATCAACAAACCCGGCTGGGCCGCCGTACGCCGCGCGCAGATTGCAAAAGAGCTCAAGGCCAGCAGCAAGGCAAAGCCCCGCAAAAAACAGAAATCCAAGCGCCCCCGCGCGAGCCGCAAATCCTCACGCCGGCGCTAGCTCCTCCTGTACCGCCGGCGTCTTGCCGGCTCTTCGCCTTTATTCTTCAAGCTGCCACGCGCCAACCCAGTCCCTCCTGTGCACACTTTCGCGAGCGTCTGAGCTCCCCAACGCTCGCTTTGGTTTCATTCTTCGAGCTTCAGGCGAACCGCAAGCGGTATGCTAAAATGCCCTCGGGAGATCCCCAGCGATGAAATTTGGCGTCGTTGTCTTTCCGGGCTCGAACTGCGATCACGATGCCTTCTGCGCGATTGGCGGCGTCCTGGGACGGCCCGTCGAGTATCTCTGGCACCGTTCTGAAAATCTGGCCGGCTGCGACGCGATCATCCTTCCCGGCGGATTTGCGTTCGGCGATTACCTCCGCACCGGCGCCATCGCACGCTTCTCGCCCGTCATGAAATCCGTCGCAAAGTTTGCGCGCTCGAGCGGCCTCGTCCTCGGCATTTGCAACGGTTTCCAAATTCTCTGCGAAGCAGGGCTTCTTCCCGGCGCGATGACCCGCAATCGCGGCCTCAGATTCCTCTGCCAGCAAGTGCACATCCGAGTGGAGAGCACCGACACGCCGTTCACAAGCGCGGCGCAGCGCGGCCAAATCCTGAAAATTCCCATCGCGCACATGGACGGAAATTATTTCTGCGACGGCGCCACACTCGACGAACTCGAGCGCGAGAACCGGGTCATCTTTCGCTACACCACGCCCGATGGCCGCAACGACGACGACGGAAATCCCAACGGCTCGCTCGCAAATATCGCCGGAATCTGCAATCGCGAACGAAATGTGCTCGGCCTGATGCCGCACCCGGAGCGTGCGGTGGAAGCGCCGCTCGGTTCGGCCGACGGTCTTGTAATTTTGCGCTCAATGGTGGATAGCTTCGTGCGGCGCATCGCCATACCCGCGTAGGCGATGCCCAAACTTGCGCGGTAAACAGACGGGCCCGAAACAAACGTGCGAGACAAATTTGAATCTCACTGGCCACAGCGATTCTTTCGCCGCCTCCGAAACTCGTAAAGGCATTTTGAATGCCTGAAACCGAAATCAGAGTGACTCGGGAAATTGCCGCCGAACACGGCCTTAGCGCCGATGAATATTCGCGCGTGCTCGAAATTCTCGGGCGTGAGCCCAGCATCACGGAGCTTGGCATTTTTTCCGTGATGTGGAGCGAACATTGCTCGTACAAATCGAGCAAAGTCCATTTGAAGCGTTTGCCGACGCGTGGCCCGCGCGTGCTGCAAGGCCCTGGCGAAAATGCGGGCGTCGTGGACATCGGCGACGGTCTCTGCGCGGTCTTCAAAATCGAATCGCACAATCATCCGAGTTTCGTCGAGCCTTTCCAGGGCGCGGCAACGGGCGTCGGCGGAATTCTGCGTGACATCTTTACGATGGGCGCGTTTCCAATCGCGGTTCTCGATTCGCTGCGCTTTGGGCCGATCATAAATGACACCAGTAACTCCGCTGCCGGTGGGGTTGAAGAAGTCGCGCGGAACCGGCGGCTCGTCGACGGAGTCATTCGCGGAATCGGCTTCTACGGAAATTGTTTCGGCGTTCCAACGGTGGGTGGAGAAGTCCAATTCGAGCCATGCTATTCGAATAATCCGCTCGTAAATGCGCTCGCGCTCGGCATCGCGAAAAAAGAGAATTTGTTCTTCGCGCGCGCGCAAGGGCCCGGGAATCCCGTCATCTACGTCGGCGCAAAGACCGGCCGCGACGGCATTCACGGCGCATCACTCCTGGCTTCCGCCGAATTCAGCGAAGAATCCCAACAGAAGCGTCCCAACGTTCAGGTTGGCGACCCGTTCATGGAGAAGTTGCTCCTCGAAGCGTGCCTTGAAGCGATGAAAACGGGCACCGTTGTCGCAATTCAGGACATGGGCGCCGCGGGATTAACAAGTTCAAGCTCGGAGATGGCTTCGCGCGGCGGACTGGGAATCGAGATCGAACTATCGCGAGTTCCGCAGCGCGAGACGCGAATGACTCCCTACGAAATCATGCTGAGCGAATCGCAAGAGCGCATGCTGATTGTCGCCGAGCGCGGCCGCGAAGATGAAATTTTCCGCGTCTTCGAGAAGTGGGGCCTGGATGCCGTCGAGATCGGCCGCGTGACGGACGATGGCCGCCTGCGAATTCTGGAGCGTGGCAATATTGCCGCTGAGATTCCCGCACACGCTATAGCGGAAGAAGGGCCGGTCTACAAACGCCCCATCGCTCCGCCTGCGCATCCGGCGGGCGGCGCGAACTTGATTGATTTCGCCCCAGCTGGAACGGACCTCTCCGAAAATTTCCGGCGGCTAATCGCGTCGCCGGCGATCGCATCGAAGCAATGGATCATCGGGCAGTACGATCACATGGTGCGCACAAACACTCGCATTGTCCCGGGCGCTGGCGATGCCGCCGTGCTCCGGCTAAAGGATTCGCGGCGCGCCCTCGCGCTCTCCACCGATGGAAACGGCCGGTGGTGTTGGCTCAATCCAAAAGTTGGCGCGATGCACGCCGTCGCGGAAGCCGCGCGAAACGTGGCGTGCTCGGGCGCGCGTCCCGTTGCGGCAACGAACTGCCTGAATTTTGGCAACCCGGAAAAGCCCGAAGCCATGTGGCAATTCAGCGAAGCGATAGATGGAATCGCCGAAGCGTGCGACGCTCTCGAAGTTCCCATCACCGGCGGAAA
>Ga0182018_10002018_pt1 | contig 21490 bp, 18 predicted proteins | sample 812P2MmetaG_FD_120490 | JGI IMG/M metagenome (GOLD analysis project Ga0182018, IMG submission 120490) | Permafrost microbial communities from Stordalen Mire, Sweden - 812P2M metaG | ecosystem: Environmental > Terrestrial > Soil > Wetlands > Permafrost | place: Sweden: Stordalen | collected...
ACGCTTCACGGCTGATGTCGCGCATACCGCTGCTTCCGTCCGGGCGGCGGGCGTGAAGCGAGGCGCTGTACTCTCCGCCGATCCGTATCGTTTTCTGGTTGGCCTGTTCGGGATCATGCACGCGGGCGCCGTGGCGGTCCTGCCACCGGATGGGCTGCCCAGTACTCTCGCCGATTTACGCGACCGGTTCGATGTCCTGCTATGCGACGAGCCACCATCACCGCAACTCCCGACATTGCCGATCGAGCCGGGACGCGTTGGCACCGCGACGACCGGAACACTCGATCCGGCGGGGACCATGCTGGAATTTTACACATCCGGCTCGACCGGCACCGCCAAATGCGTTGCCAAACCGCTCCTCGCGCTCGATCGCGAGATTGCCGTGCTGGACGCGTTGTGGGGTTCGGGAACGAGCAATCGCCCGGTCATGGCGACCGTGCCGCACCGCCACGTCTTTGGTCTGACCTTTCATCTGCTGTGGCCACTGGCCCGAGGCCAGCCGTTCGCGAGCCATGTCGACGAATTGTGGGAGTCAATGCTGGCGCGCGACCTGACAAATTCCATCATCGTCACCAGCCCGGCGCACCTCATTCGATTGGGCGGCATCCCCGCCCTGCCCCGAGGCCGCGGTCCCGCGCGCGTCTTTACCGCCGGAGCACCATTGCGCGCCGCGCAGGCGCGGGAAGCAGCAGCGGTATTGGGCGTGGCCCCGACCGAAATTTTTGGCAGCACGGAAACTGGTGCGATCGCCACCCGGACGCAACAAAACGTCGATGAGCCATGGATGCCGCTACCGGGCATCGAGGTTTCCGCCGGCGACGCTGGTTGCATGATCGTGCGGTCTCCGTACGGTCCGGGGGGCCAGCCATACGTCTCAGCCGATCGAATTGAAATCATGGCGAACGGTTTATTTCATTTCCTCGGCCGGGCCGACAGGATCGTGAAGATCGGCGGCCGGCGCATCAGCCTGGTAAAGTTGGAGGAAGAACTCGCGGCACTGCCGGCGGTGTGCGACGCGGCGGTTCTGGTCCTCGGAGATCCGATGGAACGGCTCGCGGCGGCGGCGGTACTGAATGAGGCAGGCCGCGACCGGCTGAACAGTGTCGGAGCGTTCCGTTTCAGCCGGGAATTGCGGCGCCAGTTGGCAGCGCGGCTCGAGTCCGCGTGGCTGCCAAAATCATGGCGTTTCGTCGATGAACTGCCGCGTGGCCCGATGGGCAAGCCACGCGACGCGGATATCAGGGCGTTGTTTTCGCCTCGCTCTGGGTTCGCACGGTGAATTGCACGCCAATCGTGAAGGCGATCGCGCGCGAGGCCGGCCAGGTTTCGTTGCAACTCGATCTGCCGGCCGATCTGCCCTGTTTCCAGGGGCACTTTCCAGGTTTTCCAGTGCTCCCGGGTGTGATCCAGCTTGACTGGGTGATGCGACTCGCGGTCGAGCATCTGCGATGCGGCCAACTATCCGCGACCGATTTTCGGATCAAGTTCAAGCAGGTGGTCGGACCCGGCAGTCCGCTGACGCTGACGTTGACACACGACGCTCCGCGTCAGCGGCTCGATTTTACCTATCACATTGGCGATCTGGTCGCGTCCCAGGGCCGTGTCATGCTGGACGCGCCGTGAGTCTTCGGATTTGCGCGATCGTGCCAAGCTACAATCACGATCGTTTTGTCAGCGATATCGTTGCCACGTTGCGCGATTTCGGACTGGCGGTGTTCATCATCGATGACGGCAGCCGCCCGGACACCGCCGCCGTCCTGGCGGCTCTGCACGATCCGGAGCACGGCGTCCGGGTCACACGATTGCCGATCAATCGCGGCAAGGGGGGAGCCGTTCGCGAAGGGTTCAACAAGGCACGCGAGGCCGGTTTTACCCATGCACTACAGGTCGACGCGGACGGTCAGCACGATCTCGCGATGGTGCCGCGGATGCTGGAAATCGCCGGACGCCATCCGGATGCGCTGATCAGCGGTCATGCGGTGTACGACCGATCGGTGCCCACCGGCCGCCGGATCGCGCGTTGGATCACTCATCTGTGGGTCTTCGTCGAAACCTTGTCGTCGCGGGTCACCGACAGCATGTGCGGTTTACGCGTCTATCCGCTTGAAGCTGTTACCGCGGTCGTCAACACGGAATCAGTTGGCAATCGCATGGAATTCGACATCGCGGTCATGGTCCGCATGTGCTGGCGCGGTGTGCCGGTGGCGATGGTGCCGGTTCGCGTCCGCTATCCAACCGGAAACACGTCGAATTTCCAGCTATGGCGTGATAATCTGCGAATCTCGTGGATGCATACGCGGCTGGTGTTTGGCATGTTGGCGCGTCTGTTATCCGGACGTATCAAACGCCCGCGCCCGCTGGATACCACCACCCATTGGGCTTCCCTCACCGAACTGGGCGTTGCGTTCGGGATACGATTCTGCGTGATTGCCTATCGGCTGATTGGCCGCCGCGGATGCCTCATCATCCTGGGCCCAATCGTAACCTGGTACTACGTCACCGCGGGGGACAGGCGGCGCGCGTCGCGGCGCTTCCTGGAACGCGCGTTCGCCGCCTCCGGCATCAACCGGCGCCCTGGGCATCTTGATGGATTGCGGCACTTCATGCGGTTCGCCGGACGCACGCTCGACTCGTTCGTGGCCTGGACCGGCGGCATGAAACCGGACGCGGTCGAGCTGGCTGATCCGGCGGCGTTGGCGGCGTTCGCCCAGGATGTGCGGGGGAGCGTGCTGATTGTCGGACATCTCGGTAATACTGATGTTTCGCGTGCGTGCCTGGATCAGGCGATGCGGGCCCGCCTGCTCGTGCTGACGCACACAAATCACGCGGAGAATTATAATCGCATTTTGAACGATGCGTCGCCGGATGCCGCGGTGAATGTGTTCCAGGTCACGGACATCGGTCCGGATACCGCGATCCATTTGCGCGATCATGTCGATCGAGGATGTTGGATCGTTATCGCCGGCGACCGCACTCCGGTGCTCAGCCAGGGCAGGGTCACACGGGTTCCGTTTCTCGGCGCGCCCGCGGCGTTCTCGCAGGGTCCTTACGTGCTCGCCGCTTTAATGGAATGTCCGGTCTTGTTGTTGTTCTGCCGGAAAGTGGGCAAACGCTATCGCCTGGTCATCGAGCGCTTCGCCGAACGGATCGTGCTGCCGCGCGGCAAGCGCGACTCGGTGCTGGCGGATCATGCGGCACGCTACGCGGCGAGGCTGCAGGTGCATGTGCTGGCCGATCCGTTCCAGTGGTATAACTTTTATGATTTCTGGGCATGACAGGAAATCGCATGTTGTCCGTGGAAACCGTGCTTCAGGCACAGTTCTATGATCTCGATCCGATGAACGTCGTCTGGCACGGCAACTATGCGCGCTTCCTGGAGCTTGGCCGTTGCGCGTTACTGGATCGATTGGACTACAATTACGCACAGATGCGAGATTCGGGATTCGCGTTCCCGATCGTCGATATGCGGCTGAAGTACGTCGCGCCAATACGGCTTCGTCAGGACTTCGTCGTGACCACGACCCTGGTGGAATATGAGTATCGCCTGCGGCTGGACTATCTGATCCGCGACGCCGCGACAGGCGCTGTCCTGACTCGCGCACGGACCACCCAGGTCGCTGTTCGGATCGACACTGGCGAACTGTGTCTGGAAAGCCCGCCCGAACTGATCGCGAAGGCTCAGGCACTGGCATGAACCGGCGGTGGTTCCTGGTGGCGTTGACGAGTGCGCCTGCGACATTGGCTCAGGCGCAACTTCGCAGCCTCGCGGCTGGCGAGGTGCTGCGTGGCCGCTTTAAGCAGGAGCGCTTGCTCAAGGGTTTCGACCGGCCGCTGATTTCCACCGGCGATTTCGTATTGGATCACGGTCTGGGGCTGATCTGGCGCACAGAACAACCGTTCGCCATCATGACCGTGATCACTTCCGCCGGATTGGTGCAGAGCATTGACGGCGAGGAGACGACCCGATTGGCCGCCGCGCGCCTGCCATTCCTCGCGCGCCTCTACGACCTGCTCGGCGCCGCGCTATCCGGCGACTGGCGGGCACTGGACAAGCTGTTTCAGGTAACCCGGCAGGGCGATCCGGGCCATTGGGAGATCGTGCTCGAGCCGCATGCCGGCGCCGATCCGGTGGCGATGCCGTTGCGCTCCGTCACGCTGCGCGGCGGACAATTCCTTGATGAAGCGAAGATCGTCAGACTCGATGGCGACTCCGACCAGTTGGCGTTCTCTGGCCAGAGCCTCGGAACCTCTCTCAGCGCCGCCGAATCGGAACGTTTGCGTGGGGCCGGGAAGTGAGCCGGGCGATGGCCGCGATCTGGCTCGCCCTGGTCCTGCTTCTGGGCTTCAACCTCGCATGGCGGGTGCATCAGGGACTGACCTTTCGCACCGACCTGATGGCGCTTTTGCCGCGCGACGAAGCGGATCCGGTGTTGCAACAAATCAACGACAATATCGCGGGATCGCTGTCGCGCAGGGTGGCGATCCTGGTTGGCGATCGCGATCGGGATCACGCCCGCGCCGCGGCCGCCGGCATGACGCGGGCACTCGAGGCGTCATCTTTGTTCGAGCCTCTCGCACTGCGATCGGGGTCGCGACAATTCGCCGAACTGGGTGCGCTCTATTTTCCGTACCGCGAGGGCATCCTGTCCGAGGACGATCGCCAGCGCCTGTTGGACGGTAAGGCCGAGACACTGAAGGCGCGCGCCCTGTCGCAGGTGTTTGGGATCGCTGGCATGGCCGACGCGCGGCTGTTGCGCGGCGATCCGTTCTTGTTGCTGCCAGCGTTCTTCACCGCTCTGCCGTTGCCGTCCAGCAATCTGGGCCTCGACGACGGGATGCTGTCGGTCACTGACGCCGGCATGACATGGGGGCTGGTCTCTGGCCGGCTGCTCGGAGACCCATATTCGCTGGACATTCAGTCGAGGTTGAACACGGCATTCGAAGCGGCTTCGCGCCAGGCGCGGGCCGGCTCACCCGATGTGCAAATTCTGCACGGTGGCGCGGTGTTTTTCGCGGGCGCCGGCGCCACAGCCGCGCTGGAGGAAATGTCGACGCTTGGTATCGTATCCGGTATCGGCACCATGGCGCTCGTGCTTCTGGTGTTTCGCGCGTTGACTCCGCTGCTGCTGAGTCTGCTGGCGATCGGGGTCGGTATGGGGGCCGGTTTGTCAGTCAGCCTGCTGCTGTTCGGCGATTTGCACATCCTGGCCATGCTGCTTGGCCTCAGCCTGATCGGTATCGCGGTGGACTACAGTCTGTATTACTGTGTCGAAATGTTCTCACCTGGCCAACGAACACCCCGAGAAAGGCTGACCCGGGTGATGCCGGGCATCACGTTGGGGTTGGTCACCACGGTGGTTGGTTACGCCACGTTCTTGCTGGCGCCTTTTCCCGGCCTGCGTCAGGTGGCGGCGTTTTCGGTGGCTGGTCTGATCGCCTCCTTCGCGACCGTGGTATTCTGGCTGCCGCTTCTCGATCGCCGCGGTCCGGTTCGCCATGGAAGCGGCCTGCTGGCGGCGACCGCCCTGTTGTGGCGCTTCTGGGAAGCCTCAAAACTCCGTCCGGCCCGCGTCGCCGTCCTGATCGTCCTGGCCGGCGTTGCGATCGCCGGTGCCTGCCGCATCACGCCGCTGGATGACGTTCGGCGCATGCAGTCGCTGGCGCCGGATCTCGTCGCCGAGCAAGCACGCATGCAACACATCGCCGGCTTCGCCATCGGCACGCAATTCTTCGTCGTGCGGGCGGCGGACGACGAAACCGCGCTGCGCAACGAGGAGACTTTGCTGGACCGGCTGCGTTCCGCGCGTCGCGCCGGCGCGCTACGCGGCTACCGCGCCCCGGCGTCGTTCATTCCTTCAGCGAAGCGTCAACGCGAAAATCGCGCATTACGCCAGGGACGGCTGGAAACACCGCTGCTCGCCGGCTACCTCGCGCGGATCGGACTGCAAGCGGCCGAGCGAGACGTCGCGCCGGATGATGTGCTGACCCTGGCGATGGCGGCGAAGGTCGAACCGCTCGCGGAAATGTCGCGCGAGCTGACCGTTCCCAATGCCAACGGTGTGGTTCATGTCGTGATGCTGGATGGCGTCAGTCAGCCCGATCTTGTGCGGGCCGCCGCGATCGGCATCGACGGCGTGAACTTCGTCGATCCGGCGGCGGACTTCAGCAGGCTGCTGGGACGCTACCGGCGTCGCGCCGTCGCCCTGATCGCGGTTTCGGCGGTCCTGATGGTACCATTGCTGGCGCTACGTTATGGCGTTTCTGGGGCAATACGAGTGATGCTGCCGGCGGTACTGGCGACCGCGCTGGTGCCTCTCGCCAAGGCACTGTGGGGCGAGCCATTTACTTTCTTCGACACCATCGCGCTCGTGCTGGTGCTGTCGATCGCCGTGGACTATGCCGTATTCTGCGCCGAGGCCGATGCCGCGTACAAGCCGGTCGCTTTGCTTGGCGTATGGATGGCCATGGCCTCGACCGCGCTGTCGTTCGGATTGCTGATCAGAAGTCAGGCCGCCGCGGTTCATGCCGTCGGCGGAACCATGCTACTTGGCGTAATCACGGCGTTCTTGTTGGCGCCCATGGCGGGAACGCATCGGGTGACGAAAGATGACTGAAGCGTTGGCGATCCGAGCGGCGGGCACATTTGAATCGCTCCCGGCGACAGTACCCGGGACCGTGCTCGGCGCGATGATGGCGGTGGGATTCGCCGGCTGCGCGCTCGTTGGCCCAGACCCGTCCGAGCTGTCCGGCAGGCAGGTCGCCGTGGCACCAGGTCTCGTATTCTCACTGCCAGGCCCAGTTGACCTGGGCCGTTCGGTCGAGGCCACCCAACTCATCACCGCGCGCTATCAACAGCAAAAATTCGTGTTCGAGACACGCATCAGCATCACGCCCGCACGGTTGTTGTTGGCCGGCACCGACATGCTCGGGCGGCGCGCGATGACGATCGAATGGAATGGCGGCGCGCTGAAGGTCGAAGCAGCGAGCTGGGTGCCGCCTGAGTTGCGCGCGCGTAATGTCATCGCGGACATCATGCTGCTGCACTGGCCCGCCGGCGCGGTGCGCGGCGGGCTGCCGGCTGGCGCCACGCTGCGCGAACCGGTTCCGGAACATCGTGTCATCGCCGTGGCGGGACGTGACGTGATCCGCGCCGATCGCACGGCCGGGACGCCGGGAAGCTGGAACGGCCGCTGGATCTACCACAACGACGCCTGGGGCTACGATCTCGACATCCAGTCCCATGAGACCGCGCCATGACGGTGCCCCTCGCGCTGACTGCCCTGGGTGTGGCCACGCCGCTCGGATGCGGTAAGGCGACGACAGCCGCGAACCTGTTCCGCGGCTCGCGAGACGGGCTGGTCTGGCGCGACGATTTGGTGATTGGCCGCGAAGTCACGGTTGGCGAGGTCCAGGCGGAACTGCCACGGGCGAGGCCCGAGGTAAGCGCCTGCCGCAACAATCGTCTGATGCAGCTTGTGCTCGACGAAATAGCCGAACCGATAGCCCGGTCCGTCGCGCGGTTCGGCGCGGATCGGATCGCGGTCGTGCTGGGCACCAGCACCTCGGGTATCGCCGAAGGCGGTGAAGCGGTCGCGCATCATCGCCGAACCGGCGCATGGCCGCCCGGATTTTCCTACCGCCAGCACGAGCTCGGCAACCTGGCGCATCACGCGGCGAGCTACCTTGGTCTGACCGGGCCGGCCTATACGATCGCCACGGCTTGCTCCTCCAGCGCCAAGGCATTCGCATCGGCGCGCCGGTTGATTCGCGCCGGCGTGGTGGACGCCGCGGTGGCCGGCGGCGCGGATACGCTTTGCCCTCTGTCTTTGAACGGCTTCAATGGGGTTGAAGCCTTGTCGTTGTCGAACCGCTGCAATCCATTCAGCCGGAACCGCGACGGCATCACCATCGGCGAGGGCGCCGCGGCATTCCTGCTGGAGCCGGGTGATGGTCCAGTGCAGTTGCTCGGCATTGGCGAAACGTCGGACGCGTACCATGTCAGCGCCCCCGCGCCCGACGGGGCAGGTGCCGCGGCGGCGATGCGCGAGGCGTTGTCGGATGCCGGTCTGTCGCCAGCCGATATCAGTTACATCAATCTGCATGGCACCGGGACGACGCTGAACGATCCTGTCGAAAGCCTTGCCGTGACTGCCGTCTTCGGCGGCGGGATCCCCGCCAGTTCGACGAAGGCGATGACCGGACATCTGCTGGGTGCCGCCGGCGCCTGCGAGGCCGCGTTCCTTTGGCTGACCCTGTCGCGCGCGGACAATCCGGAAGCAAGATTGCCGCCGCATCTTTGGGACGGCGAACCGATGCCAGACGCGCCGCCACTGAGCTTCGTCAGGATCGGAGACCGCATGCCACCGGGCGAGCAGCTGGCGATGATCAGCAACTCGTTCGCCTTCGCTGGCAGTAATGCCGCGTTGGTGCTTGGCCGAGGCTGGCCGGCATGATCGACCGTCCATGGCGCGTGGCCGATCTGCTGCCGCACACCGGTTCGGCCGTGTTGCTCGACGACGTCGTGGGCCAAAGCGAAACCAGTCTGTCCACAAGCGTGACGATCGGTCCGGGTTCCGCCTTCCGCCAGAGCAATGGCGTTCCGGTTCATGTCGGCATCGAGTATATGGCCCAGACGTGCGGCGTCTTCAGCGGTGTGCGGGCGCGGAGCGCGGGCGAAATGCCTCGGTTGGGCTTTTTGCTTGGCACGCGGCGCTACCTGGCGACGCGCGCGTGGTTCGTGGATGGGGAACGCCTGGTGGTGAGCAGCGAACTGGCCTGGCGCGACGAGGAAATCGGCGTCTTCGATTGCCTGATACGCAGCGGCGACGACGTCGTCGCGCAAGCCCAGTTGATTGTGTCGGAACCGAAACGGGTGCCGGGGTCGCCAGGGTGGAGCGAATGACGGACAGGACGGTCCTGGTCACCGGCGCCAGCAAAGGGATCGGGCAGGCGATCGCCAGCCGCCTGGCCCGTGACGGTTATCGTATCGTTGTGCACTACCGGGAAGATCACGAGGGAGCCGAGGCGACCCTGCGGTCAGTGCGGACAGCGGGCGCCGACGGCAGGTTGCTGCGTTTCGATGTCAATCCGCGGGCGGAATGCCTCGACGCGCTGCAAGCGGACATGGCGGCACACGGTCCCTATTGGGGTGTCGTGTTGAACGCCGGCATCGCTCGCGACGCCGCGTTCCCGGCGATGCTGGACGCGGAATGGGACCAGGTGATCAACACCAACCTGGGCGGATTTTATAACGTTTTACGGCCGATCGTGATGCCGATGGTGTCAGCGCGCCAGGGCGGCCGCATCGTGACATTGTCGTCGGTCTCCGGGATCATCGGCAATCGTGGCCAGGTGAATTACAGCGCCTCCAAGGCCGGGATCATCGGTGCCACCAAGGCATTGGCCGTGGAACTGGCGAAGCGGCGGATCACCGTCAACTGTGTCGCTCCCGGAATCATCGAAACACAGATGACGGAGAACATTCCGATCGAGACGGTGCGAAACCTCATCCCAATGCAACGTGCCGGCCGTCCGGAGGAGGTCGCCGGCGTGGTGGCTTTCCTGTTTTCCGATGAGGCAAGCTACATCACGCGGCAGGTGATCTCGGTGAATGGAGGCCTCGCCTGATGCGCCGCGTTGTCGTGACCGGGATCGGGGGCGTGACGCCGATCGGCGAGGACTGGCCAACCATCCGCGCCGCGTTGAGCGAAGGCCGGACGGGGGTGCGTTTCATGGAAGCGTGGTCGCGCTTTACCGGGATCAACACGCGACTGGCCTGCCCGATCACGGATTTCACCGGCGCCGACGACTATCCGCGCAAAAAATCCCGCACCATGGGCGCGGTGGCGCGCATGGCGACCTATGCGACGGAGCGCGCCTTGATCAGCGCCGGACTGATCGATGATCCGGTGCTCCGGTCAGGCCGCACCGGCATCGCGTATGGTTCGTCGTTTGGCAGTCCGCAGCCGTACGTCGCGTTCGCGGAACTGATAACCGACGGCGCGTCGCGGAAGCTGAATGCCACCAGCTATATCCAAATGATGAGCCACACCGCCGCCGTGAATATCGGGCTGTTTTTTGGTGTGACCGGCCGGACGATCCCGACGTCGAGCGCCTGCACCTCGGGCAGCCAGGCGATTGGTTATGCTTTCGAGACCATTCGCTGGGGCCGCGCCGACATCATGCTGGCGGGCGGAGCCGACGAACTGGACATCACGCAAACGGCGGTGTTCGACACGCTTTATGCCACATCGACAATGAACGACACACCGCACCGGAGTCCTCGGCCATACGACAGGGATCGGGACGGCCTCGTCATCGGCGAAGGGGCGACGACACTGATCCTTGAGGAGTACGAGCACGCCTTGGCCCGTGGCGCGACGATTCGCGCGGAGGTCGTTGGTTTCGGTACCAACACGGATGGCAGCCACGCGACACAACCGAGTGCGGGAACCATGGCGGCGGCGCTGCGTCTCGCGCTGGAAGACGCTGAACTGCCCCCCGAGGCGATCGGCTATGTCAACGGCCACGGTACCGCCACCGAGTGGGGCGACATCGCCGAAACGGTCGCGACCGCGGCGGTACTGGGCTCGCGTGTACCAATCCACTCGCTGAAAAGCTATGTTGGCCACACGCTTGGTGCCTGCGGCGCCATGGAGGCGTGGATGGGAATTGAAATGATGGAAGAGGGATGGCTCGCGCCCACCGCCAATCTGCGGACGGTCGATCCGCGTTGCGCTGAGCTTGACTATGTGATGGGTCAGCCGCGCCGGCTTGAGTTCGAGTATTTCATGAACAACAATTTCGCGTTCGGCGGCATTAATACATCCTTGGTGTTTCGGAGACTGTGATGGATGCCGACGGCGGTCATGCCGCGCTCCCCTTCAAGCCCGGCGGCGCGCGAACCATTGCTTCACCGCGCCAGGATGGGTTCGTGCCGGAGTCGCGTTTCGGCTTCTGGTTCCTGAACACTCAGACCTGGTCCGACTACGTGCTGAAGGTTGCTCTGCGTGATCTGCGACGCATGATGGACCAGCCGGAGAAGAACTTTCCGGTCATGCTGGATGTTGGTTGCGGCCATGGACGATCGTTGCCATTGCTGGCGGAAGCATTCCGGCCGGCGCGGCTGCTTGGGTTGGACCGGGAGCCCAGGGTCCTCGCCAATGCCAGGCCACGCGCGGCGAAGATTGGCCCGATGGTGACATTGATCCGGGGCGATTGCACGACGTTGCCACTGGCGGCGGGCAGCGTCGACCTGATCTTCTGTCATCAGATATTGCACCACCTTGTGCCGCAGGCGCAGGCCTTACGGGAGTTCCACCGCGTGCTGCGGCCCGGCGGCGTGCTGCTGCTCGCTGAATCGACTCGCGCCTACATCGAGTGGTGGATCATCCGGCTTTTGTTCCGCCATCCGATGCATGTTCAGCGAACCGCCGGCGAGTTTCTCGCGATGGTGCGCGCGTGCGGCTTCGTTGTGACTCCGGACGCGATTTCCTACCCGTACCTGTGGTGGAGCCGGACCGATCTGGGCATTCCCGAACGCGTCCTGCGCATTCCCCCTCCGCCCACTGGGCGACGCGAGGAAACGTTGCTGAATGTTGTCGCGGTTAAGGCGGAACCCGAATAACCGCGCGACGGCCTGCCTGAGGCTGGCGAACGAAGAGTTCGCGGTTGAGTCGCGGACTTGTGAGAAACGACACGCCGCGGTAACGTACGGCCGAGGTCAAGAAAATACCTGGGGAGTGGGACATAAAATGGCGTACTTCAGGCTGATCGGTGGATTGGCGCTTTTGCTGCTTTTTGGGGGATGCGTTCGACAATACACTCCAGAAGCCTCGCGCCCAATGGAACCAATTCACGAATTTTCCTCGGCGAATTCAGTCAGTTTGGTTAACGGACAACCGTCGACCGCACAGGTCAGGTTTTTCCGGTCGATGGAGGGAAATTACAACGCATGGACGAAAGTGGCGATAGAAATCGCCACCCGTGAACTGAAAAATCGCGGCATGACCATTGCAAACGGCGCGACGAAGTCGATCACGATGGCCGTCGAGGCCTCAAGCTATGACGTTGGAATGATCGAACTCAAATCGCAAATCACCATGCGAGTACAGACCAGCGATGGTTATTCCGCGGTTTACATCGGAGAAAATAGCTCGTACATGGCGGCGATCCCCGGTCGCCTGATCGATGGCGCCATGATGAGAGTTGTTCATGAGATGTTGATGGATCCGCGGATCATCACCTTCCTGACCCAGTAAACCCGCGAGCAATCGCCTACCGTTGGCTAATAGGAGCCCTCGCGCCATAAAGTTCGGCGACGTGATCGTCCAGCAAACCTGAATACATCGAGTCAAGGCTGCTGGTGGCGGTAGCGGATTTACTGCTCCGTGCCTCCAACAGGGTTGCGCGAATCTCGTGCCCGGTTTCCACGTTGATCACCGACAGGCTGACGTCTACCTGAGCCGGTATCAGGGCCCACTCGGTCACACGGGGCTCCCAGTGAACAATGCTCGGGATGATCAAATAGCCAGCGTTCGCGCCACGCGCTGCCCGGAGAAGTTCCTCGCGGCCCTGCAATTCAGCGCCGGCGACCTCCACCTTACGTGCGAAACGCGAAAATGCCGCCGCGGTCTTTAGCGCCACCTCCCTCCCCGATCCGGCGTAATAATTGTTGTGATAGATACCATCGCGAGAAACGGAAACGATAACGGATTTGTTTGGGTCCAGTGCCTCGGTAGACAGGTAGACGCCGCTTAAATCCGTTTTGTGGTAGGTTGGATCGTGCGATTGCGAGCAGGCTCCTAGCCAGCATACGACGGTGATAGCCGCCAGTGAGACACTGTATCGCATATCAGACGAGTTCCAGGAAGTCGTGATCGGGCCGCACTTCGGCGATCATCAGCATATGACACAGGTCGCCCAGAGACAATGTGAGGGAGAACACCATCGGAATGAGAATAAGGCTACCGTTTCAACGGTACTGGCGGCGGCGTCGGTGGCGGCGCTGATGCCGCGAACGTCAGGTTACTGATGATGGCGGCTTCAAGGTTCCTGACCCACAGATTGTAATGAGCATGGATCGTCGTCGCGGTCTGAAACAAATTCACGCTGGATTTCAGCAATATCTGCAACCTGACAGGTGTATAGTAGATATCCACGGTGGCGCTGAATTTTTCAGTCCTTTCCGTCGCCTCGAGATGACCCGGCGCGATCGGGGTCATGCTCCAGTCAAACTGTTTCCCAGCCGCGATGATAACGTCCCGTGTTCTGTCCAGGGGCAAACGCTCCACACCTGCCGGCATGGCGCGATCGATATTCTCGATGGGGCGATATCTTTGGGCGCAGCCTCCCACCAGCAACGCGAGGGCGATTGTTATGACCGTCGTCAATCTCATCATTGGTTTTGCCTCGTTGACGTTCTTATTACAATGCCGGTCAGAAACCCAACTTGTCAACCCGCGTTTCCCCCCTCGTTTCGCCGGAACGAAGCGGCCGCTGAAGGACATCGCAAAGTCATGTCGGCTACCATGGTGATGTCAACGAAGATCACGAAACCCGAAGCGCGCCTCGCGCGACCATTGCCTCAAGATTGGTGAAGGTACTCGCTGACCCTAACAATACAGCCACCATGCTACCGCCGCCCTGTCCGGCCGGATCGAAACTGACCACGGCACTGGTACCCTGATCAGCGATCGTCAGGTAATTCCCCAGCGCGGCGAAGCTGCCATTCAGATTGACGTTCGCCTCGCTCAGCAACGAACGAAGGTCCAGGACATCGGTGGTGGGATTGAACCCCGAGATCTGATCCGTTCCGCCACTGTGCAGTACCACCGTGTCGGCGCTGGCACCCGTCAGGAACTGGATCGTGTTATTCCCCCCGCCGGGATCAATCACACTGTTGGATACTGAAATCGTGATTGGGGCATTGCCCGAAGACACCGACGCGGTATCAGCACTCATCGTGAGCGGCATCGAGGCGCCGGTGTTCGCGCCAGAGATATACGCGGTCGTCGCGCTCTCTCCGGCGGTCACCGACGCGTCGTTCAGCGATGTGCCGTCCACGCCGTTCAGCACGGTGTGGGCCTCGGTAAGGAACGCGGCCGGAATATTTGTCAGGCCCAGTCCCGCGGCTTGCGTCCGGGTCGTGAAGTCGAGCGCGACGGTGATCTTGTTCTGCACCTCGATCGCGTCGGTTCCCGTGGCACCATTGGCGATCGACAATGCCGCGGCGCCCAGTCCGGTCGCGCCGCTGGTGATCTGGCCGAGCCAGTATGCCGCGCCAGCCGCGTCAGCCGCGTGACCGAACATGTTCTGGTACACGCTGTTGATGAAAGTGGTCAGGCCGCTCTGGGCGGCCGGCGTGCTCAGATTTAAATTGGGCGTACCCAGGAACGGGTAGAGCGCGAGGGTTTCCGCCTGTGGCGCGAAGGCGTTGGCGATGCTGGTTGACGATAGCGAGGCACTTTGCCCCGACCAATAGTTGAAACCAGCACCGTCGGCGGCGCGGTTGAAATACGCGACATAGATCAACTCAAGTTGCTGACCGGTGCTCAATTTGGCGATGAGTCCAGCGGGTGGGCTCGTCGCCGTCACGACGACGCTGGCTGAGCCGGTGGCCGTCGCCCCGCCAGTATCCGTATCGTTGATCGCGAACGTTGTGGTAACGGTCTGACCCGCCGCGACCTGATGGGCGGTTGGCGTGAATACCAGCCCATCCAGCGCCGCCGTGACCGCGGCGGCCGAACCACTGTCGGTATAGACGCCGGTGGCGGCGTTATAGCTGCCGCCCGCCAGGTTCGACAGCGCTCCGTTGGCCGCCGACGAGAGGGTCACTGTTACGGTTTCGGTTTGTGCGGCGTTGGGATCAGTGATAACGACTCCGCTCAAGGGGGCCAGGGCTGCCGTGTCGTTGATCGCCTGATTCGCCACCGCTCCGCTTATGGTCACCGAGGATGCGGATGGCGTGCCGGAACTTAACGTGCCAATACCAGACAAATTGACGGCAAATGCTACCCCCTGATAGTATCCGGCCGTGCTGGCGGAAATATTTTCCGAGATCTGCGCCTGATTTGCGCTGACCGAACCGCTCAAGGTGATACCGAATTGCGCATCCGCGATTCCCTCGTCGGGCACATTGAGCTGGAAACTCCCCGACTGAAACGGCAAACCGGGCGTACTGAAATCAACCGGAACAGTGTTGGTTCCCGAGGCGGGATAAGTGTATTGAATCGTGAAACTGCCGTTGACCGACTCTGTGGCGGTACCTGATCCGGCACTGTTCAGCGTCGCCGACAGCGTAATCCCGAGATTTCCGGAAATCGTCCCCGCGGCCCCCCCTCCCTCGGCGGTTCCCGATATAGCGATGTTGCCGCTGTAAGTCGTCATCTCCGTCTCCTCTAATGCCGGCTTCTATCGTCGGTATTCCCCGCGAATTCTCGCCGGCCAGGACGCGCCGCGGCCGCGTGGATCACAACCTGACCTTACCGCCAGGAATCGTGGCCTCTGCCCCTTGGATTCCCTCAACCTATGCGCGATCGGTTCATTATCCGCAATCGCCCGCGAGGTAAGGTACTGTTACATCTGAGGAAATCCTGACTCGACCTTCGTGGGGCGTAACCATGCTCGTGCCGCCGGCCGGCCGCTTGATCACAGCGGTTGCCCAGGACTACACGCGGAACCCATGAACTGGAATTATGCTCCCGCGGCGATGGCCTCCGCCCAGTACGATGCCGCGCATTGATTTTAGATGCGGTGCCGCCGGCCGCTGCGCCGCATGACCTGAACCTGTTGCTGGATCGTGCCGTTCAGGCCTGGCGGCGTGGCGACGAGGACATGGCCGAGCGCAACCGCGTTGAAGTCCTTGAACTCGCACCCTCCCGAACCGGCGCCTTATCGTTGTTGTTTCGTATACGCCGGGGCGCGAGGGAAATCCGCGGGCGCCTAATCCGGTGGGCATTATCATAACCGAATCGAAACGGTCGCGCATCGGCGAGTATCATGACCGCCAGACCCTGGAACTCACGGGCACCCGCGAACCAATCCCGCTCGCGAACCGCGGAGGGACGAGCAATGTATCGGGCGTTCATGATGGGAGCGGCAACGAGGGAAGGCGTAGGTAGAAGTACCGAATTGCGCTGACGGCATGCCGTGGCCCATATCGCGGTCATGCCATCTGACAATTCGCCCCATGCGCGGCCGCAAGCCCACTATCTGGCGTTAGCCGCGACGCATCGTGAACGGGCGGTGCGGGCGCTCGACAGGGACTCGGCGGAAAGCCATATGAAGCTTGCTGATGACTGCAAGGCGATGGCGCGGGAAGCAGGAGCCGCGGAGGGCGCTGGTTTGAGATAGTGACAGGGCTCACCAAAATCGCCGGTCCGTCATGGAGCATGAAGCAACGTCCCGGCCGGGAACCGGGCTTTTCACTTTTCAACCTGAACGACTTTTCGAAGCGCCAGAGAGCACGGCTCCACGGAGCCGTTCGTGGAGGCCGTGCGACAGTTTATTTACGGCCTCTTGTCACATCAGAACAGCGTTATGGCTGGTCAAAGCGCTAAAGCTTGTGACCACGCCGCCCAGATTCCCAAGTACCGCGACGGCGCCGCCGCCGCCATGGCCGAGCGGATCGAACATGAGCACCGCGTTCGCACCCTGGTCCTGGATTGTGAAATCGGAACTCGCGGCCGGTAGAACATCCTGAACATTCAGTCCCGCCCCAGCCAACAGGCCGCGCAGATCCAGAACGTCGCCGCCCGCCAGATCGAAGCCGGCGATCTGATCCGCACCGCCGCTGTGCAGCACCAATGTATCAGCGGTAGCACCGGCCAGGAACTGGATCGTGTAACCGCCTGCTCCGGGATCAATCACACTGTTGGACGCCGAGATCGTGATCGGGTCGTTGGCGGCGGCGAGTGGCAGACTCGCGGCGGCAGCCGTCGTGGTAATGGCGGTCGCCGAGCCACTGATGAAGGCCGTTGTCGCGGCCTCGCCGGTGGTCACCGACGCGTCGTTTAACGTCGTTCCGTTGACCCCGGTCAGGACACCGCGGGCGGCTGTGAGGAGCGCGGCCGAAGACGTCCCCGCGCCCTCCATTCCGGCCGCGTTCGTACTGCTGGTAAAATTCAGCGCGACCGCGATCTTGTTCTGCATCATGGTCGCATCGTTACCCAGCGCGCCGTTCGCGATGGAAAGGATCGCCGAGCCGATCCCGACCGCTCCAGTGGAGATTTGACCGAGCCAATAGGTCGCGCCAGCCGAGTCAGCCGCGTGATCAAACAGATTTTGATAGACGTTGGCGATCAGCGTGGTGAGATCGGATTGGGCGGCCGGAGTATTCAGATTCAGACTGGGTGCGGCGAGAAACGGATAAAGAGCGTCGGTTTCTTGCTGCGGCGTGAACAAGTTGGCGATGTTGGTCAATGCCGTCGACGCACTCTGGCCGTTGGCCTGCGCTTGGACGTTTTGCCCTTCCCAGTAGGCGAAGCCGCTGCCATCAGCGGCGCGATCGAAGTATCCGACATAGACCAGTTCGAGCTGTTGCGAGGTGCTAAGGGTGCCAATCAGTCCGGACAAGCTTCCCGGGGAGGTAATTGCCCCTGGGCCGGTGACGCCCCCCGGGCCAATGGGAATGCCTGGCACGGCCGGGCTTGCCGGGCTGGCGGGGCTTGCTGGGCCGGCGGGGCTTGCTGGGCCGCCGCCCCCGCCGCCGCCCCCGCCGCCGCCCCCGCCGGCGGTGATAACCAGCGCCAAGGTCCCATTGACCGAGCTTCCCGCCGGGTCCGTTACGGAAAGAGCAATCGAATCCGCTGCCGCGGCTGTGCCATTCTCCAGATAAGTGATCAGTCCACCGTTGATGTCGGCCTGCGTGAACTGCGCGGTCGCCACCCCATTTTTCAGTACCGTGCCATCCACCGGTGCGCCCGTTACCGTGTAGGTCAACTGCGCCGGCGTGAAGTTGGGGTCGCTGATGCTCAGATTGGCCGCGGTGATCGTCCCGCTCCCGCCAACCGACACGGTCAGCGGGCTATCGTTGGCGAACACCGGTGAGACAGCGCCTCCGACGTCGGTCAGCGGCGTGTTGATTTGCAGGATCGCGACGCCGTTGGTGTAGGTCGTGTACCCGCCCGAAGTCGCGCCGGTGACCCATCCCGCACCGAGCATCGTCACCGCGTCGCTGGCATCGCCTTGCACCGTCAGGGTGTGGGTGATGGGGGACATGGCCACCACATCCGCCGCCGACACGACCAGCGTATTATTACCGGCGCCGGTGAGATTTATATCCTCGATGTTCTTGAGCCGTGTGTTGACCAGGTCGAGATTCAGGGTCAGGTCGGAGGACGTCAGCGCCAACGTGCTCGCTCCGGTGCCACCATTGATGTGGGTGTCCCCTATATCGGCGACATTGAACGTGTTGTTTCCGGCGCCACCGGTGAGTGTGTCGCCACCGGAGCCGGCATCGATGATGACGGAGTTCGCCGCCGAGAGCGCGGACGCGTCTACCGTGTCGCCGGAATTGCCGTCCTGGACGGTAATCGTCGCACCCGGAAGATCGGCGAAGTTCGCATTCGTCAGGGTCAGATCATTCGGCCCACTACTCGACAGTTGGTAGATCTGAAATCCAGCGACTCCGACCGGGTTGATTACCCCGGCGGTCGTAAGCACCAGTTGGTTGCCGTCGCCGTTGAAGCTGGTGAGACCGCCCAGAATGGAATCGGCGCCGACAGCAGCGGCCGAGACGGACACCGTGTTATTGCCCGACCCGGTATGCACGATATCCGCGCTGCCGCCACCGAGCGAGATCGTGTTGCCGCCGGTGCCGACAGTGACCGTGTCCCCGACGCCGTCGCCTACGGTGATCGTGCTGTTGCCGTTCCCGGTGGTCAGTTGGTCGAAGCCGCTCCCGAGGGTCACGGTATCGTTTCCGTTACCCGCGGTGACGGTGTTCAGGCCGCTGCCCGCCAGGATCACATCCGGACCGTCGCCCACGACGACCGTATTGTTACCGTCAGTTAACGTAACCGTATCTGCACCGGCGCCCGTGGTGGTTATGGTATTATTGCCGGTGCCGCCCGTGACCGTGATCTGATCATCGCCACCGCCGAGGCTTATGGTGTTATTGCCGGTTCCCAGCGTGAACTGGTCGTTGCCGGTACCAAAGGTCAGAGTGTTGTTGCCGTCCGCACCGGTACCGGTAACACCGTCCGGACCGGTAACGGTATAATCGGCGTTTCCGTCGGTGATCGTATTATCGGTATTGCCTAATTTGATTAAATTAGCCGGCATTTCGACTCCTGAACGCGGCAAGCCCCACACAGGGCTATCCACTGTTTAACAGCCGCGGCATCGTTCGCGTCTGAGAACTCCGGAAGGTGGGAGTGGGGTCTGATTGAGGACAGGGTCGGAATCTACCAGGCCATCGCCGCCATCACCCGCTGCCGCGTCAAGGGCAAGTCCCGCGGCCGCGTTTCAGGCGCGCGAGCCGCGCATCGAGGCCATGAGTTCCATCGCGTAACGCGCGTTGATCGGACAACAGAGACAATCAATACGAACGGATCATCTCCCGCGCGCTCCGCCATTTCATCCATGAACGATTCGACAGCGAAAATGTTCGCGATCGCGCCACGCCCTCGCCAGGCCCAGGTGCGGATCGGCGTTTCGGGCACCAGATGGCGAACCAGCATGCTGTATCCCGCGGCGGCGGCAAAGCGTGTATTCGCCGGGTGGGGGTTCGCTATCGGGACACGCGACGCTATATGACCGGCATGGCAGACCTCGCGACCGCTGATCCGTTCGAGCGTATTCGTGTCCGGCCCAATCCGGACGATCCTCGGCTGACGGTGCGCCTTACCGGCATCGACCACACCGGCGCGGCGGTCGAGACCCGGGTGCCGGTGGAGCGGTCGCTGACCCTGTTCCTGAACGGTCAGGAAATCGTCACCGCGATGACCATCGGCGATTATCCCGAAGACCTCGCGGTGGGGTATTTCCTCAATCAGGGCATGCTGCGGCCGGAGGACGCGATCACCGGCATCGATTACGACGAGGAACTCGCCGTGGTGGTGGTGCGCACTGAACGCAAAACCAACTTTGAAGAGAAACTCAGAAAGAAAACCCAGACGTCGGGGTGCGCCCAGGGGACGGCGTTTGGCGATTTAATGGATGTGATCGAGGGGGTGAAGTTGCCGGCGTCGGAATTGCGCACGTCCTGGCTGTATGAATTGACGCACGCGATCAACACCATGCCGTCGCTGTATCTGGAGGCCGGCGCGATCCACGGCGCGGTGCTCTGCCACCGGGACGATCCGCTGGTCTACATGGAGGACGTCGGCCGCCATAACGCCGTGGACAAGATCGCCGGCCATATGCATCGGCACGGCATCTCCGGCGGCGACAAGATTTTCTACACCACCGGACGGCTGACCTCGGAGATGGTGATCAAGACGGTGCGGATGGGGATCCCGATTCTGGTGTCCCGGTCGGGCTTCACCGGCTGGGGCGTCGAACTCGCGCGCGACGCGGGCCTGACGCTGATCGGGCGGGCCAGGGGGAAGCGCTTCCTGGCGCTGTCCTGTCCCGAGCGGATCGTGTTCGACCAGAGCCTGGAATTCGTCGCCGAGGAGAGCGCCAGGCACCGTCGCAAGGGGGCGGACAGTGACGACTGATCCGGAAATCCCGCCGACCGTCGGAGCGATCCTCGCGGGCGGACTGGCGCGGCGTATGGGCGGGGGCGACAAGAGCCTTCATTTGGTTGGCGGCCGCACCGTGCTGGCGCGGCTGACCGATCGGCTGGCGCCGCATGTGACTCGGCTGATCATCAACGCCAACGACGATCCGGGCCGGTTCCAGGGGTTGGACGTGCCGATCGTCCCCGATGGATTGCCTGACCATCCCGGCCCGCTGGCGGGTGTCCTGGCGGCTCTGGAATGGACCGCCGCGACCGAGCCCGCGATCGAGTGGGTGGTCACCGTGCCCGGCGATGCCCCGTTTCTGCCCGCCGACCTGGTCCCACGCCTGCACGCCGCGCGCCGCCGCGGCAACGCCGTCTTCGCCTGCGCCGGGTCACTGGGCCGCACCCATCCGGTGGTCGCGCTGTGGCCGGTGTTGATCCGGAATGAGTTGCGCACCGCGGTGGCGGTTGAGGGAATCCGCCGGATCGATCGCTTCACCGGCCGCCATTCGTGCGCCGTGGAGCAGTGGGATACCGATCCGGTGGACCCGTTCTTCAACGTCAACACGCCCGAGGATCTGATCGAGGCGGATCGCCTCGTCGCCATTCATCCCGACTTGTGAGCCTTCCAGACCGCGGCAGCCTGGAAGCGCCCCGTGGCGCCGATATGGGTGATCCCCCCGGATGACGACTTGCGGCGGCTGTCGGTGACGCGTAAAGATGTCCGCCGTTTGAAGCGCATGAGTTGTCCGGCCACGGCCCCGTTCGATCCTCGTTTTCTGGTTCGGCTGGAGCGCCGTTTTCTCGTCCCGGCCTGAACGT
>Ga0182018_10002019_pt1 | contig 21482 bp, 22 predicted proteins | sample 812P2MmetaG_FD_120490 | JGI IMG/M metagenome (GOLD analysis project Ga0182018, IMG submission 120490) | Permafrost microbial communities from Stordalen Mire, Sweden - 812P2M metaG | ecosystem: Environmental > Terrestrial > Soil > Wetlands > Permafrost | place: Sweden: Stordalen | collected...
CATGCGAAGAGAACTGCATCGCCGACCCGAGCTCGGTTTTGACGAGATCGAGGCGTCCGCGATGATCCGCCGCCGACTCGGCGGTTTCGGCCTCACCGAGCTGCCGGTGGCCACGCCGACTGGTGCGGCGTTCACGCTGACGGGGGGCCATCCGGGACGTTCGGTCGTGCTTCGAGCAGACATCGACGCCCTCCCGGTCGGTGAACAGGTCGACCTTTCTTACGCATCGGAGGTCGACGGAAGGATGCACGCCTGCGGCCACGACGCCCACACGGCCGCTCTGCTGGGGGTGGCCCAGGTGCTCCAAGGACGTGCCGAGGACCTGGCCGGGAGCTACACGTTCGTATTTCAGCCGGCAGAAGAGCTGCTGGACGGCGCCCGCCGAATGGTGGACGGTGGGGTGCTCGATGGCCTCGAGGGCGGCGTGGTGCTCGGGCATCACGTCACGTCGCTCGTGCCAACCGGTTTTGTGGCGATGCGTTCAGGGATCGCGATGGCCGAGGTGCACGTATTCACCCTGGTCGTCCGTGGCCCGGGGGGTCACGGGGCGATCTCGGGTCAAACGGGAGACGTGGTGCGTGCGATCTGCGACGCCGTGGGTCAGCTCGGCGGAGTGGTTGAGGGTCTCGAGTACGAACGCGTCTCGTGTGTCTGCAGCGCTGGCATGGTGAGCGCCGGCACCGCTCCGAACATCCTGCCCGACCACGCAGCGATCAGGGGGACGCTACGGACGTTCACGGCCGAACAGAGAGCGGACGCCCTCGACCGGCTGGCGGTTCTCTGCGACCGCGTGGCCGGTGAACACGGTGTCACCGTGCAGCTCGAGATCGCGGGGAACGCACCGGCAGTGACGAACGATCCCTCGATCACCGAGGCGGTGACAAACGTTGCCCGAGCCCAACTCGGTGACGAGAGGGTGCTCGAGCTACCGCCGGTCACTCCTAGCGACGACATGAGCATCTTCTTGGAGCGACTCCCCGGGTGTTACTTCTTTGTCGGTGCAGGTCTTGCCGACGGCACGAGTGGCATGCACCACAGTCCGACGTTTGCGATCGACGAAGAGGCGATGCGACTGGCGGCCCGGGTCATGGTGGGTGCCGCCGTGACCCTCGCTGATGTGACGGTGCAAACCACCTGAGCGCAACGCCAGAAGATCGGCGCTGACGAGCCGTTTGCCCGAGCCCAACGCCGTGACGATGCGGTCGGGCACACACATTCCGGTCGCGGTCTCGCCTTAAAGCTCCACCGTCGCACGGGACCTCATCGAGGGAGTTGCGATTTCTGTGATGCGCAGCGAGAGTCTGGGCAAAAGACGCGCCAGAATCGGAGCATGGACCGGGGCACCGCTCAGAGATTGGACCTGGCCGACCCTCTGGCGCCGTTCGGGAGTCAGTTCAACGTCGAAGAGAGCGGGCCGATCTACCTCGACGGCAACTCCTTAGGCCGACCCGCGAAAGTGGTAATTGAACGGCTCGCGGATGCCGTGCGCGACTGGTCCGAGAACCTGGTCGGCGGGTGGTCCCGGTGGATCGACTTGCCTGCCGCAGTTGGCGACAGGATCGGACGGCTGATCGGGGCAGGCCCTGGACAGGTTGTCGTATGTGACAGCACGACCGTGAACCTCTACAAGCTCGCCGCGTCGGCGCTTGCCGCCAGGGCTGACCGGCAGGTCATTCTGGCGGACGCACACGACTTCCCCACCGATCGTTACGTGTTGCAGGGACTCGCAGAGAGCACCGGCTTCGAGCTGCGTCTTTTGGAGGGCAGCGTGGTAGACGGCCTCGATACCGACGTCGTGGCTGGAGCCATCGGTGCCCAGACGGCACTGGTGTGTCTTTCTCACGTCAACTTCAGGTCGGGGGCGCGGCTCGATGTCGCGGCCATCACCGAGGCTGCCCACCGCCATGGCGCACTCGTACTGTGGGACCTGTGCCACAGCGCCGGGGCATTTCCGGTGGCCCTGGATGACAACGGAGTCGACCTCGCGGTCGGCTGCACCTACAAGTACCTGAATGGCGGCCCGGGTTCCCCCGCGTTCGCTTACGTGCGGCGTGACCTGCAGGCAGAGCTGCGCCAGCCGATATGGGGCTGGTTCGGCCAGCACGATCAGTTCTCGATGGCCCCGATCTATCAACCGGACGGCGGGATGAGCCGTTTCCTCACCGGGACGCCGCCGGTGCTCGGCCTGTTGGGCGTCGATGCGGCGGCTGAGATCCTGGAGTCAGCGGGGATCCGGGCGCTGTGGGCCAAGTCCGAACGATGCACAGAGATGCTGGTGGATCTCGTGCGCGCACGGCTCGAGCCGCTCGGTGCCACCTTGGCCAGTCCATCCGATCCGGAACGTCGCGGTGCACACGTGTCGGTGGCCCACGCCCAGGCCTGGCCGTGGTGCAACGCGCTCATCGATCGCCGAATGGTGGTCGGAGATTTCCGACCACCGGACGTGATCAGACTGGGCCCGGCTCCGCTCTACTCGCGCTTCGTGGACATCTTCGACGCAGTCGAGCGCATGGCCGAAATCCTCGAAGCCGGTGTGCACGATGTCCGAGACCGGCCCGAGGTCACGTGAGGGACGCCCTCACACACAAATTGCCAACCCACGGCCGGCGCTCGCACGGGTCGAGGTTGAGGCGCCGCATGCTGACCGGGCTTCGGATCCAGGATCGTGAGTAGCCGCAGCTCGGCCGGGCGCTCAGGATCGTGCGCTCAGGGCGCCACGGCCGTTACGCTCGCCGCACAAAGGGGGTAGGTGACGATGGAAGAAGATCGGGCTCGTCCGCCAGGCGGGCACCGGGGCCAACGGGCGTGACCAACGTCGCGCTCGTGCTCGGTGCCGGTGGCCTCGTCGGTCAGGCGTACCATGCCGGGGTTCTAGCAGCGCTAGAAGCCGAGCTCGGTTGGGATCCGAGGCAGGCCGACCTGATCGTCGGCACCTCGGCGGGCTCGATCTCGGGCACCCTACTGCGCCTCGGTGTCGCCCCATCCGATCTCGCCGCACTGGCGACCCAATCCCCGTTGTCTCCCGAGGGGTTCTCCTTGGTCGAGCGGATCCAACCCAACTCGGCCGATCTCCCGTCTCCACCGCCCCGAGACTGGATCAGACCGTGGCGACCCCCGACCGCTGCCCTGCTGGCCCGGACGGCCCGCCGACCGTGGGGTTTCCGACCCGAGGTGGCAGCGATGACCATGCTGCCGAGGGGACGGATCGACATCACCGACCGGGCCGCTCCGCTGCACGCGATGGTCGGGATGAACTGGCCAGAGCGTCTGTGGATCTGTGCCGCTCGGAGGAGCGACGGGGGCCGCGTGGTGTTCGGCCGGCACGGGGCGCCCCCGGCGCCGCTGGCGGCGGCGGTGTTGGCGTCGTGTGCCATTCCGGCGTACTTCGCTCCCGTGACGATCGGCGGCGTCGAGTACTTCGACGGCGGCGTGTACTCGCCCACCAACGCCGATGCGGTTCGAGCCGAGCGGCCGGACATCGTGGTCGTGATATCACCGATGTCCTTCGACAGACCGGTGCTCGGCGCGCCCGATGGTCTCTTCCGGTGGTCTGCGCGCCGCCGTCTCGAGCACGAGACCCGGCGATTGGAGCGAGTCGGGTCGACCGTGATCCGCATCGAGCCGGATGCCTCCTCGAGAGCGGCCATGGGTCTCAACCCGATGAGCGACCGGCGTGCGCACCGGGTCGTGTCGGCAGCCATGAGGGAAACCGCCCGCATGGTGGCCGAAGGGCGCATCCCCAGCCTTGGCGTCCGCGCCGGGTCCCCTTCGGTCAAAATCCGACCTGCCCGAGGTGGCTGAAGCCCTCCGGTAGTACCGTCGGCGCCTAGGGACGAGACACACGGGCGGAGATCTCAGGGGGTATCCGACATGGGCGTTGACCGATTGAGCCCGATGGACGCATCGTTCCTCCACATCGAGGACAGCGTCAGCCACATGCACATCGCCTCGGTGGGGATTTTCGAAGGGCCAGAACCGGATTTCGACGACATCGTGGCGATGATCGACAGCAAGCTCGGCCTGGTCCCCCGCTACCGCCGCGTCGTGCGCCACGTCCCGCTCGAGCTCGGTCGGCCGGTCTGGGTGGACGACCCCCACTTCAACATCGAGTACCACCTCCGTCACACCGCGCTCCCCGCCCCCGGTGGTGAGGCCGAGCTCCGCAAGCTCGTGGGGCGGGTCATGTCCCAACAGCTCGACCGCTCCAAGCCGCTTTGGGAGATCTGGGTGGTCGGGGGGCTGGAAGACGGTCACTGGGCCGTCTTGTACAAGACCCACCACGCCATGGTCGACGGCATATCGGGGACCGACCTGATGGCGCTCATGATGGACGTCTCCCCGGAGCCGACCCCGATCGTGCCGGTCGAGTGGAAGGCAGAGGCGGCGCCGTCCGGCCTGGAGCTGGCCGCCCAGTCGTCGTTGGACCTTCTGCGCAGCCCGTATGAGCAGATGCGGGCCCTGCGGTCCGCGTTCAGGCTGCCGCGCCAGGCGATCGGCCAGACGCAGGAGGTCCTGCAGGGGCTCTCGACCATGACCGGGCTCGTGCGGCGGACTCCCCTGTCCACCCTGAACGGCCCGCTCGGACCCCATCGCCGGTATGGATGGGCCTCGACCTCGGTCGCCGAGATCAAGGCGATCCGCAAAGCGCTCGGTGGCGCGTTCAACGACGTCGTCCTCGCAGCGATCACCAACGGGTTCCGCGAGCTCCTCGTGCATCGTGGGGAGTCCGTGGACCGGGTCGTGCGCACGCTGGTTCCGGTATCGGTTCGTCCCCGCGACGAGAGGGGTCGCGCGGTGGGCGACGGGACGCTGCAGAACAAGGTATCGGCCATGTTCGCCGAACTCCCCGTCTCCATCAGCGACGCGGCGGAGCGCCTGCATGCCGTGACCCACCAGATGGAGGGACTGAAACAGTCCAAGCAGGCCCTGGCCGGCGAGGCCCTCACATCGATGTCGGGGTTCGCGCCGCCCATGCTCCTGGCCCTCGGGATGCGCGTCTCGTCGCGCCTGGCTCAGCGCAACGTGAACACGGTCACAACCAATGTGCCGGGCCCCCAGATCCCCCTCTACATCTGCGGTCGCCAGATGTTGAAGGCCTTCCCCTACGTTCCTCTGGCCGGCCAGGTGCGGATCGGGGTCGCCATCTTCTCGTACAACGGCGAGGTGAACTTCGGCGTCACGGGTGATTTCGATACGACACCAGACCTTGAAGTGCTCTGCCGGGGCATCGAGGACGGCGTCAAGCAGCTGCTGAAGCTCAGCGAGTGAGCCGGCAGGCGCGGCCGCGCTGATGGCCGCCTCTGTGATCGGCCGGGGCGAGGGAGCCGAGCGCTACAGCGCCCGAGGCAGCGTGATGTTCTTCAAGGCGCTGGCGCGAGAGGACGACGGCGACCTCTCGCTGATGGAGCGCACACTCCCGCCCGGTGGGCGTCGCCCGCCTGCGCACCGTCATACGAACTGTTCCGAGGCGTACTTCGTGTTGGACGGGCTGGTCTCGGTGACCATCGAGGGCGAAGAGCTCACGGTCGGGCCAGAGGGCTTTGTCCTGGTCCCCCGGGGCACGGCGCACACCTTCGGCAACGACGGCGATTCCGAGGCCCGGCTGCTGGTGATCCATGCCCCGGCGATGGACGCGTACTTCGCGGGTCTCCATGACCTGTGGAATCGGGACGAGCCGCCGTCACCTGACGAGGAACGATCGCTCATGACCCGATTCGGAATGGAAACCCTGTAGCAACCGCGCCACCTGGGCCCGTCCGTTGGCGCCGTTGGTTCACGAGGCCTACCCGGAATTCTTGGGACGGGTGCACGCCTAACTATCTCGCCGACATGCCTAGAGGTGGTGCGGGCAGCGCCGAGGCGTCGGCCGTAACTCAATTCTCAAAGCGTTGCGGCTTCGACCCGACCGAGGAACTCGCCGACCACCTCCATGCACAGCGCGCGTTCTTCGGCGTGGCACATGTGCGAACTCTCCTCGAACAGGACCCACTCGGAGCCGGCGATCCCGTTGTGGACGGTCTCCGCGATCGTGGGCGTCGCCTCGTCGTGACGGCCCGACATGACGAGCGTCGGCAGCTCGATCTCGCCCAGCCTGCCGACGATGTCCCAGTCCTTCAACACGCCGGTCACGTGGAACTCACTAGGTCCGTTCATCACGTTGTAGACCTCTGAGTTGGCCGCGAGCTTGTCGAATGTCCGCTGCACGTAGTCGGGCCACGGAACGAGTCGGCACAGATGGCGCCGGTAGTAGACCATCATCGCTTCCTCGTACTCCGGGTCGTCGGTGGTCCCGTCGGCTTCGTGGCGACGCAGCGTCGCCTCGACATCAGCCGGGAGCAATGAGCGCAAACGGTTGGCCTCGGTCACCCATTGCGTCATGCTCGCGGGCGAGCTCTCGATCACCAGGCTGAGCACGCCGGCCGGCCGCGTCAGCGCGTATTGCATCGCCAGCATGCCGCCCCAGGACTGGCCGAGAAGGTGCACCCGCTCAAGACCGAGGGCCGTGCGGACGGCGTCGACCTCCTCGACGAAGAGGTCCGTCGTCCACATCGCCGGATCGTGGGGCGACGCGATCCCCGAGTTTCCGCACCCGAGCTGGTCGTAGAAGACGACCTCACGGCCCGTGCCAGCCAAGTCCCCGAAGGGTTCCAGATAGTCCGATGCGGCGCCGGGTCCACCGTGCAAACACAGCAGCGGCGGATCGCTCTTCGAGGCGTCTGCTCCAACGACGCGAAACCAAACCGGGAAGCCGTTGAAGTCGATAGTGCCCTCCTGGCCTGCTGGCGTCGACGCCATCACGTCGCGCGAGGTTCGCGACGCATCGTCCACAGCGGCGGGCCCTTCTTTACCGGGTGGAGCTCGTCGACAACCTCGTAGCCGAACCGGCGGTAATAGGCCAGGTTCTCGACCTTCTGCGTCTCGAGATAGCTCGGGAGCCGGTCTCGGTCGGCCATCCGGTAGACGTGATCCTGCAGCGCCGCCCCGACTCCCCCGCGTTGGGCGGTCGGCTCGACCACCAGCAACTGGAGGTACCAGAGCGGCTCGCGGGGATGGGCCTTATCGATCGCAACCAGGTATTTGGTCCCAGCCACCAGGGCGGGTGGGCGTGTGATCAGCGCCCAGAACGCGAATCGAGCTTCCCTCATCTGCGCGAGCACAGGCAGCGGATACCCGCCGGGCTGCACAAAGGCGGCCACCCCAATGAGCTTTCCGTCATCGGCCCGAACCCCCAGAACGAGCCCTCGATCCCCGAGGGCACCGATCGCACCCCGCCAGTAGATCTTGAGGCCCCGAAGTCGGAGGCGTTCGTTCGGGCTGAGGAAGCAGAAGAACGCGTCGTCGGCGAAGGCCGCGGTCGCCACCCCCGCTGCCTCCTGCAACGTGGCCGCGTCGATCGTCAGGGTCTCGACGGTCAGCCCACCGGGAACCTGGGGAGAGTCCATCGGCACAGTGTGGTGGTCGGCCCGGGGGGTCGCAACAACACCGGGTCTCCGGCAACCCGAGCGATCCGGGCGCTCGTCCCCTCCAGGTCGGCGCCCCCGCAGCCTGGTTCGGGGGGTGGCCGGTCAGGCGCCCCGAGTACGGATCCAGCCCAAATTGAGTAGGGCCGTACTCATGCGCCCTCGGTGGCCGGCCGTCACACTCGACTCACGGGCTCACGCCCAATCGAGGCGAGAAGTCACACTCATCAAGGAGACAAATGGGACTGTTTGACAAGATGAAGGACGCTCAGGCCCAGGCCAAGAGCGCCATGGCCAACCTGGGCACCATGCAGGGCGTGCCGGCCGGGGTGTCGACGGCGGCTCCGACCAACATGGACGAGATGCTGCGCTTCCGCGACCTCGCCCAGAAGCTGAAGGCTTCGGGCGTCGAGGCTCCGGCCGTCATCACGGCCATCAGGCGCGGCGAGGCGGACCCGATGAGCGGCTCGATCAAGACCGAGATCGACCTCAACATCAAGCCGGCCGATGGCGACCCCTACCCGGCGACGGTCAAGCAGTCGATCCTGCCGGCGTGGCTCGACACGCTGTCCGCCGGCGAGGCCGTCACTGTCAAGTTCGATCCCGACGACCGGACGTCGGCCCTGATCTATGGGGGTGTGTGACCTTGGGATTGTTCAAGGATTTGAAGAACATCAGGGAGACCGCCGCCGAAGCCGGCGGGATGCCGAGTTGGAAGGACTCCCGCCGAGACATCCACTCAACGTTCGACGACAACGGTGAGCGGGAGATCCTGAAGACCGGCATCGCCGCCAAGGGCATCGTGCGGGGATTCGTCTCACCCGTCCCGGGGAATCGGTTCCACATGCAGATCCCGATCGAGGTCCACCCCCCCGGGGGTGAGCCGTACACGATCGATTACGAATTCCCGACGGTGAGAATGCGGACCGCAATCACGGCCGGCATGGAGATCCCGCTCAAGATCAGCGCGCAGAACCCGCAGGCGATCGCCGTGCAATGGGACGCCCAGAAGGTGACCATCGCAGCAGCCGGTGGATCACAGGCCGCTGTTGAGCAGGGACTCGCGCAAACCTACGGTGGCGCCGCGAACGCGGCCATGGAACAGGCCATGAAGAACCTGCGTGAGGGCAAGCCCGGCGTCGATCTCCCGATGACATATGCGGCCGACACGCAGTCCCGCATCCAAAAGCTCGACCAGCTGAAGGATTCGGGACTGATCGACGAGGCGCAATACCAGGCCAAGAAGCAAAAACTGATCGACGAGCTGTAATCGTGTGCGCCCTCAGCAGCAATCTCACAGCACATTTCACTGAGTCCCACGAGCAGCCCGACGCAGCAATGGCCCACTGGCGGACGAACCGACCGGCGTGGCTCCCGGACCATTACAAGGAGATCGACACCTCCTATAACTCGGTGACGTGGGAGTGGAGCCACGTCGGTTGGCCCATGCGGATCATCCCGTTCGCCGGTCTCTTCGGTGGCGCCACCTGCTACCGGATCACCGCGCTCTTCGAGAGCGACGGGGGCTTCGGCTCGAGCATCACGGTGAACGGCCAGGCGGACCTGAAGACCCAGGAAGCCATCAGCTCGGCCGCGCAGCAGTACGAACCGGGCGGGGCGGTATAGCCAACCGCGCTAGCGGTCCGGTTGCACCGCCACGGAGTCGGCGCTCCCCCGGGTGCGGAGCACACCGCTCCCCTCGAGTGCCGTGATCTCTGCGTCGGTGAGGCCCACCTCTTCGAGAACCTCCCGGTTGTGCTGACCGATGAGCGGTGCATGGATGCGGACCGACGCCGGGCTCTTGCTGAAGCGGACCGGCGGGGGCACCAGCTTGTAGGGGCCTGCCACCGGATGCTCGGCTTCGGGCAGCGCGTCGATGATGTCGTCCAGGTCGGCCGACTCCGCCGCCGGGATGGATGCCCTGCGGCAGATCTCCAACCAGTCTTCGGTGGTGCGGGTGGCCATCACCGAGTCGAGGGTCGAGTACATGAACGAGCTGTGCTGGTACCGGCCCTCCCGTGTCAGGCGCGGGTCGCCGACCAGATCGTCCCGTCCGCCCGCTCGGAGCAACGCCGCCCAATGCGCATCCAGGTACGGGAACGTGGCGATCCAGCCGTCGATGGTCCGCTGCGGCCGGCGGTCGGGCGTCAGGATGCGTTGGTATCCCGTCTTGCGCTCCGCCCGGTCCTCGCCGCTCATCGCACCGGCGCCGTGCTCGACCAACATGAACGCACGCAAGGCGTCCACCATGGGGACCTCGATCTCCTGACCCTCGCCGGTGCGCTCCCGATGGAGGAGCGCCGCCAGGATTGCGTATGTCAGCACGAGGCCCGAAACCTTGTCGGCGACCAGCGTCGGAGCCATTGCCGGTGTGCCGGTTGCGCGTCGAACGACGTCGGCCACGCCGCCCGCAGCCTGGATGATGTCGTCGTACGCGGGCTCGTCGGCCTGAAGGCTGTCGGAAGGGAACCCGTGGGCCCGGCAAAAGACCACGTCCGGCCGAACGGCGGCGACGCTGTCGTAGCCGAGACCGAGCCGGTCGAGCGGGCCGGGGCGCAGGTTGGTCACGAACACGTCGCACGTGGCTGCGATCCGCAGCACGGCGGCCAATCCGGACGGCGCCTTCAGGTCGAGGGCGACGTTTCGCTTGTTGCGTAGCAGGTTGAGTGAGACGTCCGAAAGCTGACGCACCGGTCCTGGCCCCATGCCCCGGTTCGTGTCGCCACGTCCGCTTTCGATGGAGATCACGTCGGCGCCGAGATCACCCAGCACCTGAGTCGCAAGGGGGCCCATCACGACCGAGGTGAGGTCGAGCACCCTTATGCCGTCCAAGGGGCCAGCCCCCGTCCGGTTGCTCGTCACCATGTGCCCTCCAGTCGCGCCAGGCGCCGCTCAGCCGCGAGTCTTTCATCGGCCGCCACCCGACGAGTCACGACCTTCGGTTCCCGACAATCGGCTACCGTCCCCATACCCCTCCGGAGCTCGCCCACCGAGGAGCCTTCGATTGTCAGACGAACACACCGAACGATCCGGCGCCCGAGACGTCACGATCTTCCATAACCCGAGTTGTTCGAACAGCCGGGGCGCACTCGTTCTTTTGAAGGAGCAATCGGTCGACCACGAGGTCGTCGAATACCTGGTCACACCCCCAGACCGGGAAACTCTGGAGATGATCGTCGCGAAGCTCCTCAACCCGGTGACCGAGCTCGTCCGGACGTCCGACCCGAAATTCGTGGCGCTCGGCCTCGACCCCACCGCCTTCGTGACACCCGAGCAGATCATTGACCTGTTGCTCAAGCATCCCGATTTGATGCGGCGACCGGTTGTGATGAAGGGTGATCGCGCGGTGATCGCTCGCCCGAGCGATCGGGTGTCCGAGATCCTCGCATAGGCCTCCGCGTCGAACGCTCGGGTCACCATCTCGCGGTCCGAGGCCCGACCGCAGAACCGCTGTGGGTGGTTACAGGGTCGGTGGAAACGTCGGAGCGCGCCGGGCCTGCGCTGCGTGTTCAAAGGCGTGGGCCAGGCCGATGAGCACCCGTTCGCTCCAAGCCGGGCCTACAAACGAGAGGCCCATCGGAAGGCCGTGCGCAAAACCCGCAGGAACCGTGATGTGCGGGTAGCCGGCAACCGCCGCCGGACTGGAGAAGCCGGCGAGGTGGTGGTCGCCATTCACGAGGTCGGTGCTCCACGCCGGCCCGCTCGTCGGCGCGATCAGCGCGTCGAGCTGGTTGGCTGAGATCGCGTCATCGATGTTCTGGCGAGATTGCCGGCGGCACCTGGACAACGCCTTCACATAGTCGTCGCTCGTCAACCCCCCGCAGTTCTCGGCCTGCTCGAACAACTCTTGCCCGAACCACGACATCTCCGCGTCGCGGTGCAGTTCGTTCCAGACGATCAAGTCCTTCAAGCTCGTCACCGGAGCGTCGGGAGCAAACTCGGCCAACCAGACGGGAAGTCCCGCCTTCAGCTCGTGGAGGAGGACGATGAGTTCGTCCTCCTCGGGGGCGTCGGCTAGCTCCACCGGATCGACGAGAACCGCCCCCGCCGTCCCGAGCGTCGACAGGGCCCGGCCGAATACATCGCGGACATCCGGGTGGTCCGCCGTCGTTCGGACAACGCCCAGACGTGCCCCTTCAAGGCTGGCCGAATCCAGGAACTGGGTGAAGTCCATTGCCTGGGCACTGGCCGTGGAGCCGTCCTGGGGGTCCGGTCCGGCAATCGCGGACAGCAGGGCCGCCGCGTCGGCGACCGTCCGGGTCATCGGTCCCGCCGTGTCCTGCGTGCTCGAGATCGGGATGATCCCGTCCCGGCTGACCAGGCCCACGGTGGGCTTCATTCCGACCAGGCAGTTGACCGAGGAGGGTGAGACGATCGACCCGTCGGTCTCGGTGCCCACCGCGACGGCGGCCAGATTGGCCGCAATGGCGGCGGCCGAACCCGAGCTCGAGCCGCTCGTGTTCCGGTCGAGCGCGTACGGGTTGCGGGTCAGGCCGCCGCGGGCACTCCAGCCGCTGCTGGACCGGGTTGACCGGATGTTGGCCCATTCACTCAGGTTCGTCTTCCCGAGGATGACCGCCCCCGCCTCGCGCAAGCGCACGACAAGGTGTGCGTCGCGCAAAACTTTGACCCCCACGAGCGCCAGCGATCCGGCCGTCGTGTCCATGCGGTCGGCCGTGGCGATGTTGTCCTTCAGCAGGACCGGAATGCCGTGCAAGGGGCCCCGCAACCGGTTGGCCCGTCGTTCTTCGTCGAGCATGTCGGCGATCTCGAGCGCATCGGGGTTCACCTGAAGGACCGAACGGATGGTCGGCCCCTGCTCGTCGAGGGACCGAATGCGTTCGATGTAGGCACCCGCGAGCGATCGTGCGGTCAGCCGACCGGACTCCATCTCGGCCTGCAGGCCGGTGACCGTGGCTTCGAGATAGGGGAAGTCCGACCCCGGGACGGGCGGCTCGGCGGGGACCAGGCTCACCGAACGTTCGGACCCTCGGTCAGGCGGGGCCACATGTGGGGTCCGCTCGTTTCGTACATCGCTGGCCCATGATGGCCCACCAACCCACCTCCCGAAGTGGTGATCCGCCGATCATGGCAGTTATCGGTGTCTCACCGATCCTGACCGGGCGGACAGGAGCTCATCACTCTGGGGCCCGGCACCACCGAACGAGCCGATCAGCCGGTCATGACCCGCTCTGCGGACTGGCGGTGCAGCATCTTGGCGTCCCACTTCGCCTCGACATTGGCCAAGCGCCAGTAGAGGAGGGCGACGACCCACGTCGCGACGAACGCCCCGACGATGGCAAACCCCGCCGTGTTGATGTTGAAGCCTTGGACGAACTTGAAGAAGGGGTCGTTCAGGTTCGCCTCCTGCCCGACCAGGCTGAGGATCTCGATGGTGCCGATGAAGAAGGCGACAAAGACCGAGAGGCCGGTGATGGTCAGGTTGTAGAAGACCTTCCGGATGGGTTTCGCGAACGCCCAGTCGTAGGCGAAGTTCATGAAGCAGCCGTCCAGCGCGTCGAACAGGCTCATCCCGGCGGCGAAGAGAATCGGCAGCGACAGGATCGCGTAGAACGGCAGGCCGCCGGCCACCGCGGTCCCGGCGAGGACGAGGAGGCCAACCTCGGTGGCGGTGTCGAACCCGAGGCCGAAAAGGATGCCGACCGGGTAGATCTTCCATGGCGCGTCGATCCGCTTCGCGTAGCCGCCGAAAAACCGGTTCATCAGGCCACGGTTGCTCAGTTGCCGCTCGAGCTCGTCGTTGTCGTATCGCCCCGATTTCATCTCCCGGTAGACCTTCACGATGCCGATCATCACGATGAGGTTGAGCGCAGCAATCAGGTAGAGAAAGCCGCCCGAAACCGAGGTCCCGATGACGTTGGTGGTCTTGTGGAGAGCGGACGAGTTGTTCCCCACCTGTGCGTCGAGGGCCCGGATGCCGAAGTTCAGGAACACGGCGAGCACGAACACGACGGTCGAGTGCCCAAGCGAAAAGAAGAACCCGACGCTCAGGGGTCGCTTGCCGTCGTTGACGAGCTTCCTCGTCGTGTTGTCGATGGCGGCTATGTGATCGGCGTCGAACGCGTGCCGCATGCCGAGTGTGTACGCCAGGACCCCCGTTCCGAACCCGAACAGTCCGGTTTTCGAGATGTGGAAGTGGTGGCCGACCGCTGCAGCCAACAGTCCCCAGCCGACGACGTTGAGCGAGACGATCGCGAGCGCCATCCCCCCGACCCGCAGCCACTCCTGCGGCGTGAGCCCATTGCGGAGCTTGGCCAGGCGGGATTGGGGGATCGTTTCGTAGACGATGGAGTCGGTCACTCGGGCTTTCCTTTGGAGTCGCTCCTTCATAGAAATCTAACCCAATTGCGACTGAGGCGCAGTAAGTCGCCACGCCGCTTGACGTGCATATATGCGCATGTAAACATGCCCACATGGGAGAGCCGAACCATCCCGAGGTCAGCAGCCCGCTCTCCCAGGAGGCGGCACAGGAAGTCGCCCGCGTGATGGCGGTTCTTTCGACGGCGAGTCGGGTTCGGATACTGGCCCGACTGCGCGCCGGGTCGTGCTCGGTTGGTGAACTCAGCGCCGAGGTTGAGATGGAACAACCCGCGGTCTCGCATCAGCTGCGGGTGCTCCGGGATCTCGGATTCGTCGTCGGGACCCGCACTGGCCGACACGTCGTTTACGGCCTCTATGACTCACACGTCGCTGCCCTGCTCGACGAAGCCCTTCGACACATGGATCACGTGGCAGGCGACGGCCGGGGCCACCGCCACGCCGGAACCATTTCTCGGATACCGACATGAAAGGAAAGCAAGTGAACACTGAGCACGATCACCAAGAACCACACGACCACGAGCACCCTCATCATGACCATGCGCACGCGCACCCCCATGACAGCCACGAGCATGAGCACGTCACCCACGAGCACCCTCACGGGGACGATGGCCACGCGCACGAGCACGTTCACGAGGTCAGCCTTGAGGATCACCACGAGCACGAGCACGCGTAGCAACCGGCCGGTCCCTCGACGGACCCCGCCAAGACACCACCGTCCGTCGAAAGACCGGTTGCACAGCTCGGACCCTTCCTCGGGGTGTCCGAATGATGCCGAATCCAGCCACGTCGTCACGCTGGTCGCGATGGCGTGCTCGGTACGATGACGCCGTGAGCACGCCACACGACCAGCCGGCCGTTGATCTGGCGGAGGACCCCAACACGGTGGAGGGTGCTCTAGCCCTGGTACGCAAACACGGCGGGCGAGTTACCTCGTCGCGCCGTTTCCTCCTGCGCGTCCTGTTCGAGGTCGAGGGCCATCACACGGCGGAGGAGCTTGCCACGGCTGTCCAGCTCCAGGCACCGGACATTCACATATCGACCATCTACCGAAACCTCGACGAACTGGAACGCCTCGGGGTGGTCGTCCATTCGCATCTCGGGCATGGCCCCGCGACGTACCACCTGGCAGCCGGGGCGCACGGACACCTGGTCTGTGAGGAGTGCGGCGCCACGATCGAGGCGCCCACCGAGCTCTTCGCGGGCCTGTCTCGGACCGCCCGGTCGCGTTTCGGGTTTGACGTCAACCCGCACCACTTCGCGGTGCTAGGTCGGTGTTCTGCTTGTCGCAGCGCAGGAACCCACACCACTCCGACCGCCTGAGGGCCGAGCGGGCGTCGCCCAGCCAGCATCCGGAAGGGTTTTGATCATCCGAACTGCTACGGCACCCTGGACGCTCCCCAGCCGAAGATGGCGGTGTCCACGCGAGCACGATCGGTGGGGGAACTCATGTCGTTATCCGAGCAACCAACCCGTTCTGTTCCACGGCCGCGCTCGACAGAATCTTCTGCTGAGCCGAGGTGATCGGTCGGTGGTGGTGCGAGCTAGTGGGCGACGCCGCGAGGATTTCCACCACCTCTAAGGTTCGGCCCCGCAGCCAATAGATCTCATAGACCGAGCTAGGTGTGGTTCGCTCGATGGCTGAAGAACCAAGTTGCTCCGGGGGACTGGCCGAGGTCGCCGAGGTCGCTGACTCCGCGCTCCTCAGAGTCGTGGCGGCGCCCTGGCTGGTGGTACAAGTGGCCGCTCCTGAGATCAGATCCAGCTTTCCCTGGGCGTTCTCAAACTCCTCTTCTGCATCGAGGGGACAGGACTTTTTGCCCGTCTTGAAGGTTGTGACATTTTCGGTCACCTTGGTGAAGCCGACCTTGTTCGCGTACGAAGCCGGAAGAAGGTCCTTTGCGAGTGAGCTAGCCGACGCGACCGTGCTCGCGCTAGCCGGGATTTGCGTCGCCACGGTCAGTGGTAGCGCGACAACTACGGCCAAAGCGCCAAAGAGTTTTCGGTGGATCATCAGAGTGGTTCGGAGCTCGGCGGGCTGGTCCGCTCGACACCTGTCCGCGGACACCTCAGGGTAGTCCTGCATCGGACGATTCCAGCCTACCCGATCCAGGGTGATTGCCCTGCCGATCGGCGCTAAGCCGGTCGCCACAGCGACAGCTCTCGATGACCCCCAGCCAGCCGCTTCATACGGCTAACCCACTCGGCGCTCGCGGCCTTCCCAGTACGGCTCGCGCAGTTCGCGCTTGAGGACCTTGCCGGACGGGTTCCGCGGCAGGACATCGATGAAGTCGACCGACGTTGGACACTTGAAGTGGGCGATCCGCTCCCGCACGAACGCGACGATCTCGTTGGGGTCGGCATTGGCCCCTGGCTTCAGCACCACCACCGCCTTGGCCGTCTCGCCCCACCTTGGATCGGGCACACCGATAACCGCGACATCGGCAATCGCTGGGTGGGCCGACAGGACGTTCTCGACCTCAGCGGGGTAGACGTTCTCCCCACCCGAGACGATCATGTCCGTCACCCGATCGGTGAGAAAGAGATAGCCATCGTCGTCGAGGTAACCGGCATCACCCGTTCTTAGCCAGCCGTCGTCCCGAACGGCTTCTATGGTGGCTTCGTCGTTGTTCCAGTAACCCTTCATGTTCTGCCTCGACCGGGTCCACAGCTCTCCGACCTCCCCGGTTGGCCGGTCCCCGCCGGTTTCGGGATCGACGAGGCGGATCTCGACCCAGTCGAACGGTTTGCCTGCCGACCTGAGCAGGTGCGACCGCGGGCCGTCGGGGTCGTGGTCTTCCGGCCGGAGTTGGGTGATCGCACCCGTGGTCTCGGTCAATCCGTATACCTGGAAGAAGTCACAGCCGAAGGTCCGCATGGCCGCCTTCAGGGTCTCGTCGGTGATCGGTGATGCTCCATAGATGATGGAGCGGAGCGACGAGTAGTCCCCGTCCGACGCCCCCGGCACTGCGGACATGAATGCCAGCATGGCGGGCACGAAGAACGTGTTCGTCACCCGGTGTTGGGACAGAGCCTCAAGGGCTCGGGCCGGATCGAAGTCGCGCAGGAGAATCGTGTTGCAGCCGAGCGCCATTCCGATCAGCGCGTAGCCGGCCCCCCCGATATGGAACGTCGGGAGCACCACCAGGTTGATCGAGGTCTCGTTGATCCCGAACATGGACTCACCGGCCGCGTTCAGGCTCTCGACGTTGGCATTGGAGAGCATCGCTCCCTTGGGTAACCCGGTGGTCCCGGACGTATACAGCTGGAACGCCACCTCGTCGGGCTCCGCCACATGACCCGGGTCCACCGGCTGGTGATCAGAGAGCCAGTCTTCGTAGGGCAAGGCCCCGGCCACCTCGGATGATCCGAGCACCATGTAGGTGCTCGGGGTCACGCGTGTCTCTCGTAGTTCGCCGACAACCCCTGTGAAATCCTCACCGACGACGAGCACCTTCGCTCCGGCGTCGTCAGCGATGAACTGGATCTCGGCCGACTTGAGCCGCCAGTTGATCGCCACCATGACCGCGCCGACCTTCGCGGCCCCGAAGAGCAGCTCGAAGTACTCGGGCGTGTTCTTTCCGACGAAGCCGATGCGGTCCCCCGCGCCTACGCCGAGCCCAATAAGGGCGTCGGCGACCAGGCTCGATCGCTCGTCAAGGCGACTCCACGTGGTGACCTCGCTGCCGTACGTGATGGCCGGTGACCCCGGCCGATCTCTCCCGTGCGTGCGGACCACCTCGGCCAGACCCCAGTGCGAGATCCCCATATCCCCCCAACGCTTCGCTCATCCGACGGCACTCCGAGCGCGAGGCGTCGCGGCACTTTTACCACAGGCGCTCGACACAAACTCGATCGATGAGCCTGTCCTGACCGATCGGTGAGTGGCATGAGTAACAACAGTTCGCGACACGGTTGCAGGCGGTTGCCGGCACTTCCTCGGGGATGGGTTGAAAGCGATGTGGGATAGCGTCCGTCCGACCCCCGGGTCCCCCGACAGCACGGCTTTGCGCCGCAGCGTCGGGTCTCGGACGTAGCGAAGAGGGAGCCGGAAATGCCAGACGCGCCGAGCGACCCGCGGATCGACCGGGTCCTCACTCGGCTCGTCGAACAGGGCGTCGTCGGATCCGCCGACGGGGCGACCGTCGTCGAGCTGTCGGGCGGAGTCTCAGCCGACGTGTTCGCCCTCACCGTTGGCGGCCGCCGATTCGTCGTGAAGTGGGCGCTCCCACGACTCCGAGTCGCCCAAGAGTGGCTGTCGTCGCCGTCCCGGATCGTCGTCGAGGCGGACGCGACGAGCTACGCGCGCACCATCCGGCCCGAGAACGCGCCCAAGATCGTCGACGTTGACGACGTGAACCTCGTCATTGTGATGACCGCAGCGGCGCCCGAGATGGTCAATTGGAAGTCCGCGTTGCTGGACGGGAACATCGACCCGGATGTGGGTCGTTCCCTCGGCTCGGCCATGGCGGACTGGCATTCGGCGAGCGGCTCCGATCCCGATGCGTTTCGCCGATTCGGCGACCGCCGCTACTTCGTCGAGCTGCGGGTCGCGCCGTTCTTCAAACGGGTCGGTGAGGTCCACCGAGACCTCGAGGCGTTGATCGACCGGATCGTCGATCGGATGATGCAGCGGGCGATCTGCCTCGTTCACGGAGACTTCTCTCCGAAGAACGTGCTGGTGAGCGAGGGCTCGTTCTGGGTTCTCGACTGGGAGATCGCCCACATCGGCGATCCCACCTTCGATCTGGCGTTCCTGGTATCGCACCTCGTGTGCAAGGCGATCCACCGACCCGGCGAGGCGCACCTCTTCGAAACGTGCGCCCGGTCGTTCCTCGACGCGTACGCAGAGCGATCGATCCTCGGCGCGGACCACCACGACCTGGTGCCGCAGGCCGCGTGCCTGCTGCTCGCCCGAGTCGACGGCAAGTCCCCGGTCGACTACTTCGATCCCGAGCAGGCAAACCGTGCCCGCGCCCTCGGGAGGCGGTTGTTGGTCGAAGGTGCCACCGACCTCGCCCCCCTGTGGGACCACCCCTGAAGGTTGACTGTCAAGTTGATTGACTAACTGAAGGCCGGCGCCTAGCCTGCCCGCATGCCCCGCAATCCCCCGCCCGAGGATGTCGTGATCCCAGCCCTTCTTCGCGGCGCCCGGGGCAGCTACGCGCAATCGATCCGCGCCGAGCTCGTCGCAGCCGGGTTCGACGACCTGCCGCGCAATGGGGCCTTCGTTCTCGGCGGCATGGCCAACCACGACGGGCCGGCGGTCGACATGATCCGTGGACTCGGGGTGACCAAGCAGGCGGCCAGCCAGCTGATCGACACCCTCGTGCTGCGGGGATACCTCGTACGCGACGTCAACCCCGACGACCGCCGACGGATGACGATCGAGCTCACCGAGAGGGGGAGGGCCGCCGCCGTCGCGATCGAAGCGGGGACGCGGGCCATCGATGCCCAGCTGTCCGCGATGATCACGTCGGCACAGATGTCGGGCCTTCGGCTTGGGCTGGCCGCACTCGCCGAGATCAAAGAGAAGACCGAGGAGGACGCATGAGCCAGGTCCGATTCAAGAGCATCAGCCCGATCCTCCCGGTCAAGGACATCGGACGGGCGCTCGATCACTATGCGTCGCTCGGGTTCGAGGTCAACTCATACGAGGGTGGCGAGCAGTACGGGTTCGCCGATCGCGACGAGGTCGGACTCCACTTCGTCGAGATTTCGAATCATGAACACGCGGACGGCGGTGCCCACGAGCACGGAGCGCACACTGCGATGACGTACCTCTATGTCGACGACGCCGATGCGCTCGCGACCGAATGGCGGGCCCCCGGAATCGTCGGGATGACGCGGCTCCCCGCCGACACGCCGTACGGACTGCGCGAGGGCAGCCACGTCGACCCGGACGGCAATCTCATCCGATTCGGCTCACCGCTACCCGGCCGTTGAGGCGCGCACGCTGGCGTCGGCCTGCCGTCGATCCGTCTCATCGGAGACGAGCTGGAACGGCGCCGACGTCGCACCCAGGATCGGTGGGTGGCCAAACTGATTAGGCAATCGAATAGTTCGACCAACTACACTTCACGTCCGACATGCAATCGATTGCCGACGCCGTAACGGCTCCCGACCCGTCCGCGAACGGTTCGGGAGGTGCGGCCGGTGGCTCCGGCCACCGGGGCACCCAGACCCGCCCCCTCGGGGCCGAGGCGGGCGGTTGGATCCGCCGCCTTTCTCCCCTCTGGTGGGCCCACCGCAGGGTCGTCGCGATCGCGCTGATCGCATCGGTCGTGTCATCGGCCACGCTGGCGATCACCCCGTACCTGCAAAAGGTGGTCATCGACAGCGCCATCCTCCATCACCGATACCGGATCGAACCACTGCTCCTTCTCATGGGCGGTGTGTTTCTCATGCAATTCATCTTCAGTGGCATCCGCCGTTTCAGTGCGGGCAGGGTGAGCTGGGACATCGATTACGACCTGCGCAACACCGTCTTCGGCCATCTGCAGGGTCTCGACTTCGCACGCCACGACCAGCTCCAGACCGGTCAACTCGTGTCGCGGACCAACTCGGACCTCGTCTTGATTCGGTCGTTGCTCACCCAGCTGCCCCTCGTGCTGGCCAACGTGCTGCAGTTCCTCCTCGCCGTTGTGATCATGGTCCACCTGTCGTTGATTCTGACGGCCGTCGTCGTGCCCCTGATGCCTCTGATGTTCCTGCTTGCGTTCCGCATGCGCCGGGTCGTCTACCCGTCGAGCTGGGAGATGCAGGCCCGCATGGCCGAGATGGTCGGGACCGTGGACGACTCGGTCAGCGGTGTCCGCGTGGTGAAGGGATTTGGCCAGGAGAGCCGGGAGCTTTCGCGGGTGGTTGGCGCCCTCGGTTCCCTGTACGGGTCGAGGATGCGCAACTGGCGCCTACGGTCCCGGCGGACGTCCACGCTGCAGACCATTCCAGCGCTCGGCCAGGTGGCGGTGCTGGCACTCGGGGGTTGGCTGGTCTTCGACGGGAGGGTCACCGTCGGCACGCTCGTGGCCTTCTTCAGCTACCTGACCCAGCTGATGTCGCCTTCACGCCAGATGGCCGGGGTGCTCGTGGTCGCACAGCAAGCCCGGGCGGGCGCAGAACGCGTGCTCGAGCTGCTCGACTCCCTGCCCGACGTCGTCGAGAGCCCCGATGCGATCGAGCTCACATCGCTCGACGGCCGGATCAGCTTCAACAACGTCTCGTTCGGCTACCTCCGTTCCGAGCCCGTCCTGGACGGGTTCGACCTCCAGGTCGGCGCGGGCGAGACCGTCGCGCTGGTCGGTTCGTCGGGCTCGGGCAAGTCGACCGTCGGCTTGCTCCTCCCCCGTTTCTACGACGTCCAGCAGGGCTCGGTGCAGGTCGACGGGATTGATGTCCGTGACGTCACGTTCGATTCACTGCGCCGACAGATCGGCGTCGTGTTCGAGGACAGCTTCTTGTTCTCCGACACCGTCCGGTCCAACATCGCCTACGGCCGCCCGGATGCGACCGACGCCCAGATCGAGGCCGCCGCCAGGGCGGCCGAGGCCCATCGCTTCGTCATGGATCTGCCCGACGGATACGACACGATCGTGGGCGAACGGGGCCTGCTCTTGTCGGGCGGACAGCGGCAACGGATCACGCTGGCCAGAGCGCTGCTCACCGACCCGAGGATCTTGCTCC
>Ga0182018_10002020_pt1 | contig 21476 bp, 15 predicted proteins | sample 812P2MmetaG_FD_120490 | JGI IMG/M metagenome (GOLD analysis project Ga0182018, IMG submission 120490) | Permafrost microbial communities from Stordalen Mire, Sweden - 812P2M metaG | ecosystem: Environmental > Terrestrial > Soil > Wetlands > Permafrost | place: Sweden: Stordalen | collected...
GGCATCCTCATCCGTCGGGTCGTCCCCGCCATGTTCGCCACCCTGGTCGCGTGGAGCGGGCTCGCCGTTGTGACCGGAGTGTTCCTGCGCCCGCACTACGAGGCTCCGTTGATTACCAGTAAGCCCAACTTGCCTTCTACCGATTGGGTGATGAGCCAGTGGTGGACCCGTGGCGGCAAGCCGGTCAGCTCCTCCACCATCGACGAGGTTCTGCAGAAGGCCGGCGCCAGGGTGAGCGGCGGCGCGGTGATCCAGAGTCCCGGCTCGGCCTTGGGAAACATGAGTCCTACGCAGTACCTCTTCCACCACGGCTTTACCCAGTTCTTGAGCTACCAGCCGGCCAGCCGGTTCTGGCCCTTTCAATGGATCGAGGGCGGCTGGTTGGTTGCACTCTCCCTGCTCCTCATGGGAACGGCCGTCTGGCTGGTCCACCGTCGAGCGGCTTGAAGGTAATCACCGCAAACTGCCCCCTATGCGCCGAGTCAACGGCGTGCAAGGGTCGCCCCGAACGCCATCGGTTAGGAGCCACGCAGACGGCCCGGCCGTCCGATTCCGCTGAGGTTCTCGAGGCACGTCGGACCGTCGTCGCCGTAGTCGATGTAGCAGTGGTCGGCCTCGAGTCCGTGGCGCTTGCCACAACCCGGGACGACACAGGTGCGGTCGCGGGCTAAGAGAGCCGCCTCGACCCGTTGGGGCAGAGCCCGGCGGGTGCTGGTCACAGTCGTGATGTCGGCGCCGTCTCTGACCAAGAACTGCATGCCGCCTTCGCCCACGAGTTCGGTGACCGCTTCGACCGAGACCGGGCCAATCCCCTCGATCTCGCAGAGCTCCTCACCCACGGCACTGCCGCGGCGCAGGGCGGCGGCATCGACGATGACCAAGGTGTGGGCACCGAGGCCCCTTTTTGATCCACCGGCGTCCGATGCGCCCAAGAGGGAGAGGAAGGTATCCAGGCGGTGCGCGTCGAGCGACTCTTGGTACCCGGCCGCTTTGTGGCGCTCCCTGGCGCCGGCCTCGAGCCAGGGGGCCACCTTGGCCCAGGCGACCTCGTCACAGAAGAACTCACCCCTGATGCCGCCCTCCGCGCACTGATGCGCGCGGAGGTGGCGGACGCGGTGCACCCGCAAACGGCGGGCTCGTTCGTCCTCTTTGGAGCGTGCCGCGGTGCGCAAGGCGAGCGCGGCGGCGTTGAGCTCTTGGTGACTGGCCCCTGGTCCGGCCAGGTCCAGCAGGGTGTCGGCGGCACCGGGGGCGACCGCGGCAACCTCGCTCACCAATTTCAGCTGAGCGGCCGAGAGCTCGCCCTCGTGCAGGGCCTGGGTGAGCATCGGATCGGATGCCGCTCGCTCGGCAGCGGCCAGGCGCCCCTTGGCGGCTGCAGAAGAGGTGCCCGACAGCGCGCCCAGCCAGTCACTGGCCGAGCCATGCCCGTCTTTGGCATACGAGCCGGACTCGATGACCACCGGGGCGAAGAAAGCGATGCCCGATCCAACCGCTCTCTCGGCCTCGGCCAAAAGACCAACCATGGCACGGGCTTCGTCGCCCGAGAGCGCTCGGGGCGAGGCACAACACACGAACCGCTGGATGGTGTGCACGGCACTCTCCAATTCGGCACGCGACGGTGCGGTCGTAACACTCGGCGCAGCCGATGCCGATCCCGGCGCCGATAGCGCTAGCGCTGGCTCTTCCGTTGTCGTCCGTACGACCACATGAAAACCCTACGAAAAGGGTGTGACAGAAAGGAGGTGCGACAGATGTAGCGGGCGACCTACTCCCAGCGGGCCTGGTAATCCTCCCGGGGTTTGGATTGCTGATGCGACTCCAAGACGGTCGCGAAGAAGTCCTTGACGCGAAGCTCCAACTCCGTCCGCTCTTCCCGTTCCTCGTCCGTCAACCCGTCCTGGTCCTCGCCATCGCCGTCGCCCTCATCTACGGCCGCAGCCCCGATGCCAGGCCCGTCCGCAACACCATCCCCGTTTCCGTTCTCAGCTCCGGCTGCGCCCGTCAGGCCCCCCGCCCCGGCTTCGTCCGCCACTTCAGCCCCCACGCCACCGCCACCCCCGGTCCCAGCCCCAACCCCGACCCCGAACTGCGTCGGGCGAATCTCCTCAGGCAGGGCCTTCAGCCAACTGCGGATCTCCGCCAGGCAGGCGCTACAGGGCAGCCGGTGCTCCCGGGCGGGGGGCATCCCCGGCTCGCGGTGCTTCTCCTTGATGGCGTCGCCGACCGGGCACGAGTACAGGACGTGGTAGATGTTCTGCTCTTCCTCGTATTTGTCGAAGCGATTGGTGTAGTAGGAATCCATCGCCATTTACCCAGCGTACGCTGGGTCCGCCGAGGAAACGACACCGGGATCGCCGTTGCACCCGACCTGCAACCTCGCGGCCCGCACGCCGAGCTCGATACACCCTCCCGGTAATCTCGTGGGGTGGCCGATTTCGAAGTCGTTTCACCCTTCAGGCCCTCCGGTGACCAGCCCGGAGCCATTGCCGCGCTCGTCGAAGGGGTCACGAGGGGGGACCGCTACCAGACGCTCCAGGGCATCACCGGATCCGGAAAGACGGCCACGATCGCCTGGATGATCGAACAGGCCCAACGTCCCACCCTGATCATCGAGCCGAACAAGTCCCTGGCGGCCCAGCTCTCCTCCGAGCTGCGGGACCTCTTCCCGAAGAACAGGGTCGAGTTCTTCGTGTCGTACTACGACTATTACCAGCCCGAGGCCTACCTCCCGACGACGGACACGTATATAGAGAAGGACTCGTCCATCAACGACGAGATCGATCGCCTGCGCCATGCCACGACATCGTCGCTGCTCATGCGCCGCGACGTCATCGTCGTGGCCTCGGTCTCGTGCATCTACGGGTTGGGCTCACCGGCCGAGTACCGGGACCGCATCCTGGCGCTGACCGTGGGGGCACAGCAAGACCAGCGCGACATCCTGCGGCGGCTGGTCGATCTGCAGTACGCCCGCAACGACGTCAATCTCGTCCGGGGGACGTTCCGGGCCCGCGGTGACACCGTGGAGGTCCACCCCGCCTATGAGGAGCAGGCGCTCCGGGTGGAGATGTTCGGCGACACCATCGAGCGCATCGTGCCCTTCGACGTCCTGACGGGAGAGATGGGTGAAGAGCTCGAGGACATCGCGGTGTACGCCGCCACGCACTATGTCACCGGCGACGAGATCATCCAGCGTGCGGTGGGCACCATCGAGATCGAGTTACGAGAACGCCTCCAGGAGTTCGAGAAGGAAGGCAAGCTGCTGGAGGCGCAGCGGCTGCGTGTCCGCACCGAGCACGACCTCGAGATGCTGGCCGAGACCGGCGTCTGCTCCGGTGTCGAGAATTACAGCCGGCACCTCGACGGCCGCGCCCCCGGGGAGACGCCCTACACGCTGCTCGACTTCTTCCCCAAGGACTACATGGTCGTGATCGACGAGAGCCACGTCGCGGTGCCGCAATTGCATGGTCAGTTCGCCGGCGACCGCTCCCGCAAGGACATGTTGATAGAGCACGGGTTTCGCCTTCCCTCTGCGAGGGACAACCGCCCTCTGCGCTTCGACGAATTCATCGAGCGGGTGCCCCAGTGTGTGTTCGTCTCTGCAACCCCGGGCCCGTTCGAGGCGGAGCACTCGACCCAGATGGTCGAACAGGTCATCCGGCCCACGGGCCTGGTCGATCCCGATGTCACGATCCAACCCACCAAAGGCCAGGTGGACGACCTCCTGGCCCGCATCGGAGCCACGGTGTCCGCCGGTGGCCGGGTGCTGGTCACCACCTTGACAAAGAAGATGGCGGAGGACCTCACCGACTATCTGGCGGATGCCGGGGTGCGTGTGCAGTACCTGCACTCCGACATCGACACCATCACCCGCATAGAGATCCTGCGGGAGTTGCGTCTGGGGACCATCGATGTCCTGGTCGGGATCAACTTGCTCCGGGAGGGACTCGACCTGCCCGAGGTCTCTCTGGTGGCCATCCTCGATGCCGACAAGGAGGGTTTCCTGCGTTCGGCCTCTTCGCTCATCCAGACCATGGGCCGCGCCGCCCGCAACGTCGACGGAACCGTGGTGCTCTATGCCGACACCATCACCGACTCCATGCGCGAGGCGGTCTCGGTGACCCAGCGCCGCCGGGAGATCCAGACGGCCTACAACCTCGAGCACGGGATCGACCCCCAGACCATCCGCAAGACCGTGACCGACATCCTCGAGCGCCTGCGAGGGAACAGCGGGCCTGGTGGAGGCCCTGGGGGCCGGTCGACCAGCGCCGGGCGGAGTAGAGCAGAGGTGCGGCGCAATGCCGCGGTACGCGGCAACCGCCGGTCGTTGCTGGTAGAGGGAGATGCCTCCACGCCCGCCGCGGCGGTCGAGCTCATGACCCAGCTCGAAGCCGAGATGAAAGCCGCCGCCGCCGAGCTCCGCTTCGAGGAGGCCGCGCTCCTGCGCGACGAGATCGCCGAGCTCCGTGCCTCGGTCCCGGGTTGACCCTTCCGGCACACCCTCCCGGTATCCTCCACTGATGGCCGATCGTCTCGTCGTGCGCGGTGCCCGCGAGCACAACTTGAGGGATGTCTCCCTCGACCTGCCCCGGGACAAGCTGATCGTCTTCACCGGCCTCTCGGGCTCGGGGAAGTCGTCGTTGGCCTTCGACACCATCTACGCGGAGGGCCAGCGCCGCTACGTCGAGTCCCTCTCGGCGTACGCCCGGCAATTCCTCGGCCAGATGGACAAACCCGACGTCGATTTCATCGAGGGGCTGTCACCTGCCATCTCCATCGACCAGAAGTCGGCGTCGCGCAACCCGCGTTCGACCGTGGGCACCATCACCGAGGTCTACGACTACCTGCGCCTTCTCTACGCCCGCATCGGCCATCCGCACTGCCCGCGCTGTGGCCGTCCAGTGGCCCGCCAGACGCCGCAACAGATCGTCGACCGGGTGCTCGAGCTGCCCAACGGCACGAAGTTCCAGGTGCTGGCCCCCGTCGTGCGTGGGCGCAAGGGGGAGTACAGCACCCTGCTCGACGACTTCGCCAAGCAGGGCTTCGCCCGGGTGCGGGTCGACGGCGTGCCGCTCGAGCTGTCCGACCGGGCCGAGGTGGCGCTGGCCCGCTACGAGACCCACACCATCGAGGTCGTCGTGGACCGGCTGGTCCGGCGCGACGGGATCCGCCAGCGGCTTACGGAGTCGATCGAGACGGCGCTCGAGATGACGGGCGGCACGGCGGAGGTCCTCGTGATGGGGGCGACCGAGGACTCCGACGCCAGCGAGGAAGGGATCACCTTCTCCCAGCACCTGGCGTGCACCCACTGCGGCATCAGCTTCGAGGAACCGGCCCCTCGCAGCTTCTCCTTCAACTCCCCCTACGGAGCCTGCCCGACGTGCGCCGGCCTGGGCACCAAGTTCGAGGTCGACCCCGAGCTCGTGGTGCCCGACGAATCACTCTCGCTGGCCGAGGGTGCACTGGCGCCCTGGGCCGGGGCACGCAGCGAGTACTTCTCCGGACTGCAGTCCGGTGTGGCCGCGCTCGGCGGCTTCTCCGACACGGCACCGTGGAAGTCGCTCAAGGCGAAGGACAAGAAGCTCGTGCTGTACGGCTCGGGGACCAAGCCGGTGCACGTCACCTACAAGAACCGCTTCGGGCGCACCCGTTCCTACGAAGCTCTGTTCGAGGGGATCGTCCCCTGGCTGCAACGCCGGCACGGCGAAGCCGAGTCGGATTGGTCCCGCGAGCAGATCGAGCAGTACATGCGCGAGGTCGACTGCCCCGCGTGCAAGGGAGCGCGCCTCAAGCCCGAATCGCTGGCCGTCACCGTGGGTGGACGGAACATCTACGAGCTGTGCAGTCTGTCCATTGGCAACGCGGTGGAGGCCATGGGAACGCTCGAATTGAGCGATCGGGAGCACATGATCGCCGACCGCGTCTTCAAGGAAGTGCGCGAGCGGATGCAGTTCCTGCTCGATGTCGGCCTCGACTACTTGTCCCTGGCCCGGTCGGCCGGGACGCTCTCGGGTGGCGAGGCCCAGCGCATCCGGCTGGCCAGCCAGATCGGGAGCGGCCTGGTGGGCGTGCTCTACGTGCTCGATGAACCCTCCATCGGCCTGCATCAGAGGGACAACCAGCGGCTCATCGGGACGTTGGAGCGGCTGCGCAACCTGGGCAACACGGTGATCGTGGTGGAGCACGACGAGGAGACCATCCGCGCCGCCGACTACGTGGTGGATGTCGGCCCGGGAGCGGGGGAGCACGGCGGCACCGTGGTGCATGCCGGCCCGGTCAGCGGGAGGGGTGGCCTCCTCACCAACAAGGAGTCGATCACCGGGCAGTACCTCTCGGGCAAGCGCTCCATACCCGTTCCCGCCCGTAGGCGGCCCGGCACGGGCGAGGTGGTCACCGTCCGCGGCGCCCGCGAGCACAACCTGCACGGCATCGATGTGTCGATCCCGCTCGGCTGCCTCGTCGCCGTGACCGGGGTTTCGGGTTCGGGCAAGTCGACGTTGGTCAACGACATCCTCCTGCGGGCGCTGGCCCAGAAGCTGCACCGGGCCAAGACGCTGCCCGGGCGCTATCGCGCCATCGAGGGCCTGCAGCACCTGGACAAGGTGGTCGACGTCGACCAGGCTCCCATCGGCCGCACGCCGCGCTCGAACCCGGCGACGTACACGGGCGTGTTCGACCACATCCGCAAGCTCTTCGCCCAGACGGCGGAGGCAAAGGTCCGGGGTTATCAACCCGGGCGCTTCTCGTTCAACGTCCGGGGCGGCCGCTGCGAGGCGTGCGCCGGCGACGGCACCATCAAGATCGAGATGCACTTCCTCCCCGACGTGTACGTCCCCTGTGAGATCTGCCATGGAGCCCGCTACAACCGCGACACGCTGGAGGTCACTTTCCGGGGCAAGACCATCGCCGACGTCCTCGACCTCTCCTGCGAGGAGGCGCTCGGATTTTTCACCAAGCAGCCACCCATCGCGCGCCACATGCAGACCCTGGTCGACGTCGGGCTGGGCTATGTGCGCCTGGGGCAGCCGGCGCCCACCCTCTCGGGCGGCGAGGCCCAACGCGTAAAGCTGTCGAGCGAGCTGAGCCGGCGGCCGACCGGCCACACCTTCTACGTCCTGGACGAGCCCACCACCGGCCTGCATTTCGACGACACCCGCCGCCTCCTCGAGGTACTGGGGCGACTGGTCGACCAGGGCAACACGGTCGTGGTGATTGAGCACAACCTCGACGTGATCAAGACCGCGGACTGGATCATCGACCTCGGCCCCGAGGGGGGCAACCGGGGCGGGACCGTGGTCGCCGAAGGCACGCCCGAGCAGGTGGCCAAGACCGCGGGGAGCTACACCGGGGAGGTGCTCAAGCCGGTGCTGGCCCGGGCGACCTCGCCGTCCAAGTCCAGGTCTAGGTGATGGCCAGCATCCGCTCCAAGGCGACGCGGGCCCACTCGGCCACCTCGGCATCGACCTGAATCCGGTTCCGCACCTCGCCCTCGACGAGCCCCTCGAGCACCCAGGCCAGGTGCGGGGGGTCGATCCGCGACATCGTCGAGCACGGGCAGATGAGAGGGTCCAGGCAGACCACCGTCTTGTCCGGCGATTCGTCGTCGAGCCGCTTGACCAGGTGGATCTCCGTGGCCACCCCGATCACCGCACCGGCCGGGGCCGCCGCCACGCCGCGGATGAGGTTGTCGGTCGAGCCCACCAGGTCGGCCATTTCGACCACCTCGTGGGCGCATTCGGGGTGCACCATCACGATGCCGTCCGGGTGCTCCTCCCGGAACGCCGTGATGTGCTCGGGGCGGAACCGCTGGTGTACCGAGCAGTGCCCCTTCCACAGCAGGAGCGTGGACTCCTTCACCTCCAGGTCGCTGAGCCCCCCCAGGGCGAGGCGCGGGTTCCACACCTGCATGTCGGACGCGCCGTAGCCAAGCTCGAATCCGGTGTTGCGACCCAGATGCTGGTCGGGGAAGAACAGGACCTTGTCGCCCCGGCCGTCCTGGAGCGCCCACGTCAGCACGGCCCGGGCGTTCGACGATGTGCAGACGGCCCCCTCATGGCGGCCGACGAACGCCTTCAGTGCGGCCGACGAATTCATGTAGGTGATGGGCACGATGCGGCGCACGTCCGTGACCTGGGCCAACTCCTCCCAGGCTTCCTCGACCTGCTCTATGTCGGCCATGTCCGCCATGGAGCAACCGGCGTTGAGATCGGGCAGCAGCACCTGCTGCGAGTCGGCCGTGAGCACGTCCGCGGACTCGGCCATGAAGTGGACGCCGCAGAAGACGATGAACTCGGCTTCGGTCACGCCGGCGGCCGTCCGGGAGAGCCCGAAGGAGTCGCCGCGGGCGTCGGCCCAGCGCATGACGTCGTCGCGCTGGTAGTGATGGCCCAAGATGAAGAGCCGGCGGCCCAGCGTGGCCTTGGCCGCACCGATCATCTCGGCCAGTTCCGCGCCCGACGCGCTGATATAGCGCTCGGGGAGCGGGGATTGGAGCCTGAGCATCTGTCTGCCCCCTTTGAGGGAGAGCACCGATTGGCCGGCGGGGACAGCCTGGTCGCCCATCCGCGGGTATGTCGGCCTCGGTGCGAGGTGTCGTGCCGGAAACCAGGCCGGCACCCCAAAGTGTATCGCCCCATGTCACGGAGTGCGCGAGCATGGAACTGATGCAGGACCGGCCACCGACTGGCTCCATCCCGGATGCCCCGGGCTCTTACCAGTTCTATGACGCCGAGGGGCGGGTCCTCTACGTGGGCAAGGCCAAGTCCCTGCGCCACCGGTTGCCGAACTACTGGCAGGACTCGGCCAGGCTCCCGCCGCGCACGGCCCAGATGGTGGCCCAGGCCGACCACGTGGAGTGGGTGGTGGTCGAGACCGAGGTGGACGCCCTGATCCTGGAGCACTCGCTCATTCAGGCCCACCAACCCCGTTTCAACGTGCGCCTGAAGGACGACAAGAGCTACCCGTGGCTGGCGGTGACGCTCAATGAGGAATGGCCCCGGCCGGCCGTGGTCCGGGGCCGCAAGCGCAAGGGGGTCCGCTACTTCGGCCCCTACGGCCACGCCGGCGCCATCCGGTCCACCCTCGACCTGCTGGTCCGCAGCTTCCCGGTGCGCACCTGCTCGGACACGAAATTCGTCCGCCACGAGCGGCTGGGGCGACCCTGTCTGCTCTACGACATCGAACGCTGCTCGGGACCGTGCATCAAGGCGGTCGACCACGCGTCCTACGACGGCTACGTCAACGACCTCATGGGCTTCCTTTCTGGCGACACCGAGCCCGTGCTGGCCCGGCTGGAAGCCGAGATGCACGAGGCGTCCGGGCATCTCGAGTTCGAACGGGCGGCCCGGTTGCGCGACCGCATCATGGTCGTGCACAAGGCGGCGGAGTCCCAGCAGATGGTCTCTGACCGGGCCGAGGACTTCGACGTGATCGGCATCGCCGAGGATCCGCTCGAGGCCTCGGTACAGATCTTCCACGTGCGCCGCGGCCGGGTGGTGGGGCACCGTGGGTTCGTGGCCGAGAAGGTGGAGGATCTGGACCCTCCCGAGTTCATGGAGCTGGTGGTGGGGCAGATCTACGGCGCCGTGGGGGCGGAGGTGCCTCGGCGGGTCTACGTGCCCGAGATGCCGGCGGACGTTGCCCCCCTCTCCAGCTGGCTGCGCGCCCTGCGCAGCGGGCCGATGGATCTGGTGGTGCCGCAGCGGGGGGCCAAGCGGGCGCTGCAGGAGACCGTCACCCGTGCCGCGGCCGAGGACCTCTCCCGGCACCGCCTCCGTCGCGCCAGCGACCACAACGCGCGCGCCAAGGCGCTCACGGAACTGCAGGCCGCGTTGGGCCTCCGCGAGGCCCCGCTGCGCATCGAGTGCTTCGACATGAGCCACTTGCAGGGGACTGACTACGTCGGCTCCATGGTGGTGTTCGAGGACGGGCTGCCCAAGCGCCCGGATTACCGGCGCTTCAAGGTCAAGACGGTGCGGGGGAACGATGATTACGCCGCCATGGAGGAAGTGCTGACCAGACGCCTCACGGCCCTGGCGGCCCCGGACGCGCCGGCCGAGGGCGCCCGCCCCCGGCGTTTCGCCTACCGCCCCAACCTCTTGGTGGTCGACGGCGGCAAGGGCCAGCTCGGCGTGGCCGAACGGGTCGTGGCGGAGCTGGGCCTGGCAGGTCAGGTGGAGTTGGCGTCGCTGGCCAAGCAATTCGAGGAGGTCTACCGCCCCGGTTCGCCCGAACCCCTTCGGCTGCGGCGAGGGTCAGATGCGCTGTACCTCCTCCAGCGGGTCCGCGACGAAGCCCATCGCTTTGCCATCACCTTCCACCGCGAGAAGAGGGGCAAGCGCATGACCAAGAGCGTGCTGGACGGCGTCCCCGGGCTCGGACCGGCCCGGCGGGCCCGCCTGGTCAAGGAACTCGGGGGCGTCAGCGCCGTGCGCGCCGCCTCGCTGGCGGACCTGCGGGCGTTGCCCTGGCTCCCGGAGAAGGTCGCCGATGCGGTGTACGACGGGATACGCCAGACTGGGCGCTCGTGAGCGAGTTCCTCGTGGTGACGGGGATGTCGGGAGCCGGTCGGTCCACGGCCGCGGCCTCGCTCGAGGACATGGGCTGGTTCGTGATCGACAACCTGCCGCCGGCCCTGATCATGAAGATGGCGGACCTCACCAACGTCCCGGGCGCCGAGATCGAGCGGGTGGCGCTCGTCGTCGGGCGCGGCGGGTCCGAGTACTTCGACGACTTGCCCGAGGTCCTCGAGGCGCTCCGGGCCAACCGGAACCGGGTGCGCGTGCTCTTCCTCGATGCGAGCGACGACGTGCTCATCCGGCGTTACGAGGGCACCCGACGGCGCCATCCGATGGCCGCCCGGGGCGTCGAGGAGTCCATCGCCGACGAACGACGCCTGCTGGCGCCGGTGCGCGACGAGGCGGACCTGTTGATCGACACCGGGGAACTCAACACGAACCAGCTGCGCACGAGGGTGATCGAGGCGTTCGGCGGGGAGGGCGCCGGCTCGGGCATGCAGACCTCGGTGGTCTCGTTCGGGTACAAGTACGGCCTCCCGCTCGATGTCGACCTGGTCTTGGACTGCCGCTTCCTGCCCAACCCGTTCTGGATCGAGGAGTTACGTCCCTACAGCGGCCTCGAGGAGCCCGTGCGTGACTACGTCCTCTCCCAACCCGAGACGAAGGACTTCCTCGACAAGGTCGACGAGCTCCTCACCGGCATTTTGCCGTCCTTCGTGCGGGAGGGGAAGTCGTACCTGACGATCGCGCTGGGGTGCACCGGTGGGCGCCACCGCTCGGTGGCGCTGGCCGTGGCACTGGGGGAGCGCTTGAGCGCACACGGCCACCCGGTGTCGGTCTTCCACCGGGACGTGGAGCGGTGACCCCGTGGTGAAGCCGGCAGTGGTCGCATTGGGCGGGGGCCACGGCACGGCGGTGACGCTGCGGGCCGCCCGCCGCTACGCCGGGTCCCTCACGGCGGTGGTCTCGGTGGCCGACGACGGCGGGTCGAGCGGGCGCCTGCGCGAGCTCCTGAACGTGGTCGCGCTGGGGGATCTCCGCAAGTGCCTGGTGGCCCTGGCGGCGGAGGACTCGGCCTTGGCGCTGGCCTTCGAGCACCGCTTCGACGAGGGGGAGCTGGCGGGGCACGCCCTTGGCAACCTGATCCTGGCCGGCCTGGTCGAGGCCACGGGCGACCTGGTCTCGGGCGTCCAGGCGGCCGCCCAGCTGTTGCACGCCGACGGCGACGTCCTCCCAGCCACGGTGGAACGCGTCGTCCTCAAGGCCGAGGCGGCGGGCGGGGCTGAAGTGGCCGGGCAGGTGGCCGTCTCGCGCGCCGCCAACATCCGATCGGTGTCCCTGGTCCCCGGGGACGCCCAGCCGCCCCGGCGGGCCGTCGAGCGGATCCTCGAGGCTGACCAGATCGTCATCGGCCCGGGCTCGCTCTTCACCAGTGTGCTCGCCGCCGCCGCGGTGGGCGGCATCGCCGACGCCGTGGCGCGCTCCACGGCACAGCGGGTCTACGTCTGCAACCTCCGGCCTCAGCTCCCCGAGACCGCTGGATTCGACGTGGCGGCCCATATGGAGGCTCTGAACAGGCATAATGTATCTGTGGACGTGATCGTGTGCGACAGCAGCCAGGGGATGGCGCTCGGAGATTTGGGTATTTCTGCCCTGGATATCCCCCTCACCGAGGAGAATGCTCTGGTACACAGTCCGGTGAGACTGGCGCACGCGCTCGCAAGTCTGCTGGCATAGGCAGCCTCGAAGGAAGTAGGTCCAGATGACGGTGCGGGTTGGTATCAACGGTTTCGGACGCATCGGGCGCAACTTCCTCCGTGCCGTACTGGCCACGGGGGCCGACGTCGAGGTGGTGGGCGTCAACGACCTGACTTCGCCCGAGACCCTGGCGCACCTCTTGCGCTACGACTCCACCCAGGGCCGGATGCCCGTCTCGGTGGACGTCGAGGGGTCCGACCTCATGGTGGGTGAGCACCACATCCGGGTGCTGGCCGAGCGTGAGCCCGAGCAGCTGCCGTGGGGGGCACTCGGGGTCGACGTGGTCATCGAGTCGACCGGGAAGTTCACCACCCGGGCCGACGCGTCGGGCCACCTCCACGGCACGGTGCGCCGGGTCATCATCTCGGCACCCTCCTCCGACGCGGACGCCACCTTCGTGATCGGTGTCAACGACGACGAGTTCGACCCCGAGAAGCACATCGTGGTGTCCAACGCGTCGTGCACCACCAACTGCTTCGTGCCGATGGTCAAGGTCCTCGACGATGCGTTCGGGATCGTCAGCGGCCTCATGACCACGGTGCATGCCTACACGAACGATCAGAACCTGCTCGACCTCACCCACACGGACCTGCGCCGGGCCCGGGCCGGCGCGGTCAACATCGTGCCGAGCTCCACCGGGGCGGCGCGCGCGACCAGTCTGGTCCTGGCGGCGATGAAGGGCCGCTTGGACGGCATGTCCCTCCGGGTACCGGTCCCGGCGGGGTCGATTACCGACTTCACCGCGGTCGTGCGGGGCAACCCGTCGACGGCCGAGGTGAACGCCGCCTTCGCCGAGGCGGCGGCCAAGCCGCCCCTCGACCACGTGCTCGACTACACCGAAGATCCGCTGGTGTCGAGCGACATAGTGGGTATCCCCGCATCGTGCACTTTCGACGCCGGGCTCACCATCGTCCAGGCGATCGACAGCGAACTGTCCTTGGCGAAGGTGCAGGGCTGGTACGACAACGAGTGGGGGTACTCGAACCGGCTGGTGGATCTCACGGTATTGGTTGGGGGGGCCTGACCCGATGAACCCCCTGCACGGGCTGCCGCTGTTGGGGGACCTCCCCGATATTGACGGGCGGCGCGTGCTGGTGCGGGTCGACTTCAACGTTCCCCTGCACATCGGGATCGACGGCCGGGCCACGGTCGCCGACGATTTCCGGATCACCGCGGCGTTGCCGACGCTGCGCTGGTTGCAGGACCAGGGAGCCGAGGTGGTGGCCGTCTCGCACCTGGGGCGGCCCGCCGCCACCAGGGACCCGCGGTGGGAGATGGACCCGGTGCGGGACCGCCTGGCCACGTTGTGCCCCGGGATCGAGCTGGGCGACAACCTTCGCTTCGATCCCGGTGAGAAGGCCAATGACCCCGCGTTCGTGGACTCGCTGATCAAGGGGTACGACGCCTACGTCAACGAGGCTTTCGGGGTGGCACATCGCCGCCACGCCTCCATCGTGGGGCCCCCGCACTTCCTCCCCAGTGCGGCCGGCCTGCGCCTGGCCCGCGAGGTCGAGGTGCTGGGCAGCATCCTGGCGCACCCGGCCCGTCCGTTCGTGGCCGTCGTCGGCGGCGCCAAGGTGGCTGACAAGATCGAGCTGCTCAAGGCACTCTCCTCCAAGGTGGACACGCTCGTGGTCGGGGGCGGGATGGCCTTCACCTTTCTGGCCGCCCAGGGACGCGCCGTCGGGAGCTCGCTGCTCGACCTCGAGCACCTCGAGGACTGCCGAGCCCTGCTCGCCTCGGGCGTCGACATCCGTCTGCCCACGGACATCCGGGCCCTCGAGCCGGGGGGTGTCCTCGGTCCGAGCGGGCGGGGAGGGGTCAAGGTGATCGAAGGCGATCTCCCCGACGGGTGGAATGGCCTCGACATCGGTCCCGATTCGGCTGCTGCCTTCGCCGAGGTCGTCCGCGGGGCCGGCACCGTGATGTGGAACGGCCCCCTGGGGGCCTTCGAGGACGCCCGCTTCGCCGCCGGCACGCGGGTGGTGGCCCAAGCCGTGGCCGCGTGCAAGGGATTCTCGGTGGTCGGTGGGGGAGACAGCGCCAGCGCCCTCGAGGAGCTCCATTTGTGCGACCAGGTGGGTTTCCTGTCCACCGGTGGGGGCGCCTCGCTCGCCTTCATTGAACGCGGGGGTGACCTGCCCGCTCTTGACGCGTTGCGGCACGCGTCGAACGCCCCCCAGGAGTGACCGCCCGACGCCCGCTGATCAGCGGGAATTGGAAGATGCACCACGACCACATCGAGGCGCTGCACCTGGTGCGCGATCTGGGCCTGCGGCTCAAACCCGAGGACCTCGTCACGACCGATGTTTCGGTCCATCCTCCCTTCACCGACCTGCGCACGGTACAGACCCTCGTCGAGAAGGAACGCATCCCGGTCCTCCTCGGCGCGCAGCATTGCTCCGATGAGGACGCCGGCGCCCGCACGGGGGAGGTCAGCCCTCGGATGCTGGCACGGCTGGGCACGCGCTACGTCATCGTGGGGCATTCGGAGCGGCGCACCCTCTTTGGCATGTCCGATGCCACGGTGGCGGCGACGCTCAAGGCGGTGCTGCGCCACGACATGATCCCCATTGTGTGCGTGGGGGAGACCGAAGAGGAGCGGCAGGCAGGCCGGACGGAGACGAAGCTCGAGGAGCAGGTGTTGCGCGCGCTCGAAGGCCTGGCGCCCGAGCGGGTGGCCGGACTGGTGCTGGCCTACGAGCCCCTGTGGGCGATCGGGACCGGGCAGGCGGCCTCAGCCATGGATGCCGAGGACGCCTGCGTGTTCATCCGCAGCCTGGTGGCCAAAGTCGCTGGTGAACCGGCTGGGGAAACGGTGCGCATCCAGTACGGCGGCTCGGTCCAGGCGGACAACGCCGAAGAACTGATGTCGGAGCCCAACGTGGACGGGCTCCTGGTGGGTGGGGCCAGCCTGCAGGCGGGCACCTTCCTTGACGTCATCCGCGCCTGTGGCGCCTGCTACCGTTCCTAGGCTGTTCTGGCTGGAACGCATCGCGTTGGAGGATTCGTGTCCCTGGGTACCTGGATATACATCGTCATCGAAGTGGTCTCGGCGCTCAGCCTGATCTTCCTCATCCTCATGCACAGCGGCAAGGGCGGCGGTCTCTCCGAAATGTTCGGCGGTAGCGTGGGCGCGGCGGCCCAGGGCTCCACCGTCGTCGAACGCAACCTGGACCGCATCACCGTGACCGTCGCCATCATTTTCACCTTTGCAACCGTCACTTTGGATCTTCGGCTGCAGTGACACCCCGGGGCCGACGGCCCGGGTGGTGGCGAGGTGTCTGTCTTTTCGTCCCGCTCTTGGCGGTGCTGGCTGCAGCGACCAGCGGGGCCTCGGGCGCGCCCACCACCACGCCGGTGACGTACATCGGCGTCGCGGGTGGATCCATCTCCTTCGGCACAACGGAGGGCCCGACCGGGTGTAACCCGAATACACCGGTCGGAGACTCGCCGGGCACGCAGCTGGTGCTCGACGCCGTACTGCCGAGTCCCTACATCCCGGACGTCGTGGATCAGTCCGGGAGCCCTGAGCAGAACCCCAATCTGATCGTGCAGGCGGAGTTGGTCAGTACGAAGCCCGAGACCATCGTCTACACCCTGAATCCGCACGCCGTGTGGTCCGACGGGGTGCCGATCACGGCCAAGGACTTCCGGTACGCCTGGGCCCAACAGCGGGGGGCGGCGGATGGCACCGCGAACGCGGTGGCGAGCATCGCAGGGTACCGGGACATCAAGTCGGTCAAGGGCTCTGACAAGGGCCGCACGGTTACCGTCGTCTTCCGCACCCCCTTTGCCGACTGGGAGATGCTCTTCGCCAATTTGTTGCCGGCACACATCATGGAGAAGGTCGGATGGAACCCGGCGTGTGCCACGGTCAACCCGGCGATCGACCTGTCCGGTGGGCCCTACCAAATCAGCAAAGTGTCGGGCCAGACGATCACCTTGGTGGGCAATCCGAAGTGGTGGGGGACGCCGCCGAACAACCGGAAGATCACGGTGCATATCGCCTCGGAGACAGCGCAACTCGCCCAGTGGATGCGCACCGGTTTCGTGCAGGTGGCGCTGCCCAACACGGTCACCCCGGCTTTCTTGGACCAGATGACGTCGCTGCCGGATGTGCAGAGCTCCGTCAACCCGTCGGCCTCGGTGCTGCAATTGGAGATGGCCAGCGGGCCGGCCTCCATCTTGACTCCCGATATGCGTTTCGCCATCGCGCTCTCCGTCGACCGCCAGGCCCTGGTGACCCAGCAAGTGAACTGGGCGCTCCCCGGAGTGGAGGTGGCATCAAGCCATATCTATGCGCAAGGGCAGTCCGGCTATCACGCCGCCCCACTGTCGACGACCACGACCGTTCCGAGTGCCACGCCGACCACGTCCACGTCGACCTCCACCACGGTCATCGGGGCGGGCGGCATGGTCAACTTCCCCACGACACCCAGTCTGGTCCAGGCGAACGCCCTCATGGTGGCTTCCGGCTACTCGCGGACGGCGCCCGGCGCGTGGCACAGCGCGTTCGGCGCTTCCCTCCCGATCGACCTGGTCGTGGACGAGGGCGACCCCTGGGCCGCGGCGACAGCGTCCCAGTTACGCGCGCAGCTTATGAGTGCGGGCTTCGCCGTCACGCTCTCCTTGGCTGCCACTGCCACTCAGGCCGGCGAATTGCTGGCCGACAACCAGGCCGAGTTGGCTCTGCTGCCTTTGAACACCTCCCCGTTCCTGAGTCAGGCCCTGGCCTGGTATTCGCCCCTCCTCGGGGCCCCGGGCCAGGACGGCTCGCAGGACTGGAGCGACTATGACGGCGACACCTACAACGACCTCGTGACACAGGCCTCCCAGCAGCTGAGCGCCACCACAGCGGCAGTCGACTACACCGAGGCGGACGGGCAGCTGTGGGACGACGTCGTCGCCCTGCCGCTCTTCGTCGAGCCGAGCGTGCTCGTCTGGAGCCGCAAGTTGGGCGAGATGACACCGACGCCGACGAGCGACACCCTACTGTGGTACGGCCAGTACTGGGCGGTCCGGGTCCCCGAGTCGACCAGCAATACCACACCGTCGCTGCCGAATCCCTAGCCGGCAAGGACAAAAGGTGTAACGACCCACGCGCTACGATCTTTGGGCGCTCTCCGGAGCCGCAAGCCAGTCGGAGTGGCGGAATAGGCAGACGCGCCAGCTTGAGGGGCTGGTGCCCGCAAGGGCGTGGGGGTTCAAGTCCCCCCTCCGACACGCTCCAGGTCCACGCCCCTTGGGCCCGTGACCTGGGAGTCTCTTGAGTTGCCGTTTCCGGCGACCTGTTCCAGGTCCACGCCTCGCAATGTCGATGTGAGCTTGACCTCTTCGGTCGCACCGATGCGTCGGTAGCGCACCGTCAGCCTGAGTGCCTGATAGAGCGCAGTCCGGTCACCCTGCTCAATTCGTCCGAGTAGCTCGGGCAAGTCTCGAAGCGCCGTAAGAGTCTCGATCACCCCTTCAAGCCTGAGCGGCTCGGGTGCCAGGGGAGCGGTCGCCAAGACGGACTCGGCGGCAGCCTTCTCCCGTTGGGTGGCCGCAATCCGGGCGGCGATGATGTCCGGAGCGATGCCGGCCTCGAGGCCATCGAGGTGCTTGGAGAGCTTGCGCTCGCATTCCGTGAGCGTCGCCCGGGCCCCGATAACGGCCGGGTCTTCCCGGTGACCCTGGGAGTCGACCTCAACGATCTGGGCTGCCGTTGCCTCGATTCGTTCCGGGGCGAACAGCTGGCAGAGCCAGGCATCGACGTGGGGGAGTAGGCGGTCCTCGCGCACGGCCAGGCTTCGAGGATGGTCATTCACGGCAACCGGATAATCGCTGCTGAGCTTGCATCGGTAAAAGGCGTGTCCCCGGACGTAGTTGCCCTGGAGCTTCTTCTCGCAGAGGTCACAGACCACCAGGCCCGAAAGTGGGTAGCGAGAAGGCTCGGAGCGGCGCACCCCACTGTGGGTCCGGTGCCTTGTCGGCGTCACGGCCTTGCTGCGGGAGTTGGCGGCGATGAGCGCAGCCACCTGGTGCCATGTCGTCTCGTCCACGATCGCCTCATAGGTCTGCACCGAGGCCGTGACCCATTCTGTCCGGTCCTGCCATAACTGGCGGGTCACGTGGCCGAGAGCTGGGGCGTCGGGATCGAGCAGGATGTCCGCCTTCTTGGTCCGACCCGACACGTGGTGGCCGAGATACCGGGGGTTCGCAAGGATGGTGCGGACCGCCGACATGGCCCAGGCGTGGCCCGAGCGATGGGAGTTCCGGATCCGGTCATGAGCAGAGGGACTCGGGACCCCTTCATTGGTCAGAACGGTAGCGATTTGCTTGTAACCCGCGCCTGAGAGGTAGAGCTCGTAGATCCGCTTTACGGCAGGAGCTGTCGAAGGGTCGGGGGCGAGTTGATGGAGCCGGGCGCCCGAAGCTGCCTTGGAAGGATTCGAGTGGGGCCCGAGATCGGCGATCAGGTACCCGTAGGGCGGCCGCCCACCGAGCCAACGACCAGCCTGTGCGTGGGCTCGGACGGCATTGGCGACTCGGAGCCGAGTCCGGTTGCGCTCAGCCCGGCTCATGGTGCCGTAGTTGGAGAGAGCCATGTAGTGGCCGTCGTTGTTGATGTCGACAGCCCCCCCAGTTCGGGGATCCACAACCCGACGGCGTAGTGGGCGAACTGAAACAAGATTCCCCTCGAACTGCGTCCCGGAGAAGGCTCGCTGCGGCTCGGCGATGACCAGCGCATCCCAGCCTCGATGGGCGTCCTTCAGGGCCCGCAGGATCCGGGAGGCTTCGGGGCGACGGTCCCACGGCAAGCTCCGGCTCTTGTCGATGTCGTGGTAGATCGTCACGATCTCGCCATGCGGTTGCACCAGGCGTGCCGCCGTGTCCTTCTGCCAACGGAGACTGTCAGCGGGGTCCTGTAGATCGTCGGTCGAGGTGCGAGCGCTGAGCGCAAACCTGATCATGTTGTTGCCTCACCTTCTTGGAGCTCGCTAAGCGATCGCACGATGCGGGCCAGGACGGCCGCCACGTTGGACGTCATCGCTGGCAGCTCCTCCGCAGAGACCTCGACCGGCTGGCGATGTCCAGAAGACGGCAATGAACCAGATTTCACCGTACAGCGCGGGTCGTGGCCAAGAGGTGTAATGCGCGTCATGTGGCGTCCATTTGTAAAGCCGGGAAGGCACCTCCTCCCTCATAAGGAATGGGGATTCGCGAAAGCACGCTTTAGACACCGCCCAGCTCAGAGACCCAGTGCCGTCACTCCACGCTCCCGGCTCTTCGCCTCCGTTTGCGCCTTCCGCCGATGTGGTCTCCAGCCGCTGGCCACTTCCACCTCGGATCTGCCCTCATCGGCATCCGTATCGGCGGTTTCGGCCATCCTGCGCTCGTCGGGCGGGATCGGCGTTATCTCGATGATCCGAGTGGATGGCGGCCTGTGCCGGCTCCGGCTTGGGCCTACGCCGGCTCCGGCCGCCTCCCAACGGTGATCGTGCCTCGCCGTCTCGAAGTCCAGCGCGTCCGTCAAAACCGAGAAGCGCTGCCGCACGGCCACTCCGTGGCCGATTGGCCTCTGCTCCGCCCCACTCGACGACTTTCTCAACCGGGCCTACATGCCGGCAGCGGAAGAGGAGCGCGAGCACATTCCCTCTACTCCTTCAAGAGAGGTCGAGTCGGGATCGACGCTTCGCACTGTCATGCAGTCGATCGAAAGACCGGAAATCGGCCGGCTGGTAGCCATCAGCTACCCGCCTCAATCGGCACGAGTGGGGCACCCGTACCCGAGCGGTCTCTTGGGAGTCTGCGTGGGCGCGGATACCGGTCGGGCATCAGGGCAGTTTCGACAACTCGACGCTCGCCCGACGCTCCACCATGGCGTAGCCGCGGGCGGCGGCGCTCTCCCGTGCCTGCTCGAGGAGCTCCCGGGCTCGGTCGGCGTCACCGGGCCCGTTGCGCGCACAAAGCATTCGACCCCAATACATGTTCGTCTGGGCACCGGCGAACCCCATTTCGCCACGGGTATTGAGCTCCGCTGCCTGCTCGAAATACGACTCGGCCTCCTCGTAACGGCCAGCCACAGTGGCGAGACCACCCAGGTACGTCGCCACTGGTGGATGGGGGACAACGCCGTCGTGCGGCACCTGGTCCCGGAACGGAACAAGCAGTTCGATCAACCGTTCGCCATGGGCACGGAGCTGCAGCTCGATCACAACCCTCGCGTAGTAGACGATCCCGTCGAACCACGCACTGTCTTCGGGCATGGAGAACGAATGTGCCGCAGCCTCGTCGATCAGCTCCTGGGCGGCCGCTTCGTCGCCGGCATCGAGGTTTGCCGCTGCAAGCCCTGCCCTGTAGGCGGGTATCGACGGAAACTGCTCGGCAGCGTCGGCGATGAGCGAGACGAGCTCTCCCAGCCGGCCCTGCTTATCCCGGGTGCTCAAGAGCTGCAAGACGTAGAACGCAAAGGCGTCGGGCTGTCCGCTTGCGGTACCCACATCGAGGGCCGCCGTGGCGAGCTGCTCGGCCTCTTCGGTGTCGCCGTGTAGCAAAGCGACTGAGGCTTCGTAAAAGCTGATGATCCAGACGAACATAGGCTGCCCGAGCTTGTCCGCCATTTCTCGCTGAATCGCCAGGCGTTCCCGGGCAAGCTCGAACTGGCCGGCGCGAACGGCGGGAGGGAACCCAGCACTGCCGGTAAGGTACAGGGCAACGGGGTCTTCCAGGTCACTGGCCGCGGCGAATGCCTCCGCGAAGTCCGCCAGTTCCGTGGCGAGCGTCGAAGGGGCGGCGAGGGCCGGGCCGCACCTGTTCACGACATCGACGAATACGGCCCGATCACCCAGGCGGCGAGCGATCGCCTTGGCCTCGTCGGCCAGGGCGAGGCGGCGTTCGAGCGAGCTGTCGTATTGGAGCTCACTGCACAGCGTGGCGAGAAGACGCGCCCGCTCAGGGCTGTCGGTGTGAGGAAGGGCGTCGAGTGCCGCGTCGATCACTTTGACCTTCTCGGAATCGACCTCCCCGAGGGAGCTGAACCATCCTCGGTTGTTGGCCAGCGCCGCTGCCACCAGACGATCGGTGTCGTCGAGTTCCCGCGCCTCTCGAGCCGTCTCCAGGAGGGTCTCGCGGAACGAGGCGATGCCGGCCTGGCGCTGGGCGGTGCCGAGGCCGAGCAGCAGGTCGATACGGCCGGCCGGGTCGACACCGACTCCC
>Ga0182018_10002021_pt1 | contig 21461 bp, 26 predicted proteins | sample 812P2MmetaG_FD_120490 | JGI IMG/M metagenome (GOLD analysis project Ga0182018, IMG submission 120490) | Permafrost microbial communities from Stordalen Mire, Sweden - 812P2M metaG | ecosystem: Environmental > Terrestrial > Soil > Wetlands > Permafrost | place: Sweden: Stordalen | collected...
CCGCGACCGGCTCCTTCTCAGGAACGACGGGCAATCTGGGGTTCTCCGCGCCGTATCAGACAACTGACTCTGTCACCGGTTGAATAGTCCATCCGGCCGCGCAATGATTCCCGGCCGCCACCCTCCCGATGACCCGAGCGGGTGGACGCCGAGCAAGGCCGGTGGCGGGCGCGGTGTCCAGCACGGCAGAGGACTCTCGTCAACGGATTTGTCAACGCAACTCGACCGACCGGCCCCGACTCAGACCCACTAGTCCAAGTGACTCCGTCGCGAGGAACCGTACCTGACCACGCACAACTCATCGAGACCCAACCAAAGTGATCATCGTCTTGGAGTGTGACCTCGGGCCACCATAAGAATCAGAGGTGCTCCAGTTCGCCGGTCCGGTGGGACGGTTGGGTACAAATGGGTTAGGGACAGTAGGTCGGATTTTCCCTGAACCTGCGTAGCATCAGTCCTCGTGAGGTCGCAACGAAGAGTGGGAAGGATCGGCTCCCTCATAGTCGCTGGGCTCGCCGCTTCCTCCTGCTCTTCTGTCGTCGCAGCCAGCAACCCCGTGCAGCACACAGCAGGCCATCTGATCGCAAGGACGCTGGCAGCACCGCTCAACTCCGTGGTGTGCACATCGCAGGAAAACTGCATCGGGGTGGGTACCCATGTCACCGCCGTCACCCGCGTCCGCAGCGGTCTCGTCAATGCCAGGGAACCCGATGGTGGATTCGCGGCGATAACGACTGATCGCGGCGCTCTCTGGGCCAGCACCCCACGACTCGTCGGTGTCAAGGGCCTGGACGCGTTGGCATGCGCGACGGCGCGCTCGTGTATCGCAGTCGGAGGGAATCCGGTGAGCACGAAGTACGTGATTGTAAGAGGCGTGGTGACCCGGACGAGCGATGGGGGTCACACCTGGAAGGTACTGCCAACACTGCCGAAGAGAGTGGGTCAGCTCACGAGCATCTCGTGCCCCACCGCACACTTCTGCATGGCGGTTGGCTCTCAGGCCAGGTCTCCGACCGCTGTGGCACTCGTCACTCGTTCTACCGGGGAGCAGTGGACATCCTTGACGTTGCCCCGGTACGAGGCGCCGCTGGCACTCGTCACCTGTACGACACCTCACCACTGCATCGCTGAAGGGTTCTCCGGCCTTATCAGCGTCATTGTCACCTCAGACGGTGGGGCGACATGGACGCAGGCGCAACTGCCAGCCGGTCACTACCCTCAAGGGGCCGTCGGCATACCCACGTTCGCAGGGCTTGTGTGTATGTCTCGGACCAACTGCCTGCTCGTCGGGGGCATTGAGGCGCAATCTGGGTACTCAGGGCTGATCATGGTGAGCGCCGATGGCGGCAAGTCATGGTCCTTCGCAGTGCTCCCGCCAGGTGCAGCCAAGATGAATGCCATTTCTTGCCCCACCGCCTTGCAGTGCGTTGCGGTGGGGGGTGATTTCACCCGAGATGGACATAGTCTCATCCTCACTACGACCGACGGGGGCCAAAACTGGGTTGCCCCACCCGCTCCAACGATCGTCACCGGTCTTGAGGGCGTCTCGTGTCCGACCACGACCACATGCGTCGCCACAGGCTTCAGGCTGACCACCGCCGAACCGGTCAACGGGCTGCCCGTGACCGTTGTGACATCTGACGGAGGCGTGACTTGGAAAGTCACGCCCTGAACGACCAACGCCGACCTCCCCGATTCGAGCATCCGGTAGGGGTGTTCCCGTCGCCGGCCCGGTGTCCCCTTTGCGTCGTGGACATTCTCTAATCGCTAACTGTAGTGAGCACCGAGTTTGCCCTTGCTGACGGCAATGCGCTTGTCAGACACCTTGAGATTGGCAGACGAGTCAGAATAGGGGTCATGGTTTCTGTTGATCTCCCCGAACAACGGCGCCGACGCCGGCGGGCGGGTGACTCTCGCCTGACCCTAGAAGACCGTGCAATTCTCTGACGCCTTGTGAAGGGGTACCTGGCAGAAGAGTTCCAGGCTTCGCTTGACTGGGACTTGGCAGCGGACCCGCTCCTTGGTGGGGCTCGCCTCGATACCGACGACTGATCGCTCCAGACCGTTTCCGTCGTGATCGCGATCGACGAGTATCTCGCCATCTCAGTCGTCGGCGGTGACTGGCCCGGGGGACTTCCGCCACGAGTCCACTCCCCCGGCGCTCGTCCTCTTCTGGACGAAGCAGGAGGTGGATCAGCTCGGGTGTCGCGCGTGGATTTCGCGGGGATGGCTCGTCGGGCCAACGGCACGGAAATTCCATACCTTCTCTGAAGTGCACTTTTGCGTCGGGCTGCCGGGATTTGAACCCGGGACCTCTTGACCCCCAGGTATCGGACCGTAAGCGTTGTTCACTGGCCATCCGACCAGGTCGAGCGTCACCGAAGTGGAACAAGTTAAGCGCGGCTCGACCGGCAACCTCTGGTCAGAAAGACACTTCGCCCTAAGGGACTTCGTCCAGAGGCACAACGTCATAGGAGACACCTGATCGTTCGTTTTTTGCCGCTCTTCGGGGGACATCTGCGCCGTGTACTTCTCGTGTGGTGCCGGTCAGGGGCCATCTCGGGGGGGTCCTTACGCAAGGCCAAGGGTTGCCTGCCACAATTTTGCGATCTTCTTCAGAGAAACAAGGGTTCTCTTGAGGGATTGTCCGACTTAGCTTTGCAGTGCAGCAGCGTACGCGTTGGCTGGGCCGCGGCGGAAGCGAGATCCCGGTCCAATGGCGGAAGGCGGGAAAACAATGATGGGAATCGGGCGCAGGCCTAAGCACGCGCGAGCGATCATGCGGCTTTCGGTTGCGGTGGTCTCGCTGCTGGTCGTGGCGGGAACGAGCCCCTTCGGTGTTATCGCGGCTTTGACGCCGGCCGCGGCAGCAGCCAACACTAACTGGTCGTACGCGGTGGGTGGCTCTCAAGGCCTTGTTGCGGTTTCGTGCTCTTCGGTAGCGTCCTGCGCGGCGGTGGGCAGTCTCACCAGCGTGGCCCAGAACTTCACGTATGCGTGGAACGGAGCCTTCTGGGAATCCACTACCAGTCCGACCGCTCCTACCTGGCAACCGTTGGCGGTCTCCTGCGCTCCGGGATCGTTCTTCTGCGTCGCCGTGGGTCAGGGCACCGAAGACTCGACGAACGGAAACGGATGGACGAACGTGCCGAGCCCGAACACGGGCGGCACTTACGCCGGCACGCTCGACGCGGTCTCATGTACCTCGGCCTCGTTCTGTATGGCCACAGGCTCCTACGCGAACGGGCCCCTCATCGAGCAGTGGAACGGCTCGACTTGGTCGGTCGTGCCGAGCCCGACAACGAATGGTACGCCGGGTGGCAATTTGGGCGTCCTCTTGGGGGTCTCGTGCACCTCGCCCTCGTCCTGCATCGCCGTGGGGTCAGCTGGTGGCCTCTACAACCAGACCCTGACTGAGCAGTGGAACGGAACAAGCTGGTCGATCCTGCCGAGCCCGAACACGAGCACGACCGTTAATAACGACTTAGCTGCGATTTCGTGCACCACGGCCTCGGCCTGCGCCGCCGTCGGCGCGGCGTCCTCCAGCGCCATCGCGGCCCAGACCCTCATCGAGCAGTGGAACGGGGCAACTTGGTCGATCGTGCCGAGCCCGAACCCGGTGTTCGGCGCGGGAGTGAACGCGTTCAACCAGCTCTCTGGGGTGTCATGCCCCACGGCCTCGGCCTGCAGCGCGGTCGGTCAGACCACCTTCGCCCCAGGCCCCCCTGGGGACCCGTACACCACTCAGAGCCTCATGGAGCAGTGGGACGGGACGGCCTGGTCGCTCGATCCGACCTTGAATCAGAGCGCCGGGTTCACCGGAGTCTCGTGCGTCACGGCTTCGGCCTGCGTCGCCGTCGGCAGCGCGATTGGCATCGCGATCTCTGACCCAACCACGTTTCTCGGCCACGGAGGGGACTCAGGACCTGTTAGCAACACCGGTCCGGTCACTATCACGGGGATTTCGCCGAACTCGGGACCCGCAGCCGGAGGCACCTCCATCACCATCACCGGGACCGGATTCACCGGGACGGAGCTCGTGACGTTCTGGAACGGCGAGCTGGCCACCAATGTGGTCGTCGTCAATGACTCGACGATCACCGCGACCACTCCGAGCGGGCTTCCAGGTTATGGGTCCCTCGTCTTCGTGACTACTCCGTTGGGGACAAGCCCGCCGGTGACCACTACCGATGTGTTCACGTGGGCCGCTGCCCCGCCGCCACCGGGGCCCGCGCCAACGATCACGTCCCTGTCGCCGACATCGGGTCCGAGCACCGGAGGGACGTCGATCAGCGTGAAGGGGACCGGCTTCAACGGGGCCACCAACGTGCTGTTCGGCACCGTGCCGGCGTCGAACTTCAGCGTGTCCTCGTCGACCCGGATCACAGCCGTCGCCCCGGCGGAGACAGCCGGAGCGCACGACGTGACTGTCACGACGCCGAACGGGACGAGCCCGACGGTGACGGCTGATCAGTTCACATGGGTCGCCCCGCCACCGGGGCCCGCGCCAACGATCACGTCCCTGTCGCCGACATCGGGTCCGAGCACCGGAGGGACGTCGGTCAGCGTGAAGGGGACCGGCTTCAACGGGGCCACCAAGGTGCTCTTCGGCACCGTGCCGGCGTCGAGTTTCAGCGTGTCCTCGTCGACCCGGATCACCGCGGTCGCCCCGGCGGAGGCTGCCGGAGCGACCGACGTGACTGTCACGACGCCCGGTGGAACCAGCGCGGTGGTGACGGCTGACCAGTTCACCTCGATCCTCACACTGCCGGTGGTTTCGTCGCTCTCGCAAACGTCGGGTCCGACGGCAGGTGGCACGACGGTGACCATAAAGGGCACCGGCTTCAACGGGGCCACCCAGGTGAGCTTCGGCACCGTGCCGGCGTCGAGCTTCAGCGTGTCCTCGTCGACCCGGATCACAGCGGTCGCCCCGGCGGAGGCTGCCGGGACCGTCGACGTCGTGGTGAGGACCGCCAATGGGACCAGCACAACCAGTTCCGACGATCAGTTCACCTATCGGAACAGGAGTCACTGACTCCCCGGGTGGTCCACTGAATGGGGAAAACCTTTGCTCGTCGGGCTGCCGGGATTTGAACCCGGGACCTCTTGACCCCCAGTCAAGCGCGCTAACCAAGCTGCGCCACAGCCCGCATGTGTTGTGACCTGCGCTTCTAGTCTCCTATCGAACTGAGTCCAAGCGTCGGAGGGGCCATTTTGCAAACGGTTTGCAAACATGACGTCCGAGGCCGCGTCTGCAGCTCCCCGAACGGCGCTTCCGATTCCAGTGTGCAGGTCCGCAACATGGGTCTCAGGCTAACCCACTCAGTCCGACCGCTCCCTCGGGGGCGAATAGCAGGTCTGCGGTGCGGTCGGCGGCATCGCGGTCGAGTTCCTCGACGACGTGGCTGTAGACGTAACCCGTGATGGCCACACTGCTGTGCCCGAGACGCCGTGACATCGTGAGGAGGTCGACCCCTGCCGCAGCCCTGCCGTGGCGTGCCCGTGGCGGAGTGCGTGCAGCGGGAGAACAGGCAGCCCGGCTTGCTTGGCAGCCCGCTGAAACACCCACGTCACATACTGCGGGTGTAGTCCGGTGCCGTCCTCACGGGTGAACACGAGGCCTGTGTCGGTCCACCCTGGCCCCCACCCCATGTGCTCCTCGAGTTGGCGCCGCCCATGGCTCATCAGGGAATCGACGACGGCTGGGGCGATAGCGATGGTGCGCCGACCCTTGGCCGTCTTCGGTCCAGTCTCGATGACGGCATAACCGACGACGACGCGTGCCGACGCGATGGTGAGTTTACCCGGATCGAGATCAATGTCTGACCGCCGCAACCCGGCCAGCTCGCCCCTGCGCATACCAGTCGCCAACGCGGTGAGGTACAAGGCGTGGAGCCGGTCCGCCTTCGTGGCGTCAAGGAAGTGCACCGTCTCCCCCACGGTCCAGATCGCTTGCTCCCTCTCGACTTGGGCGCGCGAGCCATCTTTGCCACGTTGCGAGAGAGCACACCCTTGCGGACAGCGTGTGTCAATGCGGCCGAGACCGTGACGTGGATCGCGTGCACGGTCGTCGATGACAGACCCGCCGGAGGTTTGCCGGGACGAACGCGCCGACCACTCCTCAACAGTTCGCCATAGAGCCTGTCGAGCATCGGCGGAGTGAGTGCGCGCATCCTCATTCCGCCGAGATTCGGGATCACGTGCGTCTCAGCCAGCGAACGGTATTGCGCCACCGTGGTGGCCCGGAGCGTGGCAGCCTCCACCTGGTCGTCCAGGTACGGGAACCACACGTCCCGCATGTATTCGCCAAGGGAGACCTTGGTCGGCGCGACGTATTCATCGCGGCCGAGTTTGCCCAAGATCTCCGTTAGCCCGTTCTCGGCCTCACGCTTCGTTGGGAAGCTGTGTCACCGCTGCTGACGCTTGCCCTCTTGGTCGCGACGAATGTCGACCACGACAGCCCATTCCTTGCCGTGCTTGCGAACGTGCCCTCTCATGTTGGTGGTTCCTCTCTCTTGCTCGCACGGCTCTTGCCGTGTCGTGAATCGGACTTCCCCGCCCGCGACCCCGCCGGAACACCCTGTGCGGTGGGCGGCAAATAGCTCTTCTGGCGCGCCCGGCTAATCCATTTCGCCGCGGTCGATTTATTGACACCCTTGGCGTTGGCGACCGCGAGCGTCGGTGGTTCACGACGCGCCAATGCTTCGGAGTAGACCTTTGCCACGGCCTGAAAGTGATCCTCGCCGTAGAGCGGTTGGCGGCCTCGTGTGGACTTGCCTGGGTGGTCGATGAACTCGGCTGCGCGCCGCGCCGCTGCGCTTAAGGGACGGCCGCCGATGCGCTCACCCGACGATGTGGTCAAGGTCGGGGTCCGCCCGCTCTTGATGATGGAGGCGATCCGGCGGAAGCGTGCGAGGACGTCTTTGGCCAGACGTTCGAGAGGCAGCCGTATCGTTGTCGCCCGGATGGGCACCGGTTCACTCACCGCCGCTTCCCAACGTCGGCGCGCCGTAGTGCTCCAGGTGACTGCGTCCACGTCCTGGCGATCTCCGCTGACCTCGGTGCGCCAGATGGATGGCGCATCGCCCCACAGCTCGACTCCGACCACCTCGTGGCGGTCCCGTACCACCCGCAATGTCAGACGCAACAGGTATGGGCCGCGGCGCTCGTCGGGCCAGAGATACACCTGGCTGATCTCTCCGGGCTCCATGAAGTTGACCTTAATCAAGACGGGAATGCTTTGACAACTGTTAGGACATTCCCTATATCTGACCAGCAATAATGGCTGGGGAATGGGTTGACGAGGGCGGCTAGACCGGTCAACGTGGGGGCGTGACGATCGGTGTGCCCGAACAGACAACCGTCGACCTCGCTGCGGTTGCCCGCGCCCGGCGGCTGGCGAAGAGCGGCGCTGGCCGGGCGATGCGCGTAGCGGCCAGGGTGTCGATTCGTGACGTGGCCCATGCGGTTGGCACCTCGACCTCGGTGGTCTGGCGCTGGAAAAAAGGCCAGCGCCTTCCACGAGCCGAATTCGCGGTCCGTTGGGTACGGGTGCTCGATGGGCTCGACGGGAGGTGACCTGTGGCGCTTACTGACATCACACGTCGGCTACCTCCCCGGGAGAACCGTCTCCGGTGGGAGGAACAACTTGACGAGCTCGGGGCTACCTGCAGTGTCGAACAAGCCGCGGCGGTCCTCGGGGTGGGCCGTGGACTCGCCTATGAACTCGCCCGGCGAGGTGAGCTGCCTGGCCTGCTCAAATTGAGCCGCCGTCTCCGCGTCAGCGTTCCCGCCCTGAAGCGTGCCCTCCAAGTCGACGGTTCGGAGATCGTCTGACGGACTCCATCATCGACCTGGCTGTCGAGGCCATGACGACCTTCGGCTGCGCCGCCTTTCTGGTCAAGCCACAACGCCAAGGCGGTGCCGGTAGGAGACCTGAGAAAGAAAACGCTCACGACAGATCCCGACGAGCTCCGGGAGCACTTTGAGAAAGCTCCGTGGGCCAGCTACGCCCTGGTATGCGGGACCGGCATCGCTGTCCTCGACCTTGACGGGTCGCTGGGGACGCAGTCTCTGGTCCGCCTGGTCGATCAACACGGTCTTCTAGAGATCGGGCCCGTCGTCGCGACACCGGGCACCAACGGGTTGCACTACTACTTCCGATCACCCGGACTCCCAACGAACGATAGCTTCGTCCCCGGACTCGACTGGCTCGATGTGGGCAAAGCCGTCATGGGTGCCGGGTCCGTCCACAAGAATGGTCAGCGCTACGAGTGGGTGATCCGGCCCGGCGAGATGCCCTTGGTGACTCCACCGGCGTGGCTTGTCGAGCTGGTGCGCAAGCCAACGGCCGTGCGGTATGCGGCGCCCGTCGTAACCGGTGGTACGGCCTACGCCCGCAGCGCACTGCGACGCGAGTGCGAGACCGTGACGGCGCGCTACCAGGAGTGCGAAACGACACCCTCAACGTTGCCTCCTTCGAGGTGGCCACGCTGATCGGAACGGCCTGCTCAACGCACACGAGGCCGCGGAGTCCCTCCTCGCCGCTGCCGCGGCATGCGGCTTGTCTGAGACCGAGGCGCGCAGGACGGTGGCCAGTGGCTTCCACGCCGGCGTCGATCATCCTCGACAAGTGGCCTCGTGATGACCGTTAAAGACGACCTCGACCAGTTCCTCGCCGAGAGGGTGTCGCTGCCTGCTCTGCCGCTCGACGAACTGGATCTGACCGACACTGGCAATGCTCAGCGCTTCGTCGAACTGGCGGAGGGTACGGTGCGGTACGTCCACGGGTGGGGCAGCTGGACCGTCTACGAGGACGGGCGCTGGATCATCGACGTCAAGGACGCGCTGGTCACAGAGACGGCCAAGGTCGTCGCCCGCTCGCTGTTAGCGATGGTGCCCCGCATCGAGGACAAGGACGACCGGCAGCGGGTGTTCGTCGCAGCCCAGCGGGCCGAGTCGGACTCGGCCATCAGGCACATGATCCACTTGGCCCGCGCCATCCCCGGCGTCATCGTCGCTCACGAGGAGCTCGACGCCGAGCCCGACATCTTGAACGTCTTGAACGGGACGGTGGAACTGCGCACCGGCGAGCTGCTTCGGGCTTCAGACTCTTTTGGGCTGCTTTGAGGGCCACCTGTCCTCGGAGCAGTGCCGGCAGGCTGTTGTCCTGAGCCTTCAGGGCAACAGCCACGGTGCCCTTTCACCTATCCAGTCTCGACCTCTTATATTCCGTGGAGCAGGGTTAGCGACGGGTCGCCAGTCGTAATATTTTCAGACACGCAGGAAGACGTCTGGCTTGGGTACCAATCCCAGAAGAGGAACGCCGACGTGCCTAGCGCGAACTGAGCAGAGACCTTCGCTTGAAAGTCCGCCTCGCGCTCAGCCAGTGTCACAGTACAATCCGATCCAGCGTCGATTCCCATCTCGCCAGCGATTATGGGTTTACCGAGCGCTTTCGCCTGTTGGATCCTTACCTGAATGCCATTGTACTGGTCACCCCCGACCGGTGTCGTGGCCGGATAGTAATCGTGATAGGAGAGGATATCGATCCCAGGTGAAGCTCCGACCGTCTTGTAATCACCATTTTCCAGTCCACATTCCCCCGTACCGAGGAAGCCGGCCTCTACTTTTGATCCGGGAGACAGCGCGTGGATCTCACCCCCGATCGCCGTGTAAAACGACGTCAGATCTGCTGCTGCTCGGAACTCAGGCACGCCACAATCCTCTGGCTCATTGATCGGCTCCCAGGCATAGACGGCCGACGAGCCCGTGTACCGCGAAACGATGTCATGTACCCACTGGTAATACGAAAGGGGCCCCTCATCCGAGTTCTTTTCGTAGCCACCTGAAAAGAATGAATCGCCCTTTTGTACTCCGGGCTGATCGTCTACGCCGTCACACGCCGCCCACTCGTTTCCCAGCACTGGAATTAGTTTGTCGCCATACTTTGCCGCCGCAGAAAACACATTGTCTAGCGGTCCCCAATCGAGCGTGTTCGAGACCGCCGTTTCCTTACTCGCTGTGCCAAATGCCTGAAAAGCGAAGAACCGCACGATCGTGTCCCGAGGTAAGGAAGCAAAGAACGAATCCGTCGACGAATGGATGTCCGCCCCGCATCCGTCATTTACCCCGTAGTCCGTCGCCAACTCGTACGCGTTTAAACCGACGATTGGGTGTGAGGACGCAGTGGCGGGAGTCGTCGTTGGCGGGGTGGTTGTCGTAGTCGTACTGGTGCCCGTAGCCGAATGGACCGTGGTCGTAAAGCCGCTATTCACTTCCAGACTTCCGAGCGAATAACTCATGTAGGCCTTGATGACATGATTGCCCGGAGCCAACGATGACGCATTGAAGGAAAACCCATAGGGGGCTGAAAGCGACGTACCCTCGAACGTAGAATCTAGGTAGAAATATATTTGGCTGACTGAGGAGGCGTACAACGGCGACGCGACGACGCGAACCTCTCCCGACACAATGGATCCGCTTGAGGGCGTTATGGAAATTCCTGGCGCATTACCCTGCGCAGCAGCCAGGCTAGAAGCTAATGCGACCGACATTATCGCACCTGCTGCTATGCACGCGACAACTAACTTGGCCTTAGAAATCACGTAATCGCCTTTAATGCCATGTCTTGCATTTCAATCTCTCCTCGGAAATACCACCAAACAATCCGATACTCTCGATTTGATGCCCCGGATCACACGACCCTACCCGTCGCATTTAATGGGCGGCAACAGGCCAGGCAGCAGCGTCGATACGACTATTTGGTCCAACATTGCAGCGCCTACATCACTCTGATGGCTACGCATTCTCAACGCTTTCACAACTCCGAGCCTGCTGCCCACAACACTCAACGAAATTCTCAATTATCACTTGAGTCATCGGTCGGCTGCGTTCATCGTCGGCCGGAGTTGGTTCGACAGCCGTGGATCGCCTGCGCGAGGGAGTCAGCGCAGGGCTATTGACAGTGGATGAGTTCGAGGAACGGCTTGACGCTGCCTACAGCGTGACAAGCACGGAAGAGCTACATGCTCCTGTTGGAGGTCTACCTACTCCTCCTCGGCAGAAGAACCGACGGATTACGGGTGCCCAAAAGGCGATGCTGGGCTCTCTTGCATTCGCCGTAGGGGCGATCGTTGTCGGAGCGACCCATTCCTCAGGTGGTCAGCATGGCCCTTCCCAGTTTACCGTGGCGAGTCTCCGGACCCCTGTATGGAGATACCCCTCCAAGCCACCTCATACCACCAGTGCGATTAGTGCGAACACACCTGAAGCCACCACGATCGTCAACGCGCGTCTCCGGAACGTGCGAATCCACTCGCCATAGACCAACAGATGCCACGTATCGTGTCGGTGGCTCTTCGCGTGAGCTCTCCGAGCCTTGTGCCTTCTATCCGCGCGTCGGCAAAGCCAAATGCTCAGCTCGATTAGCGCGTAGATGGCAGCAGCCGCGATGAAGATCCGGCCTTCGACAGCAAAGAACGTATTTCTGAAGGCACTCGGGACCAATGGACTGGCGCTGAGGAGGTAACTGTTCACGAGGACTCCACGCTGCTCACTCAATGACGTGACGTTAGCTCGTTTTGGTAGCGGTTCCGTGAAGCCGAGAATGGGGCGCACCGACCAGACCGACTGACGAGCCCGGAGGCCTGACCATGCAGAATGACGCACGTTGACCACACCCAGACCACCGCGGCCATCAGGGAGCTGACGGATTTCATCCCGGCGCACCAAGCGGCAGCATGAGCACTGCGTAGACGCAGTACTTGGCAGATCCATCGACCGCGTCAGAACGGGTGTCCCAGAATTTCTGTAGATCGTGGGCTTTCCAGTCAGGCGCAATTGAGTGATTCCAGCCCTCAGGTGACGAATTCGTGATTCCGATTCAGGATCTAAAGGTTCCGGTCAGCACGACAATAGACTCCGCTGGCAGCACCAGCGACCGGCCGGCCGTTGTGGTCGACTGTGCAATCGGGCTCGGTGCATCGGCTGTTGATGCGCTGTAAGTGAGGGCATCGAGGTCTGAGCCAGCGGTGAACCACCGGTCCGTGTCCGACGAGATTCTGAACGGGGCGGTGTTGACCAGCAGGACTCGCCGCCGGTGCCCCAGGTCGGACTGGAATCCCAGCACGTTGTTCGAACCGGTGTCGGCGGCCTTGATATGACTGCCGCTGGTGGTCAGTTTCGACGCCAACTCTTCTCCGTAATAGGGCGGAAACGGCGTCCCGGCTGGCTGGGTTTCGGGACTGCCGGACGAGACGAGCCCGTAGTCGCCTTCGGTTGGTGAGCCGAAGTTGTTCAGGTCCCACCAGTCGACATTCTCGGCCCCCTGCGACAACCACGCGAGTGAGGTAGCGGCGGCGAATAGAGCGGACACGGGCTGGAAATCCAAGGTGGTAAACCGCTCCGAAATGTTGGACTCTCCAATGACGAAGCTCGAACCGGGCGCGTCACGGTGCAGGGTGGATCGGATCTGCGCCGCAGCTGCCGGGATCCGGCGAGTCGAAAGAAGAATCTGCTGGTCCGTCACTCCGCTGACGTGGTTGAAAGGATACCAGTGGGCGTCGACAAAACTGATGTCACTCTTGACGGCTCGGAGAACCTTGCTGTTCCAGAGTGAAGCGTCTTTGACACCTGCCCCCGTTGCCTGGTCTCCGTTGAACGCCCATGGCACCCCGATCCTGGCGGTGGGGTTTGCTCGCTTCATGGCCTCCAGATAAGGGAGGACATTGGCTGCGTAAGACGTAGCCATCAACGCGGTGGACGGGCACACCGGACCGGCCGGTGTGTACCCCTTGATGAAGGTTGGAGCGTCGGCCAGATGGTGGTTAGTTTCATAACAACTGTACGTCTCGTTGCCTACTTCCCAGAGGGCCACGGCTTCGCCGTTCGTGGTTGCCGCACGCGTGACCCATGCGGCCGCCTCGCTCGGCGTCCCGGAGCCGTAATTGACAGTGACGAAGGTAGAGGCGTCGGCAGAACGAGCCTGAGTCGAGGAGTCGGCGAAACTCAGCGCGTCGACGGCGCTGCAGGTATTGGTAGTGGCGCCAGTGCAGTTGGAGGAGTCGGTGTCGGTTAGCCAGTCGTACTCGTCGGCCCAGCTACCTCCGGGATAGCGAAGGAGCTGAAGCCCGGCCGAATTGAGAAGACTGGCGATGAAGCTGGGATCGACATGGTCATAGATGCTGTCCCATGCGGCCACGTTCACGCCCAGCGCGAGCGGGCCGATCGCGCGTCCTGGATAGGCCTCTGGCGCACCCGCGGTATGAGAGGTGGAACATCCCGCAGCCAGTGCCGTCAACATGAACACCACGACGATGGCGGCTGTGCGGACCCTGGACCACCAGGAATCCTCTCCCCTTATCATGCCGATGGACAAGGATGGCCATTTTCTCGGAGTTCTCTCCGGCAGATGGCGTCTCAGATGGGCTTCGTTATCACTTCGGATACCTTCTGGCTTCCGAATCCCATGAACCGGACAATACCCAATATCACGCCGAGGCTCTCGATCACGGTGATTACGTAGATGGCAGGAATGATCACCAAGGAAAGAAGCAGGTGACGAGGGGGGCGATCTGATGCCGACAGGTTTATCTTGAGCCCCTCGACATAGAACCAGAAGACACCGGCCAAACTAATTGCCCACAGAGGTAGGAACATCGGGCTGATCGGCGACGTATTGTCGAGCCCGGAGGTGTAGGAGATGAGCAGAGCTAGGCCGACAAACTGAAGCGGCGCCAGGCTCCACGTAAAGATCGAGTAAAGCAGTGGGAGCTTCGGCTTTAAGGGAAGTCGCCGGTTGAACGCCAGGCGGAGTAGGCCTTCGATCCATCGTCGCCGTTGTCGCAGCAGATCTCGTACGGAGGCGGGAGATGCCCCGTAGGAGTAGGAGTTGAGAGTAGTTGACCGCTTGGGGTATCTGATGGCGAACTGGATGGCGAAATAGGCGTCCTCGATGACCGTGTCAGGGAAGTCCCACCCGATTTCGTCCTCGATGTCAGCTCGAATGACCAGATGTTCTCCGTGAAGTCCCCCAAGCGGAGTGCCTAACACCCCGGTGAAGAAGGCGAACCTGGTCAGGTCGTCCGCGGGCCGGATCGAATCGGCCAATCGGCAGAATTTGGACGGAGTCAGTTCGTGGGGGAAGGTCAGGATCCCTTGGGCCAGATAGAAGCGGTCGCCGTCGAGCTCGATGAACTCGGCAAGTGAGGCCGCAGTGTCCTTTCCAATATGGGTGTCGTCGTCGAGGTGGTAGACGTAGCAGTCCTTCGTATTCTCCCCCGCCCGTCTTCGGGACTCCATGGCGAACTGATTGGCTCGGGTTTTGAACCGAGCGCCGAGGGGCGTCGTGTAGTCAGAGGGCACGTTGACGATACGGATGGGCTCGGCCATCCGTCCGTACCTCTTGATCCACTCTTGCAACGGTTGCAGGTCGACGCTTCCCTCAGTGATGACGTCCACATGGAACCGGTTGAAATTTGCCGGAAGGTGCATGAGGAGAGACAAGAGAACCCTCTCGAGGGCAGGCTGGTTGCCCTTGGCCAACAGTGTGGGCACGGTTACCACGAGGAGATGGTTCGACCGCCCTTCGTATTCGGACCGGAGGGGCTTGTTCCGCCGCATGCGGAGGGTGAGTTCAGTCTCTGACGTCATCGGCACGTCGTTCGCATTGTCGGCCATGAACCAGCGACCACGCCGCTGCTGTGCCCGGAGGGAGAACGCACCGATCATACCGATGACGGTGAGAGGCGCATAGCCCGACCACACCACCGAGAGGAAATAGTTCAATGGCGTCCGGCGGTCGGAGGTGACCCTGGCGAAGACGACGAGGACGCAGACAAACAGAAGGAAGAAGACGATGAAGTTTAGCTTTGGAGATTTCCGACGCACCATGCGGCGTTTGAGCTGTATCCCGTGGGTGGGAATCCGACGGAGGGCCGGAGGAAGCGCAAGCGTGCTGAACGTCTGCGGCCTGGTCCACCGATCGCCCACGTTTGGAGAGAGCGATTCCGCCGGGCGAAGCGCTTCGATGGTCGTTGCTGATCCTTGGGAGTGGTTCGCCGAGGTTAGCTGGGTGTCCTGTTCGATGTCGATGAGTTCGGGAGCAACGGTCGGCATGAGGACCGTCGCGCCGGCTTTGGTCTCGTTCAATTGACTCATCCCGTCACTTTTCGGCTCCATGATGGTCATTGAACGACCAGGATCACCATGCGATCGGGACTGCTCGAGTTTTTCGCCGCCCTGGATCATGTCCGCCTCTTGGCTCGCATCCGCCGAACTCTCCGAGAGCGATCATTATGGTCCTCTAACGCGCGTAACACAATCAGGTGAAACTACATTCATCGTATTTGGCGCTCTTCGGAGCCGCAGCTTGGGCAGAATCAGCGGTATGAACGTGATATTTCCGGTAAAGGGCGTCCCCGCTCCAACCCGACATTCGGTGAACTTTACGTGACCAAACCGAAGCGGGAGCGCTGCTGATACCGAGCTCGGCGTAAGCCTCGGCCTTGAGATTCGGGTCGGCCGTCGCCAGTACCGCAGCGATGTCCTTGAGGTTCGACACGAGCGCCCGGATCTGCTTTTTGGTGAGTTGCCCAGAGGGTTGGGCCAGTCCAGTCTCGCGCTCGGCCTTGAGTCGCTCGCCGGGAACGACCCTCAAGTCACACGCGAGCTACTAGCTCACCAAATAGCCACCGACGACACTCCACCGCAGACGGCATTCCAACGATCCCACCTGATATCACGCTGGTGAGATCGGCGTTACTAAGATTGGTGTCGCTTAGATTGGCGTCAGTGTGCCGGGCGTCGTGATCATCGGCCCGCCCATTCCCATGCTTTGAAAGCCACGCACTAGCGCGTCACCTCCGCGCTTCCTCGACTCACTGCCGTCGGCGTCCATATGTCCAGTGCGTGTATCCGGCCACGGCGTTGGATCCATCGTCCGTTCCATGACGGCCTCGCCCGCGGCGTGCGCGGACTCGCCGGCTCTTCTCTCCGATCGGGTGCCACGCGGACATCGTTGGGCCTCTTTTGGGTTTGCCTTTCTTCCCCATTACTTGCCCATCACAATGCCGACGAAGCGACCTTTGCCGACCATGGTGCCGAGCTCGTCGAGTGCGGCTTGACGATGCGGATGGTGGACGTTGTGCGCAATTTTCGTCAACTCTTTGACTTCCTTCGGCTTCGCGACCTTCGTAAGCACAGGCCAGCTGATGGCGTCGAGATAGTCAATCGCCTGAAGCTGCTTGGTGAGTCGACGTCGATCACGTTTCCTTCGCGCCTCAACCTCTTGATGACGTACCGCTCAGCGTCGAAGTTTTTGGTTGATCCTGTTGTGTGAGCCAGACGGGCCCTCCTTCTGCTAGTAGGTGTGTGACTTCCATTGTGACCCTTTCGCTCCGGGACCCCGGGGGCGAAGAGAATTCCCCCCGGGGTGCACCGGAACTCCCACAGGACGGGAAGGCCAACCCACCCCCGGGGATCGTCGGGGCAGCCGTCAAAAACTGCACCGAGCGATTTGTGTAACTTGAAAGGATCATCGGAATCACGGCCCGCGCCGCTCAGGCACAAGCTCCGGTTTGTGTTCAGATCGGTACACCGCGCCCCAGCCGTTCGTTGCCGGCTCTGGTCTCTCCGGCGTTTGGGACCCACATTGGGGGCAAGCGAGAATCGTCTCGCGATAGACGCCACTACATGATGTGCAGGTCACGCACCCGAACAAATGCGACCAGCCACCGGACGCAGGGCGCTCCAGAAACGTTGTCACTGCCATGGCCAACGCGACGGCCTGGTCGTCGTGACCCGAGGACGGGTGGTCGAGCCGGAACTGACCGGGCGACCGTTCCAACAGCTGCACGTTTAACAACTCGCCAACGAGGTTGTCGTCGCGCCAGATTGCCAAAGTGTGTGAGCGGATCGCTTGGAAGAGTCCCAATGAGGCCAGCCTCGGACCGCCGAGGACAACACATCGGTGAGTGACTGACATTTGATCTGACCGGACGTTGGGTCCGAGCCTGACCTCGTAGGGGGTGGTGCGCCATGGCCGCCGTCGTCAACGTGAACGACCTGCTCAATGACCATGTGGTGCTGGATCTCGAGTGCCTCGATCGGATCTATCTGAACGCGTACGTGCCAAACCTGCAGACGTCCGGCAGGTCTTCGTCTTCCTGCGCGATCACTTGGGCATGCCGGTTGCTTCGCCGGTAGTGATGGAAAAGATGGGCAACCGATTCCGCAAGGCCGTGGACGCCTTCGCCGGAGAGCACGACATCCCGATCGTGCACTTCAAGAAGGGTGATCGCCACATCGACGTCATGACGCCCTATCTCGAGGCGGCCACCGTCCCTGCCGTGGTCGCCATCGGGGTGGCCCAAGAGTTCCAATCCGTCTTTGCGGCTTCCCGTCGCGACTTCGACAGCGGGCCACCCTCGTTCAGCTTCTACAAGGCCGACCGGCGGGTGAGCGCCTACTACTTCTACATCAACGACGCCGACTTCGGTCATGGCTTCATCAAGATCTGTAGCTACTTCCCCTATCAGGGCAAGGTCTGGGTCTTATGGAGAAAGATCCATAAGATGCATTACGCGGCTGACCGGGTTATGTCTCGCGCGATGTCACACTCGCCGCTCGCAGCTGTAGAGGACCCTTCCGAAGTGAGGATAATCAGAGCCCGTCGAGAAACGCGAGAAGCGAGTCTGTCGGTCGGTATCGCCCCGGTGCGGTGTCGGGTGGCGCGGTTCGAGCGAGGGCGCGCTCTTTGATCGACATGTCCGCGTGGACGTACATCTGCGTGGTGTCGACTCGCTCGTGCCCGAGCCACAGGGCGATGACCGCCGTATCGACCCCTTGGGCCAGGAGGGACATCGCGCAGGTGTGGCGCAGGACGTGAGGCGTTACGCGTTTGGCGATCAGGGACGGGCATTTTCGGGCGGCCGACGCAGCGTGCTTAGCCCGCATTTTTCATCAAGAACTCGATTGAGCCTTGACTGCCCGCTGGCGTCGCTTGAAGACGGCGTTGACGGCTGGGCTGAAGACCGGGACACCCGACTCGCCCTCAGTGACCGTAGTTGGTATCAAAAGTGACCAGGTCGTCCGAATGGAGGGCGTGAGGGATCACGCAGCTGGCGCTGGTTCGACTTCACCAACGACACGATGTTCAGGTGGTCAGTGGCAAGGATCGAAGTGTGGCAAAGGCTTCCGCCAGCACGCTGGCCCACGGCCATTCGCGCTGCAGACGCAGGGTTGTCGTGCGAGACGTCGTGGTCAGTCGCCCTGCCGTGTGCAAAAGGGCATAGCGCAGTCGCTTGGGTTCAGCCCGTGCCATGTCACCGTCGAGCAGCAGGCCCTGGGTGAAGGCGATGAGGTCTTGGGCTAAGCCGATCAACTCGACCCAGCAGGCGTTGTTGGCGAAGTCGGGAAAAGGCAGGTTGCGCAGCCCGGTGTCTTTGGCACAGGGGATGCGGTCCTCGACGCGGGCATGGCCGCGGTGGCGGGCCTCGAGATAGGTGATGTCGGGTTCGGTCGAGTTGGTGATGAAGACCTGGTGACGCCACCCACCGGGATCGAAGAGGTTGAACTGAGCCCCCGGGTGCGGCTCTTCTCGTCGGACGATGGCTCGGGTTCCTTTTGGCCAACGGGAGAGGTCGAGGTTGGTCAGCTCGGCCAGATCGGCCCCCTCGCGGATCTCGCACTCTGCGGTGATGGCTTCTTTCCAGGCCGAGGCGGAAGGGCCAAAATGGCCGGGCGGACGTCCTTTCGCATCTCAAATCCGATGGAGAACTCGATGCCGCGTTCGACCAGGGCATCGACGAAGCGGTGACTGGCCCCGGCCGTGTCGGCCCGCACCAACATGGCGACGCCGTTGTCCGGGTCGAGGCCCAACGGGGCGACGGGTAGCTGGGCCAGGGCGAGCTCGAGCACCGCCATGTGGTCGCCGACGTCATGGGCCGCCGCGTTGCCCGGTCGCAGCAGCACCGCCAGTGCCTCCTTGGTGGCATCACAAAAGCAGGCCAGCGGATGAAAGCCATACCCACCCTTGTTTTCTGCACTTGGCAATTCGGGATCACCGGATTGTCTTGGTCGGTCAACCGACAGGCGTCTGGACAGTGGTCGAACGACCAGCGACCTGCGGAAATGTCGGCATGCCGAGATGGACGCTCGTCGGCTGTGCAGTCATTTGATCGAGCTGGTCGAGCTTCTCTCGGGCTCCAGCAAGGCTGATCTGGAGCCCGTCAGCTTCGCCGAGCCATCCCTGGGTCCTGGCCCCAGCTATGCGGGCAATCAGGTTGTCACGAACCTCGATGAGCCGCCCACGCTGGGTTACGTCAGGGCGCAGCAACGGGCAGCGGACGCAGGCGTGTTCGTGGATGCACGGCGTGGCATAGGAACGACCGCATATGCCGAGTGCGACCTTGCGCCGTTCGAAGTGGCCGAGGAACTCCTCCCACTCCTGTTCGGTGGGCACGCGGTATTCGGCGCTGGGGCGCAACGCCCGCCGGCGGGCGATGAAGGCGCGGTGCCCGTTGATCACTTCTTCGGGATAGACGGCCTTGTATCCCATGGTCGTGTTGATATCCCGATGACCGGCCACGAGTTGGGCGATGTGTGGGGGCATGCCATGCATGATCACGTCGGTGATGAACATCCTGCGGAAGTCGTGCGGGGTGAACCGGAGAGCCAATCCAGACGCGTCCTTGATGCCAGCGCCTTCGAGCGCCCCGCCAATCCATCCGCGTATCGTGTCGGCCGGGATCGCTCGATTTCCGATGCCGAACCGGCGCTGGAACAGGAGCGGCATGGGCGAATTCCAGACGCGCTCGTGCGAGTCGTAGGACGCGACGCAGGCGACGGCCCCGTCGTGGTCTCGGATCCGACCAATGGTTGTGGCGAGGACGTCGGCCAGCTCGGGGCTGATGACCAACAACCGCTCGGTATCGGTCTTTGAGGGCGCTATCTGCAGCAACGGCACTATCTCGCCGGTGTCGGGAACCGTGTATTGGATAAGGCTGTGATGGCTGAGCTCCGTGAGTTCTTCGATCCGGATCCCGGTGTGCCGCAGCGTTTCGACCGCCGCCCAGGTCCAAAACGCTCGGTCCTCCTCGCCCGTCGCATCCCGACGCTTGGGACTTTCGGGGTCGTTGACCCACACCCGAGTCATGGCGTCGCCACACCCCTTGGCGCGATGTATGGTCCGGTCCCCGAACGTGAAAGGGTCACCGGGCTCGGTGGCCTCAGCGGCTTGCAGGCAGGCAGCCGTCGCCAGCCGTTCGTCGTCGACCCGAGTCTGGAGCATCGCCAAGAACAGGAGCCGTTCCCGGGTCCGCTGGTCCATCCGTGACTTGCGGGAACGAATCTCCTTTTGTCGCGCGAGATCTTGTGTGTGGATCGGACACGGCGCGGCCCACGGCCCCCAGCGGGCAGGATCTTCCATCGCCCACTGCGCGATGTCGAGGGAAAAGCCACGCACCGCGGCCAGAGCACCCCTGCACTCCGCTCGACGTTCGGAGACCTCGATAGTTTCACCGTCTGCTCCAATAACACGTCGAGTCTTCATAGTCATGCGCTGCTTCCAAGCTGCCGAGACCTCTGGTGCCAGGCGTAAGGACGCAATACCAGGATGGTGGCGTTCCAGATCGCGCCAGAAGAGACCTCCGAGTTGGAAGGCCAGATTCATTTCCAGGCAATACTCGATGGCATCCCGGAGAGCGACGACTCGCCACGGGACAGGCCTTACACGGCATCGGCTCCAGGGTGTACTCATACCGTCAGCGCGCTCGCAGGTGTCGACCCGCACGCTGGACACCCGGATTCGGCGCATGACACCGCATCTACATCGACGTCAGCCGTCGACCCGCTGTTCCCCTGACGTTGGCATCCGTGCCCACCGAACCGGGCAGCGGGAGCTGCCAGCATGGGCCGCCGCGCCCCCTTCGGCACCCGGAACGTCCGTCAAGTCACCCGGGAGCTACGGACCCACCAAATAGCCACCGACAAGGCTCCATCCCGGCGGAAGTGCGGAAGGAGTTCCAATGATCCCTCCCGAGATCACCCCCGTGAGATTGGCGTCATCCAGGTTGGCGTCGCTCAGATTGGCGTCAGTAAGGATGGCATCGCTCAAGTTGGCACTGGTGAGGTCAGCGTTGAACAGGTTGGCGCCGGTGAGATTTAGACCAGCCAAGTCGGCGTCCGTGAGGTTGCACCCCTGAAGGTTGGCGTTAGGACCAAAGTCGGAGCAGTTCGGTGGACTGTTATTGACCGTGATGCTCACACCCGCGCTGCCGGCAGAGCTACTGGCGTTGGAGGCATCCGACACCAAGGTGTAGGAGTGGTTGGGAACCGTCGCGGTGTTCCAACTGCACACCCATCCGTAATAGGTGAGCGTGGCCGTGCAGAGCACCTTGCCGGAGTATCCGTACGAGCCGCCGAAGAGGACGAACTCGACGCTGGTGGCATTTGTGGCGGAA
>Ga0182018_10002022_pt1 | contig 21453 bp, 22 predicted proteins | sample 812P2MmetaG_FD_120490 | JGI IMG/M metagenome (GOLD analysis project Ga0182018, IMG submission 120490) | Permafrost microbial communities from Stordalen Mire, Sweden - 812P2M metaG | ecosystem: Environmental > Terrestrial > Soil > Wetlands > Permafrost | place: Sweden: Stordalen | collected...
CGCCGCCGCTCCAAAGTTCGACCTCATGTCCGCCATACTCCGGCCGGTCTTCGTTCGGGACTGAAATCTGAGTCGAGGTTTGCGCCGCCGCAGAAGAAACTGCGAAAAACAATATTAGGGATGAGGCGAAGAGTTTTCTTCGCCAATGATGGCTTGCCGCCCGAGCGAATCGTCTCATAGTGTCTTTAGGTCGAAACAGAACGATACGCGAAAATACGCCATCCGTGAAGATGCAATAGCGAAACCATACCCGCAACTAAATCTTCTGCTAGAGTCCCAGGCCGCCGTCGACAGCCATGATCTGCCCGGTAATAAACTGCGGAGCCGTGGCAAAGAACATGACCGCCGCAGCGATGTCGGCCGCCGTTCCGTTCCGCCGCAGCGGTGTTTGCTTCGCCATCTTTTTCATGAAAGCAGCGGCTGCTTTCTCGCCCAAATCAATCATTCCCGGAGCCACGGCATTCACCGTGATCCTCGGCGCCAAAGCGATGGCCATCACTTTCGTCAACATATGCAGCGCGGCCTTCGACGAACAATAATGCGCGTGCGTCGCCCACGGCCGCAGTCCGCCGAGCGAACCCATGTTCACAATGCGGCCGCCACGCTTTCTTAAATAAGGGAGCGCCTCCCGCGATACCAGAAACGGTCCGCGCGTGTTCGAAGCGAACATCGCATCCCACTGCGCCACCGTGATTTTCTCAAACTCTACGGTCTCGTAGTTCGCAGCGTTATTCACCAGCACATCGATACCGCCGAGTTCCTGCGCCACTTCCTTGATCATCTCGCGGACGCTCCGCTCCTCGGTAATATCGCACCGTACAGCTAACCCGCAAACACCACGCAACGCCAGCTCCTCGATCACAGCCCGCGCTTCGCTCGCCGACTTGCGATAAGTAATCGCCACATCCGCGCCGCTCTCAGCGGCAGCCAAAGCAATCGCCCGGCCTAGTCGTTTGGCCGCTCCCGTAACCAGAACCGTTTTGCCGGAAAGTACTTTCGCATCCTTCGCCATGCCCGAATTTTACTCTTCCAGGCTCGGTGGAAGAGGACTCGGATTCAGATCCGAATGAAGTTTTGAAGCGGGTATTTACGTCAGCGCGTATTCGAAGACCACTTGCATCTCGCAGTCTCCCGAGACGCCGGCATGGCTCATATTAAACACGAGATAGTCGCCTGCATTCAGCGCCAGCGACTGCGCAACCCGGATATGGCGAGACGTCGAAGATGCAGTGCCCTCCGTCGTGACCCAGGTCTTCAAAATGACGCTGCAGAAAATGTCCTGCAGAAGATAACCATCGTTTCCGACATTTAGATGGTTTGGATTGTGGATCTTGACCGTGCCGAAATTTGGACTCTGTGGAGAAATAAAACTTGCGCCCGGATCTCCTTTATAAAACTGCGGCGGGGCGCCCGGAGAAACCGCCGCGCGGCAGAGCACTTCCGCGAACCCCGCAGCAGCCGGAGGCGAAGTGATCATGAAGGCCAGATCAATGTCAGCCGCTACCAGCGTCAGTGCGCTCGTCACCTCAAAGAAAACGTCCGCGCCGTTGTTATCGAGGTTCGCGACTTCCCAGCCAAAACTCGCGATACTGGCATTATTGGAGGCATTTCCAGCCGCGCGCGCGGCTGAACTCAGTCCGGTAATCGTTCCCGCGACTCCAGCGAGCGCCAGGCCGCTTCCACCTACAAAGGTTCTACGATCCGTTTTCATAATGGCATCAAACCCGGAGCGGCAAAAAAGTTCCGCCGGGTGAGCATCATATCGTCTAGCATCGGTGGTGGGTCTTATATGATTTCCGCAGGACTTCCCGACAAATAGATGCCCCAACCTTGGCACATTAATGTTCGTGGTCTTGGTCTACTTGCCTTGTGCATCTTCTTTTCTTGGGTGACTTTCAAAACTTCTCCGGGGAACAGACTGGTTCGGTGCGGCATCATTACGATATGGGTGTTCGCCGCGTTGGCAGGTCTTATACGACTCCATTTCGTTCCCCTGTGGCTTCTTAACTGCATGGGATGGCTGCTGCTCCTACTGTGCCTTCTTACTATGGTTTTTTTGCTTCAGCGCGGCTACCGCGCCATACGCCGTCATCTGTGGAAATCAGACTGACCCACTGCCCTGGCATCATATCTTGGAGTGCACCGAAAAGCCTGCTAAACTCGCATTTTCTATGGCTGAATCACCGCAGACCCAGCCTCGGGAAGTCGTCCTTTATTCCCGCAAGGGATGTCATCTCTGCGAGATCGTCAAGGAAAGCCTGGTCAAGCTGCAAAAGCGGGGCGATTTCACCTGGCGCGAAATCGATGTCGATTCCGATGCTGAAGTCCGCCGCCTTTACACCGATGAGGTTCCCGTCGTTTTCGTCGACGGCCGGAAGGCGTTCAAGTACCGCATGGATGAGCGCGAATTTCTTCGCAAACTGAGCGCCTGAACCTGGCGGTGGTTTTCCCTTCGACTTTTCACTTCCCCAGTCCCGCCGTTACAATCGCTGCCGATGCTTCGCACCCAGCTCTACGCCGACCCACAAGGCCGCTTCGTTCACGACGTTGTCCTCGAAAGCTGCCTCAAGAACGCCGGCAAGACTGCGCTGGTCGATACATCCTGCGAGCGCCGCATTACATTTAGCGAATATGGCAGCCTCGTCGAATCCCTTGCTCGCGGCCTTATCTCGGCTGGACTCGCTCCCGGAGAAGTGGTTGCCATCTTTCTCCCCAACTCCTGGGAATTCGCCGTTACTTACCATGCCGCGACTCTCGCCGGAGGCATTCCCACGCTGCTGAATCCTTCGTACCGCGAGCGCGAGATTCGCTATCAACTGGAAAACTCCGGGGCCGTTTTCCTGATCACCGACGCTCCTCTAATCGAAAACGTCGATCTGGCTGGGCTTCCAGCGCTGCGCCGCGTCTTCACCACGCGCAGCTCATCCCGTCTCGGCGGCTGCGAAGATTTTGCCAGCCTGCTGCGGACTTCGTCTTCCGTCAGCTTCCCAAAACCGGCGCAGAGTCCGCAGCAAACTATTGCCGCTCTTCCCTACTCCAGCGGCACCACCGGACTTCCCAAAGGCGTCATGCTCTCCCACTACAACCTGGTCGCGAATGTCTATCAGACGCTCGGTCCGAATGCCACGACCCTCGTGCCCGACGACGTCATGCTCTGCTTCTTGCCTCTCTACCACATTTACGGCCTTACGGTCGCATTAACACTTTCGCTGTCCCTCGGATCTACGCTGATCCTGATGCCGCGCTTCGACGTACAGAAGTTGTGCGCTCTTCTGGTCCGCGAAGGCGTCACCATGATTCCCGTCGTCCCTCCGGCCATTAACGCAATGTGCCAGGCGGCGGAGGCGGGAATTTTCCCCAGGAACCACAAAGTACGTTGGGTAAAAAGTGGCGCCGCGCCGCTCGCTCCCGAACTTGCCCGCCGCTTCACCAACCTCACTGGCATCGTAGTCGTGCAGGGATACGGCATGACCGAAGCCTCGCCAGTCACCCACGTCGGTTACACCTCTCCACCGGAAATGTACCGCCCCGCCTCCATCGGCCAACCACTCGCGCTCACCGAGTGCCGTATCGTCGAGCCGGAAAATAATGATCCAGAACGAAAAAATGATCAGGAACGAAAAGAGGTCGCCCCCGGCGAACCCGGCGAACTCGTCATGCGCGGCCCGCAGATCATGCTCGGATACTGGAAAGAGCCGCAAGCCACCGCCGCCGTACTTCGCGATGCCTGGTATTTTTCCGGCGACATCGTGCGCCGCGATGAAGAAGGTTTCTATTACGTCCTCGACCGCAGCAAGGAGATGATCAAGTACAAAGCCTTTCCCGTCGCCCCCGCCGAAGTCGAATCCGTTTTGCTTGAACACCCTGCCGTCCGCGACTGCGGCGTCGTCGCCAAACCCGATCCCGAAGCCGGAGAAATTCCTTGCGCCTTCATCGTCCTGCGTGAAGGATTTACTCCTTCGGATCCGCTGAAAAAAGAAATGCAGGATTTCGTCGCCGATCGCCTCGCCCATCACAAACAGCCCCGCGAGATTCGTTTCATAGAAGCCGTCCCGCGAACGCTGTCAGGGAAAATTCTGCGTCGCGAGCTGCGTAAGATTCTTTCCTGAACGAGTTTCACTCCCCACATGCAAAACTCTTCATCTCGACACCTCCGCTACTACACGCTATAGTTTCTCCAGCCCTGAGCAGCATCACCAGCTGCCGCTCCCCTCGTTCAGAAGCTTGATTGCATTTCAATCTCGGAACTCTAAGGACAGAATCGAATGCATCGCTCACGTACTTCCCTCCACGCCAAATACGCATCGACAGTTCTGCTGTCATCTTTAATTGTCGTTTGGATCGTCTTTTGTATGGCGGCGCCGCTGACTGCGCAGGTTCCGAAGAAGCTCAGTACTGACACGTTGACCAATAGCGACAGCGACCATAAGACCGAGGTTGAACCCTCATCGTTCGCCTGGGGCTCGACGATTGTGAGCGCCTTTCACGTGGCGCGCAGACCGGGCAGCATCGGCTGGGGCAGCGCCGACGTGGGTTTTGCCACGTCCAGCAATGGCGGAACAACCTGGAAGCACGGCCTGCTTCCAGGGCTCACCATCAACTATGAAGGCGGCAGCTACGGCGCGGCCGCCGATCCCTCGGTTGCCTACGACGCCAAGCACGGCGAGTGGCTCATTTCGACCCTGCCGTTGGTTGGCTTGAATGGAGACAGCCAATACATTGGCGACGTTGCCGTCAGCCGTTCCACCGATGGCCTGCATTGGGGGAATCCCATCGCCATAGACACCACTCACCTCGACGACAAGAACTGGAGCGTTTGCGATAACACCGCCAGCAGTCCCTATTATGGAAACTGCTACACCGAATGGGACCAGGCATACGGCACCGGCGACGTTTTGATGAGCACGTCGAGCGATGGTGGACAAACCTGGAGCCGCGGCCTCGCTTCGGCGAACAATGCCGGAGGCCTTGGCGGCGAGCCGCTCGTCCAACCGAACGGAACCGTTATCGTTCCCTTCGAAGGTTACTCGGGAGTTGCCGCCTTCACTTCGACGAACGGCGGAAAGAGCTGGAACGCCAGCACGAACATTGCCGATATTACCGAACACGAGGTTGCAGGCGATTTTCGCGATTTCGATCTGCCGTCGGCTGCCATTGATGGCGCAGGCAACGTCTATGTGGTGTGGGGAGATTGCCGCTTCCGCAGCGGCTGCACTTCTAACGACATCGTCATGAGCACATCCGCCGACGGCAATAAATGGACAACTCCCGCGCGAATTCCAATCGACGCCGTTACCGGCACGGTCGATCACTTCATCGCGGGTATCGGGGCTGACCCAACCACTTCGGGCACGACGGCTCATCTGGCCGTTGTCTACTATTACTACCCGGTCGCCAATTGCACCGTCTCAACCTGCGCGCTCTATGTGGGCTTTACTACTTCGCAGGATGGTGGTTCGACCTGGACCGCCGGCCAGAAAATCGACGGGCCGATGAAGCTTGCCTGGCTGCCGATCTCCGACGACGGCTACATGGTCGCAGACTACGTCGGAGTTTCTTTCGTCAACGGTAATCCCTTCGGAGTCTTCGCTGTCGCCAAAGCTCCCTCCAAAGGATTGCTGAACGAAGCCATTTACAGCACGAAAACGCCGCTCTTGCTCGCCCTTGACGAGCCCACTTACAGTTCGAAAAACGATAAGGCCGTTCCCAACGCCAAGTCTGATTATGCGCGAAAGGTCTACTATGACGACGAAGGCCGACGCCCGATTCCCGAATCGCGCAGACTTCCGGACAATCAATGAGAGCGGAGCGGCATTTGGTTCTGATAGGGACGCGGCTTGCCGCGTTTCTATTTTCAACGATTCAATCTGAATGACTTAAAGTGCTACACTCGCTTCGCATGCGGACGGACATCCTTCCCCTTTGCGATCAGCACTACCGCACCATGGAACCCGCGCTCGCTCCCTATAACGCCAACTATTGCATCGAGTTTTTCCGCTGCACCGACAAGTTCTGCCATCGCTGCTTCGGAGAACGCGTGGGTTACATTACGCCCCAGCGCGGAGATGCTCCGGCTCTCACTCCCAACCAACCCGCCTGCGAACGCCACGGCCGTCCCATGTTCATCATCAGCCTGGACCGCCAGCGCAATCACGTCACCTACGCCTGCGCCGAGGCCGATTGCGCGGAACGCGTCGTTAAAACATGAAGGTTAGAACGTGAAGGCTGTGGAATCACTCGCCAGCCAGCCATCCGAACTGCGCGGCCGTCAACGGAACCACACTCAATCGCCCCTGCCGTACCAGCGGTGAGTCAGCGAACAGCTTGTGCGCTTTGACCTCGGCCAGCGTCCTCGGTTTCGCGATCGCCTTGCCGGCTTTGATCTTCACCAGGGGCGTCTTCGGATCGCTCCCATCCACCGAGACTACCGACGCCGTTCCTACGGCGCTTTTCTCGTCGCCAGTGTGATAGATCACCAGCCGCTCTCCCGGCTTCATTTCACGCAGATGCTTCACCGCCGCCGGATTCGTAACCCCATCCCAGATCGTCGTCTTATCTTTCTCAAGGTTCGCAAACGAATAAACCGTCGGCTCGGTTTTCAGAAGGTAGTCCATGGGCAGGTATTGTAAAACAATTCACTCGTACCGTTGGTGGAGTGCAGTTTGAATCGGTTTGAAAGGGCACGCCTTCAGAGGTTGCGGAAAAACTCTGACTTGCCCCAGCTTTTGGGCGGCGCAGCGCTTCAGCGCTGCGGTAAAGGCTCCGTTTTGAATCCGGCTTCAGCCGCTGAGGGACGGCAAATCCTCAAACTGTGCCACTGCCTGCCGTTTGTCGGCCACTCTGCAAAATCACAGATTTCCTCTAAATTTTCTAAAATATTTCGCCCTCTCATTCGTCTATTAGAACGTAACTACATAGAAACAAATCCCGGTCGAAGGCCGGAAGTAGAAACCCGTACCGAACTTGGTACTCTCGCAATTGTGTTTCGTCTTTTGTTCGCCTATAATGATCCGCTAATCGCGCGGAGGTTCCCATTCCCCCACGCCGCTCTCAGGAGAATCAAGCCATGCTGACCGTGTCCGTCCAACATTCCAATGACAAAGATGGCAACAACAAAGACGACAAAGTAGTTCTGCACTGCCAGGGCAGAATTGTGCGTGGCGACGAGACCGCCATCCTATGCGCCGCGGTGCGGCAGGAGGCGCGCGACGTGACCCTCGACCTGACCGGGGTCGATGCCATCGACGCCGCTGGAATTGGATCGTTGGTTGCATTGCAGGCCGCCGGTATTTATCTCAAACTGCAGAATCCGTCCGCGCCGCTGCGCGAACTGCTGCGGGTCACCCAGCTGGACTCGATCTTCGAGATCTGCGAAGCGCAGGACGCTGAGGAGATGGAAGGCATCACGGCGAGTGCCTGATTGTCGTCAAGCAAGCGCACATGTCCGTGACTAAATTTCTGCGACCAACTACCATGGCGGCTCAATAATGAAGACATGAGCCCCGGCAACGAAACATCTCGCAGGAAGCGGCATTGGCTTGGCGCGCTCGGCGTCGGCCTTGCCTGGTTGTTGCTGGCGGGCATCACCCTCTGGGCCGCAGCTGCTCTGTACTTCGATCTTTCCTTCTCGCGCCTGCCCATCTTGACCCCGCTCCTTTACCTGGCACTCATTGCCGCACTGGCATACGTGGTGAAGGCGCGTCTGTTCAGAATGCTCGTCTGCCTCGGCGGCTTTCTTATCGTCTTGACTTGCTGGCTCTCGCTCAAGCCTTCCAACAATCGCCCATGGCAGGCGAACGTTTCGCAAACACCCTGGGCGGAAATCGATGGCGACCGCGTCACCATCCACAACTTCCGCAACTGCTACTATCGCCATGCCGCCGAGTTCACCTGTGAGTGGCTCACCAAGACCGTCTTCCTCTCTCAGCTTCGTGGCATCGATTTGTTCGTGGATTACTGGGGTTCACCTTGGATCATGCATCCCATCGTCAGCTTCCAGTTCGGCAATGGAGATGCCGACTACGTGGCGGCATCGATTGAGGCGCGTTATCAAGTCGGCCAGAGCTACTCGCCCATCCGCTCCTTCTTTCGTCAATTCACCATTGTTTACGTGATGGCGAACGAACGCGATCTCATCCGCCTCCGCACCAACTATCGATCCGGCGAGGACGTTTACCTCTACCACATGGTTGCCAGCCCGGAATGGTCGCGTCTCCTCTTTCTCCAGTACCTGCAACAGGCGAATCGCCTGCGCGACCACCCACGCTGGTTCAACGCTGCCACCGACAATTGCACGACCAACATCTTCACCCAAATGGCCGCGACCGGTCATCTTCCAGCGGGAACTTCGCGATATGCCTGGTGGATTCTTTTGAATGGCCGCGCTCCCGAGATGCTCTACCGTGGCGGGAACTTCGCCGGCAATCTCCCTTTCCCAGAACTTAAGAAGCGTGCGCTCATTAATCCCGTCGCTCAGGCGCCCGGTGTTGCGCGTGACAAGGATGTGCGTGACGACGATGCGCCTGACGATGATGTGCCGGACTTTTCCCGGCGCATCCGCCTCAATCGCCCCGGCTTCGAATTTCTCGATCCCCATGACGGAGCATCGCAGAACGCACCAGACTGAGTTGCCGTGACCGCGCTTCTCCCAAACTACGGTTACCGCCGACACTTCCCTTCCGCGCCGCTTTCGCCAACAATAGAGGTTTCCCGTGAGCGAAGCCTCTATAAACCCGCGTCCGGCTGCCCAGGTCAGAACGACCGCCAGAACGACGACCAGAATGACCATGACCCGGGCTATCGAGCGCTACTTTAATGTTGCCCTGTATCTGCTGGTGCTCACGGGCTTCGGCACCCTGGCCTCAACCGGAGGCCTCGATCTTCCTGCCATTGTTCTCGCCGGACTAGCCCTGGCGTTTCGCGGATATCAGCTTCTCGCGCGACGCGAGTTTCTCATCCCCGAGCGCTGGACTAACTTTCTGACGCTTATCTACATCTTTATCTACCTGGCCGATTATTTCTTTCTTTCCCGCGCCTTTCTCGCCGCCAGTGTTCACCTGATGCTTTTTGTCATGGTCGTACGCCTGTTTTCTCTGCAACGCACGCGCGACCACTACATGCTCGCGGCGCTTTCGTTTGGCATGGTGCTCGCCGCCGCCGTTCTCACCGTCGGCAGCGTCTTCCTGTTGAGCTTTGCCGGCTTTCTGCTGGTCGCCGTCGTCACCTTTGTCTTGATGGAAATGCGCCACTCGATTGCCGCCGAGCCAGCGAACGCGACTGACCCGCGCGCAGTCGCTCCTGCCTCAATCCCTCCCTACCGCCGCATGGCCTACGGACTGCTCGCCGTCGCTCCTGCGCTCATGCTCATGGTCCTGGCCGGCAGCTTTCTTATCTTCTTTCTACTGCCCCGCGTTTCCTCCCGCTATCTCAGCGCCTACACCCCATCCAGCGATGTCTCCACCGGCTTCACCGATCGCGTGCAACTCGGACGCATCGGCCAAATTCAGCAGTCGAACGCCGTTGTCATGCACATCGAAATTCAGAACGACCTGCAGGGCGCGTACGACTTGAAATGGCGTGGAATCGCCTTGAGCTCTTTTGACGGTACAGTCTGGGCCAATTCTTACGATCAAACTCCGCTCCACCCCGGAATCGACGGCGGCTACCGGCTGGCGCCATTGCTCCCACCGCGTACCACGGCCACAGGCCGAGCCATTCGTTACCGAGTCACCATGGAACCAATCGGGACCAACGTTTTCTTCCTGGCCGAAAGCCCGCAGCGCCTGTTCGGGAGTTTCCGGCAAGTCAGTGTCGATGCCGGCGGCGCCGTCTACGACCAGGATGCCGATCATCCCATCAGCCGCTATGAAGCCGTATCGCAATTGCCTGCTATCGATAGCGAAGAGCTTCGGCTGGCGGCGAACACCGTACCACCGGGCATGGCCGAATACCTGAGATTGTCACCTCTCGATTCCCGTATCCCGAAGTTGGCCGGCGACATCACCGCGAACGCTCCCAGCAATTACGACAAAGCCATCGCTCTCGAACAATATCTCCAGACCCACTTCGGATACACCCTGGAACTGCCCCGAACTCTGCCGAAGGATCCGCTGGCGAATTTTCTCTTCGAGAGAAAGAAAGGCCACTGCGAGTATTTCGCCAGTTCCATGGCCGTGATGTTGCGTTCCCTGGGAATTCCGTCTCGCATCGTGACCGGGTTCCGCGGCGGCGAGTTTAACGACCTCACCGGTCAGTATGTAGTGCGGGCCAGTGACGCGCATTCATGGGTTGAAGCTTACTTCCCCGGTTCCGGCTGGGTGAGCTTCGATCCAACTCCTGCGGGAGGCCTGCCGGCACACAACGAATGGTCTCGGATGCAGCTTTACATCGACGCCGCCGCATCTTTCTGGCGCGAGTGGATCATCAACTACGATGCCGGACGCCAGCGCGCTCTAGGCAACGATGCGGCCAACAACAGCCGGCATTTCTTGGATGAGGCCCGCCGCTGGATTGCGCAGCAGCATCGCGCCCTGCTCCAAGCGGCGCGGCGCGCTCACCGGCACGTCATCAGCTTTCCCGGGAGATGGGTAACTGGGTTCGTCGCCTTCGGGACAGCGCTGCTCGCTCTTTTTAATTTGCGGCGCATCATCAGCGCTTTGCGCGCGTGGAGCTTGCGGGCGCGTCCCGAGCAAGCTCCGCGCGAAGCCGCCGCACTTTGGTATGACCGGATGGTAAGCCGCTTGGCACGGCTGGGCTGGCGCAAATCGCCCTCGCAAACGCCCCTAGATTTTGTCGCAGCAATTCAGGAAGAGAATCTGCAGAAGAAAGTCGCCAGATTCACGCGTGCCTACGAATCGGCGAGATTTGGCAAGTCCGTCGACGACGCCCAAAGCCTGCCCGGTCTTTTCAAAGACATCACCAGCAATGAAACGGCAGAATCCAAGCGGAATTCTACGCCCGTCGCCAGCTAGAAGCGGTGCATCACACCCACCCCAACATAGTAGTTGTGTTGGCGGCCATTCTGCGTCTCGACATCGAGCGCTGGATCTCCCGAGAAAAAGTCCCGCGCTTCGAACCGCGCGCCCCACCTCTGCCAAAACCACACATCCAATCCCGCTCCGAATTGCACGACGCCGGTATTTGAGCCGTTCGGGCCTGGATTATTTCCGTAGAAAATCAGGTCCTTGGATTCCCGGAACCGTCCGTAGCCTCCACCCACGCTGACCCACGGTGATACCGAGTCGGCTGCAAACGCGTTGACGCGCAGCGACGGCGTGATAAAAATGGCGCCAATGTCCTTGGGAATCTGGGGCAGGTAGGTGTTCAGGTTCATCCGCGGATAAACTCCTACCGGCAATTCGGCAAAGAACCCGAAAATGCTTTTGGTCTTCAGCAAGCGGCCGTAATTTAAAGCGAAGCTGACCGGGTTTGCGAAATGGATGCGCGGATCGGGCGAAGACGGATCGTTGACGATCGTCTCGGTACTCACAAAAGTGCGCCCCGCGGTGATGGAAAGCTGATTGACTTGCGCCCATGCGCTTGAAACCAAAATCAGAACCGGCACAACCAGAACTGCGAGACGTTTAGCTACCATCTCTCCTCCGGATTTATTGAGGGATGTAGTTTTTGTTTCAATAAGATTAGCACGGGGCGCAGCATTCGGCCCAGACGCTGAAAACATTGAGGTACCCTTTGTGGTGCTCGGCTGGTGCACGGTACTGCCGCGTCGCGCCGGGTTAGACCACGCCGGATGCTAGAATTGTACAGATCCGCTTCCCGCCGATTGTTGTCACGGTTCGGTCGCCTTTGTCCCAATGCCAGTAAAAGAAATCATCGCCGAGACTTCGCAGCCGACTGCCCCAGCCCCGACTGTCCCGGCCTCGACTCGGCCGACCCCGAGTCTCCCTACCAAGGTAGGCTTCGTCAGCCTCGGCTGCCCCAAAAACCTCGTCGATAGCGAGGTCATGATGGGCATGCTGGCCCAGGCTGGCGCCGCGCTCACTCCCGACGCGGCCGATGCCGACGTTATCGTCGTAAACACCTGTTCGTTTATCGGCAGCGCCCAGCAGGAATCCATCGATACCATCCTCGAAATGGCGCGCCACAAAACCAACGGCAAAACCAAACGCCTGGTGGTTGCCGGATGCCTGGTCGAGCGTTTTCACGACGAAATTCGCAAAAACATTCCTGAAGTGGACGCTGTCGTCGGCACCGGCGAATTGGAGAAGATTCTATCCGCCGCCGGAGTCGCCCAAGCGCAGCCGACGCCAAGTCCGTTCAACATTCTCACCTCTCGCCCCGAAGGCGATCACCGCCGCACCCAGGGCCGCTTCGCCCGCGATTCCTGGGATGGCGCCGTCGCCGATTTGCCCAACTATCTTTACGACGACCACACGCCCCGCGTTCTCACCACGCCCGGATATTCCGCCTATATCAAAATCGCTGAGGGCTGCGATCATCCCTGCAGCTTTTGCATTATTCCGCAGCTTCGCGGGCAGTTTCGCTCGCGCCGTTTCGAGTCGGTGATCGCCGAAGCCGAGCGCCTGGCACACTCCGGAGTGCGTGAGATCACGCTCATTGGACAAGACACCACCTGCTACGGCGAAGACCTCGGATTGAAAGACGGTCTGGCTCTGTTGCTTGAAAAGCTGGCAGCGATAGAAGACCTGCGCTGGATTCGCTTCCTCTACGCCTATCCCAACAAAATTACCGGTCGCTTGCTCGACACCATCGCCGCCCACGAGAACATCTGCTCCTACATCGACGTTCCCCTGCAGCACGCTTCGGCAACGGTTCTCAAGCGCATGAAGCGCGGAGGCGGCGCGGATTTGTTCCTCCGTTCCATCGAAAAGATGCGTCGCATAATTCCCGGCGTCACGCTCCGGACTTCCTTTATCGTCGGGTTCCCGGGTGAAACCGAAAAAGAATTCGAAGAGCTTTATGGCTTCGTGAAAGACGCAGCCTTCGACTGGATGGGCGCCTTCGCCTACTCCGACCAGGAAGGCGCCGGAGCGTACGATCACGAGAAGAAGCTTTCCACCCGCGAGATCGAGAGCCGTCGCAAATCTCTGATGTCGCTTCAGAAAAAAGTCAGCAAGGCGAAGAAAAAGTCTCTCGTCGGCCAGGAATTCGATCTGCTGCTCGAAGGTCCTTCGTTGGAGTCGGACCTGCTGCTCGAGGGCCGCACCGCCATGCACGCGCCCGAAATCGATGGCACAGTTTTCGTCAACGACTATCCCGAAGGCAACGAGCCGAAGGAAGGCGAGTTCTACCGCTGCCGCATCACCGCCGCGCATGATTACGATCTGGTAGCAGAAATCGTCTGAGGTCGGAAGTGAGAGATCAGAAGTGAGATGTCAGATTGCAGAGGTGACAGTTTTGCGCCGCGTGGTTTTCACCTCTGCAATCTGACCTCTGACCTCTGCAATCACCTATGCCGCGCCAACGCTCCATCAAGCTCCGCTGCCCGATCTGCAAGAAGCCGACGAAGGCCACCGACGCCGACTTCCCTTTCTGCAGCGACCGCTGCCGCTTGATCGATCTTGGCAAGTGGGCCACAGGCGGCTACGTGATTTCGTCGCCCGTAGCCGACGCCGATGAAGCGATCCGTCAAGATAGCAACGACGAAGACGAGGACGGAGACCGTTGAATCCGCCATCCGAAACCAGCACGCCTCCTTCGCCACGCACTGCTCCGTTGTGGGCAACCATGGTCGCGACGTTCTTCGGTGTTGGACGCATCAAGCCCGGCCCCGGCACCTGGGGATCGTTAGCCACCGTCATCATATGGGGATTGGCCAGCTTCCGCATCCCAACCGGCAGCCGCGCCTGGGCAACCATCGTCGCGGCCGCAGCCGTAACCCTCATCGGTATTCCCGCAGCCACGCTCGTGTCGCGCGCCTATGGCGCCAAAGACCCGCAATTCGTAGTCATCGACGAAGGTGCTGGACAACTGGTTGCGCTCGTCGCCGTCCCGCTCGCTTGGAAAACTTTTCTTGCGGGCTTTATACTTTTCCGTATCTTCGATATCTGGAAGCCGTTTCCCATCCGGCGTCTGGAGCGGCTACCCGAAGGTACCGGCATTGTCGTGGACGACTTGGGAGCGGGAATTTATGCACTCGCAATCATGCATCTCCTGCTGCACTTTGGTCTTCTAATAAAGTAGAGAGCGATAGTAATAAAAGTAGAGTAATCACAAAGTGCCCGTCCCCCGCCGTTAAGAATCGCCGGAAAAAATCCGGAAGAAAATAATCATGAGCATTTCCAATCGCCTGCTGGGAAAAAAGAACGTCAACGGTAAACCGCACATTGAGGCGGTCACTCCAACCTGCGCCCTGCCCGGCGGAGAAGTGAGAATCATCGGCAAGAGTCTTCGTCCCCACGAATTGCGCCGCCCCAGCGTGCGCTTTGGCGACGTTGAAGGCGCGGTGCTTATCAGTTCAGACGATTTCGTGGTTGCGCGCGTTCCCGATGGCGCATCGTCGGGATCGGTCGTCGTGCACGCCAATGGTCAAGCCAGCAACCCGCACGCGGTTGAGGTCGCCGTCCCCATTGCCGACAATCTTCATCCCGTCGCCAATCCCGCCCTCGATCATGAAGGCAATCTCTACGTAACATTCTCGGGATCACGGGGTCAAAAAGTTCCTGTATCCATCTTCAAGATCGACACCAACTACGTCGTCAAGCCGTTTCTCAGCGACATCATGAACGCTACCGCCATCGCCTTCGACCGCGCCGGTCAGATGTATGTTTCTTCGCGGCACGACGAAGCCGTATACAAAGTGGCGCCCAACGGCACCATGTCCACTTATGCCGAAGGCATGGGGGTCGCCACTGGAATTGCCTTCGATGCCGCCGAGAACCTCTACGTCGGAGATCGCAGTGGCACAATTTTCAAAATCGCCCGCGACCGCCAGATCTTTGTCTTCGCCACGCTCGAGCCGAGCGTCTCCGCTTATCACATCGCTTTCGGACCCCGCGGCGATATGTTCGTCACCGGTCCCAGCACTTCAAGCTTCGATTGTGTTTACAAGGTCGACCCGCACGGAACTGTTTCAGTTTTCTATCGTGGCCTGGGACGGCCGCAAGGCCTGGCGCTCGACGTCGAAGGCAATATTTACGTCGCCGCCTCACTCGCCGGTAAACGTGGCATCGTTAAGATCACTCCTCAGGGCAAGGCGACCCTCGAAGTCGCCGGTCAGGGATTAGTCGGACTCGCGTTTGCCCCCGGCAAATCGGCCATTTTGGCCACCAACAGCACCGTCCAGCGCATTGCGTGGAATCTCCAGGGCCTGCCTCTGCCTGCGCAATAGTTTCGCGCCGTGTTAGTCGTTTTCGTGCTTGACCACCGTGAACACAAAAGGAAACGATTTCTCTTCGGATTGGCGCAATTCCTGGATCCAATCCCGAATTACCCGCTGGGCAGCGACAGCCAACGGGTAAAACTCAAATCCGGATCGCGAATCACTGCTGTGGCGAACCGTCGCCAGAGTCTCGATCATAGTGTCTCGCGTCGGCAACTCAATCACCACCGTTTCTCCTACCCGAGGCGGCCCGCAGACTAGCGCTCCCATTCCTCGCATGCTGATATCGAGACATACGCCACGGGTGGCGACCGGTCCAAAGCGTAGGTAGCGCCGCAGTGTGACCGGAATGCTGTGCACATAACGTGGCTCCCGCCGTCGCACTTGGTACGCGCGCGAACGAGAGAGCAGTCCCGAGCTATCGACCAACATACGGCCCAATCCTTCAGCGGCGGCTAAGAATCAAACGCTCGGCTCTTAGGTCTTCCAAGTCCTAAGAATTCAGACCCCGAGACCTGACACCTGACACCTGAGACCTGACTCACGATGGCAACGGCCCTCCCCATCCCCACCCCGCCTGCAGACTGGCCCGTATCACTCCCATCAACTCCTCGTTATCCGCCGGCTTCTGAAAAAACGCGACCGCGCCCGAGTCAAGCGTCCGCTTTTCGTTAATGTCCGGATCGCGCGCCGTCAGCACAATCACCGGGATAACCGAAAGCGCCGGATATTGTTGCAGGTTCTTAAGTACGGCGAATCCGTCGCCCGCCGGCAATCCGAGATCGAGAACGATCAGGTGGGGATGTTCCTTCTGCGCCATGGCGATGGCCGAGTACCCATCGCACACACTGATCGTATCGAAATTGTTGGCCCGCAGGCGCAGGCTCAACGCCTGCCTCAGGTCGGGATCGTCATCGACAACCATAATTTTTGCGCGATTCATGGGCAGCGCTTCCGCGTTATTTTCAGTTCGCATGTTTTTGTTTCTCCTTTTCGATCAAACTTTGTTTATTCCCAAGGTCCTGCTGGATCATTTCGGAGACATAGTCGGCGATGCCCCAGACTTGTTGCTCCAGCGTCCTCGCATCTCCGGCTGGCGGCCCGGGCACGTTTTCAGCGGTCACCGATACAGTGCCGGAGGCCTTCAGTTGGGGTTGAGCTCCAAGCTGATCGCGAATACGATCCATCAGGATCTTTGCCTTCTCCATGTCGGTGGATGCAATCACGAAAAATGTTTCGATCGGACTGGTGCCCCCAGTGGGCGGAAGAACCAGATCCTTGTCCACATAGATACACTGACGCAGCAGTTCGAGACACTGCTGGCAGGTATCCTTCCAGCTTCCGCGGCGCGATTTAGACAGCGGCGTTAGTTCAACTCGCACCAGGACGACATTCGCGCGCATCCGGCCCTGGTAAGTGATCACCGGCAGTAGAAGTTTCGCGAGCGAATACAGCGGCAAGGTAAATGAGAACGTGCTTCCGCTTCCGGGCTGGCTCGCCACCCACATCCTGCCGCCGTGCAGGGTAACAATCTCTTTGGCAATATAGAGCCCCAGCCCAAGCCCGGCCCGGCTGTCATCAATTGCGAACGGGTCTTGATACAGGCGCTCAAAAACTAACGGAAGCGACTCTGCCGGTATTCCGCGTCCGGTATCGCTCACCGAAAGATAGACCGCGCTCGGGTCTGTCTCCACCATCGAGGCTTTCACCGTTACCGATCCATCGCGCGGCGTGAACTTGATTCCGTTATCGATGAGGTTGATGAGGACTTCGATCGTGCGATCGGGATCCGCATAGACGAGAGGAACTGCCTCCTCGAGTACCGCGTGCAAACCGACGCGTTTCTCCGCCGCGGTAGGCCCCATCATCGCCACTGCCTGGCGAACCAGTTCTCCAATATCGACGCATCGATGGTCGATGCGCAGCTTGCCGCTGTCGACCCGGGTGGCTTCAAGCAGGTCGCGGATCATCGCATGTAACTGATTCACACTCCTCAGAACCGTCTTGAGGTGATCCGTCTGGTCCGGCTTCATCGCACCGGCAAGTCCATCCAGCAGAATCGTGACGTATTGGTGAATGCAAGTCAGCGGCGTGCGCAATTCGTGAGAGACGTGAGACAGAAATCGGTTCTTGAATTCGAGTTGCTGCTTGCGCGTGATCTCCAGCGAGAGCAGCAGCCCCTGCCGTTCCACCGCGTAGCGCAGGGCACGCTCCAGTTGCTTGCTGGTGATGTCGCCTTTCACCAGATAATCCTGCACCCCCTGGTGGACGGCCTTGATCGCCATCGCCTCGTCGTCCTGCCCTGAAAGAATGACCACTGGCACATTCGGAGCTTTTCGCATGATTTGCCGAAATGTATCTGCGCCGTGGCTGTCGGGAAGGTTCAGATCCAGCAATACCAGCGCCGGAGTATCCGCATCCAGACATGCCAGCCCATCCGAGAGCCGGGGAACGCAGTTCACCTGGACATCGGATTTCCCCTCCACCAGCCGCAAACGCACCAGGTCTGCGTCTCCGGGATTGTCTTCGATCAGCAAAACGTGAGTAGGTTGATGTTCCATCGTCATTACTTCCCTTTCTTCTGTTTTTCGTCCTCGGGCAGGCTCGCGGAGCCGAACCAGAACGCTTCGATCGACTGCATCACCGAAAAATATTCGCTAAGAGTTCCCGGCTTGCTGACATAGCAGTTGGCGCCCAGTTCGTAACTGCGCGCGATATCCTGCATCGAGCGCGAAGTGCTGAACACAACGATGGGGATGGTCTGCAGGTCCACGTCGCCCTTGGCTTCCGCCAAGACAGCGCGACCGTCCTTCTTCGGCAAGTTCAGATCCAGAATCACCAGGTCGGGACGCGCCGCGTCCGCGTATCGGCCCGCACGATGCAGAAACTCCATCGCCTCCGCGCCGTCCGACACACTGTTAATGCAGCTCTGATGCCTGCCCCCGGCCAGCGCCTCCTGCGCGAGACCGACATCGGCCGGGTTGTCGTCCACAAGAAGGACCTGAGGCATTGATTTCACTGCCCCGGCTCCCCCCTTCTCATGTTGACGACCGGCAGGCAAGGTTGACCTGAAAACGCCGGATCTGGAAACTGTTGGGCCGACAAACCTTCGCCAACACACACCGGGATATCCCTAAGTAATCCCTGCATGGACATAGCTATCGGCATCGCCCCAATCGCCTTGAGAACCTAAAGACAACCCGGAGCTCACCAGAGAACACTCGAAACGTTCTATCCGGGCACGTCCGAATGGACGTACCTGGCGACTTGTTAGAACAAGCGTGGCGGTTATAAGGCTGGTTTTTGCGTTGGGAACGATGGGCGAGCGGGAGGGTCCGCGCGCCACTACTTTCTGTAAACCGTAGGCTGTGGACCCTTTTCGAGCATTTCCTTGTCCCAGATCATGCCTTCGCGCGTGTAGCTCGCCAGCTCGAAATCCTGTGTGAGCTCAAGCGCGTCGGTCGGGCAAGCATCTTCGCACAAACCACAGAACATGCAGCGGCTCAAGTCGTAGGTAAAACTGACAAGCTCTTTTCGGCGGGTTTTCTCGTTGCGCTCGCTGGTAACTACAATCAGATTTTCCGGGCAAACCAGCGCGCACAAATCGCAGGAGATGCAGAGCGTCTCGTCGGTATCCGGGTTTACGTTCAGCCGCGGCGCACCCCGGTAACGCTCAGCCACCTGCGGACGCTCCAGCGGATATTGCTCGGTATAGATTTCCTTCGGGTCCTGATAGCGGAACGTCACCACCAGTCCCTGGATCAGATCGACCAGGAATATCTTCCGCAAGATCGCGGTGATTCCCATAACCTGCATAGGATATCACCGCAGCGAATCGGAACCTCGCTCGCACCGCCGCGGTAGCGGCTCAGTTTCAATTTGTTTTGAAAGGGCACGACTTCAGAGGTTGCGGAAAAACTCTGACTGGCCCCAGGTTTTGGGTGGCGCAGCGCTTCAGTGGGCAATGCGTCTTTCAAACCGAGCCACTACCAGCGTCGCCAAACTCGGCGGCTATCGCCCTGGTGTCTCGCCCGCACAACCCGCCTGACTCAGTTACTGCTGCACAACCTGCGTAAGCGTTTTGGAGTTTGTCGCCAGATAATTCGCGTCACCCACGTAGGTAGCGACGATGGTATCGTCGCCAACTTGCAGGCTTGAAGTTGTCAGCTTGGCCACGCCACCTGACAAACTCGCAGACCCCGCCGCCTTGCCATTAACCGTAAACTGCACGGTTTCGCCGTCCGGTGGCGCTCCCACGACGGATGTGATCGTAGCCGTAAATGTCACCGTCTCTCCGGACAGCGACGGGTTTAGCGATGACTTGAGACTCACGGTCATGCTCGGAATCAGGATGTATCCGCCCTTGTTGGTCGACATGGCGATTACGCCCGCGTCATTCAACTGCACCGAGTAAGTTTGCTGATCATTGGCGGCCATGTTCCCCAGCTTATCGAGCAACTGTATACCTTTCAACGAATTCCACAAGAAGCCCTTCAGCTTTTCGTTTTTGTTGGTCGTCAGTGAGGTTCCAACAACCCATCCCATGCTGTTGACGCTCATAGCGGAGCTTTCGCCGCCGCCCAGCGTCCCCAGGTCCGTGATTCCGCCGGACTGCGTCCAGGAAAAAGCGTGCCGCAGTCCACTGGCAATCGGCGCTTGTCCCACGACCATTCCCGCATCATTGATCGCCAAGGCGAGTGTGCCCGCCCCGCCGAGACTCTGTATTCCGCCTGCCTGCGTCCAGACAAAACCGAGCGTGTTTTGGCTGCCATTCGGGAAGTAATATCCAACCACTTGATTTGCCGAATTGATTGCCGTCGCCGCCCCACCCGCGCCGGTGAGGTTGGGAGTCAAATCCTGCATCCCGCCAGCCGCCGTCCAGAGAAACGCGTGCTGCACATGGGCACCAGTGTAAGAGAGACCGACCACCGCGCCCGAATCATTAATGCCGCTCGCCGCGCTCAATCCACCGCCGAGCGAGCCCAGCCACTGCTGCCCGCCAGCCGGCTGCCAGACGAAACCTCGCAGATCGCTGGAACCAGTGGGATTTCCCGCGCCAACCACGGCGCTGGCGCTATTTATGGCCCCGGCCGAGTTGTTGGATCCGGAGAGCCCTAGAGTCACGCTCCCGTTGGCGCGGCTCCACAGCGAAACCTCCGCCGAATCTCCCGCTCCGTTGTTCACAATCACCACGCCATCATTGTTGACCACGATCACCGTATCCGGATTCGTTCCCGGCACTGCCACCGGCGTAAATTCCTGCGACATCGCAGACCCGGAAAACAACAGAGCAAACATCGCAACTACCACATTTCCATTGAGAGTTTTCACAGTAATCCATCCTTCTCGATGTGCAGATCGAAGTCCTGATCCTTATCGAAGACACTAGGGGACGGGCACCTACCGCTCTGACAGGAGCAAGCCGCGTGCCATTTTGGAACTACCGCGCCAATTCAAGAAGAGACGATAATCGCTTTATTCATAGCCACTTATATCTACGACCTCAAATATCACGTCGCCGCGCAATCCGGTGTGCAATTCATTGCCGATGTTTCCCCGGAACAGCGGCTTCCCCTCCCGGTTCGAAACCGGTCACGCAATCATGAAGCCCCCAGCTAGAATGAGGATTGACACTCCTTCGAATGGACGAACCTCGAACTGATCTAAACCCGACAGACATAAATCCGACCGACGAGCTCTGGATGGAAGAGGCCCTGCGCTGTGCCCAGCGCGCCCTTGAAGCCAATGAAGTTCCCGTAGGAGCCATCGTCGTCCGTGAAGGCGTCGTAGTCGGGCGCGGATGGAACCGCAACCTCACCGACTCCGATCCCACCGCGCACGCGGAAATCGTGGCCCTCCGCGATGCTGGACGAAACCTCGGTAATCATCGCCTCGTCGAATGTGACCTGTTTGCTACAATTGAACCGTGCGCCATGTGCGCGGGTGCGGCGGTGCATGCCCGCGTTCGTCGCCTGGTCTATGGAGCCGATGACCCAAAAGCAGGTGCCATCCATTCGGCCCTGCAAGTGGTGAATCACCCCAGCCTGAATCATCAGATGGAAGTAAGGGGTGGAGTCCTAGCCGGACGCGCAGCCGAAATGCTGCAGGAATTTTTTAGAAAGCGCCGCTAGTTTTTTGGAAAGTACCACGGA
>Ga0182018_10002023_pt1 | contig 21451 bp, 20 predicted proteins | sample 812P2MmetaG_FD_120490 | JGI IMG/M metagenome (GOLD analysis project Ga0182018, IMG submission 120490) | Permafrost microbial communities from Stordalen Mire, Sweden - 812P2M metaG | ecosystem: Environmental > Terrestrial > Soil > Wetlands > Permafrost | place: Sweden: Stordalen | collected...
CGATCGAAGCTGACGAGAATTTTCTGCGCGTCGGGTCCGTAGGACCACAGTTCGTTTTCGTCGGGGTTGCGCGTGCCATGCACTCGTAAAATCGGATTGAAAGTTCCGTACTGAAACCACCGGACAAAGAGCTCCCGGAAGACTGGATCGCTGGGGCTGCCGAAGACGAAGCCGCCAATGTCAGTGGTCCAGTAAGGAATTCCGGACAGCGCGAAATTTAGTCCGGCGGGAATCTGACGGCGGTAGCTGAACCAATCCGAAATGAGGTCGCCCGACCAGGCGGTGACCGCATTGCGCTGCGATCCCGCGAAGGCGGAACGCGAAAGAATATAGACGCGTTTCCGGTCGGACGTACTGCGCTGGCCGTCATACACCGCGGCCGTATCCAGCAGTGGATAGACGTTCACATATCGGTCGCCGCTCCCGATGGCGAGATTGTGCCCGAGCTGAATATTTTCTTCGAGGCCTTCTGTCTCTGGCTCGTTCGTATCCATCCACCAGGCATCGGCGCCGATGCTGAACAGCCCTTTGTTGACCTGATCCCAATAAAATTTGCGAGCCTCCGCGTTGGTGGCGTCGTACAGAGCCATGCCATCGGCGTGATAGGGCGGCTGGGCGAACTTGAATTTGTCGATGAACCAGCCGTTCTTCTCGGCGAAGTCGTAATTCGCCGACCCAGGCTCGAAGAAGGGCCATATGGATATCATGAGATGGAAATTCTCGCGGTGCAGCTCGTCGATCATTCCCTTGGGATCTGGATAGTTCTTGTTGAAGACGAATTCGCCCTTTCGATTCCACCAAAACCAGTCCTGCACGATGTTGTCGACGGGAATGTGCAGTGCGCGATATTTGCGGGCGACGCCCAGAATCTCGTCCTGCGATTTGTAACGGTTCTTGCATTGCCAGAAACCATAGGCCCACTTGCCAAAGAGCGGCGCTTCCCCGGTGAGTTCGCGATAGCCGGCAATAACCTTGTCGAGTTCCGGCCCGTAGAAGAAATAATAGTCAATCACATCCGCGACGTCGGAACTGATGTAGAGATAATTCGCGAACCGGTTGTTGAAGCGGCTGCGGGAATCATTGTTCCAGAAGATTCCATAGCCGTTGCTCGACACCAGAAATGGCACGGCGATGTTGGAGTTGTCCTGTGAAATATCGACCGATTCGCCGCGATAGTTCCACACGCCGGCCTGGTGCTGGCCGAGCCCGTAAAGCGCTTCGTGGGAGCCATAGATATTCACTTCTGATTCGGCGCGATACGTGTCCTCCCCATTCACTCTCACCGGAGTAAGTTTGCGGGTTCCTTCCTGCACCAGTTGCTTGCCATCGATGTTGCGATACGTGATGGCGCCGTCCTTCCGGGCCACGACGATTTTCAATTGTGATGTGGTCAGCGTTACGCTGTCATCGTCGGTCTGAGTAGTGAACTTGATAGCGGGCCAAGCTGTCTTGATGACGACGGGATCGGGCCGGCTCGGAGGGAACGACGACGTCGAAGAGTAGAGCACGTGCACGATGGATTCCGAGCATAGTTGCATTCGCAACGTTCCGGTCTTCATGGTGAAGATCGCGCCATCGCTTTGCGGCTGAACCGCAACCACCGGATTGCGCGGCTCCCACTGGGCGAACGCCGGCGAACCGAGCGCAGCGACAAAAAGTACCGTCAAACAGAAGCGCCGAAGAAATGCGTTATTGGCGCGCATGACTTGCACAGACCTCTCAGACCAAATCACCGATTCGCTTTTGCTTCAAGGGGCCTTCGGCAGCGACAACGACGATTGGCCAAATACATACTTCCAGCCGGCGGCTGTGCGCACATAGATGTCGCTAAACCAGAACGTGTGATCGAATGGCTTTCCGCCGTCTATGCCTTTTTCCCAAAGCTTCACCGTGACGATTGCCGTGTCGCCCCAAACGCGAACTGTTTTTTCCAGTTCGTCATTATGTTCGTACGGAGGATTTCCGCTGCGAGCGTCCGCGAGCAAATCCGCTTTAGTATGAGTCTTGCCGGAACCTGTCACGAGAACGAAATCGTCCGCCAGGATGCGATCCATCGTGGCCGCGTCGTTCTTTTCCACCGCCGCCTGGTACTCGGCGTCAAGTGCCGCGACGGCCTTCTTGTCCTCGTCAGCAGACGCGTTCGCAGCGATCGCAACATTCACAGCAATCGCAGCGAATATGCCAACTGTTACGCACCACACAAGCAACTGCCGCCGGTTAAAACGCTCACGTCTCCACTCAGGAACTTTAAGTGCCGATGGCTTCGTCTGCACTTGGATCTCCTTCTTGAATTCGAGAAACGGCGACGAGTCTACACCCAAATGGCGTACGAAAAAATGCAAGCCAACGAAGATGACAGCTTGCATTCAATTGTGCGTGATTCTTGAATGACTCTTGCCGACGGGAAACTGAGATCACTGTACGGTGATGCTGACTGTCGCGGTGGTTCGGCCGAAGGCATTCGTGGCGTAAAGCGTGTAGGTCGTAGTTGCTGATGGCGTCACGGTGACGCTCGTGCCGCGCACAGCGCCGACGTCGGGCGAGACGATCAAATACGACGCGGAAGACGTAGTCCAATCCAGCGTCACCGGCGTCCCAGCGGAAACGCTCGTCGAACTCGCCGTGAAGCTATCAATCGTGGGCGCGGCGCCTTGCGGCACATTGGATGCCGTGTAGATCGTGCCCATCAGCACGACGTCGAAATCCGATGCCGTCACGCCGTCGAGCAAGTGTAGGTCATCATTGTTCCAACGATCATCCGGCGCGCCACTGATGTACATCGAACTACCGTTATCGGCCATGATCATGCCGTACTTCTTGAGCGCCGTCAGAATCACCTGATTGGCCGGCGAGAAGCCGCCTATGTCGAAGCTCGCCTGCAGACGCATCCTCATGCCCATCGGCGCGGCATTCGCGTTCGTTGAATTGGCCGCCCAGTGCGTCGCGGGCAGCACGAACGCCGCCTGGCTGTCCGCCAGCGTGAAGCGGATCGCGTGCTGTATCTCGCCGCTCGCCACTTCGTCGTAGCGTACGAGCCCCGGGAAAATCGAAAGCCCGGCGGCATCGGCGGACGTCCACGTGTACGGACGCTGCTCGTCGTTCGTTAAATCCCACACAGCGGCAGACGCCGCGTTCCAGCTTGCGTCGCTATTGGGGTAGCTGCTATAGAGTTCGTAGAGCCAGCAATTCGAGTTATCCAGCACCAGCACGTGCCGGTCGCCGCTCCCTGGATTCGGATAGCCTTCGATCGGTGCATCGGACGGAACCGGCATCGGCCCTGGATCGCTTTCGTCGCCGTAAGCCGTGAAATCAATCGGAACGAATGCCTGCCCGCTGCCGACAACGACGTACGGAATCCCGATGGAACTGCCGTTATATTCGCCCGAACCAAAATCCGGATGCAGAACGATGCCCGGTCCGATGAAATTTATGATGGCGCTCGAATTCGGATCGACCTGCGCGCCGGAAATATCGGTGTTCCACGCGTTTTCGGCCGGGAATGGAATGAAGCCGTTCAAGCTCGCCCCCTGGCCGAGGCTCATTCCGCTGCACGCGCTCGTATTGCCTATCGAATTGACCTGCAAGTTCACGCTATTCGAACTGGCGCTGCCGGGATCGGGATTGAGAACGCTGACGGCGAAAGTTCCCGCGGACGCTGCCGTGCCTGTCGCCGTCAATTGCGTTGCTGAGACGAACGACGTGGCGAGCGCCGAGCCCGCTAGCGTTACCTGCGCGCCCGACACGAAATTCGCGCCGGTGACAGCGATCGAAAATGCCCCGGTGTTGATAGACGATGGCTCGATGCTGGCGATCGATGGAACCGGATTGAGAAGATCCACAGTGACGGTGCTGCTAAGCGATGAATCGCTGCTGCTCGCCGCTTGAATGGTTATGGAGTTTGGATTCGGCACGCTTGCCGGTGCGGTGTAGAGACCAGCGGTGTTGATCGTGCCTGTCGCGGCGGCACCGCCCGCAATTCCATTTACCGACCACGCGACGTCATTATTCGATGCTCCCGTCACCGTCGCAGTGAATTGCTGCGTGCTGCCGGCGCGCACATCTGCGCCCTGCGGCGCAATCGCAACTCCGGAGCCCGAGCCGCCCGAACCGCCGCCTGAGCCTCCACCCGACCCACCGCTCGATCCACCAGAAGACCCGCTCTTGCCGCTACCCACCGAGCCGCAAGCGACGAGAATTGCACAGAGCGCGGCACACAAAATCAAAAGCATTCGCTGGATTATTTTCTGCGCCCGCCTGTCGGTTTGGTGGTTGCGCATCTGTGACTCGGCCGTCGCAGTGTCTCCGCGTTCTTCGCCTGCATACTAAACGAGGCGAATTGCGAGGGAGTCAAATTATGAGCGATGCGGAAGCCATCTTCTACTGGACGGATGGCCTGTATCGGTACAGTGCGTGACAGCCTGTACGGCCCGAAAAGAACAGCGAGCCAGCATGAAATTCGTTGTGGAAGAAAAAACTGCCTATCTGAACTAGCGCAAGCCGGCAAGCCAGGTGATGATCGCGCTCTCGAGCGCGATGCGATGGTCAGAATAGCTGTGATCGGTAGCGAAGTGCATCTCCGTGACCTTATGCCCGCCCTTTGCTTCGATGGCATGTACAAGGGCATCGGTAGAAGGCGCGAGCCCGTCGTCGGAAGTCAAAGCGAGAAGAGGTGTGTCGATCAAGCCATTCACCGCGTTTCCAAATCGAAATTCCTTTGCGAGTGTTTTCACGTCGTCGGCCATGCTCTCGGCAGTGACGCCGGATAGGGCTTCCATATTTTCCGCCATTGAAGCCACAAGACGGTCGTGCGGCACATTGCCTTGGCCCCCCATATCTGCCGCGGAGATGATGATCGCGCCGATCAGCCCACGATCGTGTGCCGCGGTATTCACAACCACCCAGCCGCCCATGCTGTGGCCAGCGATGACGATGCGTTTCGTGTCAATGCCAAGCTTCGCCGAGTTCGCGGGGTCGCGAAGATAGGAGAGGACCGCGTCGGCATCCTCAAGGTTCTGCGCGAACCGGAATACGCCGGGGCTTCCCCACGAGCCGCGATAGTTGAAGGTCACCGAGTTCCAACCCGCGCGGCGCACGGCCTGCGCAAGATCCAGATTCTTCTCGTTCCCTGGCAAGCCGTGACAAATGACCAGTGTCGGGTGCGGCCCGGTGCCCGGCGGTTGGTACACGAGACCATTGATCAGCAGGCCGTGCGCCGGAATATGCAGCACGGTCATCGCGGCTGGATGCGCGGCGTCAGTGGGAGGGTCGGTGTAGATCGCTGCGGGAACCGACTGCGCAGAAGCCGCTCGCGACGCAATGAAAAGAATTGCGAATACGGCGACCAGCTTTAATCGCGCGGAAGTGCTCGGCGCTGGGATGTGATGGAGTGTCAAACGATTCGGTAAAATTGTTCTGCCCGGCAATGGAAATTCACGGTTGAGATTTGGACGCGGCACTCGCCGGCAATCATTACGACCGAGGTCAGCAAGCGGTAAAGAAAAAAGGTGCGATCCGTAGAGCAAGCAGAGACACGCCACCTGCGTATTGCGTTCTAATGATCTTGCCTTCAATCGGCGGCGCCCGAAGCCTCGAGAGAAACGGATTCTCTCCCGGCGCTTACATCGATTTCATCTTCATGTAACGGAAGAAGTCGGGAAGCTCCACGAAAAACACGATGATGGCGAACAGAGCGATGATCCCGCCGATTACCAAATCCACGAGCCCAAACATGTGCATCGTCATTTCTCCCCTCCGAGGCGTTCATCGTTAGGGCGGCCCGGCGCATGAGGCCAGGCCGCCAACGAAAATCACATTCGAAGACGGCTGCCACTATACAACAATAATCGCAATCTGCACGCCAGGATAGTTCGGGTCGCACAGGTAATAGCTGCCGTCGACAAAGATTATGTAGTACTCGTCAGTGTATGCCCAGCCCCCGGGCCATGCGTCGACAAGTTCAAAATTGTAGCCGCCGTACCCGAAACGCCGCGCACCATTACCTCCCGAAAAGTGAACACCGTGAAAGTGATGGTCCTGGCCAAATTTGGCTTGGTAACGGTCATCGGGGATCTGCTTGCCGCGGTTTACTTTTCCTTGAGCTTGCTGATCAGGTTTTGGAGCTGGGGCTTGTTTTTCCTGCTTCGCAGGCTTCGCTTCGGGTTGCGGTTTGGGTTCGGGTTGAGACTTGGGCCTCGCATCCGGCTCGGGTTTCGGCTCGGGCTCAGGTTTCGGTTTCGCATCTGGTTGAGGCTTCGGTTCGTCTTGAGGAGGCTTCGCGTCTTGCGGCGGTTTGGCGTCTTGCGGCGGCCTCGCGTCCGGTTCGTGCGGCGCCGGTTTGTCGTCCTGCGCCCAGACGTAAACTGAACCCGCGCTACCCATGAACACGAGCAGAGCTGCAGTACCGATAACTTTAGGCATTTTCATCGTGTGTTATCTCCGTTTCTGACTCGCCGGGGAAGCGTGCGCGGGTCTAAGGCATTCAATAGAACACGACTCTCCGCTAGAGCAAATGCTCAGAAGCCTTTATGCATGGGCGGCAAAACACTGTATGACGCGAGCTCGAGCTTTTTGAACGGTCGTCTCGTCAGGCGGTGACGATAAAGGGGAAAGATCGGAATTGCCTTCTATCACTCACTAATTGGCATTGGGGAAATAAGTTTTGTCTTCCGCGAGGCATCGGACGGCAGGGATCAGGCAGCGGACTGAGTCTGCCTTCCGAACGAAGCCCAGCGCGCCTACATTGCGCGCCTCGCTGCAAAGTTCAGGAAACTCATACAGCGTCATGATCAATACGCGAGTGTCGGGCGCTGAACGAACGATTTCGCGCGTGGCGTCGATGCCGCCGCACTTGGGCATCATGATGTCCATCAGAATAATGTCGGGGGAAAGCTCGCGCGCCTGCCGGATCGCGTCCTCACCGTTCTTCGCCTCGCCGCACACTTGCCAGCCGCTCTCCGATTGAAGGATCTCCCGGAGCACGGTTCGAATGCTCTCGTTGTCATCGGCCACCAGAATGCGCAATGGGCCCATGTTCCCTCGGTCCGCGAAATTGGCGCGGGTCCGCTCCAGGAGTACTAGAACAGGAACGCAGTATTTGTACCATACAGTAATAGGTGTAAAGAAACGGCTGATCGCCTTCAGTCCTGTGCTCCACTAACATGACGAGAAATTCTAGGGTTTTCGCAGTATGGAGGCTTCGAGCGCTGCAGCGTACAAACAGGGTGAGCCGAATGGAGCGCGCAGCGCTTCACGTTCTCAGTCGAAACAACCAGTCAGCTTCGAGGAGGAAATATGTTGCGTTGGGCGCTCGCGTTCTTTGTGGTCGCGATCATAGCGGCAGTTTTTGGTTTTGCTGGCATCGCGGTTGCCGCGGCCGGAATTGCGAAACTTCTTTTCTACCTATTTCTAGTTCTGTTTCTTATCGCGCTCGTCGGCGGCTTGGTTCGCCGCGCTTGAACGGCAACGCAGAGCTCTAGAAGCCTGACCTGAGGAGTGTTCATGCGGCCTGCAGCTCTAATCGCAATCGTTCTGTTTATAATCGGGATCATTTCGCTCGGTTATCAGGGGATCACCTACACGAGGCAGAGGAAAGTCGTGGACATCGGCCCGATCCAAGCCACAAAGCAAGAGCACAAGACAATTCCATTGCCTCCAATTGTCGGCGTGATCGCGCTCGTTGGAGGAGCCGTCCTGCTCGTGGGAGATCGAAGAGCGTCGTGACCGCAGAGGCCCGAGTTGGACCTTCGATGAATAACTCAGAATCAAATTTGACTCTAGCGTCTGTTCCCGCTCAACCAACTCCCGAAACTCCTTCGACTTGGCACGAAACAACAACGAATCCAGCTCCGGTTACTGAAGAGGAACCGCAAACGACGCCCGAAACGCCGGAAACGCCAAGCCAGCCGGAATCGACCGGGCAGTAAGCAGCAATCGCCGAGGACGGCGAACAACATCGCGGACGATCTATCTTGAAATAGCCAAGCGCTCGAACCGAATCTCGCTCGCTGAAAACACGAGCGTCAGCGCGCCCCGGCAATGAGTTGATACCGGCTGTTTACGCTACAGATGCCTGGCTCGCATACCCCATGCCCGCCAGAACGCCTCGCATGAAAGCGAAGCTGCTGATAACTCCCGGCATCGGATCGTCGGGACGAACCTCGTATTCCAAGTCAACGAAGCCGTCGTACTTCATCGCGATCAGCGCTTCAAACATTCTGCGCACCGGCATGATGCCGTCCCCCACCGCGACCTGGCTTTCCTTGCTCTGGAAGTTCGTGAGGTCCTTCATGTGCACGTTGAACAGCCTCGGCCCTGCTTCGCGGATCGCTTGAACCACATCCGTCCCGGCACGAGCCGCGTGCCCGACATCAATGCAGCACCCAATGCGCGGATCCATGTCCTTTACCACGCGCAACACATCCAGCGGCGAAGGCCATAACCTATCCTCCGGCCCGTGATTGTGGATCGCGATGCGAATGTCGTATTCCTTGACGAACTTTTCAATTCGCGGGAGCGTTGCTATCGCCGGGCCGCCCGCGACAATCACCCCAACTCCCGCTCGTTTGCAATATTCGAACTTACTCCGAACGTCTTCGTCTTCATCTTTCGCGAAGTAAATAGCTCCCGCAGCGTGGAGCTTGATTCCCGCAGCGGCGTAATCCGCGAGCGCAGCCGTTTCCTGCTGCGGATCCATCGGAAGATGATCTTTGGCGTCCTTCGCATTCAGCGCGAACACGTTGAGCTGCTTCATGAAGCCAATCAACTGCGCGCGGCTGAAATTCCGGAACGTGTAGCTGGCCAGACCTAAACGAATTGGCGATGCTTCGTCAGCCGTTGGCCGTCCTTGCGCCAGTGCGAAAACGTCGCGCGAAGCTGCGAGCGCTGCGGCAGCAATTGCCCCAGATCGCACGAAATCGCGGCGCGAGAAGTTAATTTTCATAAGCGGCCAATCGCATCCTCTCTGACGCAATCCACCCGGAATCTAAACATGCGGCGCCCACCCCTTCTCATATTCGCGCCCCCACATCTTCATCGCCTCCGCGTCGCCCTCGATCCGGCCGTCCTTATTGTCGAGGTGCAGTTCCCTGCTCACTTCCCACGCGATATTCGATAGCTGCAGCATCGTAACCGCGATATTGCCGTCGGAGACAGGCGCATTCAGCTTCTCCCCATTCCGAATCCCCGCGATGAAATTAGCGAAGTGCGCGTCCGTCATCGAATCGCGACCGATGAGATCGGCCGATGCAGATGACGGCGAGCTGGCTGCCTTGAACTCGTTCGCCTTATTCCCCTTGAGGTCGTAAATCTCGTAGGCACCGCGATCGACAAGCACCGCGCCATCCGTCCCCATGATTGTCGAGCCGCGATCGCGGCCGTAATATTTCATTCCCTCGCAGCTCTTCCCTTCCCACGTAATCATCTTGTCTTCGTACTCGAAGCTCGTCACCAACGTATCGTAAAATTGCCAGTCGTCCTTGAAATGGTATCTGCCGCCCGACGAGGTGACCTTCGCGGGATAGTCAACGCCCAGCGCCCAGCGGCAGACATCCACCTCGTGCGTCCCATTATTCAATGTTTCGCCCGTACCCCAAGTTCTGAACCAGTGCCAGTTATACGGGTGCACATTGTCGCGATAAGCGCGACGCGGCGCCGGTCCCTGCCACAAATCCCAATCAAGCTGCGCCGGCACGGGCACTTCTTTGCCTGTGCCAATAGATTTCCTCACGTTGCTGTACCAGGCCTTCGCGAAATATGGCCGGCCGATAATCCCATCGTGGATCTTCCCGACGATCTCAATCGTGTGTGGCGAAGAACGCTGCTGCGTGCCCATCTGGACAAGCTTTCGATACTTCTGCTGCGCCTGCACCAGCATCACTCCCTCGGCGGGATTATGGCTGCACGGCTTCTCGACATAGACGTGTTTGCCCGCTTGCAATCCGGCAATCGCCATCGGCGCATGCCAATGGTCGGGCGTCGCAATCGTGATGGCGTCCACATCCTTCAGCTCGAGAATCCTGCGAAAATCTTTGGCTGTAGCGGGCGCCTCGCCCATCTCCTGTTGCGTGCTATACGCGAATTTCCGAAGAATATTTGCGTCCACATCGCAGACATGCGAGACGCGTGCAGCGCTCCGGTTCGCCTTCAGCGACGAAAGATGAGCGTAAGCGCGGCCGTTAAGGCCGATAACAGCAAAGTTGAGCCGATCATTGGATCCGAGAATTTGCCTATAGCTCTTTGCCGTGCCATTCACAGCCACCGTCGCCGCACCCACCGCAAGTGAATCGAGGAACTCACGTCGCGTGATCATAATTTTCCTTTAGGCGGCCCGGACGCTCTAACAGCGCCACGGACGCTCTACAATATCGAGCGCTGAAGCGTCACAGTTGTCATCCCGAACGAAGTGAGGGATCTGCAGTTGCTTCGTGCGTTAACAAGCGTCTCCACCCTCGAATTTCGTTTGCGCGCTCAGTAAGATTCCATTTCAGAGCCTGGAGGCCCCCGCCTCCGGATTCTGGCGACCGCGCCGAATCCATCCTGATCTTATTTTCTTTTATTTCCAGTCTCATGTGAGTCCAAATCAAGTGTCCCTCAGACTCAGCATGAGATTCCAGCCTTAGCGAGCGTCTTCTTTAGTCCGTCCATGCTGACGCGCGTTGATGCTTCAGGCGTACCCGCCCCCCGCCAATGAGTTTCGAGGCTCAGGCCGTAATGGTAGCCGTCGCGCTGCAACGCCTGCAATTGCCCAACCCAATCCACAATGCCGCCGCCCACTGGAGCCCAATCGTATTTTTTATCTGGCTTGCGCACCACGTCCTTGCAGTGGCAATGGCCGATGCGTCCTTTCGGCAGCAAATCGTAGCCGGCCGGATAAGGAGTGCTTCCGATCGCCGCGGCATTGCCGGGATCCCAGTTCAACATGAAATTTTTGCTGGGAATCGCTTTCAGCACGGCGGCCGATTCTTCGCCCGTCGCCGTGTTGCAGGACATCTCGTTTTCGAGCAGCAGAATAATATTGTCTTTGGCGCAGCGCTCCGCGGCCTCCTGCAATTTCGCATTGATCTCCAGCCGGTACGGCTTTTGATCTTCCAGCCGCCAGAAATCGAAGCACCGAATCCTGTCCGTGGCAAAAAACTTGGCAAGCCAGATACATCGCTGGAGCAACTTGTCCTGTCCGCTCGAATCCACGTCGGAATGAAACTGATCGCGGCTTTCGCTCTGTGACGACCGCGGCGCTCCAGGCCAGTCCGTCTTGAACAACGGACTTGCGATATCCGTCACCTGAAGTTTGTGGTCAGCCAGAATCTTCCGCGCATCTTCCAGTTCTTTTTCGGTGAGTTCGGTCACGTTCTTGTCCCACATCGTGCGCAGCTCAATCCAATGCAACCCGAAATCGCCGGACACAATCTGGCACGCCTTCTCAAAATCCTGCGTGATCTCGTCATTGATCACCGCCAGCCTGAATGGGCACGTGCCCGAGTCCGTTCCCGCCGCGCGCGACGCACTCGCTGAATTCAATATCGACGGGCTCGATGATGCGAATGCTGCGGCTTTCTTGACCAACGCTGGCATCGCTGCGTCAAGCGCTGCCAATCCAAGGCCCGCAAGCACCTTGCGACGTGTGTACCCCATGCTTGTCCTCCAGCTAGCCGCACGATTCGGCGGCGCAGCCCTGTATCCCGCGTCTTTTATAGACCGGCAATCACCCCTTACGCCAATAAATTTCTTCGGACTGTGGCTGCACGCTCGTACTAAGACGGAGACAACAAATAGGAGTTGCCAATCTCTGAGGGCGTTATTGAGTATTTGAAATAATGCGATTGGCGATGCTCACTGCGGCGGGTTGCGTTTCAGCGGCCTGCCGATTGCGAGCAGGAAGATGGCGCTCTTCCCTTCTGCGTGCGGCGAAAAGAAGTGAATCACATCATCGTCGAAAAATGTCAGTCCGGTCGCGCCAAGCCGCTGCGTATACGTGGCCAAGTAAATTCTGCCGCCGATGGCGCCCGCCTCAAGCTGGACTGCGCGATAACCGCGATTCCCGTACTGCTCCAGGATGCGCTTTAATTCGGCCAGAAAGAAAATGTCCACGCAGGCGTCCGCCGGCAACTCCTGCTGCAATCCAAGATAGCCCGCCTCAGCGCGGAATTCTCCTTCCTTCAAAAGCTTTAACGCGTTCCGCTCACGCTGGAAGAAGTAAGCGCCCGGCGCAAGCCCCTCCACCGAGTTCGCGATCAGATAAAGATCGTTGAGTTGCGCGCCGGGCGGCTCAAGGAAATCAGCCGAAACACCTCTGGTAGCGCAGTCGAGAATCGTCGAGAGCTGCGCGAACGTGATGGATGCTTTCTCATCGAACCTTCGCGTAGATCCGCGCCGCAGGATGACCTGTTCGATTGAATCCTTGGGTTGTTCTTTATCCTGCAACGGCTGAAGTCGAACACCCTCGGCTGCCGGGGCAGAAGACGAGAGCTCCGGCAATTTCTCGCGCCACTCACGTGCTTCCTGTGCAGTCTCAAGCGAAGACGCTTCGTGCATCTGAAGCATGGCGGGATATTCCACTTCACTCCGCGAAAGTGGAATCGTCTCGAAGCCGAGCGCCGGAATTTCTTTTGCGGCAGGCAGCGAGCTCTCGGATGTGCGTCCAATCGGCACAAGGCACAACGAAACTTCGCGCCGCGCATCGAGATCGAGCAACCGATTTACCTCGGCGTCCACAAAACCAAGCACGATCTCGGCCGGCAGCCCCGACGCCGCGGAAACCGCCAGCATATTTGCCAACTGCATGCCGTTATCCCAGCCGAAATGACGGTAAGTCCGCGCCTGATACTTCCACGCATTCCGCCAGTAAGTCCCCGTGCAAATTATTGTTGCAGGCGCGGGAGCTACAGCCGGTTCCATCGCCGCCGCTCGCGCCAGATTTCCTCGAAAATCACCTTTTCGCAAAAGCCGCAGTGACACATCACCCGGATTGAAGTGATACACGCCGGCATCAAGCCCCGGAAGATCCGAAGTCACAACGTACAGCTCGATTTCGTACAGCGCTCCCGTGCAAGCCGCGGCGCGAAAGTAAATTTCTCCGTCTGGATACAAGCGCTTCTTGGTAATCCCCACCGAAAAAATGAGAATGCGCGCCAAATCCTGAAGGCTGGGAATCGCATCGCCCCGCAACGAAGTCACGGGCGTCGAAATCGCGGATAGCGCGGACACCCCTGTTTGCGGCACGTCCTGCGGCAAGGGGATCGGCTCTATCTTCGGATAAATTTTGAACAGGAGCGGCCGATTCGCCCAGTCCATGAAATGAGGATTCGTGCGAATGCTCAAATAGGAATGTTTCGTGCCATCGTGATACCGCCAAGTCGCGTCAGTGTCCCGGTTTTTCATCAATGCGACAGACTATCACCCGCCACAGGCCACGCGTCTACCAAATGAACCTCCGGCCGCACGCACAAAAATAGCCAGCATAATCTATTCTTCTGGGAGTTTGTCCTCGAGTTCACTCGCCAGCTTGTGCACATCGGTCGTCTTACTAAATGACTGCACCTCTTGCTTCGAGGAGTCCACGTTCACGCCCATGTGCTGGCAAAGTTTCTGCAGCATCTGAAGGATCGTCGTCAATTCCTGCTCGGAAAGCATGCCAACTTGAAGATCCAGATGCGAGCGCCGCTCGGACTGCCGCGACATTCGGCTCTGACTGATAAGCACGAAAACAGTCAAAAACACGCTTTCGAAGGCGACGACAAGCGCCAGAACGCCGAAAGGAAATGGATCAAATGGTTTGAGGCCTGGAATCACGCCAAGGTTTAGCAACGCCCAACTGGAGATCAGAATAAATTGAGCCGCCAAGAATCCCATATTGCCGACAAGCCTTGTAATAATGTCGCTCACTCGCTCCGAAGCGCTCCGGCGCCCAAGAGCGTCATGCTCCAATTTGGCGATGGCATCGATGTTGTACTGCGTAGGATTAGCCGCTCGGCTTGGCATTGGATTTTCCACTCGCTATCTCCCCTCGATACCTCTTTTGAAGATACTCGTACAGCCTCAAACACATAAATCGGCACTCTCCAGCGAAATGTGACAATACTATTGCGTTTGCGTCAATCGGGAGAAGGCGGTAGACAGCCTGCAGTTAGATTGTTGCCATCGGGCGAAACGGCCATTTCGAGGAGAGTCCTTGACAACGTTCGAGTCTTGGTGCGACCCTTGCCGCCTCTGTAGTTAACAAAGGAGTCCATATGCCATCCAAAACCAAATCGAAGCCGAAGAAAAAATCCTCGAACGTCGAGCGCCTTGAAACTGCCGGCGTTCTCGTCTCCGAGCAATTTACCGACGACGACAAGAAAACCGTCGAGAAACTCAGCGAAACCGAAGTGACTGCCCTGATCAAGTTGAGGAAGAAGCGAGGTTCCGCGCCCGAAGGGAAGCATCATCTTCGGCCGAATATTTTTGTGTAACCCGGCCAATCCCTCCGAGGCAAACCGGCTGTGGTGAGGTCATGCTTGGCCGCGAAGGAATGAGCGCATGAATTCTCTCAACCATAGCAAACGGCTGCGCGCGAAAATCCGTCTGGCCGAGCCCTATCTGTTGGACGTCTCGGATCAATTCTGGACGCATCCGCAACTCGCGGAAATGTTTCCCGAATTCCTCTTCATGATGCATTCCATCATCCGCAGCAGCGTCTCGCTGATCAACGCTGCTGCGGTTTCAGCCCAACGCCGCGCCGATTTGGATCCCGTCTGCCAAAAGATCGTCAGCTACTACACAACTCACGCGCTCGAGGAGGCGCATCACGACGACTGGCTACTCGAAGATATCGTCGCGATGGGAGCGGATCGCTCGGATGTTCTCGCGCGTCTGCCGTCACCGGCGATCGCATCGCTTGTAGGCGCACAATACTATTGGGCTCTTCACGTCCATCCTGTCTCGCTGTTCGGTTATCTTGCCGTGCTGGAAGGAAATCCATCGTCGGTGAAACATCTCAGCAAAATCCGCACCAAGCACGGGCTTCCGGCGGAAGGAATGCGCACGATGGTGAAGCATGCGCGCCTCGATCCCTATCATCGCGACGAAATCTACGCGCAGCTCGACGAATTGCCTCTAACCGAAAATCTTTCGGAACTGGTCGCCCTCAGCGCATTTCATACCATCGAGCACATCGCCCAGGCGCTCCAGGAAATCCTTGATTCTCATCGCAACGCGGAAGTGATTGAGGAACCTGTCGCGCAGGCAGTCTAAAGAAATCGCGAAGCCAAAGATTTGGCGCAGCGGTCTTAAAAAATCTTCGCGCTAGTAAATCGGGATTCCAAACCGCGCATTGGCGCTAGTGCGATTTCCGTCCATCGAGCGCTTCAAGCAAGTGGTCGCCCATCGGCGAACCCAAACCCGTGCAGGCATTCCAGCCCGGCCCTGCTCGATAAGCACCGTTCTCTCCGTGCGTAATCGGCCGGAACGTTCCTTTTTCGTTGGATTGTCCCGCCAGCTTATACAGCAGCGAGTTCAGATGCCCCGAGCCCAATCGTGCGCCGGTCGCATGGTTGAGCCGCGCGACAAGTGCCGCCCAAAGCGGAGCCACTGCACTGGTTCCATAAGAAATGGTGTCCACTCCGCCCACCACTATGCGGCAACCCGTGTGAGGATCGGCAACGCCAGCTACATCAGGCACGCCGCGTCCTCCAGTTTTCGAACTGGAGTGCGGCACCTCAAAATTCTGCTGCCAGAATGGCCGCTCGAACATCCGGCTGACACCGCCGCCCGTCGCGCCTCGCATCCCGTCGAACAACGAATTCCACACCACTTCCGCTTCAATCTCGCTTCCCGAGGCTTTGAGCGTCGTTCCTCCACACCCCAACGCGTTCGGGCTGCTTGCCGGAAAATTCACGGAGGGTTTCCCGTCGGGCGAGCCATTGTCCGCACCGGCGTCGCCGGATGAAACGCACACCGTCACGCCCACGGTCGAGAGGTTCTTCAACACATCGTTGATCAAGCCCATGTACTTCGGCGACCAACTCGATTCCTGCTCGCCCCAACTCAGCGAGAGCACGGTCGGCCGGTGTTTCTTGTCCGCGAGTGCGGTGGTGAGCGCGTGGTAAACGCCCTGCTCGCTGCTCGAAGCGAAATAAACAACGATCTCAGCTCCGGGAGCGAATGCGCCCACGAGCTCGACGTCCATCGTCGTCTCGATTGTGGAGAGTAACAGGTCCGCCAAGCCGCTCGCTCCCGACTTCCCGCCCTTTGCGGCGTCGATGGCGTTCTTCTTCCCACTGTTCATTGCCGTAACAAACTTGGTGAGGCTCGCGAGGTCAGCCGGCGCGTTCTTCGTTCCGTCCGCGGACACGTCGGTAATCTTCGGCATCGGCATCTTTAACGATGAGAAGAAACTTTCGAGATCGCTCCGATGGTAGCCGCCGCCCAGTTCGATCACGCCTATGCATTGCCCTTCTCCCTTGGCGTGCTTGGGGAAACGATAAAGTTCGGCGACATCGTGCGGGGAAAAATGAGCGCGCACCGCCTTTTTCACTCCAGGCGCCGCCATGTGCCGCAAGGCGACGGGCCGATCGTGCAGTCCGAGCACGGTTTCCACGCAAGCCGCAAGTTCCGCCGGAATATGAATCGGGCCGTTGATACCGCGGTGCCGTCCGCGCTCGTGATCGTACTGATGCATTTCCACGCGAAACACTTTGCTGAATTCGCCGGATTTGCCCCGCAGCCTAACGCTATGCCGCGCCGCGGATGTCTCTACAATTTCAAATCCGTGTGCCCGCGCGAAACTTTCGATCTGCGCCAGATCATCTGCGTGGGCGCCATGCTGTGCCTCGAACTCTTCGCGGGAAAGATGACGGCGATCGCGCGGAAGCAAATCCGCAAGCTTCGCGTCAGAGTGCAGCTCCGGCGCCGGCCGGCGCGGTCGGACGACAATCGTGACGGTGATTTCCTCGTGCGGATCAGCCGGAGCAATGACACTAGCGCCAGCTACAGGCACATACTCGCTTCCAGGAATTGGCACATGAGAATCGCGAGAAGCCATACGAATCCTCCTTCTCGCCCGGGGCTAGGCACAGCAATGGTATCACCGGCGCCTTTGCGCCGCATCGTGAGCGAAAAAAGTACCGGGTCAGTTTCCGATAATCCTGGCGGTCTCAATGGGTCGACGCAACACTAGCTCATAATCCAATTGGGGGAGCCTAGGAGGCCATCTCGGCCAGGACGATTTGAGCCTCAGTTGTTTGCTTGTCTAAGTCGGTTACGCCGCGCCCCAAAATAATCAGCCGATGGAACAAAAATCCCATTGCAATCCTGTTCAATTCCGGCGTTCGAACATTGTGAAAAACAATCGACGACAGTTCTCGGGAGTGAATCAGGTTAAAGTACGTACAATCCCCACCGTAATACTCTCCGTGTTCTCCCATGAACAGATAGGAAACTCGCCCAAATAGCCCAGCTCGTGTGGGAAAGATGGAGAAGGATCTCGCGCTGCACGCTTCGGCGTCTCGCATTACTCTTCGCTCGGCAATCCATTCCGAGAGTAATAGAAGGACCAACAGAGGCGGATACTGACAAACAAAAAACCCGAGATACGCATACCGTGACGTGAATATCCAATTCAGGAAACTGAATTTGGTGGGGCCACCGGATGCGAAGAATACGAGAAGTGCCACTGCCAGAAACGTCGGCACAAACAACAGCCATAGTCTAGCAAGCTCAACTCTCACCGCCAGCAGATCTTTTTCTTTAGCTTGGCTTCGATCCGGGGCAATTAGTCGAACGGTAGTCCGTACGTAGAAGACCTCCCTGCGCGGATGCATCACGAAACCCAACACGGCGGCGGTCACGATGGCGAGCGCTATAGCGCCTTCGAGGAAAGCCTCATATGGTGTGAATAGAAATACCCCGGCAAGGACCAGGGCACGGACAATTCCCGCTCTTGAGAGAAAGTCCATTGTCGACTCCGCCGGATCGAAAATGATAGCGGAAACGGTCCGTTGGAGGTGCCGCCTTTTTGTTTACCGGAAATGTTGGTCCCAGTTGCCCAATTTATTGGTACCCTCCATATGCTCTCGCCAGGTTGCTTGCACTGCAGTATCATCCCTCGAACAAACCGCATCTCCGCCGGAGGAAAATCTGATGCTCAAACTCGAATGTATGCCCACTCGGCGCAACTTCTTGAAGGGCGGCGTCGGAATGGCAGTTGGACTCTCCACACTTGCCGTTCTTCCCGTATCAACTAACGCTGCGGAAAACGCATGGATTGTCGGACCGCAACCCGGCTTCACGCCCGAGATCGGAACGTTGACGTCCATGCTCGCCTTTACTCGCGAGCAGGTCGTAAATAACGTGAAGGGCCTTCACAACAGGATCTTGACTTTCTGCTGGATGCCAATGCGAACACCATCGGCGCACTGCTCCTACATCTCGTGGCCACCGAAACTTACTATCAGATGAACACCTTTGGCGGGATGAAATGGGATTCGTGGTCCGACGAGGTAAAGAAAAAGTGGGACGTTCCCATGAACCTCGGAGAGCCGGCGCGCAAGGCAATTAAGGGAAACAGTCTCGACTATTACCTCGATGCCTTGCATCAAGCCCGAGAGATAAGTCTTTCTGAATTTCGCAAGCGCGACGATAAGTGGTTAGCGACGCTGGTTACGGACGGCGGCTTCTCGGCTAACAACTACGCCAAGTGGTTTCATGTCGCCGAACACGAGTCCAACCACGACGGCCAGATCAAATTCCTGAGAAAGCGCATTCCAGGCGCGAAGCCAACGTCCGAATAATGAAGCAGGCCCTACTCCTGGCAGACAGTAACCTCTTATAACATTTCGACTCGTAAGTCCTGATTAACGCTGCGAGCTGCAGGTGAAATCAGTTTCGCCCGCGGCGCCTTCCTGGACGCGGACATCTCAGGAAGTGGCCATCGGCACTGCTTAGGAGCGACGCGCTGCCTTGGAACCTTCATGAGAACGGGGGACTCTTAGCGGAAATTGTTGACGAGCATGATGTCGGCGTTGGCTTGATCGATTTGTGAATAGAGCAAGTAACGGCCGTCCGGGGAGATAGACATGCCCTCTTCGAGATCTTTGTCCGCTCTGAAGATTACGCGCGTCTCCCTCGTGGCGAAATCGTAAAAGGAGATGCTTCGCGGGGCGTTTAGGGGACTGAAGTAGATGCCGTTTGGCGTTAGCGCCCACTTGGCGTCCTGCGTGATTTTTGGCATTTGCGGAACTTGTTGGGGCGTCGCATCGAGGCGGTCAAGCGCAAGCATCGTCATGCTCGAGTCGCTCGACAGGATGTACAGCCACTTGCCGTCGGAAGATTCGATCGGGAGCCTTACGTCCTGGGATGCGGCGAGAAGAGTGGCGTCACCACCCGCCGCAGGGCATCGGTATAGCTGACGACCAATGCCTTCGTAGCCGCGAAAATAAATCCATTTTCCATCCCGCGACCAATAAGGATTGCTCGACTCGTGGACGTTGGTTTTCAGTTTGTGTGGTACACGATTGGAGATATCTACGGTGTACACGCCAAGGTGACCGCTAGGCTCCACCATCTGGAATGCAATCTTCTGCGAATCGGGCGACCAGCGAGGGTAATCGGCGAGCCCTTCCTGCGAAATCTGAACTGGGTTGCTGCCGTCGGCGTCGGCCACCCACACGCTCCAGGTTCCAGAGCGAGCGGAAGCGAAGGCCACATGTTTGCCGTCCGGCGAATATTGCCCGTTATTTTGCTGACGCGTGGAGACATACATCTGCACCGCCGGGGCTTCGGGATGTTGCAGGTCTTTTCTCCAGATGTTGACGTGGTTGTCGATCGCGCAGAATGCTAATTTGCGCCCATCGCGAGAAATCGCGGGCCAATATCCCGTTGCGACGGAAAGTTTATGCACTTGGCCGTCACGAACGCGAACTTCCTCAAACTCGTTACCCTTCGCCGTTGCTGCCCCCACAATCAGCGACTTATCGTCAACGGTCCAAAGCGGGCCACTGAGGTAATCGTTGAGGGTGATCACCGATCGTCTGGACCTTCCTTCGAGATCGCTAACTAAATACTCATAAGAAGTCGTGTTATGGACACAAATCAAGGCCAGTTCCTGCCCGCTATGCGAGAACGTCATGGTTCCCTCGTGCCTGCAGGACGCGTCATGCTGAAACTCGTGACTTTCTAGAGTCTGGACATCTAGTAGAAAGATGCGGTTGCCGGCGCTGCCGTTTTCCATGCCGCTGTATGTGATCCATTTCCCGTCGGGCGACCAACTTATAGGAGCAGCAAGATCGTAGGGCGCGTGGGTGGCAATGAGTTTGCGTTCCTGCCCTCCCAAGGCCGGCACAACATAGATGCCGGTGTCGTCGACGGCCAACCGATGAAATGCGATCTGCGTGTCGTCGGGCGACCACGTCGAACTGATCCAATCGGAAGGATGATTCGTCAGCCGGAGCAACTTTTCGCTTCCGATCACCTTTACGTACAAGTCGTATTGCGACCTTCCGGAGCGATTGCCAGTTCCGTTGTCCCAAGCGAAAGCAATCCGCGAGCCATCTGGCGAAAACGAAGGGGCTGTTTCTTGCCCCAAGTAGGAAGTGAAAGGAACAATTGTCATCGGCTCGGGATCGCCGGTCTGGAGAGACGTCCAGATGAATGGGACCGAGGCCGCCGCCACGACGGCTACTACCGCCAAGACAAGGCGCCACTTCCCATTCATTCGGCTTTTCGGCACGGGAACGGGCACGAGTTCCACAGATTCCTGGGCAACCGGTACGGGCATGACCACCGGCAGTTCGGGTCTGATCGTTCCGATGAAACGGTAACCTCGTTTGGGAAGCGTCTCGATGTATTTAGGATCGTCCGCCGTGTCTCCCAGAGAATCGCGAATCTTCTTTACTGCTGCCGACAGACTGTGCTCGAAATCAACGAAGGTGTTGGCCGGCCATAATTCACGGTAAATCTCCTCGCGGGTGACCACATCGCCAGCATTCGCGAGTAACAAGACCAATAGCTGAAAGGGTTGAGCCTGCAAGCGAACTCTGTAGCCGTTCTTGCGAACCTCGCCCGAGCGCAGATCGATTTCGAAATTGTTGAAAGCAATTCGCTGCGGCCGTTGCGAAGAGGGCTGGAGGTCTTTGCGAATCGAGGAATGCATTCGGCGATCCTAAACGGCTACTTGGTTCGCTATCGCTCGCATCCGCTGCGAGCGACGCTACGTCCAGGTTTTCGTGCCAGCTAGCCGGGCAGTGTTGGTCTGACTAGAGCTAGCGACTTTGGGCCGAAACGCGGCGCTCGGGAACGAATTACTCTAAAGTTATATAATCTGCGGCGGATGGCGCAGATGCTAACACTGCCGGAAAACATGGTCAAGCGCGAAAGCTTCGCGCGTAGGCCTCTGAAATCAATAACTTAGCAGATGAAGAAAAAATGAACGCAAAGTGACCTCCGAAGCATTGCTCTTACCGCCCGCATCGACGAAATTGCG
>Ga0182018_10002024_pt1 | contig 21449 bp, 18 predicted proteins | sample 812P2MmetaG_FD_120490 | JGI IMG/M metagenome (GOLD analysis project Ga0182018, IMG submission 120490) | Permafrost microbial communities from Stordalen Mire, Sweden - 812P2M metaG | ecosystem: Environmental > Terrestrial > Soil > Wetlands > Permafrost | place: Sweden: Stordalen | collected...
GTCGCGTTTATCTCGGTCATTAATATTCAGACCTGAGCCCGTCGATAGAGAAACGTACTGATTCGGAAAGTCGGCTGCGTACACTTCAAAGACCTTTTGCCACGCCTCTTCATATTTGCGCGGCGTATAACCGACACTGCGCCACTTCTCAACATCTTCAGGCTTCATTGGCAAAGTGAACTCTGCAGACACCGACGTCGGTCCTGCCGCCGCAACCACTCGAAACGCAGGGGACCTTCCATACCGGTCGCTGAGCTGTCTTAGGAATGCGAACCAGTGGGTGAGGTACACCTGGTCCCATGGCAACGGAAGTTTCTCCATTCCGCCTTTCCCGGGTCCGTATTGGATTGCGAACATTTCGGTCTTCGCGCCTTCCAGGGCCCACGGAGGAGAAAAAAAGCCGGGGAAGATGAGGAGCTGCACCCATTTGTTCGACGATCCTGCGGCAGCGAACAGCTGGTCCAGCTTGGTCCAATCCGGTTTTCCTTCGACCGGTTCGAGGTCGCGCCAGCGGATCTGCAATGCGACGCCGCTGATGAAGGGATTATTGAGTGCCTGTAAATCCAATTGTGCCTGTCCAGGCTTGTTTTCCAGGACAACCACGAGCCCGTTCGGAGAAGAGTTATCTTTTGATCCCTGTCGTGATCTGGATTCGGTCAAGGCAGGATCGGAAAGAATAAGCAGGGCGCCCAGCAAAATGGGAACAACACAAACACAGACCCTTCCGCATCGCGGAACAGCTACCATCAACATCGATAACCTCCTCAAATCATCCGCCGTTGCTTGGTGAGCCCCGAGAATTGCGCCGATCGCCCCGGAAAGCCTTACCATCAAAAACCACCACGGTGGATTGGTCCGGGTACGTTTGGCCCTGTTCTGGCTTCATTTTTGGATTCATTCCACGGGCGCTGCCTTGTTGCAGGCGTTGACGTTACCAGGAGCAACGGTCGGATTGAGTGTTTGAGAACAACAGCGACTGGATCCAGAGTTTGCCCGTCCGCCGTCCTACTTGATGCCAATTACCATCGACTCCGGGCCGACCAGGTGTTCGACCCGAGCCTCGCGAAACCCAACTTCCTTCATCCAAGACATGCAATCCTGACCCGTGTAGTCGAATCCACCGGGCGATTCAATGAGCATATTGAGGCTCATTAGCAAGCCGAAGGTATTTTGCGAACGACCATCATCAATAATCGATTCGTAGATCACGACGGCCCCGCCGGGGTTGAGCGCTTCGTGAGCCTTGCGTAGAAGCATTTTCTTCTCGTCGAGGTCCCAGTCATGAAGTATATGACCCATGGTAATGACATCCACGTTTGGAAGCGGATCCTTGAAAAAACTTCCCGCGTGAAAACGGAGACGGCCGTTGAGCTTGCTTTGCTCCACGTATTCCTCAAAGATTGGCCCCACTTCTGGAAGGTCGAAACCGAAGCCCTTCAAGTGGGGGTTCGCCAGCGCTATCTGCACTGCCAGGTCACCCTGCGCGGTTCCCACGTCGGCGAAGGTACGGTAGTGTCCCCACGGCCCTTTCTTCGCGATAATTTGGTTCGCACCGCGGCTAATGCCGGTCATTGCTGCGAGAAACGTCTTCAAGCGCGCGGGGTCGGCGTAGAGCGCCTCGAAATTTGAACCAGTTGCGCCACCTTTGGCTTCATTCTGTTGTTTGCCGGTTCGGAGCGCCACCGTGAGATGGCTCCAGTGCCCATACAGGCGCTGGTTCGCCATTTCCAGCATGCCACCAATATAACTAGGCTTGTGCTTGTCCAGATACAAATCGCTCTCGGGCGTATTCTCATACTTCCCGTCGACGCGACGCAAGAAACCCAGCGCCACCAATGCGTCGAAAAAATCGCGCCCGGCTCGCGGATGGATCCCCAGGCGGCCCTGAAGCGTAGCCAAGTCCTCCGCTCGCTTTCCCAGTTCCGTAAAGACCTCCATTTCCACTGCGCTCAGCAACGTCTTTGAGGCCCAAAACCCCAGTCCCACTTGCATGATGTGTTCCGGGCTGGGGCCAACATGCTCAGTCATTTTTGAATTCTCCATTGAGAATGGGGAAAGCGCGCATTGTAGCAGTCCACTGTGCTGATGGGAATGCTTGCGGAGCGTAGAACGACTCGCAGGTACACTCCGAGGGCCTGCACGCGTTACCAGAGATCTCAGTACAAGCGGACTCCCAGCCTGCGCAGGCAGGGGCTCCTGCGTCCCAAATGCCCAGACGAATCCGCGAATGGCAACCGAAATCTAGCGGCGCAGGCAGGGTAAACGAAATGGAACCGGACCAGCCGCGCTTTCATCCAACCCTGTATCACGGCTAGGAAGCGAAGGTTTAGTGACCGTGGGTGGAGGAAAACTTGAGAGCCAGATTCCGTTCCCGCTCATACTTTATTATCGCGGCGATATGCGGTATCTCGTGGATTTTTGTGACTTCGCGCTTGGGGGCGCAGGACGCGCATTTTCACAATGCGCCTGCGACCAGCGCGCAACAGGCTAATCCGTACGCGAAGCAAGACGCGGCTGTGGCGGCGGGAGGCAAACTGTACACGACGTATTGCGTGGGGTGCCATGGCGCGAATGGACAGGGAACCGGCAACGTTCCGCCGCTCACGGAAGGGCCGGTGCAAACGGCGCCGGACGGCGAGGTGTTTTGGTTCATTACCACCGGATCGGTGAGTAACGGCATGCCGGCTTGGGGGATGCTGTCCGAGCAGCAACGATGGCAGTTGGTTTCGTTGGTGAAGTCGCTCAAGAATTCCGCGGGCGCGGCAAAGAGCGCCGCTCCGGCGACCAACTACACGCCGGTCACGACAAATGCGCCCGAGCCGCAACCTCCTTTTATTGATTTTCGCTTCGAGAAGCCTGGAAACGTCCGCAAAATCGAGGTCAACGATCTTCCCGCGCCGTATGCCACAGACACGGCGAACAATGGACCAGAGTTGGTCGCGCGGCCCGACGGCGCGTGGCCGAAGGCGCCAGCGGGATTCACTGTGCAGCTCTATACGACAGGACTCGATAATCCCAGGCTGATTCGCACCGCTCCTAACGGGGATTTTTTCCTGGCGGAGAGCAGCGGCGGGAATATTAAAATTTTCCGCGGCATCACGGCGGATGGCAAACCGAAGCAGACCAGCGTTTTTGCCACCGGCCTTAACCGTCCTTACGGCATTGCCTTTTATCCTCCGGGCGATAACCCGCAGTGGGTTTACGTGGGGAACACCAATTCCGTGGTTCGTTTTCCCTACAAGAACGGAGACTTGCAAGCGACCCGGCCGGCGCAACACCTTGCGGACCTGCCATTCGGCGGAGGGCACTGGACGCGGGATGTGCAGTTCTCGTCAGACGGCAAAAAGATGTTTGTCGCGGTGGGCTCGGCATCGAATGTCGATGATCCCGACACCACTCCCGGCGAGAAGAATCGCGCGGACATTCTGGAGTTCAATCCCGATGGAACCGGGATGCGCGTCTACGCCTACGGGATTCGCAATGCCGGAGGCGGGCTGGCGATTCAGCCCAAGACGGGCGTCTTGTGGTGCTCGGTGAACGAGCGTGACGGTTTGGGGGACAATCTTGTGCCCGACTACATCACCCATGTCGAGGAAGGCGGATTTTACGGCTGGCCGTGGTATTACATGGGCGACCATCAGGATCCGCGGCATCAGGGTAAACATCCGGAGTTAAAGGATAAGGTCATCGTTCCCGACGTGCTCCTGCAACCGCACTACGCTTCGCTCGAGATGCTCTTCTATGAGGGCTCGGAATTCCCAGCGGAATATCGCGGGGATATTTTCGCGGCCGAGCACGGCTCGTGGAATCGATCGGTGCGCGCTGGATATGAAGTGATCCGCGTGCCGATGCACCATACCGATCACGCCAGCGGCGAGTATGAAGATTTCGTGACTGGCTTTGCGGTGGACAATGGGCACGTCTGGGGTCGGCCCGTGGGTATCACCGTCGCCCCGGACGGCTCGCTGCTCGTAACCGACGACGGGTCGAACTCGATCTGGCGCGTCATTTATACGGGTGCGACCGGCACACGAAAAAACGCGACCGAGCAAAAACATGCCAACCTCAGCGCACAAAGCGGAGCGAACTAGAAGTGCGGTGCTTGCGCTAGCCGGTTTGCTGGCGGCGTCTTCATTGTGCGCATTTCAATTTGGTGATAGAAACGGGTTGAACGGCTTGCCATTCGAGCAAGTGCAACCCATGGTTTCCGATCTGGCAAAAGCACAGAGGCTGGCCCAGCAGGGAAACATCGATCTGCTTGCTGAACAAGCTGTGCCAGGTAAACCCGCGAAGCTTCGCGGAGAGCTTACCGACGCCAATTGCTATCTGGGAAGTCACACGCACGCTTACGATCATGCCTTTTGCGCGAAGTTTTGTGCGGCAGCTGGGAGTCCTTTGGTTTTTGTTCCCGATCAGGGTGGCCAGATTTACGTGGCGCTCACTCCGCGCAACGGAATAGCTCTAGCCGCGGGCATTCTGGACCAGATCGGCGTACCGGGCATCGTCGTGAGCGGCAAAGTGCTCGATGCGGACGGCATGCACGCTCTGATGGTCGAGAGGTTGGGGCCGTGAGGGCAGTTATCCCCCAACCGCAACCTACGCCTCTGGTGATGCGTCTAACAGAAATCGAGAGTTCAGTGCCCAGCTCTTGGAACCTTGCTGCAGAGTGTCCCCTTTGTAGTTCTACAACCCGGGTACTGAATATTTTGATGCTTTGGTTCCATTGAAGGCCGGAGTTCGCCCTTCTAGAATGGGTCTGTGGCCGACTCCGTTTCGACGTAAGGGCCCCAGCAAGAGGCGGTGTTATGCGCCACATGCAGAGCGTTCCTTGGCAGGTGAAGATCGCCGCCAAGATCGTGCTGGCTCGCCTGCCTTTTCCGTATCAATTCTGGGAAAAAATAGGGTTGTTCAAGCAAGGTGGGATGGACCGCCCCGAGTACGCCCTGGCGACATTTCGTCGGCACTTTGACGGAATCCAATTCGCAAGAAAAGCGGATAACTTTGTAGGGTTGGAGTTGGGACCAGGGGATTCGCTGTGCTCGGCGTTAATCGCCCGCACGCTTGGCGCTTCGCGAACTTTCCTGGTGGATGCCGAGTTCTGTGCATCGACTAACCTCAACGTTTACCGGGCGATGGAAGCTCACCTGGGCGCACTCGGACTGCATCCTCCCAGTCTCGATCATTGCAGCACCATGGACGATGTCTCGGAAGCGATTGGCGCGGAGTACCTGACCGACGGCGTGGCCTCGCTGCGGAAGATTCCGTCCGGGTCCGTGGATTACGTGTGGTCCAACGCCGTCCTGCCTTATGTGCGGCGCAGTGACTTTGTGCCTTTTCTGCGGGAATTGCGGCGCATTCAGCGTCCGGACGGAGTGGGCTCGCACCGGGTTCCCATCCGAGACATCATCGGAGGGAAGCTGAACGACCTGCGGTTTAGCCAGCGAATCTGGGAATCGTCGTTCATGGCGACATCCCGGTTCTACACCAATCGTCTTCGGTATTTGGAAATGCTCCGATTGTTTCGAGAAGTCGGGTTCGAGCCGGAAGTGGTACGCAGGATGCGCTGGGAAACGCTGCCCACACCGCGCCGAAAAATGGCGAAGGAATTCGCGGCGCTCTCTGAGGAAGATTTGTGCGTCTCCGAGTTTGATGTTTTGTTGCGCTGAAGATTCGCCTTCGGCACCCACACGCCCGCCGTTTTCGCCTGTCAAAGTTGAGATTTCCCAACGGAAGCGTCGCCCCCAACAGGAAAACGAACCACCCTACGGGTTGGCGGCGGGGAATTGGACCTTGGGAGCTTCGCGGGACGCGGGGCTCGCTTGGAAGTAGGCTTCGTTGCGGTGGAAGCCAGCCCAGCCGGCGAAGATGCTGTTGGGGAAGAGGCCGATGTAGGTGTTGTAGGCCTGGACGGAATCGTTGTAGCGCTTCCTTTCCACGGCGATGCGATTTTCGGTGCCTGCCAGTTCGTCTTGAAGGCGGAGGAAATTTTCGTTGGATTTGAGTTGGGGGTAATTCTCCACGACTACGAGCAGGCGGCTCAGGGCACCGTCAAGTTGACCGTTGGCGGCGATTTTGTCGGCAGGGTTTTTCGCGCCCATGAGGGCGGAGCGGGCTTTGGCGATGTCGCCGAAGACGGTTTCTTCGTGCGCGGCGAAACCTTTGACCGTTTCGACAAGGTTGGGGATTAGATCCGCGCGACGCTGCAGGACGACGTCCACCTGGGCCCAGTTGGATTTGACTTGCTCGTCGAGGGTCACCATTTGATTTTTGCGGCCTACGTACATGCCGCCTATCGCTAGTGCGATCAAGGCGACGACCAGGATTACGGCCAGGATTTGCTTCATTGCGTTGCCTCCGGGAGCGTTCGGATTCGAGTCGATCTATAAGCGATTGACGGCGTGCTTGGTGGTCGGAATTGGCGGCGTTTCACGGTCGAAGGGGTACGGTTGTTGACGCCGTGCAGAGCAAGCCCCGTCCCTACGAGCGCAAAAACCGATTCGTTTTTCAGTTTTCGGGTTTCGAACTTCATCGGGTGTCCAAGCGGCGGTCTACTTCGTTGGTGATCGCTTCTACGAAGGTGAGGTAGGAACGCAGGGTGGCTTCTGCGTCGATGGCGTCTTTCTTTTTCTTTCCTTCGCGCACGTCTAGCAGGGATTGGAATGCGGTGGGGTCGGCGGCCGTCAGCGCGGCAGCGGCGGCTACCGCTTCGCGTTTTGTTGCGGGCATGGTTTGGCCTACCGCGAATAATGCGTGGCGAAACAGGGAGCAGAAGGTGGACAGCGACTGGGTCATGATGCCGAGATGCGTCTTCTCGTCCAGCGAAGCGGCCAGGATGGCTTGGCGGAGGCGAAGCCAGTTGGTGCGAAGTTCGCGTTCGACCTGGGAGCGATGAAGGTGCAGGGGAACTTCAAGAGTGGTGAGGAAGTCTTCGCCGAAGAGGATGCGGTGACGCGATTTCATGTCGAGGAACTCAATGGCGAAAACGTCGGCGGAACGTATGAGTTCGTCGCGCGTGAACAGTAGCGGAGGATGATTGCCTTTCTTGATCCACCATTCGGCTACCCCGTGGAGGGCTTCGAGATCTTTTGAGCCGGCCCGGGTGACCAGGCAGAGGATGTTGAGGTCGGAGTGGCCTTCGTGGAATTCACCGGCGGCCGCGGAGCCGTAGAGGGCGACGGCTTGGAGATTGTCCTTGGCCGCAGCTTGAAGGCGATTGACTAGTTCTTTGAGCTTGGCTTCCATTTTTTTAGGTTTGCGGCGCGCTAGGTTCTTGGTCGGAGTATCGTAGCGCAGAACGAAGGAAACTGGAGCTTCGGATGCGAAGCCTGGCGACGTGACAAAGATGGTTCGAGCATGGAACGGTTGAGGTCCCTCGCTTCGCCTGCCCGCGTAGGCTTAGGCTGACGACGTTAGAGTAACGCATACGCCTACAACGCAGAGTAGACGCATAGGCGCTCAGCCCAAAGGCCGGTCTAAATACCGGCCACCACAGGCGGGTCGAGCCCAGGGCTTACATAGTAGCTCACCAGCTTCCGCCTGCGCCGCCCCCGCCGAAACCGCCGCCGCCGAAACCGCCGAAGCCACCACCTCCGCCGCCTCCACCACCCCAACCACTGCCGCCGAAGCCACCGCCGCCCCAGCCGCGACGACCCATGTTGGAGGCGATAAGCGGAGCGATCCACCAGCCGCTTCCGCCGCCACCGCTATGCCCGGACCTGCCGCCGCCTTTTGACATCGCGTAGATGATCCCGATGACGACCAGAGCCAAGAATATCAAAGAGAGCGCATGGGCTGAGTGATCTTCTCCGGGGCGCTCTCGGAGTGGCGGCGGCGACTGGCCGCTTAGGGTGACGCCCGCGTCTTGGGCGATAACATCGGCTACGCGGCGGGTCATGAGGAGGATCGCGCCGTCGTAATTTCCCTGGCGGAGTAGGGGGATCGCTTCGCGGCCGAAGCCGCCTACTTTGCCGTCGGGGAGGATGGGTTCGAGACCGTAACCGACTTGGGTCCAATATTTGTGGTCATTGACGGCGAAGAGAATGAGGACGCCGCGATTGGATTGTTTCGGACCTACGCCCCACTTGGTGGCTAGGTCGATTGAATATTCTTCGATCGGTTGGCCGTTGGTGGTGGGCACGGTGACAACCGCGATTTGGGCGTGGGCTGTCTGATCGACTTCGGTGCAGAGGGTCGTGAGTTGGTCGCGGGTAGGTTGACTGAGGACGTTGGCGAAGTCGTCGACGTAGCCTTGGGGCTTGTATTCGGGCGTGGATTGGGCGCGCGTTAGGGACGCGGCGATCAGGGTTAAAAGCCCGAGCGAAAGCGCACTCGAAACGATGTGACGCCGTGGGCGCGCAGGAGGAGCGAAACAGAGAGTTCGAGGCATGATTCTACCTGGCTAGCTTACCTTAGGTTAGCGCGTTAGTCGTCGGTGAGAGGTGGTATTCTCCCGTGCGCGAGAGGTTGGCGATGGAGATCGAACGGAGTTTGTTGATTCGTGTTTTGACGGATGTTCAGTTTTGGGTGCCCGTGGTGGTGTTGGTTGCGGGGTTGGTTTTGTTGGGGGTTATTCGGTAGGACGAAGCGCGGATGTTTGTTGAAGTCCCGGTGTCAGGGGCGCACCAGTGCTGCGCCTACAAGGAGTTCTTGCCAAGCATGGATACGGTTTTGAGTTCGTCGGTGGCGGCTTTGGATGGGGTGGCTTCGCGGGCGCGGAGGTTGCAGGTTGTCGGGGTGCTTTCGGGCTTTACGGCGGGGGCTTGGCTTGGGGCTGCGGAGGCGCCTACGAAATTGGTGTCGGTGGGAATTTCGCCGGTGGTGATTTCGCTGATTATGGTGATGGGAGTTTTTCTGGCGCGGTGGAGCGTGCCTGCTTTGATCTTGGGGACTTCTTCGATTCGGGCGGATGTGCGGCGGGCGCCTCATTTGATCATTTGGGCGGTATTGGCTGGATGCATTTGGGCGGTGGCGAATACGTTGACGATTTTTGCGATTCGCGATGTGGGATTGAGCATTGCCTTTCCTTTGTGGAATTCGAATAGCTTGCTGGGGGTCGTGTGGGGATTCATTTTTTTTAATGAGTTGCGGCAGGCCGGCTGGCGGAGATGGACGGGCGTGCTGGGTGGAGTTTTGGTGATGTGCTTCGGGGCTTGGATGCTGGCGGTGGCTTCGGCGTCGGCTGCGGCCGGTCCGGCTGCGCATGCTTCGCGAGGCGTGGCGGCGGCGCTCGGCGCGGGGGTTTTGTGGGGGACGATGTACATCCCTTATCGCAAGGCGTACTTGACGGGAATGAATCCACTTTCGTTCGTGACGTTTTTTACCTTCGGCGAAGTGGGGATGATGGGAGCTTTGGCGATCAGTTTCACGGGGACTGCAGGGTTGTGGCGTCAGCTGGTGGGCGCGCGAGAAGTTTTGTTTTGGTTGATGCTGGGGGGATTCGTCTGGGTGATTGGGGATTTGTTTCAGCAATATGCGGCGAAGTATGTGGGGATCAGCCGAGGAATTCCGCTGTCGAATTCGAACCAGATTTGGGGGTTGCTTTGGGGCGTTTTCGTTTTTGGGGAATTGCATGGGCGTGGATCTTCGACCTACCTGCAAGTCGCGGGCGGATCGTTGTTGATGATGCTGGGAGTAGGGGCGATTGCATTTTCGTCGGCTACCGGAGCGGAGCAGGTGCGGTGGAAAGAGGCGGCGCAACGCGAGAGCGTGCGATATGGGGTGGCGGCAGATTACGTGGAGGCGCGGATGAACGGGCGGGTGTCGGCCGGGGAAATCGCGCCCGCGCGGAGTCCATGGGACTGGGTGTTGATCGCGGTGGCAACGGGCGTGTTTGTCGTGTTTGGGTTGATGGCGCGGGTGCCACAGATGGATTTGCGTTGGGGACCAGCGTTGATTTTGAGTTTGGTTAGTTTGGGGATGCTAGTGATTTGCGGTGTGGTGATTTGGCGGACTACGCGATTTCGGTGAGGCTACAAAGACCCCAGACGCAACACCGGCGTCTAGGGCACCCAGTGGAGAACAGCCGGTAGGATGCCGGCGCTATCAGGAGTTTGAGCGATTTTGCCGGGACAGGGCGCAGGATTCCTGCGCCCCTACAACGGAAACGGAGGAGAAAAGCAGATCGCTCGCTTTGCTCGCGGTGGTAATTGAAACAGAGCGCGAGCGACGGAGAGTTGGACCGGTGCTGGAGAAATTTGAAAATTGCGGACAGGATTCCAGAGGGAATGACTACATCGTCGATGGTGGATGTGGCGGGAGTGGGGTTGAATGCTACGGATACGATTATTCCGGTGCCGGAGTATCCCGTGCGCGGGTCGAAGGTGACGTTTCGGTCGGCGAAGGTTTTGCCTGGCGGGCAGGTGGCTTCGGCGGTGGCGGCTTGCCAGACTTGGGGAATGCGGACGCGGTATGTAGGAAAAGTTGGCGATGATGCCGCGGGCGAGTTACATCGCGAAGAGTTCGCGCGGCTTGGTGTCGAGGCGCATTTGGTCATTGCGCAAGGATGTCCGAGCCAGCAGGCGTTTATTTTGGTGGACGACAAAGGGGAGAGGACCGTTCTTTGGAAGAGGGATGAGCGGTTGACGTTGCAGCCTGCGGAATTGCAGCGCGAGTGGGTAGTAGACGCGCGCGTATTGCACGTGGATGGACACGACACGGCTGCGGCGGCGGTTGCCGCGGGTTGGGCGCGTGAAGCGGGGGTGCCGGTAGTGGCGGACTTGGACGAGCTTTATCCGGGCGTGGAGGAATTGCTGCCGAAGCTGGATTATTTTGTGGCCAGCCGTGATATTCCAGGGCGGCTGACGGGCCAGACGGATTTGCGGAAAGCCTTGCTCGAAGTAAAGAAAAAGTATGGGTGCGTGCTGGCTGCGGCGACTTTGGGTGAAGAAGGTGTGCTGGCCTGGGATGGGACTACGTTTTGGTATGCGGCGGCGTATCGCGTGAAGGTGGTGGACTCGATTGGAGCCGGGGATATTTTTCATGCAGGATTTATTTATGGGCTCTTGCAAAAATGGCCGTTGCAGAGACAATTGGATTTTGCATGCGCAGCTGCAGCTTTGAACTGCATGGCGGTGGGTGCACGAGGCGGCATTCAGGCGGTTGAGCGCATCGAAAAATTGATGGGGTCGGGTGAGCGGTATAGTTCGGGTTTGAGTCAGAGTTTGCGCGGCTAGAAAAAAGCGCTCGCCACCTTTCGGGCTCAGGGCCAGCGGTCGGCGGCCGCTACAACTGCGGCGCGCCGGCCCACAAGCCGTTACCAACACGGAAGAGGGACTGTACTTGGAGTATTCGGCTGTCATTGCGGACTTATACTGTTTGGTGGGGCCGTCCATGTTGCCGAGCAAAGGTTTGTATTTGCCGCCGACGATTATTCATTGCCCGGCGGACCACTTGCGGATGAGTTTTCGTCCGGGCGTGAACGCGTACCGGTGCAATTGGCCGGGGTGTCCGGTCGTGTATTCGTTGGAGAATGGCTACTACCGGTTGCCGGAAGAGGGAAGTGTGGTCGCTCGGGAAGCGTTTTATGGGCGCGAAGCGCTTTGCTTGTGCGAGAAGGATGACCGGCACTGGATGTACGTCGAGGATTTTGTGGCGAACCTGCGAGTGCGATTCTGGGTATGTCCGGTGCGAGGCTGCGGATATGAGGTATCGCAGCGGCTGGAGAAGACATCGGATGGATGGCGGACCTGTGGGTCGTTCGAGCACACCAAGCCAGTACGGATACGGCGATGAATCCACCAGGATTCATTGATTGCCATCGCGCAGGAGAGGGATTTCAGAGCAGGCGGCGATCCGGTCTTTTTAGGCCTGGCTTGGCTAGGATAGTACCAGGAAAATTGAGACGAGAGATTGGGCCTTTGGGGCTAAAGCACAATGAACCATCTGTACAGTTTACCGAGGCAAGAGTCTCTTCTAGAGTTGTTGGAGCCAAGGGAGCCGGAATCGTGAAACAAGTCCTAACCCTTCTTCTCGTTACGTTGGTATATGCCGGTACTGCTTTCTCCCAACAGATCAAGATCCGAAACCACAACTACGTTGCGGTCACCGGGAAGTGGAAGAGCGACTCCGAGATGGTGAAGCCCAAGGACCCGTCGGCGAACGTGCAGATTGAGTGCGATAAGAATATTTCGTTGTGCGCGGTAGCGGAAGGGACCAACCTGTCGGGTGATGGAAACCTGTTTACACGGCTGGATGTGAATCCGGTGCACTATACGATTGTGCACTGGGACAGCACCGGATTGGTGGCGCAGACCTCGGCGCGCGATTGCGTGCTGAACAAGCTGGTGATCGATTTTCGAACCAAGAGCGTGACCGTGACAGAGACGCCGAAGCGCAAAGGGTCCGGCGAGGACAATGAATTTTGCAGCGTGTTTACGAAGACGGTGACGTCGCGATTGGTGAGATCGAATAGTTAGAAATCATGCTGAATTCGATGTGGCTTCTGCCGGCCTGAATTAATCCCATTTGCAAAGCTTGACGGTTTAAAGAAATCGCGGCGAATTGCTCGACGGTTTGTGGCTGGGCATTCGGGGCGCAGCAATGCTGCGCCGCTACAGCCTTAGCCAGCGATGTCGGTGGGGCTAGCCCTTGATGGTGCCGGAAGCTTCGTCCCACGTGGCGGGGGCGTGGCGGAAATAGGATTCGTTGGCCATGTGGCAGGCGAGGGCGGCGTGGTGACCGAAGATTACGTCTTCGGTTACGGAGCCCCGGGAACGAACCGCTTGGAAATAGGTCCAGAGGTGAGGTTTCAGTTCGTCGTAGGAGACGCTGCTGAAACTGAAGCCTTCGGGCACGGGTTCCTTGCCGGGGACCGGGTCGTGTTCCTGGTGCCACCTTTTCACATATTCTTCGTGCATCGCTTTAGGAAAACTGGAGGTGTAGTAGCTGGGGCTTTCGTCTGTGCCGGACTGTGGGGAATAGGTGATCGAGTTTGGGGTGACGTCGAGAATACCCTTCGAGCCTTGGAAACGGTAGTTTTCTGCCGTTTCCGTTCCCAGATTTAATCGCAAATAAATGGGCGCCGGAGTCGATTTGAATTCGAACACGGTGGCCAGAACGTCGGGCATGTTGCGACCGTCTTTCCAGCGAAGTATGCCGCCGCTCGATTGCGCTCGCGCGGGGGCTTCGTTGAGGCTGAGCATGAACAAAGCGCCGCTGACCAGGTGAACGAGCAGATCGCCGGCGACGCCGGTGCCGTATTCCTTCCAGCAGCGCCAGCGGGCGAACGTTTTGGGGGATTTGTCGGGGTCCCACGGGCGCTTGGGGAGAACGTCGTTTTGCCACGCGTCCCAATCGAGATTTTGCGGGGAGAGATCGAAGGGCGGCGGATATTCCCATGCGCCGTTGGGATCGTTGCGGCCCATCGAGCCCTCGACGAGCATTAGGTCACCGATAGTGCCTTGGGCGATGAGTTCTCTGGTTTTGGCGCAGATTACGGAGCTTACTCTCTGCGAGCCGATTTGAATGATGCGCCCGCTGGATTTTCCGGCGTTCACCATGGCTACGCCGTCGGCCGCGGAATGGGACATGGGCTTTTCGCAGTAGATGTCTTTCCCAGCGCTCACGGCGTCGACGACGACTTTTTTGTGCCAGAAATCGGGGACGGCGGCGATGATGCAGTCGATTTCCTTGTTGTCGAGAAGTTCCTGATAGTGGCGGGTGACCGGGAGATTGGGTTTGCCGGTGATTTCACGGGCCAGGGTGTGGCGGCCGTCGTAGAGGTCGGCGGCAGCTACGCATTCTACGCCGGGGAGTTGGATGGCGTTGGGAAGCAGGCCGGAGCCTTGCATGCCGATGCCGATGATGCCGAAGCGAATACGATCGCTTGCGGGGACGGCGGGGTAGGGAGCGGCGTTGAGGCGAGAATCATGCAGGAAGATGGGACTGGCGGCGGCCAGGGCGCCGGCAGTTAGGGCTGTGCGTTGGAGGAATTCGCGGCGGGTGAGGTCCTTTTTCATTTAGGGCTCCTTGGTGAAGAAACCGAGAGAATTCGAAAAGCGAAGTTCGATGCGAGACCAGTACTGGGTTGTTTGCAGAGTTCGGGCGCCGCGTGCTGCGCACCCATCGATCGGGCGGCGAACCCAACGGTTGAGGCCCTTCGGCTATCCTCGCCGGACAGCTTCAGGATGACAACCTTCGATTGAGCAGCGCGGGGTGCGAGGGGCATTAGTGGAGTGGTTGGACGGCGACTTCCTTGAAAAAGACGATGTCGTTGTCGCTGTGATTTTGTAGACCGATATACCCTTCGTTGGGACGGATGCCGTGCTGCGGTTCGAAATCGAATTTACGGGCGGGGACGGGTTGGCCTTCGGTGTAGTCGGTGACTTTGACGTCGTTGACGACGACGATGGTGTGTGGGCCATCTAGGGTGATCAGCATGGTGTTCCATTCGGGGCCAGGTTTGCCGGGGCGGGCTAGCGGCTTGGTCAGGGAATAGAGCGTCCCCGTCACGTGGTATTCGTCTTCGTTAGAGTCTTCGGGCTGGTTGTCGATCTGGACCTCGTAGCCATAGTGGACAGGCATCCACGGTTCGCGCGGTTCGACGGGGATGCGGATGAAGACCCCGGAGTTGTCGTTGTGGTCTCTCATTTTGTAGACGACGCGGATGCGGCAGTTGCCGAATTTTTCGGCGGTCCAATAGAGGAGACCCATGCCGCCATGGGTGCGAATCAGGCCGTCTTCTACGGTGTCTTCGCCGGGGCCTACGTGTTTCCAGCCAATGAGATCTTTACCGTTGAAGAGTGGGCGCCAGTTGTCGGGATTGGCGTTGGAGCTGGAGTGATTGGGGAGTGCGAGAAGAATGAGGATTGCGGCGAGCGATAGAAGAAAGTTGCGCATCGAGGGCTCCTTTTTCCGTCGGGTATCGTAGACGATGCTTGCTGCTGGGGCAATCGGAAAAGGACGGCCGAGACGCATGCATTGTTGGTTTTCGGGAGGCGAGCCGTTGCGGTCCTTTCCGGCCAGGCCGGAATCGCAGATCGGGTTATCCTCGTCCGACAGCCTCAGGATGACAGCTTCGTCGTTCTCGGCAGGGGCTTACTGTGTGCATTGCGCCCGGTCGGAAAGACGCACGACCTATGCTGAGGATGTGGTCACAGATCGTGGCGGGCATCCTGCCGAGAAGGGGCGCAGTAGTGCTGCGCCCCTACGAGGGAATTCACCTCGGGCTTAGTGGGTGGATGTGCGGATGCGCATGCCGTAGAAGGAACGGTAGACGAAGAAGAAGGAGATAGCGAAGAAGACGGCGGCTAGGATGTGTGTTAGGCCGGCGCCTCGGGAGGCGGTTAGTTGTACGGCTAGCTCTACGGCCAGGAGGCCGAAGAGGGTAGTGAACTTGATCACTGGATTCAGGGCTACGGAGCTGGTGTCTTTGAAGGGGTCGCCTACCGTGTCGCCTACCACCGTGGCGTCATGGAGCGGGGTGCCTTTTTGCTTTAGCTCGACTTCTACGATTTTCTTGGCGTTATCCCAGGCGCCGCCGGCGTTGGCCATGAAGATCGCTTGGTACAGGCCGAAGATGGCGATGGAGAAGAGATATCCGATGAAGAAAAAAGGCTCGATAAAGGAGAAGGCTAGCGTGGCGAAGAAGACGGCGATGAAGATGTTGAGCATGCCCTTTTGGGCGTACTTGGTGCAGATCTCGACGACCTTTTTGCTGTCGGCTACGCTGGCGGCTGCTGCGCCATCCAGCTTGATGTGGGCTTTGATGAATTCGACGGCGCGATAGGCGCCGGTGGTCACGGCTTGGGTGCTGGCGCCAGTGAACCAGTAGATCATGGCGCCGCCGGTGATTAAGCCCAGGACGAAAGGCGCGTGCAATAGCGAGAGCTTGTTTACGTTTTCGGTCAGTCCGTGGGTTAGCGCCATGATGATGGAGAAGATCATCGTGGTGGCGCCTACCACGGCGGTGCCGATGAGCACGGGCTTGGCGGTGGCTTTAAAGGTGTTGCCGGCGCCATCGTTGGCTTCCAGCATTTCCTTGGCGCGTTCGAAATTTACATCAATGTTGTAGTCCTTCTTTAGCTCGCTCTTGATGTTGGGAATCTGCTCGATCAGGGAGAGTTCGTAGACCGATTGGGCGTTGTCGGTGACCGGACCGTAGGAGTCTACGGCGATCGTTACTGGGCCCATGCCCAGGAAGCCGAACGCCACCAGACCGAAGGCGAAGACCGGGGCGGCGATCATGAGGCCGCCAAGGCCCATGTTGCTAATGAGGTAGCCCACAGACATCAGGAGGACCATGGCCAGTCCGATGTAGTAGGCGGAAAAATTGCCCGCCACAAAGCCGGATAAGATGCCGAGTGAGGCGCCGCCTTCTTCGGCGGAGCTTACGACTTCTCTGACGTGGCGCGATTCCGTGGAGGTAAAGACTTTTACCAGTTCCGGAATGACTGCGCCTGCCAATGTGCCGCAAGAAATGATCGTTGCGAGTTTCCACCATTGGGTGGAGTCCCCGCCAAGAGTGGGAATAATCAGCGAAGAAATCCAGTAGGTAAAGGCGATGGACACAATTGAGGTGATCCAGACCAGCGACGTGAGCGGGGCCTCGTAATTCATTTCGTCGGCTTTGCCGTATTTGGCGTTGGCAATGAAGCCGTTGATGAAATAGGCGGCGGCGCTGGCGACCAACATGACGATGCGCATGACAAAGATCCAGACCAGGAGCTGGACTTGGACCGTCGGGCTCTTTACACCCAGAAGAATGAAGGTGATAAGCGCTACGCCAGTCACACCGTAGGTTTCGAAGCCGTCGGCGCTGGGGCCCACGGAATCGCCGGCGTTGTCGCCGGTACAATCGGCGATGACGCCGGGGTTGCGGGCGTCGTCTTCCTTGATTTTGAAGACAATTTTCATCAGGTCGGAGCCGATGTCGGCGATTTTGGTGAAGATGCCGCCGGCGATACGCAGAGCGGCGGCGCCAAGGGATTCGCCGATGGCGAAGCCTATGAAGCAGGGGCCGGCGTAGTCGCCGGGAATGAAGAGGAGGATGAGGAGCATCATCAACAGCTCGACGCTGATCAGCATCATGCCGATGCTCATCCCGGCCTCGAGGGGAGTGTGATAAATCGGATAGGGCTTGCCGCGTAGGCTGGCAAAGGCGGTGCGGGAGTTCGCGAAAGTGTTTACACGGATGCCGAACCAGGCGACGCCGTAGCTTCCCCCGATTCCGATGAGGCTGAACGCGAGAATGATTGGGAGGGTGACAGCGACGGATTTGCCGGGGACCGGTGCGAGCACGCCGAAGTAGAGAACGATGACCACGGCGATGAAGAGCCAGAGGAGGAGAAGGAACTTGCCCTGGGTGAAAAGATAGGTTTTGCAGGTTTCGTAGATTAGCTCAGAAATGTCGCGCATCGAGCGATGCACGGGAAGATTTTTCAAGCGGCTGTAAATCACCAAGCCGAAGATGAGTCCGAAAACGCAAAAGAGAATACCGAAGAGAAGGAGTTTGTGGCCGTCGATGCCGAGGAATTGGACCTGGGAGAGGTCGGGGAGCTTAAGACTGGCTTCGCCGCCAGCTTCCTGAACCTCGTTAGCGAAGGATCGACCGGCAGTTAGCAGCGACAGCACGGCGGCAAGCGCGCCGAATTTTGCGATTTGACATGCCAGTGACCGGGCACTCGTAAGCCAGGTGCGCATGAACCCTCCAGTACCAGAAACGAATGTGGACGAAACTTTACCGAGTGGCCGCGACGCGGTCCACTGCCCTGATCACTCACTACCCAACATACCTCGTTAACTCAGGACTGGGACTTGCGATCCGAACGCTGCAATCCTATCTACCCGACAGGACGACTTTGCAGCAAGCTGAGCGCGTGACGAGGCGCAACAAAGTGCTGAAATTTATAACATTTAGTGGATTGCGGGTCAAACCGGCCACAGCCTACGCACTTGGGCATCGATACGTATTGGCGAACAAATGGTAACATGCCACATCTTTTTGGGCGTAACTTGAAAAAAGGTTACCCTAGAATGGACAGAAGTTAGGCGGGGCCATGAGCACTCAAGCTACGATAGCCGCGCGGCCGCGGAGCGCTGCCGCCTTGTTCGAATTGGGCGAGCTACGACACGACTGGAAGCGCGGCGAAGTCGAGGAGATTTACCGGGCGCCACTGACCGAACTGGTGTTCCGGGCACAAAGTGTCCACCGTCAGTCGCATGCGCCCGATCGCGTGCAGACCTGCCAACTGATTTCCATCAAAACGGGCGGATGCCCGGAGGACTGTGCTTATTGCCCGCAGAGCGCGCACTATGACGCGCCTGTCGAACGGCAGGGGCTGTTGGACGCGCAACACGTTATTCGTGTGGCGCGAGAAGCCGCCGAACGCGGGGTGACGCGGTTCTGCATGGGAGCGGCGTGGCGGCAGGCACCGGAGGGGGCGGAGTTCGAACGCGTCCTGGAAATGGTACGCGGCGTATCGGCGCTGGGAATGGAAGTTTGCTGCACGCTGGGGATGCTGAACGAAGGTCAGGCAGCGCGATTGAAGGACGCGGGGTTGTCGGCCTATAATCACAATCTAGATACGTCACCGGAATTTTACGGTTCGATCATCAGTACGCGGGTTTATGATGATCGCCTTCGAACGTTGGCGGCTGTTCGAAAGGCTGGGATCACCGTTTGCTGCGGCGGGATACTTGGCATGGGCGAGCGGGAGTCGGACCGTATCGGCCTGCTACATCAGCTTGCGACGCTCGAGCCACATCCCGAGAGTGTGCCAATCAATATGCTGGTACGCGTAGAAGGAACGCCGCTGGCGTCGCTGCCTGCGCTGGATCCTTTAGAAATGGTGCGGGCGGTCGCGACAGCCAGGATTTTGATGCCCGCATCGCGGGTGCGTTTGGCGGCAGGACGCAAGCAATTGTCGCCGGAAGCGGTGGCGCTGTGCTTTCTAGCCGGCGCGAATTCGATCTTTGTCGGGGAAAAACTTTTGACCACACCCAATCCTGGACCGGATGAAGACGATCAACTACTTCGAACTCTGGGGCTGAAGCCACTCGAATCGCATGCCATCTGAATTCCACAGAGCATTCCAGCGAGAGGTTGAAGACGGCCTGCGCAACTTGGAAGCGCGGGATCAGCGGCGGTCTCTGGGCGAGATTCGCGGTGTGAACTTGTGCTCCAACGACTATTTGGGACTGGCGGAGTCGGAGGAATTGAGAACGGCAGTGTTAGATGCAGTGCGAGAAGCCCCGCGGGTCGGAGGCACAGGTTCGCGCCTGCTTTCGGGACATTCAGGCGTGTGGGAAGAAATCGAGCGAGAATTTGCGGAATTTGCCGGAACGGAAGCGGCGCTTTACTTTGGGAGCGGGTATGCGGCGAACGTCGGGCTGCTGAGTTCCGTGTTGCGCAAGAGTGATGTGGTTTTTTCGGATCAGTCGAACCATGCGAGTTTGATCGATGGCGTCCGGTTGTCCGGGGCGAGGAAGGTAATTTATCCACACCTTGATCTGAACGCGCTCGAGGCTGGGCTGCAGGCTCACGCGCAGGAGCGGGGGCTGGAGCGAAGATTCGTGATTACGGAATCGGTGTTCAGCATGGATGGAGATGTTGCGCCGTTGCCGGAGTTGAGCGGGATGTGTGAACGATTTGGCGCAGGATTGATTCTGGATGAAGCGCATGCAACTTGTGTGCACGGTCCCTCGGGGCGCGGGATGGCCGTGGCCGCAGGCTTGGCGCGGGATCTGGTGGGTATAACGCACGCCTGTGGGAAAGCGTTGGCCAGTGCGGGAGCATTTGTTTGCGGCAGCGCGTCGTTGCGGGAGCATTTGATCAATCACGCGCGGACATTTATTTTCACCACGGCGATGCCGCCCTATATGGCGGGGCAGATTCGCGCGGGTCTACGGATGGCGCAAGGAATGGAGGCGCAGAGAGCCGAGTTGCGGTGTCGTTCGCGACGATTGGCTAAAGCCTTGCAGGTTCAGGGCTACGACACCGCTGGCAGCAGCACACAAATCGTGCCGGTGGTGATTGGTGGGAATGAAGACGCGCTGGCCGCGGCGGACTTCTTGCGGGCGGAAGGATTTGCGGTGAGGGCGATCCGTCCACCAACGGTTAAGGCGGGGCGGGCGCGGCTGCGGTTGTCGATCACTTGCGCGATTCCCGCGAGCGAGCTGGAACGATTGGAGAATTGCTTGGATAGTTGGCGTTCGCAGCGGCATGCGCTGGCGGCGGGGTACTGGTGAGGAATCACTTTTTTATCACGGGCACGGATACCGGCGTCGGGAAGACGACGCTGTCGGCGCTGCTGTGTGCGGCGCTCGATGCCGTTTACTGGAAACCGATTCAGACGGGAACGCTGGAAGGGTCGGATCGCGTTACCGTGATGCGGTTGGCGGGAATAGGCACCGACCGGACGCTGGATGAGGTTTACAAATTTGTGCCGCCGGTTTCGCCGGATCTTGCGGCGCGCTGGGCCGGCACGGAAATCGATCTGGCGCGCATCAATTTGCCGACGAGTTTGCACAACGATTGGCTGGTGGTGGAAGGTGCGGGCGGTGTGCTCGTTCCGATCAATCAAAAGCAATTCATGTTGGACATGATGGTGAAGTTCATGCTGCCGGTGATTCTGGCGGCGCGCAGCGGCGTGGGGACGATCAATCACACGTTGCTGACGCTGGCCGCTTTACACGCGGCCGAATTGCCGGTGCATGGCGTGGTGTTGATCGGCGATCAGAATCGCGAGAATCGGGAAACGATCGAGCGGTTCGGGCACGTGCGGGTAATAGGAGAAATTCCGCGTTTGCCTAATTTGCATCGCACCGCGCTGATGCAGGTGTTCATGAATAATTTCGATCGTGCGGCGTTTGCGCAGTAACTTTCCGTCGTGATCTGGTCCGATCGTTGAAACGATTCTCCGACGCGCTAGCAATGGCGGAATCAAACTTATACTCTGATTCGATGACCGGTCCTGATTGGTTGAAACTCGATCACATCTGGCTTCCGTACACACAAATGAAGACAGCGGATCTCCCGGTGCCGGTGGTTTCGGCGCGCGGTGTGCGGCTTCAATTGGCGGACGGAAGGGAATTGATCGATGGGATCGCGAGCTGGTGGACAGCGTGTCATGGGTATGGACATCCGCACATCCTGAAAAAGGTTGCCGAGCAGTTAGACAAGATGCCGCACGTGATGTTTGGCGGGTTGGCGCACGAGCCTGCGTATCGCCTGGCGCAGCGGCTCGCTGCGGCGTTGCCGGGCGATCTGAACCGTGTTTTCTTCACGGAATCGGGATCCGTGGCGGTGGAAGTGGCGTTGAAGATAGCGGTGCAGTTTTGGTTGAACCAAGGGCAGCGGCGCACGAAATTCGTAAGCTTTCGGCATGGGTATCACGGCGACACGTTCGCGACAATGGCCATCTGCGACCCTGAAGAGGGAATGCACAGACTTTTCCGCGGAGTCGTTCCCGAACAATTCTCGGCGTTGTTACCCACTTCGAAACAGAGGTACA
>Ga0182018_10002025_pt1 | contig 21411 bp, 23 predicted proteins | sample 812P2MmetaG_FD_120490 | JGI IMG/M metagenome (GOLD analysis project Ga0182018, IMG submission 120490) | Permafrost microbial communities from Stordalen Mire, Sweden - 812P2M metaG | ecosystem: Environmental > Terrestrial > Soil > Wetlands > Permafrost | place: Sweden: Stordalen | collected...
AATTCCGGTCCGCCGCCGCGCCGATGATTGCGCCGGTCGCGCCGCCCATCAACGCACCGCTGCCGGTGTAATCTGGATTACCGTTGGGCGAAATGCAGCCGCTCAATAAACCCGCCAGTGCCACCGCCGCAAGACTTTTGATAAAAATTGCTTTCATACGTCAATCAGTTGGACAGTTCCTCCGCCGTTTTGTTCGAGACGGAGGCAAAAACGCCAGGGCAATGTAAAACATCTGTCAAGATGCCGTTGCCCCGAAAATTCCGCGCTGCTAGTTTTATCGGCGTGATGCCGGAAATTGTTTTGACCACGCTCAACGCGAAGTTCATCCACGCCGCGTTTGGCCTGCGCTATTTGTTTGCCAATCTCGGCGAATTGAAATCCCGCGCGTGCATCGCCGAGTTTGACATCAACCAGCGACCGCTCGACGTTGCGGAAATTCTTCTCGCACGCAATCCCAAAATCATCGGTTTCGGCATTTACATCTGGAACGCCGCGGGAACCACGGAAGTTGTCGCCGCCATCAAACGCATCCGGCCGGACATCAAAATCATCCTCGGCGGGCCGGAGGTCAGCTATGAAACCGGGGAGCAAAAAATCGTCGAGCTTGCCGATCACGTCATCACCGGCGAGGCGGATTTGAAATTTGCGGAAGTGTGCCGCGCGCTTTTAGATGGAGTTCAAGCTTCAGCTTGTCCGGTGGACACGCTAAAGATTGAACTCCAACTTCCAAAAATCATTCCCGCCGGGCTGCCGGACTTTTCCCAAATCATTCTGCCATACGATTTTTACACCGACGACGACATCGCACATCGCGTCATTTACGTCGAGGCGTCGCGCGGTTGTCCGTTCACGTGCGAATTTTGTTTGTCGTCACTCGACATTCCGGTGCGGCAAGTTCCGTTGGAGAAGTTTCTCGCGGCGATGCAATGCCTCATGGATCGCGGCGTGAAACAGTTCAAGTTTGTTGACCGCACGTTCAATCTCAATGCCGGCATCAGCCAGGCCATCCTTGAATTTTTTCTGGAACGCCACCAGCCCGGCCACTTTTTCCATTTTGAAATGATTCCCGACCGGCTGCCGGAACCGTTGCGCGAGGTCATCGCCAGATTTCCGCCCGGCGCGCTGCAATTCGAGGTCGGCGTCCAGACGTTCAATCCCGAAGTCGGCCAGTTGATCAGCCGCCGGCAAAATTACGAAAGGCTGGCCGACAATTTTCATTTTCTACGCCGCGAAACCGGCGTCCACATCCACGCCGATTTGATCGTCGGGCTGCCCGGCGAAACCGTGGAGAGTTTTGCCGCCGGATTCGACCGGCTCATCGCGCTTGGCCCGCAGGAAATCCAGGTCGGCATTTTGAAACGGCTGCGCGGCACGCCAATTGTCCGGCACGATGCAGAGTGGCGGATGATTTACAACCCGCAGCCGCCCTACGAAATTTTGCAGAACAAGCTGATTGATTTTGCGACGATGCAACGGCTGCGCCGGTTCGCGCGCTGCTGGGATTTGGCCGGCAACAGCGGCAATTTCATCGAATCCGCGCCGCTGATTTGGGGCGCGGTGGAGCGAGACTTCCGGCGGGCCGAAGCCGGAAACGAATCGCGGCCCGCGGGAACGCCCGCCCCGCCAGCCCAGCCGTCGCCGTTCGCCAGTTTTCTGCGCTTCAGCGACTGGATCTTCGCGCGGACGGGCCGCACCGACGGCATTGCGCTCTCGCGGCTGATGGAACTGCTCTTTGAATTTCTCACCGGCGAAGCCGGACTCGACGCAAAGCTGGTTGCCAAAACTTTGTGGCGCGATTACCAGCACGGCGGTCGGCACGACAAGCCAAATTTCCTCAAAGATTTTCTCCCGGCGGACGAACCGCGTTCCACGCGCAAAGTCAAAAGTGCTTTGCCGAAACGTCAGACGCGGCATCTGGTTTGATGCGCAAATTTTGCGCGCCTCGCCGCCGGTCGAGCAGCAATTGCGCAGCGGACATTTTCATTTCCCATGGAAACAGCGGTTTTCCGCGCTGGCACGTTCCTTGCGTGAGACTTGATTCGCAACCAATGGACTTCACGCGTGTGTCGTCCTGTTACAGGCATTGCAATAAATCAAACAATCCAACTACGATAGGAAATTCAATGAAAATGAAAAATCTGTTAACCATCTGCGGAGTGGCCGCTGCTCTGATGTTGAGCGCCGGCAGCATCTTCGCGCAAAATGACAACGGCGGCGGTGGCGGAGGAAATGGCGGCGGCGGTGGTGGCGGCCGACGAGGCGGTGGGAATTTTGACCCCGCGCAAATGCAGCAGCGCATGATGGAACGCGTTCAGGATGAACTCGGCCTGACCAACGACACCGACTGGAGCGCGGTTCAACCGCTCGTTCAAAAAGTAATGGACGCGCAGCGCGATGCCAGAGGCGGCGGCATGGGCCGGATGTTCGGCGGCCGCAACCGTGGTGGCCAAGGTGGTCAAGGCGGACAGGGGGGCGGACGCGGCGGATTCTTTGGCCAGCCCAGCCCGGAAGCCGACGCTTTGCAAAAGGCGATTGATGATGACGCCCCAGCCGGTCAAATCAAAGACCTGCTGGCGAAATACAAGGTTTCGCAAAAAGCCAAACAGGCCAAACTGGTGGCGGCGCAGTCCGACCTTCGCGCGGTGCTTACAGTCAAGCAAGAGGCGTCAGCGACGTTGATGGGTTTGCTCGACTGATAAATTAATTCGCAAAAGAGAAGCTGACGTTCCATGAACGAAACCGTTGTGCAGGATTCCCGGCAGTTGCTTGAGCGCATGGTTGCCGCCAAGCAACTGTCGGCGATTGACGCCAAGTCTCTGGCCGCCGAGAAGTCACCGGTGCAAACCGAGGAAGAAGTTCTTCGCTGGCTGGCCGGGGAATACGGACTCGCCTTCACGGCGCTGGACGACGTTGAGCCGGACCGCCAGCTTCTCTCACTTTTTCCCGCGCGCATTTTGCTGAAGGAGGAACTTCTGCCGCTCAAGCGCACCAACGGCACGATTGAAGTCGCGACCAGCCGGCTCTTCGCCACACAGGGACTCGACGCGCTGAAGACGATGACCGGCCTGAACCTCAGGCCGATCCTCGCCACCAGCGAAGTCATCCAGCGCGAAATCAAAAAACGCCTCGGCGTCGGCGCGGACACCATCGGCACGCTTGATGAGGAAAAAGGTCTTCAAGTCCTCGACGAAAATGCCGAAAATAACAACCTCGACGAAGGCGCAGAGGACGAGGCTTCGATCATCCGTTTCGTCAATCAGGTTTTCAAGGACGCCATCGAACTGCGCGCGTCGGACATCCACCTCGAACCGTTCGAGGACGAATTTCGCATCCGTTATCGCATTGACGGCGAGTTGCAGGAAGTTCCCGTGCCCGCGCAGTTGAAACGCTTCCAGCCCGCCATCGTTTCGCGCGTCAAAATTTTGAGCCACCTCAACATCGCGGAGAAACGCCTGCCGCAGGACGGGCGCATCAAGATTCGTCTCGATGACGCCGAGGTGGACATCCGCGTTTCGGTGATTCCAATGTTGCACGGCGAAGCGGTCGTGATGCGTTTGCTCCGGCAAAATTCCAAATTGCGCGGCCTCGATGACATCGGCATGGACAAACGCGAATCGGAGTGTTTTCGCCGCGTGCTGCAACTGCCGCACGGAATCATTCTCGTCACCGGCCCGACGGGTTCAGGCAAGACTTCGACGCTTTACACCGCGTTGAACGAAATCAACGACGCCGTCCGCAAAATCATCACGATTGAAGACCCGGTGGAATACCAGCTCAAGGGCGTCAATCAGATTCAGGTCAACGAAAAGTCCGGCCTCACGTTCGCGCGCGGCTTGCGCTCGATTTTGCGCCACGACCCGGATGTGGTTCTCATTGGTGAAATTCGCGACGCCGAGACCGCGCAGATTGCGGTGCAGGCGTCGCTTACCGGCCATCTGGTTTTTTCCACGCTGCACACCAACGACGCGCCCGGCGCGGTGACGCGGCTCGTGGACATGGGCGTTGAGCCGTATCTCGTCGCCTCGTCGCTTGAAGCCGTGCTGGCGCAACGCCTCGTCCGCGTGCTTTGCACGCATTGCAAGCAGCCGGACAATTCGCCGACGGCGCAAACACTGAAAACGAAACTTGGCATTCCGGCGAACACGACGATTTACAAATCCGTCGGCTGCCGCGAGTGCCGCAACACCGGATTTTTCGGACGACAGGCGATTTTCGAGTGGATGGACACCGACCAGGAAATCCGGCAGCTCGTCTTGCAAAACGCCTCGACTGACCAGATTCGCGCCGCCGCGCGCAAACAGGGGATGAAATCGCTCGCCGAGGACGGCTGGCGGCTCGTGCGGCAGGGCATCACGACCGTCGAGGAAGTGTTGAGCGTGACGACGGCGAAGGAAGTTGCTGCGAGCACGAAAACTGAAACCGGAGAATCCGCCGCGAGCCTCGCGGTGGCGCGTTAAAACTTTTCCATGCCCACGTTTTCATACAAAGCGTTGCAAGCCGACGGCAAAATTGCCGAGGGCGTTCTCGACGCGCCCGGTCGTCCCGATGCGCTGCGGCAGATGGAGGCGCTCGGCCTGCGTCCGGTGAACTTGGCCGAAAAGGCCGGTGGGAAAAACGGTTCGGTTTCAAAAAACGGCGCGGGCAAACCCGCCGGGCTGGAAGGCCTGGGGAAAATTTCCTTCAAGATCGGCGGGCACAAAGTCTCGGCAAAGGAACTGGAAAATTTCACGCGCCTGCTTTCGAGTTTGCTCGCGGCGGGCGTGCCGTTGAGCCGCGCGCTGGTGATTTTGCACAAGGAAGCCTCGTCGCCGGTGGCCAAGATCAAGTGGAAGGAGATTCACGACATGGTCGTGGACGGCATGTCGCTGGCCGACGCGATGGCGAGATCGCCGGAGACGTTTCCGCGCGTTTATGTCGCGATGGTCGAGGCGGGCGAGGCGGGCGGATTCCTCGACGTGGTGCTGGCGCAAATCGCGGAATTTCAGGCGCGCGAAAAGGACCTGAAATCGAAGGTGATGACGGCGATGCTGTATCCGTGCATTTTGTTCGTGCTTGCACTGGTCGTGCTGACGGTGTTGCTGGTGTTTTTCATCCCCAAATTCCAGCGCGTATTCGCGAGCATCCACGGTTCATTACCGTTGATCACGCAAGTCATCATCGGCGCGAGTCATGTGATGCGTTCTTACGGATTTTTCGTCGCGGCGGCGGCGGTTGGATTATTTTTTCTGCTGCGCACCTGGTTCACTTCCGAAAAAGGCAAGCGCATGTGGGAAGGTCTGGTTCTGAAATCGCCGCTGGTCGGCCCGCTCATCGCGCAATTCGCGATGGCGCGTTTCTGCCGGATGCTCGGCACGCTGATCGGCGCGGGCGTGCCGCTCGTGCATGGCCTGAATGTTTCGCGCCGCTCCATCGGCAACCAGATCCTCGTGGACGCCGTCGGCCAGTCCATCGAGCGCGTGCAGCAGGGCGGACGCCTCGGCCAGAGCCTCGCGGATTGCAAGGCGCTTTTTACCGGCTCTACGCTGGAGATGATTTCCGTCGCGGAAGAAAGCGGCAAGCTCGACACCGAGCTGGTGCGCATCGCCGCCGTCACCGAGGGCGACCTGGATCGCAATCTGAAAACCGCCGTGGCGTTCGCCGAGCCGGCGATGCTGTTTTTGATCGCGGGATTCATCGGCATCATTTTCATCGGCATGTTGCTGCCGGTGCTTTCAATGAGTGAATACATCAAGTGAAACCAACAATATGAAAACAAAAATTCAAACCATCATTAAAAACAAATTGCCAATTGATTTTGAGCGCAACGCCTCGTGCGACTGTTCTTCAATTGGAAATCGGAAAACGAAAATTGAAAATGCTTTTACGCTCGTGGAAATGCTGCTGGTCGTGACCATCATCGGCATTCTCGCGGCGCTGGTCATTCCGCGCATCGTTGGCGTGAGCGACCGTTCCCGCGTCACGGCGGCCAACGCCGACATCAACGGCGGCATCAAGTCCGCGCTCGGCGCCTACGAGGTGGACAATGGATTTTTCCCCAAGAGCCTTCAGGATTTGCTGGTGGCACCGAGCAACGTGCGCAACTGGCACGGGCCATATCTGGACAAGCTCCCGGTTGATCCGTGGGGGCAGCCTTACGTTTATTATTATCCCGGCAAGCACAACCCCACAGGCTATGACCTGCTTTCTGTCGGGCCGGATGGCAAGGAAGGAACCGATGATGACGTCGTCAGTTGGGCAAAATAAATGGCGAGGCCGCCGCGCGTTCACGCTCATTGAGCTGATGCTCGTTCTCGCGTTGCTGGTCATCGTCACGTCGCTGGCCGCGCCGGCGATGGCGAATTTCATCCGCGGCCGCGCGATGGATTCCGAGGCGCGGCGGCTGTTCGCGCTGATGCACGCCGCCCAGAGCCGCGCGGTTTCCGAGGGCATGCCGATGATGCTGTGGGTGGATGAAAAACAATACGCCTACGGCCTCTCGGCGGAAACGACCGGCCTGGCCGGCGACCCGAACGCGGAAAATTTAACGGTGGATTCGACGTTGCAAATCACGGTGCTGACGGTTGGTTTGAACGCGCCGACGACGTTCAAGAATTTGCCGGCGATCCGTTTTCTGGCGGACGGCACGGTGGATGAAAACAGTCCGCAGACGTTGCAATTGACGGATTCCGCCGGCGTTTCGCGCTGGCTGATCGAGTCGCGCAACCACACGGGTTATGAAATTAGCGACACACAACAGTGACCAGTGGCGGGTGACGGGTGACAAGCGCAAAACGCAAGCGCCGAATTCTCGCCACCTGTCACATGTCACTGGTCACTCCGCCTTCACGCTGGCCGAGGTGCTGGCGGCGATGCTGTTTCTGGCCATTGTCATTCCGGCGGCGGTCGAGGCGCTGCACGTTTCGAGCCTGGCGGGCGAGGTCGCCGTGCGCAAGGGCGCGGCGGCGCGAATCGCGGACCGGATTTTGAACGAGAGCCTCGTCACGACGAACTGGAGCGGCGGCGTGAAAAGCGGCACGGTCACGGAAGGCGTGCTGGACTTCCGGTGGACGCTGACGACCCAGAACTGGCCGCAGGACGCGATGCAACTGCTGACGGCGGAAGTGACGTATCAGGCGCAGGGCAAGGATTATTCGGTGAAATTGAGCACGCTGGCGGGTTCGCAGACGCTGCCCGGGCAGCAGTCGCAGCCGGCGACCGCAATGAGTTCGCAATAGTGAAAATTAAAATGAACAACCTGCACGCGTTCACGCTGATCGAGATGATTCTCGCCATTGGCGTCGCCGCCATCGTGTTGATCACCATCAACACGGTGCTGTTCGCCGCGCTGCGCCTGCATCAGGCGACGGCGGACATGGTGGACGCCGCGTCGCCGATTGACCAGGCGGTGACGTTTCTGCGCCGCGACCTGCAATGCGTCGTGACGCCGACGAACGGCACGACCAAGGTTTTGTCCGGCGATTTCCGGGTCGGCGGCGTGAGCAGCGCCGGCGTGGCCGAGCCGGTGGCGATTGAAATGTTCACCGCGACCGGCGCCTTGAGCGACAGCGCGCCGTGGGGCGAAATCCAGCGCGTCACCTACGAGTTGAAGGATTCGACCGACCGTTCCGCGGCCGGAAAAGATTTATACCGCAGCGTCGCGCGGAACCTTTTGACGATCACAACGCCGGAGGTGGACGACCAGCTCATGTTGAGCGGCGTGGCGAGCATCAAGTTTTCCTGCTTCGACGGCACGCAATGGCAGGACACCTGGGACACGACCAGCCCGACGGCGGTGGACACCAATCTGCCGGTGGCCGTCCGCGTGGACATCCAGATGTCGGGCAACAACAACGCAGGGCCGATTGAAATGGTCGTGCCGATTGATGCGCAGGTGCGCACGAACATGGTTTTGACCGCGACCACCGGAAATTGAAATGAAATTGCACAGCCACAATTTGAAATTGGACGGACGGCGCGAAGGCGGGTCGGTGCTCATCATTGTGCTGTGGATTTGCATCGGCCTGGTGAGCATCGCGCTGTATTTCGCCAATTCGATGACTTATGAACTGCGCGCGTCGGACAATCGCGTCAGCGGTCTCGCGGCGGACCAGGCCATCGAAGGCGCCGCGCGTTATGTCAGCTATGTGCTCCAAAATTTTGCGACCAACGGCGCGGTGCCGGCCAGCACGCAGTTTTCCTGCGAGGCCGTGCCGGTTGGCGGCGCGAAATTCTGGCTCATCGGCCGCGACACCACCGGCCAAAGCACGGGCAGTCAAAACGCGATCAGCCAGACTTCCACCGAGCCGACATTCGGGCTGGTGGACGAAGGGTCGAAATTGAATTTGAACACCGCCAACACGAACGTGCTGGCATATCTGCCAAACATGACCACTGATTTTGCCGACGCCATCATGGACTGGCGCGGCACGAATGGCAGCGTGTCGCTCGATTATGCGTCGTTCGGCTATCTGGCGAAAAATGCGCCGTTTGAAAGCGTGGACGAACTGCGGCTCGTCTATGGCGCGACGGTGGATTTGCTCGCGGGTGACGACCTCAACCGCAACGGCGTGCTTGACGCGAACGAAAAAGATTCGAGCGGCACGGGTGAAATAAATTTCGGCCTGCTGGAATACACGACGGTCTGGACGCGCGAGCCGAATTTTCATTCCGACGGCTCGTCGCTGACCAACGTGAACACGTCGTCCCAAGAAACGATCCAGGCGTTGCTTGAAGACGATGGTGTCAGCAGCGCCACCACCATGGCACAATCCATTTACAAAAACATTCATCCCGGCGGCACCGGCGGTGTGAACACCTGCAACGGCACTATGGATCTGGCCGTCCGCTGCCGGAATCTGGGCATGAGCGAATCGGATTTCGGGAAGATTTACAACGACGTCACCACCAGCACGAACACTTACCTTCGTGGCCGCGTGAACGTCAACACCGCCAGCGCGGACGTGCTGACGGCGTTGTTCGAGGGGTTGAACGTGGACGAGCAGACGGCGGAGAGCGCGGCGCAGTCGCTCGTCTCCTACCGTGTGCAAAACGCGGGCAACCTCAATTCCATCTGGTGGCTCATGGATGCGCTGGGCAACAACAGTCCGGTGATCACGGCGCTGGCGGGCGTTAATCTGGTCACGACGAAAAGTTTTCAATTCACCGCCGACGTTGCGGCGGTCGGCCCGTTCGGGCGCGGCTACCGGCGCGTGAAATTCATTTTCGACACCAGCGAAGGCACGCCCATCATTCTTTATCGCCAGGACTTGAGCCGGCTCGGCTGGGCGCTGGGCGAAAAGGCGCGGCAGGCTTTGCTGGCGAACAATACAACGCAATGAACAACATTTTGAAAATCAATTTTCGGAAGCACAAACGGCTGGCGGGCGTGCTCGGCCTCGCGCTCGACGGCAGCCGGCTCGACGGCGTGGTGCTGCGGCGCGTCAACGAATCGCTGCAGTTGCAGCAGGGTTTTTCCATCGCGCTTACGCTCGACCCGCTGACCGCCGCGCCGGAACTGGTCGGGCGCGAAATCCGCAACCAGCTCGATGCCGCCGGCGTGCGCGAACGCCATTGCGTCTTCGGCGTGCCGTTGAAATGGGTTTTGACCGCGCACACGGAACTGCCGCCGTTGCCGGAAGCCGATGCCGCGAGCATGTTGCAGATGGAGGCCGAGCGCGGCTTTCCCACCGACGTGGCGACGCTGCAACTGGCGAGTTCGCGCTGCCCGCTGGCGGGGGACAAAAAATATGTTTTGCTCGCGGGAATTCCCAGCGCGCACATTGCGACGCTGGAGCAGGTTCTGGCGGCGGCGAAATTGAAGCCGGTCAGCCTGGCGCTTGGACTTGCGGCGCTGCAGCCGCCGCCGGCGAAAAATTCCCACGGCGTGCTCGCGCTGGCCATCGGTGAAAACACGGTGTCGCTGCAAATCACCTGTGGTGGCGGCGTGGCGGCGCTGCGCGCGCTCGAAGGCGCGATTGAAAACGAAGGCGGACGCCGCGCGCTGCACGCCGACCTTGTCGCGCGCGAATCGCGCATCACGCTCGGCCAGTTGCCCGTCGAACTGCGCGACGCGGTGAAACGCATCCGCATTTTCGGCCCGCGCGAACTGGCGCAGCAGCTTGCGGATGAAATGGAGTTGCGTTTCGAGCCGATGGGTTTGCAGATCGAAGTGGTTTCGGCCTACGCACCGGATGAATTTGGCGCGCAGCTTCCGCCGGCGGCCTCGGTTTCGGCGGCGTTCAGCCTCGCGGCGCGCGAATTGGTGGAGCAGCCGCCCGTGTTTAATTTTTTGCCGCCGAAGCCGACGATCATCGAACAGTTTGCCGCGAAGTATTCGTCGGGCCGGTTGCGGACGATTGGCGCAATCGCCGCCGGGATTCTGGTGATGGTCGGCGGATTGTTTTTCATCCAGCAAATCCAGTTGTGGCGGCTGCGTTCGCAGTGGTCGCAGATGTCGGCGCAAGTTTTGGAGTTGCAGGCCGTGCAGGACAACATCCAGCAGTATCATCCGTGGTTTGACGATTCGTTCCGCGACCTGGCGGTTTTGCGGCAGTTGTCGCTGGCGTTTCCCGAGGAAGGCGATGTGATGACGGCCAAGACCATCGAAATCCGCGACGACAACACGGTGAGCTTCTCCGGCACGGCGCGCGATTACGCGGCGGTGCTGGCGATGCAGGCGAACTTGCGCAAGGCGGACGGCGTGACCAGCCTGAAACTGGATCAGATTCGCGGCAAAAATCCGATGCAATTCACGTTTGATTTCCAATATGAAAGCGGGGGAGCACAATGAAAGTTGAAAATCGCCAGCAGGTTTTGATCGTGCTGACCATCGCGGCGGCGGCGCTGCTCATCGGCGTGAATTTTATTTACACGCCGCTGGCAAACTTGTGGACGGCGCGTTCGCAGGAGATCAAGGCGTTGCGCGTGAAGGTCGCCGACGGAAAATTTCTGAAAAGCCGCGAGGCGGACATCCGCCGCCGCTGGAGCGACATGAATGCGAACGCGTTGCCGGCCAACACGGCGCTGGCCGAGAACCAGGTGCTCACGGCGTTCACCGCCTGGTCGCGCGGCAGCGGCGCGGAAATCACCAGCGTCATGCCGCAGTGGAAAAATGACTCGACGAATTACATGACGCTCAACTGCCGCGTCGAGGCGACCGGCACGCTTGGCACGTTGAGCCAGTTTCTATACCAGGTTGAAAAAGGTTCGATGGCGCTCAAGTCCGACTCGGTCGAGTTGAACGCGCACGACCCCACCGGCCAGCAACTCACGCTCGCCCTGCAAATCAGCGGGCTGGCGCTGCTGCAACCCGCAAAATAAATGAAACTGACGCGATATAAAAAATGGCTGGTGCTGGCGCTCGCGCTGGCGAACGGATTTTTCGCTGGCGCGCAATCGAACACTCCGCCCGGCCCTACGGATTATGCGCGGTTCAGTTCGTTCATCACGCAGCGGAACATTTTTGATCCGAGCCGCTATCCGCGCACGCAGCGCATCCGCCCCCGGCCAAACTACACGCCGCGGCAGCGATACGCGCCGACGTTCACGCTGGTCGGCACGATGAGCTACGAGAAGGGCATGTTTGCGTTTTTCGACGGGAACAATTCCGAACTGCGGAAGGTGCTTTATCAATCGGACACCAACGGCATCGCCGGCTACCTCCTGACGGAAATCACGCCGACCAGCGTCAAATTGCAGACCGCCGACAAAAAAGAGACGGTGACAATGAAAATCGGCGAAGGGATGCGGCAGGAAGGCAGCCACTGGTTGCCGGCCGGGCGGAGCGAAGGGTTCGCAGACACGAGCAGCACACAGGACACGGCTCCGGCGGCAACGGACAATTCCAGCCCGGACGCAAGTCCCGCTCCGAGTCCCGCCCTTGAAGGAAACGACATTTTGAAGAAACTCATGCAGCAAAGAGAACAGGAATTAAAATGAAAACTAAAATCACAACCATCCTCACGGCGGTTTGCGTTTCCGGGTTGCTCCTTTCGGCAGCCGCGCAAACGGTCACCACGCCGGATGACAACAATAACAACACGTCCGCGACATCGGATCAATCCGCGCCGCAGGCCCGCGGAGCGGACATGGACACCAACACGCCGGACGCGGGCGCGCCGCCGCCCGACGCGGCGACGCAGGATCAAAATGGCGCGATGCCGGTGGATCAAGGCACGTCGGCGGAAAACCAACCCATCACGTCCACGGTCATTTTGCCGAGGGGCAATGCGCCGGAAGCCGTGCCATCGGCCTTCACGCCGCCCGCGCAGGTGGCGGGCACGGGGCCGAACGATTTGAATTTGAATTTCAACCGCGCCCCGCTGGAAATGGTGCTGGATTATTTGAGCGACGCGGCGGGCTTCATCATCGTGTCGGAAACGCGCGTCAACGGCAACGTTACGGTCGTAGGCAAGCACTTGACCCAGGACGAGGCGGTGGATTTGCTGAACACCGAGTTGAACCGGAATAATTATGCCGCCATCCGCAATGGGCGGAAGTTGACGATCATGGACAAAGGCGACGCGAAGACGCGCAACATCCCGGTCAAAACTGGCAACATTCCCGGTGACATCCCGGACGATGACGTGATGGTGACACAAATCATTCCCATCCGGTTTGTGGAGGCGCGGCAACTGGTGTCGGATTTGTCGTCGTTCGTTTCGGCACAGGCGACGATTGTCGCCAACGAGGCCGGCAACTCGATTGTTGTCACCGACACGCAGGCCAACATCCGGCATCTGGCCGAAATCATCAAGGCGGTGGACGACAGCGCCGAGGCCGAGACGGAAATCCGCGTGTTCCCCTTGAAATACGCCAACCCGAATGACGTGGCAACCGAGTTGACCACTATTTTTCCGAGCAGCACTTCGGGCAACGGCACGCAGTCGCCCATCCGCTTTGGCGGCGGTGGCGCAGGGGGAAGGTTTGGCGGCGGCGGATTTGGTGGTGGTGGTGGATTTGGCGGCGGTCGCGGCGGCGGTCTCGCGGCGCTTTTCGGCGGCGGCGGAGCTGCGGGCGGCAGTGACAACGACCGCATCAAAAAGGCGACGCAGGTCAGCGCCGTGGCCGACAGCCGCATCCAGGCGGTCGTCGTGACCGCGCCGAAGGATTTGATGGAGCAGATCGCGGGCATCATGACGGAACTGGACGTGCCTTCGGACCGCGACCAGAACGTTGCCACCATCCAGTTGCAAAACGGCGATCCGCAGCAAGTGGCGCAGGTGCTGCAAAACATGTTCGGCGGGAGCAGTTCCACGTCGCGCGGTGGCAGCAGTTCGTCTGGCAGCACCAGCCTGCTCCAGACACGCGCGCAAAACACCGCGACGCAAATGGGCTCGGGCACCACCACCAGCACCGGAACCAGCGGCAGCGGTTATGGCAGCGGTGGCGGTGGCGGCGGTGGCGGCGGACGTAATTTCTAACAGACAAATTTTTTCAATGAAAAGGCAAATTATGAAAACCAACAGTTTCCAAAAAATTCTCGGATTCGTCCTGCTGTTTCTTTTGTGCGCCACGTTTGAACTCCACGCGCAGTTCCGTCCCGGCGGCGGCGGCGGTGGTGGCGGTGGATTCGGCGGGTTTGGCGGGTTTGGCGGTTTCGGCGGTGGTGGCGGTGGGGGCGGCGGGATCAACCGCACGGCCACAGCCGGCGGCAGCGGCTCATACAACAACAACGGCACGGTGGGCACCGCGAACATTCAGGTGGACCAGGTGACGCATAACCTCGTCATCGTCGCCGACGCGGAAACCATGGAGCAAATCCGCCGGGTGATCGCCAGCCTCGACGCGCCCGAACCGCAGGTGCTTATCAAGGTTGCCTTCATCGAAGTGGATGACAACAAGGCGCTCGACCTCGGCGTTCAGGGCAATTACACCGGTTTCAGCAAGAACTTTTCGACCATCACCGGCTATATGACCAATTACTCGGTTTTCACCCCCACTACTGTAACTGGTGGATCACCAGTTGTGACGACAACTGGGACTCCAATCATTGCCCCCAGCAGCATTACCCCGATCAACTCGAGCGTGACTGCGAACAACGACTTTGGTCTGCCCCAGTCGCTGGCGGGAGCGACCGGGAACGGCGGCCTCTATCAAATCATGGGCAACGATTTCACGGCGACACTTCAGGCCGTTGCCATCGCCGGCAAGGCGGAGGTGCTGTCGCGCCCGTCCATTCTCGCGCGCGACGGCCAGATGGCGGAGATCGTGTCAGGCCAGAGTATTTATCTGCCCAGCGGGGTCAGTTTCAGCGCCGTCGGCGGCAGCGCCACCACCATTCCGACCATCAACGGAACCTATCAGAACGTCGGCATCCAGCTGGACGTCACGCCGTTCATCGGGGCGAATAATCTGGTGCAAATGATTCTCGAGCCGCAAATCACGGCCATTGACAACTCGACGCCCGGCCAGGTGATCGAAGGCGGCAGCGTGTTTTCGTCCGCCGTGTATGCGCCCAACATCAACAAACGTTCCGCCAACACCGTGGTCGTGACGCCCGACGGCCAGCCCGTCGTCATCGGCGGCCTCATTTCCAATGACAAGTCCTCCAGCGTCACCAAAATCCCGCTCTTGGGTGACATTCCGCTGCTCGGCAACCTTTTCAAGTTCACCAGCACGGCGAACCAGAAGACCGAGCTGTTGATCTTCCTCACGCCGCACATCGTCAACATGCCGTCCCAGCTCGCCGCGATGTCCGCGCGTGAAACCGGCCAGACGCAGATGATAACCAATTCGATTTCGGAGCGGGAACTGGATCGCTTCCTGGACCGTGTGCCGGTGAAGAAAAGCAAATAGCGGGCTGAAGTTGAAATCCCGCCGCGCGCGGGCCGGCTGAATGTGACCGATGCAACCCAGACGAAACAGCAACCTGATTTACGGCCTGCTGTTCGCGGTCTGGGTGCTGGTCGTCGCGTGGCAGGTGGAGGAGCACGTCCGCGTCCGTGAGGCCGCCGAGACCGGTTTGCGGAAACGGTCCGAGGCCATCGCCAACACGCTGGGCGCCGTCGTGCGCGGATTGCAATTTCGCGGCGCGGTTTTCCGCGACCGGCTGGAACCCGTCCTGAACGAACTCGTCGCCGGCGACACGAACGGCGCGGCCTCGGGCGAGGTGGTTTCCATCACGCTCCTGAACGCTGCGGGCGAATCGGTGGCCTCCGCCGGCCGGCCGATTGATCTGGAACAAAAGGATATTCTTCAGGCCGGTGAACATTGGGGTGTGCGGAGCATGACCCGGGTTTATTCCGTCGAAGGCGTTACCAATACCCCGGCGCCGGTGATTTTGGAGGGGCGCACCAACTCGATGCGCGGCGGCCCCAGAAATTCTCTGCGCCGCGAATCCCGGCTTGATCAAACGGGAACGTCGAACGTGTTGAGCGCCGCCACGACCAATGTTGTGGACACAAATGCGGTGGTTGCCGGCCAGGTCGAGCCGCCGTCACCGCCGCCGGTCGAGCCGCGGCCACGCCGTCCGTTCTGGGCGCGCGATCTCGACGACAGGCAATATCAGGAAATGATTGCCAGCCGTGAATTGCACGGCTTGGTGCTTTCTCTTTCCACGGAATCCTTGCAGGCCGTCACCGGCCATGACCTCTGGCTGCGGTTCGTCATCATCTTCTTCGCCGGCATTTCCGCCGCCGGCGCGGGACTGGCGCTGCGCAACCTTTCCCAGACGGCGGAACTGCAAATCCGCCTCGTGCGCGCCAGCGAAATGAATTCGCACCTCAAGGAGATGAACCTCGCCGCCGCCGGCCTCGCGCACGAGACGCGCAATCCGCTCAACATCATCCGCGGCCTCGCGCAGATGCTTTCCCGGCAGACCGACGCGCCGCCGGACATCCGCGAGAAGACGCGCGTCATCATGGACGAGACCGACAAGGTTACCGCGCAGCTCACCGAGTTCATCAACTACTCGCGCCCGCGCGAAGTCCGCCGCTCCCAGGTCGCGCTCAATTCCGCCTTTGCCGAAGTCCTGCGCACGCTGAACCACGACCTTGAGGAAAAAAAATTGCGCGTCGAGACCGGCGGCGAACCGCTGTCCATCGAGGCCGACGAACAACTGCTGCGGCAGGTGCTGTTCAATTTGCTCATCAACGCCATCCAAGCCGTGGACGAAGGCGGGCGGATTCAGATTATCGCCCAGCGCGAGGGCGCCACCGAAGCGTCGCTCGAAATCCGCGACGACGGCTCCGGCGTTTCGCCCGAAAACCGGCAGCAAATTTTCAAGCCTTACTTCACCACGCACCAGAAGGGCACGGGCCTTGGCCTCGCCGTCGTCTCGCAAATCGTCCTTGCGCACGGCTGGGAAATCCAGTGCCTCGCCAACATGCCCAAAGGCGCGGTCTTCCGCATCACGCACTTGAAGCTGGCGGTGTGATTTTATGGAAAGCCAAAAAGCTCGTCCGCCAGCCGTTGACGGCGAGTTCACAAATGTGGTAACTTCCCGGTGATGCGCGAAATTCAATTCTACCGCAACATCAGTGGCGGTTGCCCGGTGGAAGAATTTCTCGATGGCCTCGGCCCCAAGCAGGCCCGGAAAGTGGCGTGGGTGCTCAAATTAGTGAAGGAACTGCCGCTGGTGCCGAAGCAATACTTGAAAAAACTCGAGGGCACCGACGGGCTTTGGGAAGTCCGCGCGGAATTTGGCGGTGATGCGTTCCGGCTGCTGGGCTTTTGGGACGCGGGCAGCCTGATCATTTTGACCAATGGATTTGCGAAGAAGACACAGAAAACACCCAACCGGGAAATCGAACTCGCCGGAGAGCGGCGGCGCGATTACCTGAACCGAAAGGCCAGACGATGAAAGACGACCTCGACAAATACATCAGCCGGCGCAAACGCACCGACAAAAAGTTCGCGGAAAATTTTGAGAGCGGCTATCAGGAATTTAAAGTGGGCGTTCTCCTGCGGCAGGCGCGCGAGCGGGCGGGCATCACGCAGGAAGCACTTGCACAACGCACCAAGACCAGAAAGTCCGCCATCTCGCGGCTGGAAAACCATGCCGAGGACGTGCGCCTCTCCACCATCGAACGCGTCGCGCACGCCCTGGGCAAAAATTTGGTGATTCAATTAGTGGAGGCGTGAAATTGGCTTTCGGGACTGACCCCTTTTTGACCCCTTTTGACCCCTTTTTGTGCTATCGTTGACGTGCCAGTTCAAATGCTTTTATGGGTAATGACCGCCTCCATCCCAATCCCATGGTGTTGGTGGATACCGATCTTCTAGAAAACCGAAGAGATATTCATAATCTGTTCTGCCCGCTATTCCGTATACAAAGGGAGGGGGAAGAGATCCATTATCGCCGGGCAGACCGTAAATTACCATATCCAATGCCAGCCGATTCTGAACAAATCGCACCGAACCGTCGGTGAATAAAACATTAAAACCCCGGCTTGGATAATGCGCAAATGTATTCGGACCGAACCCCGAAATTGTAAGCGTGAACATATTGTTGGTAAATATTTGCACAGAATCCATTCCAAAAAGCCTGCCCGAAACGAGGCTGCTGGTTTTGGGAAACAATCGTGGAGAAGCCTCAACTGAAGTATTCGTGCATAATGGATCGTCTATCTGTGGATTAAATAGCATTGTGTCTTCGATCACTCCATAATTGTCCGTGCTCATAAAAGATGGATTTGAAAATCGGGACGGACTGAAAAGCGAAGAAGATGGAAAACCCGGACAATAAAGAATCTTGCCGTCGCCAATTAATTTGGTTTCATAAAGATAACCTAAACAGTCAAACACAAGGTTTTGGAATCCCGGCTTGACCAGGGTGTTGGCTGGATTTGGCGCCTTCCCCGCTGGATACATAACCACAAAAGATGAATACACTGGTGAGCTAATGCCGCTATACAGAATGTCGCTATTAATGTCATAGCCGTTGCCATAGTTGGTATTGCTCGCTCCACTCTGGCAGATGGGAAAATAATCTCTGTAATCGTTGGCATAAATGAAACAGGCTACGGAAACTTGGTGAAAATTACTTTGGCAGGTTGCAAGTATTGCCCGCTGTTTGGCCGAGGCTAGAGCCGGTAAGAGTAATGCCGCCAAAATTCCGATGATGGCAATGACCACCAATAATTCAACGAACGTAAAGCCACATCGCCTGGCAATAGAACTTGCGGATTTCATTTTGGCAAATCAGTAAATCAAAGATTAGTGATTCGTAGGTGATGCCGCGACCGTAATTCATTCGATGCTCTAGGTCAACTGGAACATTTGACAGCTTTGAAAGAAGCCGCGCTGCGCACCACTCGCAGCGTGCATCAGACTTGCCTCGTGAAGGGATTGAAAAGGGGTCAGTCCTTTCCCCGCCCACCGGAAATCAGTCCTGAAAATTCTTTCTCCTTCGCCGCAGCGCGGCGATTGAAAATAGCCCGGCGTTTCAACGCCGGGTCGCCTGTAAGAATGGATGAGTCCCGCAGGGACGGCTGAACCTCATTTCCACAAATATCGCTCGTCATATTCAATGCGGTGTTTTTTCAACAACGCCAAAAATTCCTCCTGAAATGTCATTTTGCGGTGATGCTTCGGCTGTCCCTTGATGTATTCGATGGTTTTGTCCAATTGTGACACGCTCACGCTGAACGCGCCGTATTCCTCCTGCCAGGCAAATGTGCGGCATTCGGGAAATGTTTCGTGAACCCATTTGGACGAGCCGCCCTTGATCAATTGCAACGCCTTGGAAATCGCCATCGTGGACGGCAGCGAAAGCAAAATGTGGACGTGATCTTCAACCCCGCCGATTTCAATCGCCTTCATTTTGTTTTGTCGCGCAATCCCGCCGAGAAATGGCCAGAGCCGGTCGCGCAATTCCGGCGTGATGAACCGGCGGCGTTCCTTGGTGCTGAAGACGCAATGGAAATAGGAACTGATGTAGGACATGGAGTTTATTCAGCCGTTCCTTCGGAACTTATGCAACTGCGAAATTCACCCGGCGTTGAAACGCCGGGCTATTGTCAGGCTGTCCCGTTGGGACAAGATTTATCCGCGCCGTTAGCACTGCCAGCCAATCAACCATCAACAAGCATCGGAAATCCGTCCTGAAAAATCTTTTTGCCATCCGCCGGTTCGGCTAACCTTCCCCGCGTGGCCGCCGAACCGCGCAAAAATCATGTCAAAACGCCGCGCATCCTCATCGTGGATGACGATCCGGGCCAGCGCAGCCTGCTCGATTCCTTCCTGCGCACCCAGGGCTTTGAAACCGTCACGGCGGATTCCGGCGAACGCGCGCTGGAAATCCTCGCCGCCGGCAAGTTCAACATGATGATTTCCGACGTGCGGATGCCGGGGTTGTCCGGGCTGGAAACATTGCGCCGCGTGCGCCAGCAATTCGCATCGCTGCCCGTGCTGCTCGTCACCGCTTACTCTGACATCCGCGACGCCGTCGAGGCCATGCGCGACGGCGCGCTCAATTATCTCGCCAAGCCGATTGACCTGGACGAACTGCTCGTCACCGTCCAGTCGGCCACGGGCGTTTCCAAATCCGCCGCGCCGCGTTATCCGGCGGACAAGACGCTGCCGCCGGAAGTCGTCGCCAAAAGCCCGCTCATGGCGGCGTTGTATCAGGAAATCTCGCTCATCGCGCCGTCGGAAACGCGCGTGCTCATCACCGGCGAAAGCGGCGTGGGCAAGGAGGTGGTGGCGGACGTGATTCACGCGTGGAGCCTGCGTGCCGCCGGGCCGCTGACCAAGGTCAACTGCGCCGCGATTCCCGAAACGCTGCTGGAGGCGGAATTGTTCGGCCACGAAAAAGGTTCGTTCACCGGCGCGACGGCGCAGCGTCTCGGGCGTTTCGAACAGGCCGACGGCGGAACGATTTTTCTCGATGAGATCGCCGAGATGTCGCCGCCGTTGCAGGCAAAATTGTTGCGCGTGACGCAGAACGGAACGTTTCAGCGCGTCGGCTCGAACCGCGAAATCAAAACGAACGTCCGCATCCTCGCCGCGAGCAACCGGAATCTGGAGGAGGAGGTGAAGGCCGGGCGTTTCCGCGAGGATTTATTTTATCGCCTGAACGTGGTGGAGTTGAACATCCGTCCGTTGCGCGAGCGGCGCGAGGACATTCTGCCGCTGGCGAATCTGTTCGTGACGGAATTCGCCAAGAGCCGCGCGCGGCTGGCCGAGGCGACGGTGACGTGCCTGCAAAGTTATCCGTGGCCGGGCAACGTGCGCGAACTGCGCAACGCGATGGAGCGGGCGATCCTGCTGTCCCGCAGCGAACTGATTTTGCCGGAGCATCTGCCGACGCGCGTGCGCGACGCCGCGAAACAGCCCGCGCCGCCGGAGGCCGCCGCGCTGGAACAGTTGGAGGAGATCGAGCGGCAGGCGATTCTGGCGGCGCTCAAGCAGCACGGTTTCAACCGGACGGAAACCGCGAAGGCGCTCGGCATCAGCCGCCGCGCGCTGGTGTATAAATTGCAGCGGTTTCGGAGCGAGGGATATGCGGTGGATTAAACCAAACCGGGGAAGCCGTGCCAGTTGACCGGTTGCATTTGCGACCGCTTTGGTTATCTTTGCAACATGAGCGACAAGCAACTAGCCATGGATTCGATTGAGCGTTTGCCCGCCGACGCGAGTCTGGACGCCATTGCCGAGCGGGTGGAATTTCTCGCCGCGCTCCGCAAAGGGCTGGCGCAAATCGAACGCGGCGAAACCGTGCCGCATGAGGAAGTCAAACGGCAACTGGCGACATGGCTTTCAAAATAATCTGGTCAGAACAGGCGCGCGACGACTTGCAAGCCGTCGTCCTGTTCATCGCCCAGGACAATCCACCAGCCGCCGAATCTTTCGGCTGTCTGCTCATGTCCAAAGTGGATGTGCTGGCACAGTTCCCTCAAATCGGACGGGTTGTGCCTGAGGAAAAGGATGAGAATATCCGTGAAATTATTTTCTGCTCTTACCGGATTATTTACCAAACCTTGATGGAAAAACAAACCGTCGCCATCGCCCGCATCTGGCATGGCGCACGCGGTGAACCGGAAATTCCAGGGCAGTTGAATTTTTAACCAAGTTGATTGTGCCAAAATTTGGAGGCGTTTGGCCTCAGCCGCCGCGCGCTGGTGTATAAATTGCAGCGGTTCCGGAGCGAGGGATATGCGGTGGATTAAAAACCAGTGAAGCAGTTTGAAATCTAAAACTTCTATTGCGCCGGTGTTGACCCGCTGCCTGGCCAGAATTCATAAAGCAAACTCAAAAACGGATCGGGTGTTGGGGAATTTTTCTGTGCTTCCTCTTTCTGTTGCTGGTTCCAAGCTGCTTTGTCTTCGGCTGGAGGACGTAAAGAAGCGCAACCAATGCTCATCAATGATATAGCATTTCATATTGACATTGGGACATAGTGTGATAGGCTTTTGGGCATGAAAGCTTATGCACTGGATTTACGGGAACGGGTGGTGAAATTCATCAAGTCGGGCGGTTCCAAGGCCGAGG
>Ga0182018_10002026_pt1 | contig 21409 bp, 20 predicted proteins | sample 812P2MmetaG_FD_120490 | JGI IMG/M metagenome (GOLD analysis project Ga0182018, IMG submission 120490) | Permafrost microbial communities from Stordalen Mire, Sweden - 812P2M metaG | ecosystem: Environmental > Terrestrial > Soil > Wetlands > Permafrost | place: Sweden: Stordalen | collected...
AGCATCGGCACATCGAACGTGACGGCCGCCAGACGCGCGCGAGGGGCGAAGGAATCCCAATAAGGATCAGGATCAGGATGGCTCAGCCAGTCGGCATAGTGGCTGAGCGCCGCGTGACGGGCCATTGCCGCGGGCATCGCCCGGCCGGCGGTGTTCAGCGGCGGGGCACGTGCCATTGCCTCCAGTTCTTCGGCGGCCCGTAGGTCGCCATCATGCCGCGCCTTGATCCAGCCCATTTGGGCCGCCCAGGAGAGGCCGGATGAAAAGGCGAAGGCACCACCTTCCCACGCCCAGTCGGATCGTATGTCCCAACCGGTCATCGCCGGAGCGAGTGCGTGTATAGCGGCACCCCCGGGGGCACTCCCGGCGAGCGCGAGAAACTGCGTCACCGCCTGATATGAAAAGCCGTACATCCCGAGCTTGCCGGAGGACCCGGGCAGATCCGCGGCCCACGCGACGGCGTCGGCTCCATCCGCTTCCTCATCGGCGAATAAGCGAAAACGACCCTCGCTGGTGCCGGTTCCGCGCACGTCCTGGATCGCGACAATGTAGCCGTGCGCCGCGTACCAGGCTGGATGCGCGTACACGAGCGTCGAGGCGATGCGACGCCCGTAAGGCTGACGCATCAGCAGGACGGGAAACCGTCCGGACACGTCCGGTCGCCAGATCGTGGCATCCAACCTGGTTCCGTCCCGCGTCACCATGGACAAAGTGCGTGGCTCCGCGACGGGCAATGTTGGCACTCAACAACGTCCCGCACCGGTAATGACCGCACGATCTTCGTCGGTCAGGTGCACCGGCGTGCCGGCCCGAATGAGTTCGGCGAAACCCTCGTTCGGAGTCATCATCGTCAGGCAATAAAGTTTCCCCGGTCCGGTATTCTCCACGACATGCTCGGTTCCTGGGCGCAGCACCAATACGTCGCCTGGTCCGATGTCGCGGCTGGCTGCGTCAACGAGAGCCTTGCCGGTGCCAGCCAGGACGAAGAACGCCTCCTCGGCGATCGTATGTGTATTGGGCGGTGTCTTGCCGCCAGGTTCGAAGATTTCCACCACCAGCGTGAACGACACGCCGTCGGCGAGCGGATCGAGTAAACAGGCAAAGTAATTGCTGTCCGTTGGGGAAATACGGAATGCCTGAAGCTCCGCCGCGCTCCGGGCGATGGAAGTCGTGGCCATCATTTCAGCAGGCCTTTCAATATGTCCGCGGACATAACGGTGAAACCGAAGATCTGGCGGATGTTGAGCAACGTCGCATCCTGGCAGAAATCTGGATTTGTGGTGGCGGCGCAATCCTCGACGAGGATCGTGTCGTAGCCCAGAAAATTGGCGTCCGCGAGCGTGTGCAGGACGCACTGGTCGAGGTTGACGCCGCCAAACAGCAGCGTGTCCAGCCGGAGATTGCGCAAAATGGAATCGAGCGGCGTATCCCAGAAGCCGCTCATGCGGTGCTTCGCGACATGGATGTCGCCGTCTGGGGGCGTCAGTTCATCGACGATCCGCGCCGACCAACTGCCGGCTTGCAACACGGGGAAGCCGGTTCGTTCCAGCTTGTCTCCCAGACCCGTGCCGCGTCCGGCCGGGTCATAAACGTGCCGAAGCGCCGGCGACAGATTGAGGCGGTCCGGACGGGTGCCCCAGTTCACCCAGATCACCGGCACGTCCGCCGCTCGGAATTCCGGCAGCAGCGCCGCGAGCGGCTGGATCGGCGCGCGTGCCGGCGCGACATCGACGCCGATCGAGGCGAGCCAGCCGTCCTGGTGGCAAAAATCGTTCTGCATGTCGATCACGATCATGCCGGTCGCGGCAAGATCGATGGTGATTGGCTTAGGCAGCGCCTCCAGCGACAGCGGCCGGCTGCTGACCGGCGCGCGCACAAGGTCGGCTCCCGTCTCGGAAACGCGCCAACGGTTGCGGGGGGAGGGGCCGATCGGCGTCATGGTGCCCCCAGAACCGCGTCCATTTCGCGGAAGTCGGGGAGTGGTGCGTCCAACGGTTTGCCGTTGCGCAGAATGACCCGGTCCGACTGCGGACGGGCGAGGAGTTCGGTCATCGATCGCGCCCGAAACAATATTAAGTCGGCACGGGCGCCGATGGCGATGCGGCCTCTGTCGCTGAAGCCGCACGAGGTGGCGGGCGTGGCGGTAACCGACGCGGTCCAGGTTCCATACGGGTGGTCCAGGTGGGCTATGCGCACCGCTTCCCGGTACACCTCCATCATGTCGTGGTCGCCATAAGCATAGAACGGGTCGCGGCAATTATCGGACGCGAAGGAAACCGGCACGCCGGCGGCCCTGAACTCGTGCACCATGGTAACACCGCGCCAACGCGGGGTACGGCCTGCCTCGCGGCCTTGCAAATACATATTGCACATCGGAAGATTTATGACGCTTACCCCAGAGTCGGCGCAGAGTGCTATCGTGGCCATCGCCTCGGCGTCCGTCTGGGAGGACAGAGAGCAGACATGGCCGGCCTGGATCGGCGACTTGAAACCTCGCCGGATCGCGGTCCGGGCGACCGCGTCCAGCGTACGCGACGTGGCATCGCTGGTTTCGTCGAGGTGCAGGTCCATGGCGAGCCCGCGGTCCTCGGCGAGGTCGAAAAAGCGATCGAGCAGTTGCTGGAATTCAGCAGAAGACGCCCGCCCGCCCTCGCCGGTCGTGGTCATGCCAAGGATGCCACCTGAACGCGCGACTTCATCCGCCAGGGCGGCACCATCGTCGCCGGCGAAGCGGTCCAGGGGGCAGATCGAGGCAGCTTGCAGATCGATGCGCCCGGACCAGGCATCCCGCATGCGGCGGAAGACAGCCCAATGCGCTTTGGCGTTCGGCCAGTAGCTGTCGAGATGGGTGCGAATGGCGGCGGTGCCGTGTGCCAATGCGCAGCGCAGACCAAAGTCGAATCGAGGTTCGATGTCGTCTTCGGTGTAATATTTGGCGCGGTCGGCGATGACGGCGGCCTTGGCGCCGGGATGCGTGCCGTCCGGGTTCGATTGCCGAGGCCAGGTTTGCGTCTTGTCGAGATGCACATGCCCATCGACGAAGCAGGGCCAGACCTGGCCTCGGTCCAGATCGATCCCCGCCTCAGCCGTACCGGCCGGGGCGATGGCGGCGATGTCGCCGTTGGTGATGCGGATATCGAGCCGCACCAGGCCTTCGGCGTCAGCCTCCGCCGGTGCCGATTGCAACAATGCCGCCGGAATCTGGGCGTGGCGCAGCCAGATGTCGGAAGGCAACGAGGTGGGGAACCACGATGGGATCATCTTGGCATCCGATGTGCTTGTATCGCGTCCAGGAGGACGGGATGGATCATCTGCTGGAGGAACTTTCCGATATACCGCTGACCACCGAACCCGCGGTAGTGCGGCAAAAGTCGCGGGATTTTTTCTGGTATAGTCCGGTCCTGAATCGCCAGTTGCGTGGGTGCGAAGCCCAGTTGGTGATCAGTCCTCGGGATGAAGCGGACGTGATCCGTATCGCCGCCGCGTGTTTTCGCCACAACGTGCCGATTACCGCCCGAGGCGGCGGTACCGGGAATTACGGTCAGGCTGTGCCACTGCACGGTGGCGCGGTAGTGGACATGACGGCGCTCGACTCGATCGAATGGCAGCGGCCCGGCATGCTGCGCGTCGGCCCGGGTCGCAGGATGATCGACATCGATCGTGAGACCCGCCCGAATGGTTGGGAGCTGCGAATGCACCCATCCACCAAACGCACCGCCACGATCGGCGGGTTTGTCGCGGGGGGATCGGGCGGTGTCGGCTCGGTCACCTGGGGCGGATTGCGAGAGGCTGGCAACGTCGCGGCGGCGCGTATCGTGACGATGGAGGCGGAGCCTCGGGTACTCGAATTGCGAGAGGGCGAGGCGCAGGGCGTCAACCACGCTTACGGCTGCACCGGACTGATCACCGCGCTGGAAATGCCGTTGGCGCCGGCGTGGAACTGGATCGACGTGATCGTCGCCTTTCCGAGCTTCATGGAAGCGGTGCGATTCGGTTACGCGGTGGCGCTGGCCGATGGGATCGTGAAGAAGCTGGTGACCCCGGTCGCATGGCCGACGCCGGATTCGTTCCGCCAGGTGCGCGAGCATTGTCCGGACGGGCAGGCGATCCTGATCGCGATGATCGCCGAGCCTTCGATCGCCGCGTTCAAATCGGTGCTGTCCAGACGCCATACAACCGGAACAATCACGTTCGAACAGCCGACCGCTGAGGCGCCGGGCGACGTGCCGCTGTACGAGTTCACCTGGAACCACACGACCTTGCAGATGCTGAAACGCGACCGCGGTGTGACGTATTTGCAGGCGTTGCATCCCGCCGCCCGGCTGCTGGACAGCGTCGCGGAAATCGAAGCGCATTTCGGTGACGAACTGATTCCGCATCTGGAGTTTCTGCGCGTCGCCGGTCAGGTGACCGCGAGTGGATTGCCAATTGTGCGGTTCACCACGGAAGAACGGCTGATCGCGGTCATCGCCGAACACCGGGCTCGTGGCGTGTCGATCGCGGACCCGCATGTGTTCACGCTGGAAGATGGTGTCGGACACAAGCAGGTCGATGCCGACCAGCTTTCGTTCAAGCACCTTACCGATCCGAAGGGTTTGCTCAATCCGGGCAAAATGCGGAGTTTCGTGCCGGCGGTCCCCGTGTGACGCCTCGTCGCCCATCCCTGTCATTGCGAGGAGCGGAGCGGTGCCCCGGCTCGACCGGGGCAAGCAATCTCGCGCCACGTGTTGACGGGCGCCGAAACTTCGGTGTCTCCCGTGCAGCGAGATTGCTTCGCTCCGCTCGCAATGACATGGCTGCGGGTCCAACCTGATCGGAAACCGCTCACGCAACGACATAATTCCGCGTCACCTCCCGCTCGTCATGCTCCTTGAACAACTCCTGCATCCTTCGCCGCATGATCAACCCTGGGCGGTCGGAGGTCATGTTCGCCTCGGTCCGGTGCGCGAAATCGAGCGCCACGTCCGGATCGGTGGCTTCCAGAATGTCGCGATCCTCATAAACAACAGCGGCATCCCAATCGATCAGTGCCTGTGTGGGACACTGCTCCTCGGTGTCGTTGCGGTACAGCAATTGCACCAATTGCATGCGGCCGTCATCAATCGGTGTGGCGCAATTGATGATGATATGACGAATGCCGGTGGGGTAGGTGATGTCCAGGCGCCGGCAAAACGGCAGATACCAATGGTTGCGCATGGTTCTGGTCGTCGTGGGTTCCGTCGTGCCGGTGACCCGGAACGCGGCCGGCGGATTGACGATATCCACGACGGTCGTGGCGACGAACCCGTAATCGGTTTCCTCGATCTCATACTTACTGGGCTTTGGCTGCGCGTTGTCGCCGAAGGTGCCGCGATGGACGAAGGCGAAGTGCGCATTGTCGAAACTGTTCTCCATTAGCCGTAACGGCGCTGTTTGCCATTGATCGTAGAACTGGAAGATGCGGCGAAAACCCGGAGCACCGTCCTCGGGGATGTCGAACAACGGCAGCAACGGGTCTTCCAGAGCGACCCAGACATAGCCATAGCGCGACTGACACCGAAACGAATCGACCTTGAAGTTCGGCAGGGTGGCGTCCGGTTCATATTGCGGAATGCGCACCACCTTGCCATCGCTGTTGTAAGTCCAGCCGTGGTAGCCGCAGACCAGATTGCCTCCGTCCATCCAGCCCTTCGACAGTTTCGCCGTGCGGTGGCAGCAGCGGTCGCGCAATGCCGCGGGTTTCCCATCCGCGTCGAGGAACAGCACGATATCCTCGTTCATCAGGCGGAACGGTTTGGGGCCTTCGGTCAGGTGACTGATTGGCATTGTCGCGTACCAGAACCGCCGCAGCGTTTTTTGTCGCGTGGTCAGCATTACCTCACCTCTCTGTTTTCACCGCACTCTCGTGCCAGTGCCCAAGCAATATTTTGTCCAGTCCAACCATCAGGCCAAACAAGGCAATTCCCGTCACGGTGATCAGCAGCAATGCCGCGAACATGCGGGGGATGTCCAACTGGAAGCCCGATTGCAAAATCTCATACGCCAGGCCCGCGCTGCGTCCACCCGTGCCGGCGACGAACTCCGCCACGACCGCGCCAATCAACGCGAGACCGCTGGAAATCCGCAACCCGGCCATGAAAAATGGCAACGCACTGGGCACCCTCAGGCGCCACAACGTTTGCGCCCGCCCCACCTTGTTCATGCGGAAATAGGCCAAAAGCCCAGGATCGACGCTGCGCAAACCGATGGTCGTGTTGCTGATGATCGGGAACAGCGCGATCACTGTCGCACAGGTCGTCAGCGCGACGGGCGTGTTCTTCACCAGGATAATGATCAGCGGCGCCACCGCGACGATTGGCGTGACCTGCAGCAACACCGCGTAGGGCAGCAGACTCATTTCGATCCAGCGGCTTTGAATGAACAGGAACGCCGTCGCCACCCCCAGAATGGTCGCCAGCGCGAAGGCCGCGAAGGTGATCTTCAACGTGCTGCCCAGAGCGTGCAGCAAATCGGGCCAGTCCTTCAGCAAACTGCCGGCGATGTCCGAAGGGGCGGGAAACAGATACACCGGCACCTGGAAATGGCGGCAGCATAATTCCCAGACGCCAACCAAAAACATACCGACGACCGCGGGCGCTACCACCGGCGCGAACCAGTCCCGATCCACCAGCGGGCGCATCAGGCGCGGCTCGCGATCGCGGCGTCGGTCAGCAGCGCCGACAGGTCGCGGCAAAGCGCGGCGAAACGCGTGCTGGAACGGAAGCTCTCGCCTCGGGGACGCGGCTCGTCCACGGTGAATTGCGTGAAGACGCGGCCCGGTTGCGAGGCCATGACAACGATCCGGGTGGACAGAAATACCGCCTCATAGATCGAATGCGTCACGAACACCGTCGTCAACTGACGGACCCACGACAGGCGAGCGAGATCCTCGTCCAGGCGATTGCGGGTGAATTCGTCCAGTGCGCCGAACGGTTCGTCCATGAGTAATAAATCCGGATCGGTGACCAGCGCGCGAGCGATGGACACCCGCATCCGCATACCACCCGACAACTGGCGTGGATAACGCCGCGCGGCTTCTGTCAGTTCAACCTGTTCAAGCGCCGCCGCGACCCGCGCCCGCGCGGCGGCACGTTCGACTCCGGCGAAATCCAAAGGCAGCCGCACATTATTTTCAACGCGCGCCCATGGCATCAAAGTCGGATCCTGGAACACGAACGCCAGTTGCCGCCCGGATCGCCCGACCTTGGAGAAATCGCCGCGCCACCATCGCAGCATTCCGTCACTCGGTTCGATCAGGTTGGCGATCAATTTGAGAAGTGTGCTCTTGCCGCAGCCGGATGGCCCAATCAGGCTGACGAACTCGCCGCGGTGGATCGACAGGTCGATCGGGGCCAGGCCGCGGAAGCCATTGGCGAAGATTTTCTCCGCCGACAGCACCTCCACGACCGGGATGCCGGCACCTAACGCCCCGTCACCGGAGATCCGAGGGACAGCGTCGTTCATGCCAACATGATGTGCAGGTCTTTCACGAACTCCGTGGTGAAGGCGCTTCGCCAATTGGTCGCGGGATTCAACAGATCGGATTTCACCAGGAAGTCATAGGTGGCCTTCCATCTTTCCTCGGTCATCGTGCCGATGCCTTGAGTCGCCGCGACGCCGCCGTCCAGCAGTTTGATCTCCTTCATCGTTTTGATCGCGAACTCGATGCGGTCATCTGTCATTTTCGGGTTGTCCTGCTTGATCAGGACATTCCCAGCCGCCGGATTTCCCAGGTAATCGCGCCAGCCTTCAAGCGACGCCTTCACGAACGCCCCGGCGGCTTCCTTGTTCTTGCTGACGAACCCGTTGGTGGTCACCAGCGTGCTGCCGTACGGCGGATAGCCCTCTTTGGCGAAGAGGAAGAATTTAACGTCTGGCTCTTGCTTCCGCGCCTCGTACGGCTCCGAGGTCGCGTAACCCTGCACCGCCAGCGTCTTATCGATCAGGAACGGTTGCAGGTTGAAAGTGTAAGCGCCGGCCATGTCGTCGGTGAATCCGAAGCGCTGTTTCAACCAGGGCCAGAACGTGACGTGGGAGGACGTGGCGATCAGGATCGTGTGACCCTTCAGATCGGCGATGCTGTTGATGTCGGCGTGCGTCATCACCCCCTGCAGGTCGTATTGGAACGACGTGCCAATGCACACCACCGGAAGGCCCTTCGCGACGGCGCCCAGTGTCTGGATGTCATAGCCCATGATGATGTCGGCCTCGCCGGCGGTCAGCAATTGCAGGGCGTTGACCTGCGGACCTCCCATCTTGATGGTGACGTCCAGTCCGGCCTTGTCGTACAGCCCCGACGCCTTCGCCTGATAAAACCCACCATGCTCCGCCTGAGCGAACCAACTCGTCAGGAAGGTGATTTTGGTCGCGGCTCGGGCGGGCCGGGATAAAACCCCGGTGGAGGCGAGCGCGGCGCTTCCGGCCAATATGCGGCGGCGGGTGGTTCGGGGCATGCGGTCACCTCCGGCGTTAGTCATTGGATACGAAATCGAAGCAGGAACCATGCCAGGGGATATTTGAGCCCGGTACGAGCACGCGGTCTGGCCAGATGCAACGGAACCGTGCGATTGCTTCATTTCCGGTCAATGGAGGCGGTACGTCATGACTCGCGTCAGACATTGGCAGGATCTCGCGTGGACGGATTTCCGGTCGCTGCCGGAAGATGCCGTCGCGGTGCTCCCGGTCGCCGCGGTCGAGCAGCACGGTCCGCATTTGCCGGTCAGTGTCGATGCGACGATCAATGCCGGCATCCTGTCGCGCGCCTTACAACTTGTTGCCCCAGATGCGACGGTGCTGGCGCTGCCAATGCAATCCGTCGGGCTGTCGGTCGAACACATCCGCTTCCCGGGCACTTTGACGCTGTCGGCCGAGACCCTGATCGCTGTCCTCACCGAACTCGGGCGAAGTGTCGCGCGCGCCGGCGTGCGCCGGCTGGTGTTTTTGAACAGTCACGGCGGCCAGCCTCAGGTGATCGATATCGTTTGCCGCCGGCTCCGCGGCGATGGCCTGTTCGCCGTCAACTGCATGGCGAGTCGCCTGGGTTTGCCGCCGGACGTCACGCTCAGTCAGGATGAGCGGGAGCACGGCATTCACGGCGGTCTCGTGGAGACCAGCCTGATGCTGCATTTACGTCCCGATCTGGTCCGCATGGAACACGCGATCGATTTTCGCAGTTCCTGGCTGAAGCTTGAGACACGTTCGTCCGTGCTGACCCCGGAAGGTGGGATTGGCTTCGGCTGGGAAACCCAGGATTTGCACCCGGCTGGCGCTCTCGGGGAGGCTCGCGCGGCGACGGCGGAAGTCGGCGCCACCATCCTGGAATTTCAGGCTGCCCGGTTCGCCACATTGTTGGACGAGGTGCGGCGCTTCGACCTGAACGGCTGGATGCGGGCCACTCCGCTGCCATAGAATCGGCTCCGAGCATCCCTGCCAGGGTCTCGGTCCTCTTTCCAACACACTTCGCCGCCGGCGCCGGCGAATATGCTAACGTCGCCAAATGCCCTTGATTTCCTGCACCACCAGCCCTCTCGACGATGCCTATGGTTGACAGAGCCGTGCAGAGTGGAACCGTAACGGTCCTCCTGTTCAGAGCGGTGAGCCATGCCGAATTCGCTGACGTGACTAACCATGGCATCTTTCGGGCTGGCCCCAATAGCTATGCCACCGGCAAGTTCTTTGCCGAGGCCGGCGGAGATGCCCTACAGTGGGGTGCCGCTTTGGAGGGCTCGGAAATTTCCGGATTTTGGGGGTGGAGTTTCCGAAGGTGGTCGCAGACCAGTTTATGCGGTTCAATCGGCTTGATAATATCGGTCCGGCTCGGTTTGCCAGATTCGACGAGCTAAACCAGCCAACGATCAGACTCTGGAGCGGTTCACCGTGATGCACAGCGCGAAGGTTCTTCTCAATTGGCTATACTACCCTTCTGTCCGTTCGCCCTTGGGTCAGCATTTTTCGCGACCGGCCCGCTTTGACCATCAGGGGGACGACTGGACCAACGATGCCTGGAGCCTGGTTGTAGACGTCAAGGGCAATCCGAACATTCAAGGCGAACAAGACGGAACCGTGAGATTCCTGACGCCCACTGCCCCTCAGGAATGGTTATCAGTCGGCAAAAAGTTTACTCTGTTTGAGGGTCGAACCCCCGTGGCAACAGGAGAAGTGAAACGAGTTTCGCCAGAAACTAAACGATCGCGGCGAAAGAGCCTGGAAAGCAAGCAACGATAATTTCGAAAGGATAGCGTCGTCTGCCGGCAGTCTTGCTTCCGCGAGGTTATGGAGATCGGTTACCAACCTTGCATGTCGCGGAATATATCTCATGACGTTTTCCGATCCATTCGTCGAATTATGCGGTGAGTTTCTTCGTTTGGCCCGCCGAGAGCCTCGCCGCACCTATCGGAGTACAGGGGTTTGGAAGGCTCACCTACACCCGCGCCGCGATCCCCTTGATCACGCCACGCAACCACGCCCGCAACGGCGAGTTCTGCGTCCTCGGGTGCCAGATCAGATGCGGGCTAACCTCCACCTGAGGCAGCGGCGCCGGCACCACACGCAATTCCGGTATCACCGTCAGGTCGTTAATGATCCGGCTTGGCAACGTCGCCACCAGATCGGTCGCCGCCACGACGAACGGAATTCCGGCCGAGTTCGGCAGCACCACCGCGATCCTCCGCCGCAGGCCGCGCGCCGCCAGGATACTGTCCACCACGCTGATCCCTTGCCCATCCGCCGCCACCTGCACATGGCCCGCGTCGACGACATGCGCCGCCGCCGCGAAGCTATCCAGAGTCATCGGCAACCTGATCGGATTATCCACGCTGATCAGCGTGATCAAATGGTCCGTCCACAACGGCTCCGCCCGTAAATCACGCGTTCCCGACAGTGCCGGCGCGATCGCCAGATCGAGCTCGCCGCCGGCCAGTTGATCGTGCAGCCGGTTGCGCTCGATCGCCCGGATCTGGATGTCCAACCCCGGCGCGTCCCGCTGCAACGCCGCCACCAGCGCGGGTAGTAAAGTCGTCTGGTACAGATCGATCGTCGCGATCCGCACCGTCGCGACGAGCTGACCCGGATCGAGCATCCCCGGTGGCGACAACGTGCGGGAGATATCGGACAGCGCGCCATGGATCGGCCCCGCCAGTTCCAGCGCCCGAGGCGTCGGCTCCATGCGTCCGTCACGCCGCTCGAACAGCCGGTCATTCAGCAGATGCCGCAGCCGGTTCAGCGCCTTGCTCATCGCCGGTTGGCTGAGGCCGTTGAATTCGGCGGCTCTTGTGACGTGGCGCTCGGCCATCAGCGCGTCGAATACGACCAGCAGGTTCAGGTCGATGCCCCGTAAATGCCTCTCACTCAAATTCCTCTCGGGCATCACCGGCATAGCTCTATTCCTTTCGTTCATGCCCAGAATGTTTTTTCGCCATTTCCGCCACGCCGCGCGATCCCGTATGGTGCGTCGCAACAATCGGGGTGGACGAGGCCATGGCGAGCCGCGGCTCTATGCTGCACAGGCATGATGACCGGGCACGAAATGCCCCGGCGAAATGCAATGCAAGGCGCACGCCATGACCGGCGGCGCGCTTCTCGAAGCCCGCGGCATCGTCAAGAGCTTCGGCCCCCTGCTGGCCAACGACGTAACCGAATTCGCCGTCCATCCCGGAGAAGTCGTCGCTCTGCTTGGCGAAAACGGCGCCGGCAAAAGCACGTTGTGCAAAATCCTGTATGGCTTCTACCGCCCCGACGCTGGTGAGATCCGAGTCGCCGGCCGCGTCGAGACCATCGCCTCGCCGAGAGACGCCCGCCGCCTGGGCATCGGCATGGTGTTCCAGAATTTCAGCCTGATTCCCGCCCTTACCGTCTGGGAAAACGTCGCGTTGTTTCTCGACGGCCTTCCCTGGGTTCTCAGCCCGGGCGCGTTGCGCCGGCGCATGAGCCACCTCGCCGAACGGCTTCACCTTACGGTTGATCCGCGGCTGCCGGTCGGCCGCCTCGCGGTCAGCGACCAGCAAAAGGTCGAGATCCTGAAGCAGTTGCTCGCCGGTGCCCGCGTGCTGATCCTGGACGAGCCGACCAAGGTTCTGGCCCCGACCGAGATCGACGTCCTGTTCCGCGCCATCGCCGAACTGCGCGACGACGGCTACGGCATCGTGTTCATAACGCACAAGTTACGTGAGGTGACTCGTTGCGCCGACCGCGTCGCCGTGATGCGCCAGGGCCGCATCGCCGGCACTCTGCCCGCCCGCGACGCCACCGAACCGTCACTGCTGTCGCTGATGTTCGGCGATACCACCCCGTTCGAGCAACGTCCGCGACGTGCTTCATCCGGCGGCATTGTGCTGGAACTCAAAGCGATCACCACCGCCCCCGCGCCGGGCGCGACAGTCCTGCGCGACCTCTCGCTTGACCTGCGGGAAGGAGAAATCCTCGGCGTGGCAGGCGTCTCCGGCAACGGCCAGCGCGAACTGGCGGACGTCGTCCTTGGCTTGCGGCGGCCGATCGCCGGAACCCGCCGCCTCTGGGGCGAGGAAGCCACGCGCTGGTCCGCCGCCCGCACGCGGGACAAAGGCATCGCCAGCATTCCCGACGATCCGATGGCCATGGCCGTCGTTCCGGGACTTACCGTCCGGGAAAACCTGGCCCTTGGCGGCGGCGAACGTTACCGCGCCGGTCTGGGCTTTGACTGGCCGGGCCTTGAAGCCGAGATGGACGAAACCGCCGCCCGCCTGCGGTTCCCCGCCCTGGCCTACGACTCACGCGCCGGCGTCCTGTCCGGCGGCAACCTGCAACGCGTCGTGCTGACCCGCGAACTCGCGCACGATCCCAAACTCATCGTCGCGCTGTACCCGACCCGGGGCCTCGATGCGCGGAGTGCCGAATCGTTGCGCGCCCTGCTTGGCGAACGGCGAGAGGCCGGCGCCGCGATCCTTTTCGTCTCCGAGGACCTGGACGAACTCTTCGCCGTCAGCGATCGCCTGATCGTGCTGCGCGACGGTGGGGCCGCCGGCACTTTCACCCCAGATCAGTTCCTCACCGAAACGGTTGGCCCGTCCATGGTTGGCGCCCTCGATGCCGCATGACAGCGCGCTCGCCCTCCGCGGCCCAAGCCTCCGTGGCCCAAACCTGCGCGGCCCAAACCTGCGCGGCCGGTACCTCCGGACAATGAAATTCCCGGTCCCGCGCGCCCTGATCATCACCCTGGCCGCGCTGGCGATCTTCGCCGCGTTGCTGCTGGCCGCCGGCAAAGACCCGCTGCGGGCCTATGCCGACACGCTGGTTTACGTCTTCGGCAACAGCTATGGATTTTCAGAGCTTTTCGTCCGCATGACCCCGGTCCTGCTGACCGCCGTCGCCGTCGCTCTCCCCGCCCGCCTCGGCCTGATCAACGTCGGCGGTGAGGGCCAGCTTTACATGGGCGCCTGGCTCGCCACCGCCGGAGCACTGGCCTTCCCCAACCTCCCCGCCTGGCTGCTGCTGCCGTTGATGACCATCTTCGGCTTCGCCGGCGGCGCATTGTGGGCCTTGCTGCCGGGCGTGCTGCGCGCGGCCAGGCTGGTCAACGAAACCATCTCGACGCTGCTGCTGAACTACATCGCCCCGCTGATCGTCAGCTTCTTCATTTTCGGCCCCTGGCGCAGCCCGGAAAGCGCGTCTTACCCGCAATCGCCCGCCTTCGTGGACGCCGCACGCCTGCCCAGTATCCCGGGGACCCGCGTTCACGCGGGACTGTTGTTCGGCGTCGTAAGCCTCGCGCTTTACAGCTTCCTCATGCGACGCACCCGACTGGGCCTGAAGATGCGCGCCATCGGCGGCAACCCCGAAGCCAGCGTACGCCTCGGCATCCCCGTCCCCGCCTTCATCGTCGCCACCATGGCCGTCGCCGGAGGCATCGCCGGGATCGCCGGCATGGCCGAGGTCTCCGCCATCCAGGGCCGGCTCGTCTCCGGCTTGTCGCCCGGCTACGGCTTCATGGGTTTCCTGGTCGCCTGGCTGGCCGGCAACAGCGCGGGAGGCATCGCCGTCATGGCGTTCCTGTTCGCCGTGATCAGCTCCATCGGCGATATTTTGCAGATTACCCAGGACGTGCCCTACGCGGTGGTCAATCTGCTGATGGCGGTGATCCTGTTCATCGTCCTCGGCCAGAAGCGGCGCACGCCATGAGCACGTCCTTCGCGGCCGGCGTTCTGACCAGTTCCATTCTCTCCGGCACGTCCCTGCTGTACGCCACTCTGGGCGAACTGGTTGGCGAGCGCGCCGGCATCGTCAATCTCGGCCTGGAAGGCACGATGTTGATCGGCGCGTCGGTCGGCTTCGCCGCGGCGTCGGTCACCGGTGACCCATATCTCGGGCTGTTGGCGGCCGGCCTCGCCGGAACCGCCGCCAACCTGCTGTTCGGCTTCGTCGTCATAAGCCGCCGCGCCAACCAGCTCGCCGCCGGCCTGACCCTGATGTTCTTCGGCTTCGGCGCCAGCGCTTTGATCGGCCGTCCCTTCGTCGGCGCCATCGTCCCCGGCCTGCCCGAATTTTTTGGGTTCGACGCCCTCGTCTGGCTTGCCGCGCCAACCGCCGTCGGACTGTGGTGCGTCATCTTCCGCACGCGTTGGGGTCTCGGCCTGCGCGCCGTGGGCGAGGACCCCGTCGCTGCCTTTGCCTCCGGCCGCCGTCCCGAAAGTCTCCGCTACCAGGCACTGTCCCTGGGGGGCTTCCTTGGCGGCATCGGCGGCGCGCATCTGTCCCTGGCGCTGACCCTGACGTGGGACGAGGGCATGACCGCCGGCCGCGGTTTCATCGCCATCGCCCTGGTGATATTCGCCCGCTGGAACCCGCTGTGGGCTGTCCCCGGCGCCCTGGTGTTCGGCGGCGCCGAGGCGCTGCAACTGCAACTCCAGGCTCGCGGCGCCGACGTCTCGCCGTTCCTGATGAACATGACCCCCTACCTGCTGACAATGCTGATCCTGGTGTTCTGGGGCTGGAACCGCCGCTCCACCGCACCGGCCGCGTTGGGCCGTAACTTCTTCGGCGTGGAATGATCCGCCCGATGCGATCGAGGAGACAACGACCATGAGACTCCGGTTGCTCATCCCCCTCTTGATGCCCCTGTGGCTGCTGCTTCCGGGCGCGTTGCCTTTGGCGGCGCAGACCAAACTGACCGTGGGCGCGATCTATGTCGGATCGGTGCACGACTACGGCTATAACGAGGCGATGCACGACGGGTTGATGGCGATGAAGAAAGCCATCCCCGGCGTCACCCTGCTGGAAGCGGAGAACGTGCCGGAGACCGCGGAATCCACCCGCATCATGGAAGGCATGATCCAGCACGGCGCGAAACTGATTTTCGCCACCAGCTTCGGTCACCAGCAGTTCGCTTTCGATCTGGCGAAGCAACATCCGGATGTGGACTTCGAGCACGCCGGCGGCTGGATGCAGATGCCCAATTTCGGCAATTTCTTCGGCGCGACCCAGGCCGCGTGGTATCCGATGGGAGTCGCCGCCGGCAAAATGACCAAATCCAACATTCTGGGTTTCGTCGCCGGCGTGCCGATCGGCTACGTCGTCGGCAACATCAACGCCTTCGCCATGGGCGCGCGCTCGGTCAATCCGAAAGCCGAGGTCCATGTCGTGGTCACCGGCGGCTGGTCCGACAAAGCCAAGGAAGCGGCGGCGGCCAACGCTCTGATCGATCAGGGCGCCGACGTCGTCACCATGCACGTCGATTCACCGGCGACGGTGATCCAAACGGCCGAGCATCGCGGCGTTTACTCGATCGGGTTCCAGTCGATCGCGGCGAAGGCGCTCGCGCCGAAATTCTGGATCACGGGGCTTGGCTTCACCTGGGGACCTTTCATGACCGAAACGGCCAAAAGCGTCATGGCCGGCGGCTTCAAACCGGCCATGGTGCGCGAGGGTCTGGGCCAGATGATGGCGGTCGCTCCGTTCGGTCCCGCCGTGCCCGCCGCGACGCGCACCTTGGTCACCGCCGCCGCCGAGAAGGTGGAGAAAGGCTACAACCCCTTCACCGGCCCGGTCACCGACAACACCGGCGTGGTTCGCATCAAAGACGGGGAATCCTGGGGTGGCGACAAGATGGGCAGCTTCGACTGGTACGTCGAAGGCGTCATCGGCAAGCCCAAATAACGTCGCTGACGATCCGGCACGCCACGCGCGGCGTGCCGGCTTCCTTTGTCTCGTTTTGTTGTTGAGTGGACCGCCATGCTCGAAATCAACATTCCCGAAGTGGTCGCCGAGGTCACCGCGGCGTTCATGCGCTACGAACGCGCTTTGATCGCCAACGACGTCGCCGAGCTGAACGCGCTGTTCTGGGACAGCCCGCATACGTTGCGCTATGGGATCAACGAAAACCTGCGCGGCCACGATGCGATCGCCGGTTTTCGCAGTGGCCGTCTGGCGATGGATCTGACCCGAGATCTGATGAACGCCGTGATCACGACCTATGGCCGCGACATGGCGACGGCGAATACGGAGTTCCAACGCGTGGGTGGGAAAATCCCCGGCCGGCAGAGCCATGTCTGGCTGCGCACCGATGACGGCTGGCGCATCGCGGCGGCACATGTGAGCCTGCTGCTTCCGTTCGGACAGGCGACCGCGCCATGACCCGCGCTACCGCATCTGCTCCTGGCGTGGAACACCCTTCAATGGGCGCGGTGCGAATTCCCGCCGCGACTGGCGCGCCTTGGGCACCCGCGCCAACGACTGTCCGAAATCGGCGCGTGGCGGCGGCAACTCGATCGGCGAGAGGGTCTGCGCCGCGGTCAGGCCGGGCCTCATCGCGACACCGGCCGCGGCGAGCAGGCCCAAAGTCGTCTGACGCCGGGGAGTCAATATTGAACTCATTATTTGGTCTCCTGATTGGCGATGCCGGATGCCCGCAGGACGGCCCGCCGCACCAGCGTCGCGAGGATCGGCAATTTGTAAGCATTGTGGCTGAGCGGCTCCGCGCCGGCGATCGCCGCGTCACCGGCCGCGCGCGCTACCGCTTCGTCGATCACGCGGCCGGTCAATGCCGCCTCGGCCGATTGAGCCCGCCAGGGCACCGGCGCGGCCGCGCCGAGCACGACCGACGCGCTTTGACAGCGTCCGTCAGCGTCGCGGTCCAGAACGATCGCGACATCGGCGATCGACCAGTCCGACGACAACCGTTCCGCCTGTTTCAAGAACACCGAACGCGCACTGCCCGGCATCGCCGGTAACAACACCGCGGTCAGCACTTCGCCCGCGCGCAGATCCGTTTCCGTTGTGATATCGATTTCCGGTCCGGTCAGAAACGACGCGAGCGGGACGACACGTGTCCTTTGTTGTGCATCCACCAGTTCGACCCGCGCGTTGAGCGCGACCAGCGCGGTGGCGACGGTGGATGGGTGAACAATCGCGCAGCCATTATGTCCGAACACCGCGTGGTACTGGTTTTCACCGGAGAAAGCGAAGCAGTGATCCCCTCCTTTGCGTGCGCAATGATGCGCCATCGAACGGAAATACCAGCACCGCGGCCGCTGCAGCAGATTGCCGCCCAGTGTGGCGAGGTGACGGATTTGCGGACTGCCCGAACTTAAAGCGGCGTCGGCGACCGCGGTGTATCGCTGGCGAACCGCCGGATGCGCGGCCAATTGTTCCAACGTCGTCAGCGCACCGATCCGGGTTCCGGCATCACTTTGGGTGATCCCATCAAGCCCGGGAATGTCGCGCAAATTGATCAGGCGTGTGGGCCGCAGCAGGCCTTCCTTCATCAGGTCGAGCAGATCGATCCCACCCGCCTTCAGCACGACGCGATCGGTCGCCACCGAATCGTCCAGCATCGCGCCGGCGACGGTGAGTTTGGCCAGCGACGCCGCCTCGGTCACCGAACGCGCGCTTTGCAATGCGAAGCGGTCCATCGCTCAACTCCTTTGCGGCAGGCGCCCGAGCGAGGCCAATATCATCGCCGGCGTCATCGGCAGGCTTCGTACTCGTGTGCCGATCGCGTTGAACACGGCATTGGCGATCGCCGGCGCGGTGGCGATGTTGGATGGTTCAGCGATGCCGTAAGCGTCGGTCGCGCTCTGGCCCTGGTAATTCTCCAGCACGATCACTTCGATCGGCGGCGTCTCGCACGCGCCGACGAGTTTATAGTGTTCCAGATCCGCGTTCATCACGTGGCCGGTGTGCTGATCCATGATGCGTTGTTCCAGCAGAGCGTAGGAGATGCCCATCAACACGCCGCCCTGGACCTGGCTTTCGATCAGTTTCGGGTTCATCGGCCGGCCGCAATCCTGCACGGCGACAACCCGTTCGACGCGGATCGCGCCGGTTTCGGTATCGACCGAAACTTCCGCGAACTGCACGCCGCCGAGATCGTTCAGCGCACCGGCACTGTCACCCAGATGCCGCCGGAAACCACCATAGTCGTCCGCGCGGCTGCCTACCGCGCTGATCTGTTCCGTGCGCAGACCGGCGGCGGCGTCACGAAAACCGATGTCGCGCGTGGGATCGTCGACCGCGACGATGCGGCCGCCGCGCGCGGCCAGCCGGTCCGGCTCGACATGCAGCAGCGGCGCGACCTGGCGGAACAGGGCCTGCATCACCCGCCACGCCGCGTCGCGCGCCGCGGGGGTAATGGAGGCGGTGGTCTGACTGCCATAAGACGGTGGCCCGACGGGAAATTCCGTGTCGCCGATGTGCAACGTGATGTCTTCGGGACGCAGACCCAGTTCCTCGGCGACCACCTGCGCCAGTACCGTTCCGATCCCGGTGCCGAGGTCTTGCACGCTCGACAGCACCTCCACCGAACCGTCGCGTGACAGGCGCACTTCGCACGACGCGTTGGTGGTGACGTTGGCGCCCCAGATCGATTGCGCCACGCCGAGGCCGCGTTTGATCACGCCAGAGTCGGTGCCGGGTTTGCGGCGGCGATCCCAGCCGATTCGTTGCGCGCCCAGACGGCGTTCTTCCTTCCGCACCGGACTGGGATCGATGCGGTCCCGCAACGCCAGCGGATCCATGCCAAGCTTATCGGCGAGTTCGTCGATCGCCTGTTCCATCGCGAACGCGCCAGGTGTATTGCCAGGTCCGCGAAACGCCGAGCCGCGGCCTGCATTGATGAACACATCGTTCTGCTCCGACGCGAAATTCACGCACCCATACAGCGACTGGGCGACATTCCCCGCGCCCGCGCCGACTCCCACTCCGGCCGTGCCATACTCCAACAACGAAATCGCGGTGAGAGTGCCGTCGCGGCGTGCGCCGATCCGAAGTTTTTGCCACGTCGCCGGCCGGTTGCCGGTATCGAGATGTTCCTCCTGCCGATCGAACACCAGCCGCACCGGCCTGCCCGCCTGACGCGACAGCATCACGGCGAACCTTCCATAAGTTCCAAGTTGTGACTTCGAACCAAAACCACCGCCCATGGCCGCGACCTTCACGCGCACCTGATTGAGCTTCAGTCCGAAACTCTGTGCCAGTTCTCGGCGAACGCCGGCGGTGTATTGCGTGGACATCCACACCGTCAGCCCATCTTCTCGCCAGTCGGCGACGATGGCGTGCGGCTCCATGCAGCAATGGGTCTGGGTTTGCGTGCGATACTCGGCCTCCACGACGACTTCGGCCTGAGCGAAACCTTGCGCGATATCACCGCGGTTGCCGCTGGCTTCCGGTCCACGCACGTTGCCGGCGATCGGCAACCCGGTGGCGACCGGAATCTCCGCCACCGACAGCGATGGTTGTTCGCCGGGCTGATAGACCAACGGTGCGTTCGGGCGGCGCGCGATGTCCATGTCGGTGACAAACGGCAATGACGTGTAGGTAGCGCGGATCAGGCCCAAAGCGGCCTCGGCCACCGAGGGGGAGACAGCGGCCACCGCCGCGACGGGTGCTCCCGCGTAACGCAAAATGGCGTCCACCGGAGCGATTACCAGCACCGCCCGCACACCAGGCAACTGCGCGGCTGCCGCGGTATCGATGGCCCGCACCCGAGCATGCGGCAGCGGCGAACGCAGGACTCGCGCGTGCAGCATTCCCGGCATTTTCACATCGACGGTATAGCGCACGGCACCGGTCACCTTGGCGCGCCCATCCTGCCGGTCGATTGGTTTGCCGATGACAAGCAGCGCGCTGTTCACCGGCAATGGCGGTGGTTGGCCGGCCGGGATCCGCCGTTCGATTTCACCGAGACCGGCGCTGGCGATGCCGAACGGGAATTTCTCAGTACGGAGGATTTCTTCAGCCATGATCAGGCCTTCCGCGCCTGGCCGACAGCCAGGACCGCGTCGATGATGTGTGGATAGGTGCCGCAACGGCAGAGATGACCCGAAATCGCGGCCTGAATGTCCGGCACGGAAGGTTGCGGGATGCGTTCCAACAGCGCGGCGCAACTCATGACCATGCCGGGCGTGCAATAACCGCACTGCATCGCATCATGCGCGATGAAAGCCTCCTGCACCGGATGCAGCGTGTCGCCTTGCGCCAGTCCCTCGATCGTGGTGATCGCGCGGCCGCCGGCATCGATCGCCAGCAGCATGCAGGAGGCGACCGGCGATCCATCGAGCCAGACCGTGCACGCCGAACAGGACCCCCGGTCGCAACCGACTTTCGTGCCGGTAAGATCGAGCCCGTCACGCAAAATCTCGGCCAGCGTGACGCGAGGTTCAACATTCAGTTCATAATCACGACCGTTGACCTTCAATATCAGCGGCACCATTCCCGGGCCGGCGATCGCCGGTTCATCGGTGGCGGCGCGCGCCTCACCCAGCAGGGCAAGTCCGCCCGCGGCCGCGCCCGTGCCGCGAAGGAAGAAGCGCCGCGATACGGATGGTTCACGTTTGGCATCGGACATTGGCAGCTCCATGCAAGCGGGCACTGTCGCCAATGTTTGTTTAGGAGAATGACGCCGATCGCGCGTTGATCCAGATCAGAGGTCAGGCGTTTGTATTGTTACGCGCGTCCCGCGGGCGGCCTGAGCCACTTCTCCACGTCCACGCGCAATTCCTCGATCATGGTCTGGGTCACCGGATCGATCGCCTCGATCGCGGTCAGGATCGTCTCGCACGCCTCGCGCAGCGCGAACAAAAATCCGCGCTCCACATCCTGCGCGAGATGGTGCGCGAGGCTGTCCGCCTCGGCGTGATGGCCTTGTTGCCGCAACCGCTCGATCAGGTCGCGGGCCCGCTGTTCGGCGTCATCGGCCATGAATTTCTCGCTTTCAGAAAACCGGAGGACGTCCTTTAGAGCACTTTTACCCTGAGTGGAATCGCGCGGTGCCAGCATTGTACCGTCAAGGTCGTCATGGCCCGGTTCGTCCGGGCCACCTCTCGCCACACCGTGTTGTTACAGGTGGCCCGGACAAGCCGGGCCATGACGATAAGGTAAGGCGGGCCATGACGATGAGACACATCTCACGCCGCCGCGGGCACCG
>Ga0182018_10002029_pt1 | contig 21387 bp, 14 predicted proteins | sample 812P2MmetaG_FD_120490 | JGI IMG/M metagenome (GOLD analysis project Ga0182018, IMG submission 120490) | Permafrost microbial communities from Stordalen Mire, Sweden - 812P2M metaG | ecosystem: Environmental > Terrestrial > Soil > Wetlands > Permafrost | place: Sweden: Stordalen | collected...
AACGCGAGAAGCTGCTGGCGGCCGCTTACTACAACATGTTTCTGCTCCATGCCGACGATGTGTTGATCGACCTGCTCACGGATTCAGGGACGGGCGCTATGTCTACGCATCAGTGGGCCGCAATTATGGAAGGCGACGAGAGCTATGCGGGAAGCCGGAGTTTCGATCGCTTCCGCGATTCGATTCAGAGCATCTTTGGCTACAAGCACGTGATCCCCACGCATCAGGGGCGGGCAGCGGAGCGGATCTTGTTTGGCGTCTCGTGTAAGAAAGGCGATGTTGTGCCGAACAACACACATTTCGATACGACGCGCGCGAACGTGGAGTTTATCGGCGCCGAGGCGGTGGATTTGCTGACGGCGGAGGGGCGACAGCCGAGTGCGGCCGCGCCGTTTAAGGGGAACATGGATGTAGCAGCATTAGAAGCCCTGATCGGCAGCGTGGGACGCGAGCGGATTCCATTAGTCATGCTCACGGTTACGAATAATTCAGGCGGTGGGCAGCCGGTTTCGATGGAAAACGTGCGCGCGGTGAAAGCGGTTTGCCAACGGTATGGCATTCCACTGTATTTCGACGCGTGCCGGTTTGCGGAAAATGCGTGGTTCATCAAGCTGCGCGAAAATGGATATGAAGACAAGACGCCAAAGGAAATCGCGCAAGAGATGTTCCGGTACGGAGATGGGTGCACCATGTCCGCGAAGAAGGACGGCATGGCAAATATCGGCGGGTTTCTGTGCACCAACGACGACAAGCTGGCACAACAGGAGAAGGACCTGCTGATTCTGACGGAAGGTTACCCGACGTACGGCGGACTCGCCGGGCGGGACCTCGAAGCGATCGCCGTGGGCGTGCAGGAGGCGCTTGAGGAGGATTACCTGCGGTATCGGATCGCGTCGACAGCGTATTTGGGGAACCACATTGCGGCGGAGGGCGTGCCGATTGTGCAGCCGCCAGGCGGCCATGCGATCTATATCGACGCACGTGCGTTTCTCCCGCACGTTCCGCCGGACCAGTTTCCGGGCGTGGCGCTGGCGTGCGAGTTGTATCTCGAAGGCGGCGTCCGTTCGGTGGAGATTGGCACGCTGATGTTCGCGGGATCGGCGCAGATGGACCTCGTGAGGCTGGCGATTCCGCGTCGCGTGTACACGCAGAGCCACATCGACTATCTGGTCGAGGTGATTCTGGAGGTTTGGCGGAAGCGGGAGGGGATTCGGGGCATGCGGCTGACTTTTGAAGCTCCGTTTTTGCGGCACTTTACGGCACAGTTGGAGCCGGTGGGGTAACACCGCTCGATCCCCGATTAGCGGTTGCTGGAAAGAGGCCGCTAAACATTTTTCACAATGTACGAAGGTTTTCGTTTGACAAGTACGAAGAGGTTCGTATATTGTGGCCAACATGAAACGAACTCGGCATCAATTGCCCCGGCCAAGCGAAGGAGAACTGGAGTTGCTGCGCATCCTGTGGGAGCGAGGTCCTTCCACGGTGCGCGATCTGCACGAGGAGATCGCCAATCGGCGAAACGTGGGATACACCTCGGTGCTGAAGCTGCTGCAGATCATGACGGAGAAGGGGCTGGTGGAACGCGAGGAGTCGGGGAAGGCCCACATCTATCATCCCGCTGCGACCCAGCATGAGACGCAGGATCAGCTGGTGCGGGATATGAGCGAGCGGTTGTTTGCCGGCTCGGCCGCTCAGCTGGCGATGCGGGCGCTGGCGATGGAGCCGGTGAACGACGAGGAACTCGAAGAGCTTCGCAATCTAATCGAGCGAAAGAGGCAACGGCAATGACACATCATTGGGAAGCCCTGGGATGGACGCTGGTTCATTTTCTCTGGCTGGGCGCGGCGATTGCGCTCGTCTACAGGATCGTCGATACGGCCCTGGCGCGGCGCAGCGCGAGCGCTCGCTATGTGCTGGCCTTGGGCGCGCTGATGAGCATGCTGGTGGTTTCAGCAGCGACTCTGGTACATGAAGAAGACGCCTACCAGGCTGCGGGGCCGATCGCAGGCAGCGGAGGGGCAGGTGTGGCGAGCACGGTTGTGCCGACGGCACAGGCTTTCGAGATCTCGCTTGTCGACGGTGGCGCCGTAGGGCGACACGCGGAGGGTTTCCCTGGCAGATTCACGATCACCGCTCTCATGCCTTATCTGGACGGAGTTTGGCTGGCTGGGGTTCTGTTGCTGTGGGTGCGGGCGCTGGGTGGGTGGTGGCTGATCCGGCGGATGCGGCTGAGCCGCCTGGAGCAGGGACCGCACACGCTGCTGCTGCGGCTGGATGCTCTGCGGCGGCAGATGGGGATTCGGCGGTTCGTCGATTTGCGGCTGTCGAGCCGGATTACGAATCCGCTGACGGCGGGCGTGTTGCGTCCGTGGATTCTGTTGCCGGTGACGGCTTTGACGAGCCTGAGCGCGGAGCAGATCGAGGTGATTCTCTCGCACGAACTGGCGCATATCCGGCGCGCGGATTATTTCTGGAATCTTTTGCAGACAATGGTGGAGACGCTGTTCTTTTTCCATCCCGCGGTTTGGTGGATCAGCCGCCGGGTGCGCGAAGAGCGGGAGCTGTGCTGCGACGACATTGCGGTGAGGAGATGCTCCGACCCGACGGTGTATGCGGCGGCGCTGGTGCGGCTCGAAGAGGAGCGGAGGAACCGGCTGCACCTGGCGATGGCGCTCGATGGCCATCAGTCACGGGCGGGATTGCGTGCGCGAGTGCTGCGGATTCTGGGAGACACGGAAGAGAGGCCGCGCCGTCTGAGGCCGGTTTCGTTTGCGGGAATTGCGGTGGCTCTCATTGTGTTTCTGTGCCCGCTGCCGAAGGTATTTGCGAGTTTTCGCGAGGTGCCCAGGGTTGCGACGGCGATTGCACCGGCGGTGCGGAAGGCGATGCATCCGATGCTGCAGAGCGCCGAGCCGGAACCAGCACCCGCTGCTGCGCCGAAAACAAAGCCGAGCCCGGACGTTGCGATGACAGGCCAGGAGAACGCGACCAGCGAACCGGCTCAAAACGCCGACGCGAAGGAATCCGGACACTCGGATTACATCGACGAGATGAAGGCAGCGGGGTACGACGTCGATCTGGACAAATACATCGCGATGAAGGTTCAGGGCGTTACGCCAGCGTATGCCGCGGAGATGGCAAAGATCGCCGGCGGAAAGCTGTCGGCCGACAATCTGATCGCGATGAAGGTGCAGGACGTCACGCCGGAGTACATCCAGAAGATGCGAGCCGCGGGGTATGACGTCGAAGTGAACAAGTACATCGCGATGAAGATCCAGGACGTGACACCGGACTATGCCGCGGACATAGCGAAGATAGCCGGCGAAAAATTGTCGGCTGACAATCTGATCGCGATGAAGATCCAGGATGTAACGCCGGAGTATATCGAGAAGATGCGGTCAGCGGGGTATGAAGCAGGTCCCGACAAATACATATCGATGAAGATCCAGGGCATCACGCCCGAATACGCGGAAGCGATGGCGAAGGTCGGCTTCGGCAAGCCTGATGTCGGGCAGCTAATTGCGCTGAAGGTGCAGGACGTGACGCCGGAGTACGCGGCGCAACTGCACTCGGAGGGAATCGAGGCAACCAGCCTGGGAGATCTGATCTCGTATCGCATCTTCAATATCACTCCTGACTTCGTGAAGGATATGAAGGCGGCGGGGTTCGAATCGATCCCGGCGAAGAAGCTGGTGGCGCTGCGGGTGCAGGGAGTGACGCCGGAGTTCGCAAAGAGTGTGAGGGCGCAGTTCCCCGACGCGACGCTGGACGATCTGATTCAGATGCGCATCTTCAACATCGACGCAAACTTCATCGCGTCCGCACAGCGGCACGGGTTTGCGCCGCTGACGATTCACAAGCTGGTGAAGCTGCGCATTTCGGGGATTCTCGACGACGGCGACGAGCAGAAGGAGAGCAGACCATGACGGTGCGAGCGGCTTTTCTGACAACGCTGCTGTTCGCGAGCGTGGCATACCTGCATTCGTCTGAGGACCAGCTGAGCACTCTGCACGGGCACTGCAGCGTTGCACCTGCAACCAAGGCAGACAGGGTGCGGGTGGAACTGGAGGATGGCGAGTGCGGCAGCGATCGCGATCACTGCCACAATCATGACGACGATGAGATGCCGTTGAGCAACTTTACCGGACTGACGCTGGCGGATTTCGAACACGAGGGCGCGCATATCGATGCCGTGATTGGCGCTGAAGCCGGCAGGATTACCTGCTCGGGTGTGGTGCACGCGCTTACGCTCGACGGCGAATTCACCTTTGAACCGAGCGCGGCGTTTGTCGAGCGGATGCGGCAGATCGGCTTCACGGGCTATAGTTCGCAGTTACTCGAGGCTTACGCACTCTTCCACATCGAGGTCTCGTGGGTTCAGGATTTGGAGTCCGCGGGCGTAACGGAGATGAGCGCGGAAAACATCCTTCCGCTGCGCATCTTTAAAGTGGATGCGGGGTACGTGCGGGAGATGTCGGCGCTTGGCTTCCCTCACCTTTCGGCGGGGAAACTGATTGCGTTTAAGGTCCAGGGAGTGAATCCGGAGGAAGTGAAGCAGTATCGCGCACTCGGGTACGAGCCCACTGAAGACGAGCTGATCCAGATGCGCATCTTCAAGGTCACGCCGGACTTCATCCAGCGGATGGAAGCTCGAGGACTGGGGAAACTGACAATCGCCAAGCTGGTGCAAGTACGGATTTTCAATCTGGCGGATTGAGGCGACAGTAAACGGAAAGGGCAGGTCCCGCGAGTCGCGGGCCTGCCCTTTGGTTTGCGTAGACTGACGACTTACTTGGCGGCGACCGCGACTTCCTTTTTCGCCCCAGCCTGCTCCTTTAGGGCGGAGGCTTTGTCGGTCGCCTCCCAGGTGAAGTCGGGTTCGCTGGTGCGTCCGAAGTGTCCGTAGGCGGCCGTCTTGCGATAGATGGGCCGGCGCAGATTCAGGCTCTCGATGATTCCCTTCGGGGTGAGCGAAAAGTTCTTGCGGACCAGCGCGACCAGATCGGGTTCAGAGATGGTTCCGGTTCCGAAGGTGTCGACGCGCACGCTGACCGGCTCGGCTACGCCGATGGCGTAGGCCAGCTGGACTTCGCAGCGCTCGGCCAGGCCGGCGGCAACAATGTTCTTGGCAATGTAGCGGGCAAGATACGCGGCGGAGCGGTCGACCTTGGTCGGGTCCTTACCCGAAAAGGCGCCGCCACCGTGACGTCCCATCCCGCCGTAGGTATCGACGATGATTTTGCGGCCGGTAAGGCCAGTGTCGCCCATGGGTCCGCCGATGACGAAGCGTCCAGTGGGATTGATGTGGTACTTGGTGTTCTCGTCGAGCAGCTCGGCAGGCAGCACAGCCTGGATGACGTGCTTGAGGATGTCGGCGCGGAGTTCCTCGTTGGAGACGGTCTCAGAATGCTGGCTGGAGATGACGACGGCATCGATTCGGACCGGCTTGTGATTGGCGTCGTACTCGACCGTGACCTGGCTCTTGCCGTCGGGCCGAAGGTAGGGAAGCTTGCCGTTCTTGCGAACCTCAGCCAGGCGGCGAGTGAGCTTGTGGGCGAGCGAAATGGGCGTGGGCATCAGCTCCGGCGTCTCGTTGGTTGCGTAACCGAACATCATGCCCTGGTCGCCGGCGCCACCGGTGTCGACACCCATGGCAATATCGCCGGACTGCTTGTTGATCGTCGAAATCACGGCGCAGGTGTTGGAATCGAATCCGTAGACCGCATTGTCATAGCCGATGGCGGTGACGACGCCGCGGACCAGCGCCTGGAAATCGACGTAGGCGCGGGTGGTGATTTCGCCGGCGATGACTACAAGGCCGGTGGCGGTGAGGGTCTCACAAGCTACGCGGCTGTAGGGGTCCTGTTCAAGGCAGGCGTCGAGAATGGCGTCAGAGACCTGATCGGCGATTTTGTCGGGATGGCCTTCGGTGACGGATTCCGAAGTAAAGAGAAATCTTTCGGCTGCGGGCAAAGTACGTCCTCCAGAGGGGATGCGGATTACCAGCTTATAGAGTGTTGGAATCCGCTGGGATAGCTCTTTTATGGTACCAGGGCGGGAGGGACGCGGCAAAGGCTAAAAGACGGGAAAGGGAAAAAAGGTTCCGGGGTGCATAGTTTGAGGGCTGGACGGGCAGCAGGTGCAGTGATCGGCGACACTGACCGATTAACACGAAGGTGGTATCGCGGTAGGTTGGGGGCTTTGCCATGGCAAGGGTGGTCGCAATCGTCGGAAGTTATCGGAGGGGCGGGATCGCAGATCAGGCTGTCGATGCGGTTTTGGAAGGCGCGCGGGAGAACGGCGCGGCGACGGAGAAGATTTACCTGATCGAGCAGCAGATCGAGTTCTGCAGGAACTGCCGGATGTGCACCCAGGAAAAGGGTCCGGCGCGCGGGGAGTGCGTGCATCAGGACGGTCTGGAGTCGGTGCTGCAGAGAGTAGAGAGCGCGACCGCGGTAGTGTTGAGTTCGCCGGTGAATTACTACAACGTGACGGCGGTCTTTCGCCGGTTTATGGAGCGGCTGATCGGCTATACGTACTGGCCATGGGGAAAGAACCTGGGTCCGGTGATGCGGTCGAAGCTGAGGACGAGGAAGGCGGTGCTGATCGCATCGGCCGCGGTGCCCGCTCTCTTCATTCCGCTCTCGACCGGCGCCCCACGGGCGCTGAAAGTGGCCGCGAGAATGGTCGGCGCCAAGCCGGTCGGGAAGCTGTGGATTGGGATGGCCGGTTCGCAACCAGACGAACTGCTGCGCGCGCGAACGCGGATGAAAGCGATGAGGCTGGGGCGGAGGCTGGCGTAGACCGCGCTCGGCGTCCAGCGTTCAGAGACAAGGACCAGTCAGCTATTGCGGATTGGCAGGCGGCGGCTGCCCAGAGGGCGGCGAGGGCGATCCCGAAGACGGGGGCGTTTGCGCGGGCGGCTGCTTCTGCGGGTTGCCGGTGATGTCCTGACCCTGATAGATGACGCGGATGCTGGTGTGGAATTCGTGGTAATTGGTGTACTTCAACGTCTCGCGCATGTGGACGTCCTGGCTGAGGTAGCCGTGCCCAGCGGAGAAATGCAGGACGCCGTCGCCGTGAGTGTAAACCGGAAACCAATACTTGCCGTCGACCATCTGGCGGTAGGTGACGAACGGCATGGAGAGATCCTCGTGGCCGGGACGAACGTCGTCGGGAACGTTCTTGCCGTTGGTGACGACGATCTGGTGTTCCTTTTGGTCGACCCAGATGCGGCCCTGGAAGTAGCGCTTCTTCTTCTCGATAACTTTAGGCTTGACGTCGAAGACCCAGGTATCGATCTCATCGATCTTCTGCCTGCCGATATAGGCGATGTCATATTGCGGGGCGTCCTGGGTGGTAAGGACGAAAGGCAGGCGTTCTTCAATGTCTTCGAAATCGGCGGGCGACATCATGACGCGTGTCAGGGTGTCCGCTGGCGACTCGAGGACGCGCTCGGTGCGGCGATCCTGGTCGTCGAAGGCAATGTCAACCACCTGATAATAGCGGCCGTCAGCCTTGCCATCGTCGTCGACGGTTTCAACGCGAACGCTGCGCTGCCAGGTGTAGTTGTTGAGAGCCTGGCGAAAAACGGCTTCCTTCGCGGTGAACTCGGTGATGATTTGCAGGATCGGAATGGAGGGCTGGGACTGGTCAAGGGGCCCAAATCCCTGGTCGAGAGGCATAGAAGTGTAAGACGCCTGAGCGTGCAGCGGGAGCGATGAGAGAAGCAGCAGGGGCGCGGCGAGAAGGCCTCGGAGAAGGTGGGTTGATGCGGCGAAAGACACAATACGGCTCCTGTTCCTTCAGGATAGACGCAACAGTGGAATCAGGGGTTAAGGACCCCGGCTCGAAAATCGGAATTGCGATCTCCCGCGAAGGGTGAGCGTTGCAGCCGAACCAGCTTATACATCTTCACGAAGTGGACAACCAATTAAACTTGTGACGTCTGGTCCGCACAAATTATGCCCATAAGCGCAGATCTCTACAGGGCGCCAACGCTGATTCTGCTGTTCGTACTGGTGGCGGTATTCGGCGCGTTGTGGCGGCAGAGACGGACGTTGCCCCCGCTACGGATGAGGGCCGGGGAAGCTACGACGGCTCGCCAGCGGCAAATGATGTGGCTGGTGGGCTGGATGTTCGCCGCGATTCAGCTGGAGATGGAAGTTTTCGGGCGGGAGCAGGCGGGCTTTTGGCTGGCGATTTCCCGCGCGAGCATACAAATGGCGGCGCTCATGTTCCTGGGCTCCATGGCGCCGCAATATCTGAGCCGAAAGCCGCGCATTCTGTACGTTGTGGCATTTGCCGCGCCGGTGATTTTGTTCACCATCCTGGTGTCGATTGACCCTGTGCCGGGGCAACTGGCACGGGCGTTTCTGCTGGCTAGTGTGTTCGCGGCACTGCTGGTAGCCGCGCGCTGGAGCTTAGAAAGACATTTGTTACCGATATGGCTGAGCCTGCTGCTGGTAGCGCTGGTAGGAAGCGGCGCAATCTGGCTGACATGGCGGCAGGAATACGGCGCTGTCCTGATGCTGGTCGAAGGCGGAACCCTGCTGATCACCTCCCTTTTGTTTGCGTTGGCGTTCCGCAGGCTGACAGCGGGAGTGATGCTTACCGTGGGAGGGTTGGGGGCGTGGTCGCTTCCCCTGCTGTTGACGCCGCTGCTGGGAGAGACGGGCGTGCCAATCGTGCTGACGCGAACACTGAACCTGATGAAGGTGATCGCCGCGATGGGGATGATCGTTCTGGTGCTGGAGGACGAGATCGCTTCCAACAGGGCTGCCCAACTGCGAGACCGTCGGGCGCGCCTGGAAATGGAGAAGTACACGGAGATTTTTCTGGGAGCCGTACCGTCGGAAGAGGAAAACAGGCAATACGACCCGATCTGCGAGGGCATAGCCGAGGCGAGCCGGTTCCGACAGGCGGCGATTATCGTGCACAGTCCGGAAGGGCGCTTCCGGCTGGCCGGACAGGCGGGCATGGATGGGGCGTTGGTCTGCGCCCTCGACGCTCTGGCGCAGCGGACGACCGATGAGAAGGTGAAAAACGCCGGGATTTTCTCTAAGCAGGTGATCGGGCATCTGGTGCTCGCGGATTTGACTCCGCTGATGATTCCGGGCGATGAGCTGCTGCAGATCAATTTTCGGGAGGCACACGCCATCGCGGTCCGAGGACGCGAGCGGGAGTTGCTGGGCGCCCTGTTGCTGGCGGGGTTGCGCGAACCGGAAGAACCTTTGCTGACCGAGGATGTTCTGCCCCTGGAGTTGCTGGCAGCGCGCATCGGCGCGACGCGTGAACAGCAGATGCTGCTGCGCCGGCTGCTGCAGTCGGAACGCCTGGCAGGCCTGGGACAACTGGCCGGGGGAGTGGCGCACGAACTGAACAATCCGCTGACGGTGGTGACTGGTTATGCAGAACTGATGATGGAAAACGAGGGCGCGACACACGATCAGGCCGTGGTGATTCTGAACGAGGCGCGGCGGATGAAACAGATCATCGACAGCCTGATCCGGTTCCGGAAAGCCGCCCCGCTCAGCCGCGGCCCCGTGTCTCTGGAACTGCTGTTGCGCGATACCGAGAGGGTGGCGCGTCGCGATCTGGAAGAGGCGCACATCGACTGGCAACTGCGGATTGCCGAATCTCTGCCTCACGTGCTGGCTGACCGGGACCAGATCCGCCAGGTCTTTCTGCAGGTGGTGAAGAACGCGATTGGATCGATGGATGCGTCGCCAGATGGCATGGATCGGCTGCTGACCGTGGAAGCCTCGCCAGCTGGGCACAGCCTCCACGTGACGTTCTCGGATAATGGTCCGGGGTTTGCGAACCCGGCCCGCGTCTTCGATCCGTTTTATACGACGCGGGACCAGGGCGAGGGCATCGGACTGGGGCTGAGTATCTGCTACTCGATTATCCGCGAGCATGGCGGACAAATATCCGCAGTTAATCTGCAGCCGCGCGGGGCGGCGGTGGTGATCGAACTGCCTGCCGCAGAGGCAGATGGGCGTTTAGAGACCGTGAAGGAAGTGGAGGCTCTGCCATAGAGCTCGCTGCTGGCGAACGGATCAGCGCGCACGGTTTGGCCAGCGGCGATTAGGATGGTCCTTGCAATCGAAGGGGCGAGTGATGAAGGGATCAGTGTGTGCGGTAGCGGCGCTGTTGTTTGCACTGAGCGCGGGCGCGCAGAGCGCGGGTTCAGCGGCGCATATTTCGGAGCCGGTGCCCCCAGCCGCCGGTGGGCCGCGGAGGCCGATGACCTTCGAAGACATGATGAAGATGCGGCGGCTCGGCGATATCGCCGTTTCGCCGGACGGGAAGTGGGTGCTGTTCACTGTTACAGATGTGGACCTTGAGAAGAATACAAAAACGCCGCATCTGTGGCTTGTGCCGGTTGGCGGCAGCGAGGAGAAGGCTCTGACGGCTTCGTCGGCGGGGGAGAGCCGGGGACGGTTCTCGCCGGATGGAAAACAGATTTCGTTTTTGACTGCGCGGGATGGGGGTCAGCAAGTGTGGCTGGCTTCGTTTGATACAGCGACAGGCGCAATGGGAGAGCCACGGCAGCTGACACACATCGCCACTGAGGCCGACAATGCGACGTGGTCGCCGGACGGGAAGCACATTTTGTTTTCTTCGGCGGTGTATCCGGAGTGCAGCGCGGGCACGGGCGGAGGAGCGGTTGCGGGCGTCGATGAGGATGGTTGCGACAAGCGGAAGGATGATGCGCAGAAGCAGTCGAAGGTGAAGGCGCAGATCTTCACGCATCTCCTGTACCGGCACTGGAACGCGTTCACCGGGGACAAGCGGAGCCATTTGTTTCTTGCATCGGCAGAGGATGGAGGCTTTCGCGACCTGAATCCGGGCGATACGTGCGACGTGCCGCCGTTTTCTTTAGGCGAGCCGGATGGTTGGGATCTTTCTCCAGACGGGCACGAGATTGCGTTTGAAGAGAAGAAGGTCGACGACCCGGCGCTGAGCACCAACGTGGACATCTTCACGCTGCGGTTGTTCGACGATGCGGGGAATGCGGACGCCAACGCGCAGCCGGTGAAGATTTCAACGAGCCCGGGTGGCGACTTCACGCCACGGTATTCACCCGACGGGAAATACATCGCCTGGCGGATGCAAAAACGGGCTGGGTATGAGAGCGACCGGTTTCGGCTGGTGGTGTATGACCGCAGTACAAAGCAGATTCGGGAGGTACTGCCGAATTTCGATCGCTGGGTCGATGAAGAGGCTTGGAATCCGGGCTCGAAAGCGATTTATTTCACAAGCGGCAATCATGGCGAAGAGGGGGTCTACTCAACCGTCTTAGACCGCCCCGGCGTGGTTCGCCTGGGAAACGATGGTGAGTACAGCAACCTTGTTCTCGTTCCCGTTCAGGCGGATCGACCGAGGCCGGAAGCCCGGGTCAAGATTCTCGCGAGCATGATGCGTGCTGATTCTCCGGCAGAGGTGATTGCCCTCAGTATCGGCGATACGGTCTCTAAGCCGACGGATGAGTCCGGTGTGGCGATCGCTTACGATTCCTCCGCTCTACCACTCACCCATCTCAACACCGCCCTCCTCAACCAACTCGACCTTTCGAAAATGGACTCCTTCTGGCTCCCCAGCATCGGCAACGTCAAAGTCCAGGGCTTCCTGATCCGCCCGCCCAGCTTCGATCCCCACAAAAAATACCCCGTGAAATTCCTCATCCACGGCGGACCGCAGGGGGCGTGGGGTGACTCGTGGTCCTACCGCTGGAACGCCGAACTCTTTGCCGCCAACGGCTACGTGGTCGTGATGATCAATCCCGGCGGCTCGACCGGCTACGGCCAGGCATTCGTCGACCGCGTTAACGGCGACTGGGGCGGCAAGCCGTACATCGACCTGATGCGCGGGCTCGATTACGCCGAACAGCATTATCCCTTCATCGACAAGACGCGCGAGTGCGCGCTCGGCGCGAGCTACGGCGGCTACATGGCGAACTGGGTGCTGGGTCACACGGACCGCTTCAAGTGCATCGTAAGCCACGACGGCATGTTCAACACCGAGTCGGCCTACGGAACGACCGAAGAACTGTGGTTCAACGAGTGGGAGTTCAAGGGGACACCGTGGACAAACCGGGCGCTCTATCGCGAGTGGTCGCCGATGCTGGCGGAGACGCGCTTTAAGACGCCTACGCTCGTCGTGCACTCTCAGCTCGATTACCGGCTGGATGTGTCAGAGGGGTATCAGCTGTTCGATACGCTGCAGCGGATGAAGGTGCCGTCGAAGATGCTGTACTTCCCCGATGAGGGCCATTGGGTGCTGAAGCCGCAGAACTCCGAGCTTTGGTACAAGACGGTGAATGACTGGGTGGACCAGTGGACCCACGCAGCTGGGTCGCCGCAATGATCGCCCATCTGCGTGGGCGGCTCTTCTCGAAACAACCGGGGCAGGCCATCGTCGAAGCCGGCGGCGTGGGCTACGACGTAACCATTAGTGTGCCGACGTTCACGGCGCTGCCCAAAGAAGGCGGCGAGATCGCTCTGTACGTTTACACGCAGGTACGGGAAGACACGCTGGCGCTGTTTGGATTTTTGGAGCGCAACGAAAAGCGGCTGTTTGAGCGGCTGATTACGGTCTCGGGCGTGGGACCGAAGCTGGCAATTACGATTCTGAGCGGGCTGAACCTCGAGCGGACGGTCGAGGCGATTCGCGCGCAGGATCATGCGACGCTGACGCGGATTCCTGGCGTGGGGAAAAAGCTGGCGGAGCGGCTGGTGGTGGAGCTGAAAGAGAAACTCGAGGATCTGGCTGTGGCTCCGGCGGGAACGAGGGTAGTGGCTCCGGCGGCGGAAGATGTGTTGTCGGCGTTGGTGAATCTGGGGTATCAGCGCCCGGCGGCGATGAAGGCGATTGAGACTGCCGCGGAGAAGGACAAGGCTGCGGGCGAGAATTTTGACGAACTGTTCCGGTTGGCGCTCAAGGTGATTCGGTAAGGACTACTCGATGGCCGCGATTTTGACGCGCTTGCCGACGCGGACAGTAATGCGGGCGGGGACCGCGGCGATCTGGATGGCGGCGCCGGAAATGGTTTCACCGTCGATGCGAACCGCGTTCTCGGCCAGTTTGCGGGTAGCTTCTGCTCCGGATTGCGCGAGGCCTGCGCGTACGATGAGTTTCGGCACGCGAATCTGCAGGACGCCATCATTTGTCGTACCCGCGATGTCGGCGTACGGGATGCGCACTTCCTCGAGACCCTCGACGTCGTCGCTCTTCTGCTGGAACTGACGCGCCCAGTTTTCGTCAGCGGCCTGTGCGGCTTCAGGACCATGAAACCCAGCGACGATGGTGCGGGCGAGGCGCTTCTTGGCGTCCATGGGGTGCAGGGTGCCGGAGGCGACGTCGGCTTGCATCTTGTCGATTTCTGACTGACGCATATCGGTCAGCAGCGTCCAGTAGCGCCACATCAGCTGGTCCGAGATGGACATGAGTTTGCCGTACATCTCCTGTGGCAGCTCGTGAATGCCGATGGCGTTGTTGAGAGACTTCGACATTTTCTGCACGCCATCAAGCCCTTCGATGATGGGCGTCATGAGGACGATCTGCGAGGGCTGGTCATAATGGCGCTGCAGCTCGCGCCCGATGAGGAGATTGAATTTCTGATCGGTGCCGCCGAGCTCAACGTCAGCTTTGAGGGCCACGGAATCGTATCCCTGGGAGAGCGGGTAGAGCAGCTCATGCAGGGCGATGGGCTTTTCTTCCTGAAAGCGTTTGTGGAATTCGTCGCGCTCGAGCATCTGCGAAACGGTGAAATGCGAGGCCAGGCGAATGATGCCTTCGAACCCAAGCTGGTCCAGCCATTCTGAATTGAAGCGAACCTCGGTCTTGTCGCGATCCAGGATTCGAAAAACCTGGTCGGTGTAGGTTTTTGCGTTCTCGTCGATTTGTTCGCGGGTAAGCGGCTTGCGAGTGACCGAGCGGCCGCTGGGATCGCCGATGAGCGACGTGAAGTCGCCGACGAGGAAAACGACGGTGTGGCCGAGGTCCTGGAAGTGTTTGAGCTTGCGCATCAGCACGGTGTGGCCGAGGTGCAGGTCGGGGGCGGTGGGATCGAATCCGGCCTTGACGCGAAGCGGCGTGCCGGTCTGGCGGGACTTCTCGAGCCGCTCGCGGAGGTCGGAGACGCGGATGATTTCGGCCGCGCCCTTCTGCAGCAGGTCGAGCTGCTCATCGACAGGAAGAAAGGAGGACATTCTCCAGCCAGTATAAAGTCGGGATCGGCTAAGAAGCGACTTTCGCTGCGCGCAGATCGACACGCGCATTCGCCGCGATGCTTAGCTTTCGCGGGGGGTGGCCGGGGAGGCGCAGCGTAACAAACGATTCGCCCTCGGCAATGCCGACGGCAGCGTGGATTTCGCCGCTGCGTGTCGTCAGTAGCCGCACCACTCCGGAAACCTGCGCGACCTGTTTACCCGCGACACGCAATTCGGTGTGGGGCCCATCGTAAAGCAGCTCCGCTGTGCCCCCGGCGAGCTGCTCGGCGAAGTTCGAGCGAGCCTGCGCAGCCGGAGGACGGACATTCCATTCCAGAAAATCGTCCTGCTGGCGCACGCCCGATAGTCTCCACAGAAAATCGAAGAAGACGAGCGCCGCCGGTGAATAGCCACCAGGATCAGTCTGCGTAAAGTCCCCGGTTAGTGGATCCATCTGCTGCCGAAACTCCCCGGCACGCCGGAGCGCCTCGATCCACTTCTGCATCAGCGATGCGAGTTCTGCCGGCTTGTCGTAGTGCTCCATCCAGCGCGGTGCGCGCAGGGCCGTCAGCGCCTGGGTTGCGCCACCCCACGAGTTGCGAGGGATGGGCCGCACGAATTGCGGATCATCGAGTGCGATGGACGGAAACGGATAGGGTGCCCAGAATGCCCGGGGATCGTGAACCTGGCGTTGCCACACGGTCTCGAAGAGGCTCGGGTCGACGACATGTTCACCGAGCACGCGCAGGATCGCGGTGCTGCGCACGCGAACGAAACGGTTCTGCGCGTCGAGATCGTAAAAGGCGCCGTCCTGAGGATCGTAGAGCCGCTCGATGATGAGACGGCGTATTTTTCCCGCATCTTCAGTCCAGCGGTCGGCTTCGCCTGCTTTGCCGAGAGCGCTCGCCATCGCCGCCAGCGCCACACGCGCGCCATACACGGTTGCCGAGAGATCGGGGCAGAGCCGCGGCAGACCTTCAGCCGGCGGACACTTACGCGCGTCGGCATCCGGGCAACGATTCGGTATGCCCTTCCAGCGGGGGCTGTTGTCCTGTCCGGTGTCGTAGGTGCAGAAGCCTTCGCACAGCCCGGTTCCTCGCGTGTTCCGGTAACGGCGCAGCCACGCGTCCCAGCGCGCGCAGGCCGTGTAGGCCTTCTCCAGCAGCTCCGAGTCACCCCACTGTCTGGCCAGTTCCCAGGCAGTAGCCGCGATCGGGACCACCATCTGGATCTGGCCGAAGGCGGGCCCGTCCGCCTTGACGTTGCAGGGAAGCTGCCCATCTTCCTTCTGCAGCGCGAAAAAGATCAGGTGATTGTTACGTGCAACCTCGCGGGCAATCGCATCACCCAGCAGGCTGTAGACTGCGCCTTCCTGCGGCGCACACTCCTGCCAGACGCCGTGGTAGACGCTGCCTTCCACCAACACCGGATCGAGATATGCGGACAGCCGGACGACGTTGGCGCGCAACGCCGACAGCGCACCCTCGTAGACCCGCGTGAGGTTTGGATCTTCGCTGCTGAAGCTGCGCGATGCATCGTCGCTCGGCGGATCTGAGACATACCCCGCCGCGAGGAGCGACGGTTTCGGCATCCTCCCCGCGACGGTCGCCCGGAATGCGTTCGCAACAAATTGCCTTCGGTTCATCGTTTTTCTCGGCCGCCAAATCTTTCCGGGCAGATTTACGCCGAACCAACGTACCACAGAGCGGCGCGCTGAGACCCGGCGCCCTTTCATCAAGAACCGGCGGGTCCGCTGATATTATGCATGCGCGCCCATGGTTGAACTGCTTGCGCTCTACCTCGCCGGACTCAGCTTTTTCTTCTCCGGCATCAGTGGAGTTTCCGACAATCTGCGCCAGATGAGCGGCCAGCGCTTCCGTCAGGCGCTGAGGCGCCTGACGCATCGGCCCGTCATGGCAGGACTCGTGGGAGTGGTCCTCGGCGCAATCACGCAGAGTGCCTCCGTGGTTGCCTTCATTGTCTCCGGAATGGTTTCAACCGGCCTGCTTCCCATCTCGCGCGCTCTCATCGTGCTGGCCTGCGCGAACATCGGAACCGCGCTTCTGGTGTTTGTGGCAGCTTCCGATCTCCACCTTTCCATCCTGTTTCTCATCGGGATCACGGGGCTGGTTCTGGCCTTCAAACTCGTCAAGGAGTGGAAGCCCGCGGTCGCCAGCGGCATGTCGGTTGGGCTGCTCTTTCTCGGACTGGAGATGATGAAGCAGGCGTTCCAGCCGCTCGCTTCCTCCGCGCAATTTGCTCACGTCGCTCGATTTTTTTCGCACTGGCCGTACGCCGCGTTTCTGCTGGGAATGCTGTTCCGCACCTTCGTTCATTCTTCTTCCGCGATCGCGGCGATCGTGGTCACCATCAACCGCGGCGGCCAGCTTGGCGACTTCCCCGCCGCGATGGTGATCGCGGGGCTAGGCCTGGGCTCCGCGGCGGCCACCTGGATGCTTTCCGGCAACCTGCGCGGCGTTCCGCGCCAAATCGCCATGTATCAGGCAATGACCAACGGCATTGCCGGACTTTTCATCGCCGCGCTGCTGGTCGCGGAGCGCTTGCTAAACGTGCCTCTCCTGATCGCCGCCGTGCACGCGTCGGGTGCGTCCATTTCGCAGCGTATAGCCTGCACCTACCTCGCGCTCAACATCACCGTGGCCGCCGTGGCCATTGCCGGTCTGCGCTGGGCGCCGCGGGGACTGGCGAAATTGTGGCCGCCCACGCCCGAACAGGACCTTTCGAGTCCCATCTATATTCAGCACGATTCGCTCAACTCCCCTGAGACCGCGCTTGATCTGGTTGCGCTTGAGCAGATGCGCATCGTCCGCGTGCTGGGGCGTTATATTGACGCGGCTCGCCGGGGCGACTCTTCCGACCTGAAGGTGCTGCACGCAGCGGCCATTCAGCTGGGCCGTCACATTTCCGAATTCCTTGAGGCTCTGCTGCAGCTGCCCATCGCCAACGATGTGGCAGCCCGTGCTATTTCTTTTCAGCGCAAGGAAAGCACTCTCGGGGCCCTCGAGGAGAATGTCTTCCTCTTCTCCGACAGCCTGAGCGGACTCGCCAGCGAAGCGCTGGGTGGACTCCTCATCGAATCCCTTGACACCATTCTGTTTTCCGCACTCGCTGCGCTCGAATCGCCGGGGGAACTGGAGATCGAAATCTTCGTCAACATGACCGACGACCGCAGCGGCATGATGGAAGAGTTACGCAACCGGCACGGGCTGGGCCAGACGGCCAGCGCCGGCAACATCTCCGCCCTGCATTACGCGACTACGCTGTTCGAGCGCAACGTGTGGCTACTGCGCCAGCTCGCGCTGTGGATGCGCGAGGACGCAAGGTTCAGTGTGGCCTGACAGGCGTACCCAAGCTCCATACGATAGTCTTTTAGAGGCACCCGCGAATCGACGGTTCCGCGGAGCCACCATCCGCCAGGGTACTTATGATTCGGATTCTGTTCGATCTCGGCCTTTTCGGCCTTTTCACATCCACAATTTCCGCGATTCTAGCCCTTGCAGGGCTACTCCGCTTTCACCGGCAGCGCCCGCCCGTGGCGTCCTTTTCAACACCGGTCAGCCTGCTGAAGCCTCTGGATGGAGCCGAGCCGAATCTGGAAGCTCACCTCGATTCGTTCTTTAACCAGGACTATCCAAGCTTCGAGATTCTTTTCTGCGCGCGCTCGGCCACCGATTCCGGGCTCGAGACTGCCCGCCGCGTGGCTGCGCGGTATCCTCACATTCCCGCATCTTTTCTATCGACCGGCGCGGAGACCTACTTCAACGCGAAGGTTTCGTCGCTTGAACTCATGCAGTCCGTCGCACGGCACGATCTTTTTATCATCAGCGACAGCGATGTCCGCGTCGAACCCAACTACATCCGCGAGGTCGTCGCGCCATTCGGGGACGAGAGGGTTGGAGTGGTCACTTGCCTCTATCGCGGAGTCGCCGACCGGGGGCTTTGGTCGAAGCTGGAGGCTGCCGGGATGTCGGTCGAGATGACCGCCGGCGTGCTCACCGCGAATCTGCTCGAAGGCATGAAGTTCGCTCTCGGACCGACGATGGCCGTGCGCCGCAGTTGCGTAGAGGCGATGGGCGGTTTCGGCGTGCTCGGCCCCTACTGCTCCGACGATTTTCTGCTGGGAGCCAAAGTCGCCGAGCAGGGCGAAGCGGTGGTGCTCTCGCATCACGTCATCGATCACATCATCCTGAACCTGAGCTTCGCCGCCTCGCTCCGCCACCAGACGCGCTGGATGAAGTCCACGCGCTTCTCGCGTCCGCTGGGCCATCTGGGCACGGCACTCACCTTCAGTGTCCCGTTCGGCCTTCTCGCGTTTGCGGCGGGTCTCGCGATGCACCGGCCCGCGCTTGCACTCACGCTGCTCGCCTACAGCATCGCAAACCGCATCATCCTCGCTGCTCTGGTGGGATCGCTCGCCGTTCAGGAGCGCCACCTGCCGCGGACGACATTGCTCTATCCGCTTCGCGATTTCCTCGGCTTCTGCTGTTGGGCCGCGAGCTACATCGGGGGCACGATTCTCTGGCGAGGGCGCCGTTATCGTCTCTCTCGCGGGGGCCTCATGGAACCTCTCGCTCGAGGGCAATCCGAGAAAACCGAGCACGCAATGACAACATAGAGCCATTTCACTCGCGTCCATCTTCGCGGGTCGCCCGACTCGGGTGGTCGCGCCATTATCGAGCGCGCCCGGGCCTGCCAGCGCTGTCTATACTGGTGACAAGTATTCGGCACACGGATCGATCCTTCATGCCTCTCACTCATCTCGACTGGCTCCTTATCGCTGCCTATCTGCTTTTCAATCTGCTCATCGGCATTTACTACCGCAGCAAAGCGAGCGGCTCTACGGAGGAGTTCTTCGTATCGGGTCGCGACGTGTCGTGGTGGCTCGCTGGCACATCCATGGTTGCCACTACCTTCGCCGCGGACACGCCGTTGTTTGTATGCGGACTGGTGGCCACGCAGGGCATCTCTGGCAACTGGATCTGGTGGAGTCTGTGCCTCTCCGGGATGACGACGGTGTTTTTCTTCGCGCGGTATTGGCGCCGGGCTGAAATCCTGACCGACGTGGAGCTGGTCGAGATTCGCTACAGCGGGCGCCCAGCAGCGTTCCTGCGCGGCTTCAAGGCCGTTTATCTCGGCCTGCTCATGAACTGCTTCATCCTCGGCTGGGTCACGCGCGCTATGGTCGACATCATCGCCGTTACCCTTGGCCCGGTCATCGCTGAAGGGCGTTTGCTCCGGCTTTCGCTCGGGGGCCACGAACTGCTGCACTACACCCTGGGCGAGCCGCGCCACACCGCACTCTTCATCTGCATCTTCGTTCTGGTTCCCTTCACCGGCCTTTACACGTTCCTCGGCGGATTGTGGGGCGTGCTGGTCACGGATTTGTTTCAATTCGTCCTGAAGATGACGATGATCGTGGTCCTCGCGTGGATTGCGGTCGTTCGCCTCGGCGGCATGTCGGCGCTGCGCCTGCGGCTCGCCGTGGTCGATACGGCCACGCGCCACGCCGGCCATCCCACGTCGAATATTTTGTCGTTTCTGCCGGACTTCCACGCCGGCCTGACCACCCCCAATCTGTGGACCCTGCCCATTCTCACCTTCATGATGTACATCGGTGTGCAGTGGTGGGCTGCGTGGTATCCCGGAGCGGAGCCCGGTGGCGGCGGTTACGTTGCGCAGCGCATGTTCAGCGCAAAAAACGAGAAACACTCGCTGGGGGCGACTCTCTGGTTCAATATCGCGCATTACGCGCTGCGCCCCTGGCCGTGGATCATCACCGGCCTCGTGGCGCTTGCGATGTACTCCACCAACGGCGGCCTGCATCCCAGCGCGGCCTACGCCGCCAACCCGCAGCAGGGATACGTGATGGTGCTGCGTGACTTTTTGCCGCCGGCACTGCGCGGCCTGATGATCGCTGCCTTTCTCGCCGCTTACATGTCGACGGTGGGAACGCAGCTTAACTGGGGAACTTCGTACCTCGTCAGCGATCTCTACCGCCGCTTCCTTGTCAGGCATGCGGGTGAGCACCACTACGTCCTCATCAGCAAAATCATCACAGTGTTTCTGGTGCTGTGCAGCGGATACGTCGCGAGCCGTCTCACTTCTATCGGCGCCGGCTGGCAGCTGGTGCTCAACCTTGGAGCAGGGACGGGAGCCGTCTACATGCTGCGGTGGTTCTGGTGGCGCATCAACGCCTGGAGCGAAATCTCCGCGATGATCGTCGCCGCCATTGTGACCATCCTGCTCTCCCATGTTCACTTCGCCGGCAGCGACGTCGTGGTCTTTGCGAAAAGTACATTGATCACGGCCGGGGTAACGACGGTCGCCTGGATTCTCGCAACTTTCGTCACACCTTCCGAGCCCGATGCAACCCTGCTGGCTTTTTATCGCCGCGTTCATCCCATGGTGCACGGATGGCAGCGCATCGCGCGCGAAGCGCCCGACTTGCCGCCGGTGCGCGACTTTCGCGCCAACGCCTTCGATACCGTCATGGGATGCATTCTCGTCTATGGCTGCCTGTTTGGAATCGGCAAGTTGATCTTCGGCGCATGGCTGGTGGCGTCTGGTCTGCTGACCGCCGCCGCTATCGCCGGATATCTCATCTGGTGGGATTTGTCGCGGCGCGGCTGGGACACCTTGTCGGGGACGGCGCCATTGCGGAAAGAGGAGACCTGATCCGCCCTGAGCCCGTCCGGGGGTGAGCCTGCTTTACGAGGGAACAATTTTCATGCCACAAGGCGTTCCATTTACCGGCGAATATCTGTCGAGGTACCTGGCAGCCCAGAAGAGATGGAAGGAGGGACGAGAGTGGCGGACGAAAGAGGCCGAAGCGGGCCGGCCATCGACCTATGAGGATTATTGCCGGGCTCACGGAATGTGCTCCGCTTGCGAAGCATCGGGGATCAGTCGTAATGACAATGGCATTGGCTTTAAAGCGGTGGGCTGGGACGGCAACCGTCTGCTCTATGAACAATGCACCGTCTGCGGCGGTACCGGCAGGATCACGACGCCGAGCTGATGCCGGGTCGTCCCAGGTGCCTGCATTGCAACACAGGGCCGCAACTTCCTGGTTGCCCCCGGGCCGCCCAGGAACGAACATAAGTGAGACATGATTGGTCCTGAACGTTCGTCCGGCGCATTCCATCAGCCG
>Ga0182018_10002030_pt1 | contig 21341 bp, 21 predicted proteins | sample 812P2MmetaG_FD_120490 | JGI IMG/M metagenome (GOLD analysis project Ga0182018, IMG submission 120490) | Permafrost microbial communities from Stordalen Mire, Sweden - 812P2M metaG | ecosystem: Environmental > Terrestrial > Soil > Wetlands > Permafrost | place: Sweden: Stordalen | collected...
AATTATCCTAAGGCCCGAGTTCGCCTTCCACAGTTTCGACTCCTGGGGGAGGGGTGAACTGGAACCTGGTGTCGCTCATCTCGACGTTCTCTTTCCATCCCGCAAAACGGAACTCGGTGGTCGCGCCATCCGCGTCGATCAGTAAGATGCGGGTGATCTGGTGCAGGGGCGTGATCTCCAGCTGAACCTCGCTTACCTGACCAACTGCGTTCCGCGGAATCCCGCGCAACAAGGTATCGCCCGGTTGCCACGGTGATTGATCCAAAACCTTAGAAAGACCTTTTAACTCACTCTCCAGCTTGGTCTTGCCGAGCAGAAATGCCAAGGGAGACCGCAAGTCATCCAGCTTGCGGAGAGTTGTTTTCCGGAGCTGCTTTTCCGCCGGCAAGTAAAACCACACAAGCTCGCCGTCGCTGACAAACAGCTTCTCTTTGGGAGAACGGTACTCCCAGCGCATCTTGCGCGGCTTTTTCAACCATAATGTGCCCGATTCGACACGATCGGGGCCATCCCCGCGATAGGTCTCGGTAAAGTCGGATTCGAGGCTGCGGAGATGGTTGTAGTGGTCGTCGACGGCGTGGGCGAGTTGGTGGATGTCGGGCGGGGGGGTGGTCTGGGCTGGCGCGGTGGCGGCGAGAGATATTCCCGCGAGCAACCATCCAAGAATTGTGTGGCGATGCAACGGAAGTTTTCCCCTTCTCAATTTTACTTCGTGAAGTTGTCGGATGGGATTAATTAGGCACGAATGTCTGGCGCGGCGATACGGCCCGAAATGCGTTTAGGTGAGTTCCGTTTTACTGGAACTGTAAAGCGAGTAGGATTCTGTCCCACCCAGCCTGGTTAGTTGCGCGGTTCCGGCCAGAACGTGCTCCAGCAGCGGATTGTGGTAGAGAACATACGCCGGTCGGGGATTGGCGGCCAGGCTGCGGTCCAGGTTGGCGAGCATCTGCCGCAAACCCGATTCGGGCAGGGGATTGAATAAATAGAGTACGAGGGGTTCGGCGGGAAAAGGGAAAGTGGTTGCGTTTCCGCAGACGGATTCCAGGGCAAAGCATTTCTGCGATTCGCTCTGGTAGAGGCGCAGATTTTCTTGCGCGACCTGGTGGAGTTCGGGCAGAAGTTCAACGCCAATGATTTTCTGAAATGGATATTCCGAAGCCATGAGCAAGGTTCGGCCTTTGCCAGAGCCGATATCGATGAAAGTGAATTTGTCGAACTGGATGGGCAGAGCGGACATCATTTCGCGAAACAGAGCGGGATCGGTGGGCTGGTAGGGCGAGTGGAAGGTGCCGAGCAGGCGTTCGCGCCAGCCCAGGGTTCCGCTGGTAGTGTTGACGCGGTGCTCCCAGTCGTACTCCATGTCGCCGTAGCGCTGGCGGCGGCGTTCGGGCGTGGAGTCGCGGAGGAAGCTCCAGAGATTTCGGAAGAGCAGGGCTGTAGCGCTGACGATGCCGCGTTCTTGGATCTGGTCGCGCCACCAGGTTCGGAGAAATTTCAGCATTTAGCAATTGGCAATTAGCACTTAGCGAAAAACGCACCAATTCCTGAATGCTAAATGCTAATTGCTGAGTGCGCGTCTATTTCAAATCCGGTTGCGGTTCGTGAGGGGGTTGGGGTGGTTCGGCTCCGGGCGGAAGGCCCTTGGTGATGAAGTAGATCTTCTGCGGATCCTCGACTTCGATGCGGCCGTCGGGCATCAGGCGATAGGCGTGTCCTTTGGGATCGGCGGGGGTTCCACGGATAAAGCCGGCGCGCTCGATGTCGCCGAAACTAGAGGGTAAGTGTCCGGTCTGGGCGCGGTACTTTTGGATCACCTGCTCGAGGCGGGTGATGTCTTCGTCAACTTGCAGAGCTAACAGGTGTTCGACGGCGTTCTGGCGGATGCGCGCGTCTTTGGTGCTCTGGTAGGTGGTGAACCACAACATGCGGGCGGTGTCGAATTCGCCGGCGTGCTGCGCCATTCGCGCCGCCAGGATGGGCATGAAATCGTTGGTGCCAGGAAGCTCAGATCCGCGCTTGAAGGCGTCGGCGGCTTTGGCGTAATCGTTGAGTTCGGTGTAGTAGATGAAGCCGAGGTTGTAGTAAAGACGCCACTGGTCGGGATTGTGCGCGATTCCGTATTGGGTGAGCGCGAGCGCGGCGCCGGGAAGGCCCGCTCCATTGGGCGGCTTGGGAGCGAGAAAATTGGCTCCGAACTGGTAAGCCGGCAAGAGTTGGGGATCGAGTTCGGTGGTGACTTCGAGCAGCGGCGAAAGCAGACGGAAATCGCCGGAATCGTTGTGGTGCTGCTGTCCGAAATACTGGACAGCGCGTGTCCAGTAAATATCGGCCAGCAAGCCGGTGTAACCGAGGCTCAACCGGCGCAATACTTTGGTAGAGCGGAGGTAGAGCGCTTGCTGAGGCACAGAATTTGCTTGCAGACGGTCGATGGCGTGAATGGCGGTGACGGAGCCGGAGAGAGAGAGCAAGAACACCGCTGTCGCTGCCAGAGTTACGCGCCGGGTTGGCGTCATTTTCATTTCAGATTCCGGCGTTGGAAAATAAGCACGGCTCCGGAGATGGCCATCGCCGAATACAGAAGAGCGTAGGCGGTGTTGTAGAGAATCAGCCGTCCGGGTACAGGGTCGCCGTGAGCGACCTGGCTGATCACGTTCAACGCGGAGAAGTTCGGCACCATGTAGGCGATGGCGGTGGCCACAGCGCCTCCGAGGCCAGAGGTTACTCGGGCAAAGCCGCGGAGATCTTCTGAAAGATTTCCAATGACGAAGAGCGCGAAGGTGAAGATGGCGGACATCAGGGGCGTGGAAAAGGACGAGAAAAACAGCGCCAGAGCGCAGACGATGAAGAATTGCAGCACGATGAAATACAAGGCGGCCAGGACCCAGACATCCATCGGTTCGAATTTATGGGCGACGTAGACGAGCGCAAGAAAGACGCCGAGCGCCATGAAGAACGTATTGACCACAAGCGTTCCCGTGAGGCCGAAGAACTTGCCGACGACGAACTCCCATCGGCGCACCGGGCGCGAGAGAACGGTGTAGAGAGTGCGCTTGTCGATCTCTTTCGAGACGAGACCGATTCCGATGAAGATGGCGATCACGACTCCGAACAGTGAGACGGCGGTCAGGCCGAGGTTGACGACGACGAGACGCTCGATGTCGATGGAGATTTCGCCGACGAGGATTGCGGCGCCGGAGAGCAAAAGTGCAAACGCGATCAGGTTGTAGAGAACGCGGTCGCGGACAGCCTCGCGAAAAGTGTTGAAGGCGATATAGCCGATGCGTGCACCGGTAACGTTCGAGTTCATACGCCGACTCCTTTCCGGCTGGCTTCTTCGCGAAGTTCGTTTTTCTGGTTTTCTTGTTTGTGACTTTCCTGGTTTCGGATTTCTTCGTTCTCCGCCGGCCGCAATTGTTGAATGTAATATTCCTCGAGCGAGCGACGAACTGGGGTGAGCGAAATGAGCTTCATATGCTCACGCCGGAGCACGTCGAGGGCGGCGTCTTGCTGGGCTTCGGGCAACACGGAGTTGACCATGTTGCCGCCCCCGAATCGCGACTCGGCTCCGAGGGCGGTCAGCGCAGTTGGAACTTGTTGTGCGTTGGCGTAGAAAACAATTTCGACTTTACCTTGCGTCCCGGAAGTTAACTCCGCCACTTTGCCGACTCCGCGCAATTCGCCCTGGTGGATGACCGCAACGCGATCGCAAAGCGATTCCGCGTCGGACAAGATGTGAGTCGAAAAGAAAACCGTCTTGCCCTCCTGCCGCAGTTGCTGAATGAGGTCGCGTACTTCGCGGCGTCCCATGGGATCGAGGCCCGACATGGGTTCATCGAGAAATACGAGTTTGGGATCGTGCAGAATTGCCTGGGCCAGGCCAACCCGCTGCAACATTCCTTTCGAGAATTTGCGGAGTTGAATACCGGCGGAGTCGCTCAATCCCACGCGCGCCAGCATCTGCTCCACCCGCGCCGAGCGCTCTTTGGAGGGAATTCCGGAAAGTTGTCCGTAGTAGTTGAGAAGTTCTCGGGCGGTCAGGTGGTCGTAGAAGTAAGGCTGCTCGGGCAGAAATCCGATCTGCGCTTTCACGCGGGGATCGTCCATGTCCATGCCGAGAATCCGCGCCGTGCCCGCGGTCGGGAAGACCAGTCCCATGAGAAGCTTGAGAGTGGTGGTCTTGCCTGCGCCGTTGGGGCCGAGGAAGCCAAAGACCTCGCCTTCTTCAATGGTCAGGCGGAGCGGGCGCAGGGCAAGCTTCGGGCGCTTGCGCCAGAATCCGACCAGGTAGCTTTTTTCCAAATCTAGAATTTCAATGGCAGCAATGGCCATGCGTGAATTACCAAGCCTCTGGCTGGGATCTTGATTTAAATCTGGTTCTCGTCTTGGTTCTCATCTCAGTTCTCATCCGATGAAGGAATTATAAGCAACTCTGGCAGGTCCAGCGGGTGGTTGGCGGAGAGGATGGTTACGAAGGTAAAGGATTCTGAGGCGCGAATCTGCGCGTGACGTCAGCTATTGTTGCGGGGTGACGGACTCAGTGCAGGTGGTGATCGCGGTCATGCTGACGCGGATCACAGCATCCTCGAAGGAGCAGAAATAGCGCATGCCCGAATAGTTCCACAAAACCGGGCTGGCGATAATGTTGTAGCTTGCGTTGGGGGTTCCGCTGACGTTGGAGAGAGCGAAGTTATAGCCGCTTCGTTGGCCAGCAGCGAGCACCGTATCAATCAAGCAAGCGCTGGTTGAACTTGGCGGCGAGCAACTGGTGCCACCTAAGGCCGTCAGAGTGCCCGCATAGCCCACAGTGGGATACGTGGAATTGTACGAGATCTCCGCCGTGTTCACGGTGCGTACGGAGGCCACGGCGGACGATTCGTTGGCCGCGATGCGAGACCGGATAAAGCTGGGTACGGCCACCGCGGCAATGATCAGAATGATGGCTACAACGATCAGCAGCTCGATGAGCGAGAATCCTTTTATTTCTTGCGCGGTCGTTCTTTGCGTGGTCGTTGGCATTGCATCTCTCGGACCGGGGGCGAGACTGTCCGGTCAACTGCCAGAGATACCATTGCACTTTGGTTGCCGGACGAGAGTGGGAGAGAAGCTAATCTATGTCCTTGGGATTGAAGGCGATGCGGAGACCGAATCTCAGGGGCGTGGGTTGGCTACTCCGACAGCGGCGGAAGTAACATTTTTTGGCATTTCTTGTCCGGGGGACACGACGGATTCGCGTATTCGGGGAGACAGGGGAAACCCCCAGAAACAAAAAAGCAGAGGATTGCTCCTCTGCCTCTTTCTGGCTTGTACCCTCCCCCAGGCACATGGCCAAACCTATTGCAACGGCGCAATGCTGGTGGTGCAGGCGCCGGAGCCGATCGCGGTGCTGCTGACGCGAATCACGGCGTCGGCGAACGAACAGAAGTAGCGGACACCCGTCTGGTTCGGGGTCAAGGGCGACGCGGCAAAATTGTAAGTCGAATTCGGCGTTCCCGAGGTGCCGGACAGCACGAATGTATATCCGCTTTTGGTGCCGGAAGCCAGGGTTTCGTCGATATAACAGGCCTGAGCGCTTCCTGGAGGGGCGCAACTGGTGCCGCTCAGCGCCGCAAGCGTGGTGGCAAAGCCGACGGTCGGGTAGGCGGAGTCATAAGAGATCTGTGCCGTATTCAAAGTCCGCAGGGAAGCCACGGCCGAAGACTCGTTGGCCGCGATTCGCGCCCGCAGCAGGTTGGGAATCGCGATGGCCGCGATGATTAGAATGATCGCTACAACAATCAACAACTCAATCAGTGAAAAGCCTTTGTTTTTCTTCATTGGTTGATCGACTCCGTCCTCTTAGGGCGCGAGATAACTTCGACAGCCGCCAGAGTATTTGCAGTTCATGAACCGTTCCGTGAGGCATGCCCAGGAGTAACTCAGAACGCGCTGGAAGCGGCATTTTTCCTTAACAATTCTTTACGTCGACTCTGGGTAGCAATCTTCAGATAACGGTTGGCAGAGAGGGAAATGACAATTCTTGGCAGGTCGATCGGATGGGGTTCTGCCAAATTTTGTCAGTCGTTGAAGAAATCTTAGCGCGGGAAAATCAAGAACTTTGAGCAAAAACAAAAAAGCAGAGGATTTCTCCTCTGCTTTTTTCCGGCTTGTACCCTCCCCCAGGTACTTTGCCAAAGCTAAGCTTACTGCAGGGGCTGCTCGGTACCAGTGCAGGTCGCGCCCGCAGCGCTGACACGAATGACAGCATCTGCGATGGAGCAGAAGTAGCGCACACCAGTCTGGTTCGGCGTCAGCGGATTGGCGTTCGCCGAATAGGTCGAGACCGGAGTGCCGGAAGCGTTCGCCACAAGGAACGTATAACCGCTCTTGGTGCCTGAAGCCAGCGTGGTATCGATCAAGCAAGCGCCCGTGGAGGTAGGCGGCGCGCAGCTGGTGCCAGACAGAGCACCCAGGGTGGCCGCAAAGCCTACTGTCGGGTAGCTGGAGTTGTAAGAGATTTCAGCAGTGTTGATGGTCCGAAGCGATGCGACAGCGGACGACTCGTTCGCCGCAATACGTGCACGCAACAGGTTCGGGATAGCAATCGCGGCGATGATCAGAATGATCGCCACCACGATCAGCAGTTCGATCAGTGAGAAGCCCTTTTGTTTCCGCATTTAGTTTCCTCGTCTCCGTTTGACTGGTTTTGGTTGGATGACCAACTCGCAGTTACTATCGCACTCTTAGGGCCAGAGGCCCAAGTGACGTTAGTCAAATGCCCTTCTGGATGCAAACTCAGTGTTTTCAATGGCACGCTGGAGAATGGTCACATCCTCAACTCCATCTCGGTGACTCCAGTATGACACTTTCAGAGCCTGAATTTGACAAATTTTGACAGGCGGCGACGTAGAGGTGTTTTACTCCAAATCGCTTGCCAGTCGCGGCAAATGCCATTCTCGGAACGGTCGCGTTTGCGTTTCTTGCAGATGAGGTTAGCGGGCATTTGGAATTGTCCTGGCATCCGATCAGTGCGAGCGCGGCGATTAGCGCCCTTTTACCTTCCGGCGAGAAGCGAGTCGGCCGTCTTCTGCGCTTTGGAAAAATCGGGTGAAAGCCGGGTGATGCGTTCGACGATGGCATTGGCTTGGTCAGTGCGTCCTTGCTGCTGCAAGGCACGTGCCAGCAGGAGGTAGCCGACATCGGTAGGTTGTACCGCCATGGCGTGGGAGTACTGGCGCACGGCCTCGGGCAGATCGCCGGCTTTTTGGGCAAGCAGCCCGAGTCCGACTAATGCCTCGGGAGCGTCAGGGGCCAGTTGCAGCGCTGCTTCGAAACTCTGCTTTGCCTTTGCGGGTTCGCCGAGTGCAGTGTAGGCCGATCCGAGATTGATATAGGCCACGGTGCGAACATTGACGGCGGCAGCATTGTTCAACCTGGCAGCGCGAAGAACCACAAGCTGATAATGGCCGATGGCCGCCGGTAGATTGCCGCGATCGCGCTCGTAATCGGCGAGATTCAGGTTGGCGGGGATATCGTCGGGATGAATGTCGATGGCAGCGCGGTAGTGCATGGCGGCGTCCTCGCGCCTGCCTTGGCTGGTCAGGAAGTCTCCGAGGATGTCTTCGGCAACGAAATTGTTGCGGGTGAGGGACAATGTGCGCAGCCAGAACGATTCGCTGTCGTGCCAATAGCCGACTTGGCGATAAGTGAGGGTCCCGAGCAACAGCAGACAAGCTACAGAGGGAACGGCAAGCCATCGGACGGGGAAGCGGTATGCTTCGGCCCAATCCGCGACGAGCCACGTCACCATCAAAAACAAGCCAATGAATGGGATATAGGTGTAGCGATCTGCCATGGCCTGCGTGCCAACCTGTACCAGTCCAATCATGGGCACGAGGCTGCCCAGAAACCAGAACCATCCGACGGCGAGATAGCGGCGGTCGCGAGCGCGCGGGACGAGAACGAGCGCGGTGATCAGAATCAGTGCCAGCGCGGCCGCAGCCACTTGCCAGGCGGGATAGAGTTGCGTGGGATGCGGATACAGCGCGACCAGGTGCGAAGGCCAAAAGGCTTTTCCCAGATAGCCGACGTACGAGATCACGCAAGTTTCGACGCGCAAGAGCACGCTGTACTGAGCCAGAGTCTTGACGGCACCTCCGGCTCTTTGGGCCTTCATGGTCATGAACACGCTGGCGACGGAGAGCAGCAGGAGCGGCAGTTTTTCCAGAAAGAGCCATCCGAGCGACACGCTTTGCGTGCGCCCGGGCTGAGCCTCTTGACTCGCGACATCTTGGTTAGTGACATCTTGGTGAGTGACACCCGGCGAACCGATTCTGTGGAGCGGCCAGTAGTCCAGCAGCAACAGCAGAAACGGAAGCGTAATTACTTGCGGCTTGCTGAGCAGGCCGAGCGCAAACAGAAAGGCCACGGCGGAATATCGGCCCAGGTTTGATATGGTCAACCCAGGATTGCCTGCGTAGCATTTGTGGACATACCAGACGTAGGCGTTCAGTGCGAGCAGAAAAAACAACATGCTCAACACGTTCTTGCGCTCGGAGGCCCAGGCCACGGACTCGACATTGATCGGGTGGAGAGCGAACAGAGCGGCGACCATCAGGCTGCGCCATCGGTATCCGGTTGCGACTTGCAGAAACAGAAAAAGAAGCACGGCGTTGGCCGCGTGCAGCAACACATTCGTGTAGTGATGTCCGGCAGGTTTCAGGCCGAACAGTTCGCAGTCGAGAGCGTGGGACAGCCAGGTGAGCGGATGCCAGTTCGCTTTGTCATAGGTGGTGAATGCCCATTTCACCGTCGTCCACGTGAGACTGGCCTGTACCTGAGGATTGCCGGTGATGTAGCCATCGTCGTCGTAGTTGAGGAATCCGTTGCCGGTTACGGGGCTGTAAGAAACCAACACAAATACAGTCAACAGCAGGCACAAGAGCAGGGTGCGCTGGCGCGATGATTGAAACAGTTGGGTAGTCGCGGGTGCTCGCGCTTCCAGAGATTGCGGCGCTGCGGCGGCGGAAGCAGTCATTATTTTCAACTCTATTTTCAACTCTGGTTCAACTCTGGTTCAACTGTGCACAACGAGGCTTAACGATTGCGCGGGATCGGTTTCCTGACGGATCGGCTCGCCTTGGAGTGTCTCTGCCAGTTGGTTGGCTGACTCTGAGTTCTGGACGGTGCTCTGCAGGCGATAGATCAACCAACAGGAGACGGAGATTGTCGCGATCACCATGGCCCAGGGTATGAGCGGTGAAATCCAAAAGAACGGGGTGGCGAAGCTGAGAAGGGCCATCCAGAAAAGACTGGCGAAAGTTCCAAACAAGAAGGCCACGCGGCGCGCACCGTCTCTGAACGGCAAACGATACATGCACAAGGCCTGCACCATCAGCGCAAACGGGAAAGCGACCACCAGGTCGACGAAGTAATGTTCACCGATGCCCATGGTCGCGAGGATGGTGAAGAAAACGAAGGCGAATGCGATGGCGCGAATCCAGCGCGAAAGGCCCCTCGAGTTCCACCAGATGAGCAGCACCCAAGCCATGTGCAGCGAAGGAATGGCATTGCGCGCGCCTTTCACCGGCAGGGTCTGCAATACGAGATGCATCACTTGCTGGGTAGGCAAGGGATGCCACGGGAAATTTTGTCCGAAGATGTGGACGGGGCCGGTAGCCGGAACCATGTTGTAGAAAAGGATGCCGATGGGTCCGGTGACGAGAAACGCCAGCATGACAGGAAAAGCATTTTTGCTTTTGCGACGGAGATGGGCGGCATAGACCAGAGCGAGCGGCAGCGGCAAAGCTATATAAAACACCAGCGCGGCGAAGCGGAACCACAGGTGCAGGCTAAAAAATTGTCCGATGAGAAAACTGATTTGCACGCCGAGACTGGAATCGAAGGAATAGAGATAGAGATCGAATGTCTTGGGATGGAGCGCTTCGGTGAAATCGAGCAAGGTCGAAGCCAGGTATTCCGAAGCCGCGAACAGGATGGCGGGAAGAAATGCATAGAGCAATAAAGTGCGTTCCTGATTTCGCGCCCAGATGGTGCGCGTGCCAAGTACGGCGAGGCTGCTGAGACCAATGAATGAAAATGCCGCCATGAACTTTGGCGTGAATCCCAGAACGCGATAGTCGAGAGCGGCCAAGAAGATGCCGCCGAGGACCGCGGCTGCGAAGTTGATCCAGGAAGGCTGGAGGACGAGCAAGGTGATCAGTGCGCTGCCGAGCGCGAGGGCCATGAACGCATCGACCATGGCATCGCCGTAGAAACTGCGACTCAGCGAAAGACCCAAGACGGTCGCAAACAGCGCGGCCGTGAGGACGGTTCGTAGAAGAGTGGGGCGATTCAGCATGATCTTGTGAGCGCGGCCTGCTCTACTGCAGATTATCAGCGCCGGAAGGCATGCGCGAAGGCGGTCGAAGTCCAACGGGCACGAAGGTAATTGCGATTGCCTCGCGCGAAAAGCCCGTGATGCTGAGCTAGAATTAGCCTCGCTGGAACGTCCATGCCGAATCTTCAATTGAACGCCGATGGCGACATCGCCCGCGCTTCCACTCTGCCGGCGCCGCTTTATTTCAACGCGGCGACTTTCGAAGAAGAAAAAGCCACAGTCTTTTCGACGACCTGGCAAGTCGTCGGCCACGTTCATCAGGCTGCGGAGCCGGGCGATTATTTTACTTTCGACCTTATCGGTGAGCCTCTGCTGATTGTTCGTGGCGACGACGGCGTGCTGCGCGGTTTCTATAACGTCTGCCGGCATCGGGCGGGCAATCCGGCGACGGACTGCGGAAACCGCAAGCTGTTTCGCTGCGGCTATCACGGTTGGACTTATCGCCTTGACGGCGCTCTGCTGGTTACGCCTGAGTTTGACGGAGTGGAGGATTTCGATCCCAAGAATTTCGGCCTCGTGCCCGTACGCCTGGAAGAATGGTTCAATCTGATTTTCGTCAATCTCGATCCCAAAGCGCGACCGCTGCGCGAATCTCTGGGCGATATGCCAGTTCAGGCGGCGAAATTCGACTTCAGCGCGATGAAGTTTTCCGAGCGTCGCACCTACGACATGCAGTGCAATTGGAAAACTTACATCGATAACTATCTTGAGGGCTATCACGTGCCGAGCGTGCATCCGTCGCTCAATCGCGAAATCGACTACAGCGCATACACGGTTGAGACTTACCCGCGGTACATCCGGCAGTGGACGCCGATTCGCGGGGCGCAGCAGGGAGACGCAGTGCCGCGGCGTTACCAGGAATCCGGCGATCTCACGGCTGATTACTTCTGGAGTTTTCCCAACTGGATGCTGAACTGCTATCCCGACAACGTCTCGGTAAATATCATTCTGCCGCTCGCGCCCGAGCGCACGCTGGCGATTTTCGAGTGGTATGTGCCGGAGAAGGATCTGGCGAGTGAAGCGGCGCGAAAGGCCTCAGCCTTCAGCGACGAGATTCAGGAGGAAGACGGCCGAATCTGCGAGATCGTGCAGAAGAACCTCCATTCGCGCAGTTACCATAGCGGACGTTATAGCGTGAAGCAGGAAAAAGGAGTTCACGCTTTCCATCAGATGTATCGGGAATTGATGGCAGGACAGGCTGGCGGGGCCATTACTTCGGAGTAGAGACGAGCGTGGTGCGGCTGTTTTACGCGATATGACCTCGCTAAAATTGTAGCGGCAGGCTGCGCAAGATTTTCTACGATTTAGAACTTGCCCGCAGCGATCGACATGCCAATGTCATGTCAGCTACTAACCTAATTTCTAACGAGAAGCGTGTCGCCATCTGGTGCCTGTTGCTGGTGGCCGCTACGCTCGCTTTCTATAACCCCGTTGCGGGCAATCAATTCACCGATTTTGACGACTCCGTTTACATTCTGAAGAATCCGCAGGTGCAGAGCCGCCTGAACTGGCAGACGCTGAAGTGGTCGTTCACCACGTTTCATGCGGGATACTGGCATCCGGTGACGTGGCTGTCGCATGCGTTCGATTGCCAGATTTTTCGGCTTGATCCCGCGGGGCACCATTACGTCAATCTTTTGCTGCATGCGGCGAATGTGGTGTTGCTGTTTCTGTTGCTGCAATATGCGACCGGACTGACCTGGCCGAGTCTGACGGTAGCAGCGTTGTTTGCGCTGCATCCGCTGAACGTCGAATCGGTCGCGTGGGTGGCGGAGCGCAAGAACGTGCTCAGCATGTTGTTCTTTCTGCTCGCACTGCATTTGTACGACCGCTATGCGCGAACGGGAAAGCGGAAGCTCTTTTGGTGGCTGACGGTTTGTTTTGCGTTGGGTCTGATGGCGAAGCCGCAGATCGTTACCTTGCCGTTTGATTTGCTGCTTTGGGATTACTGGCCGCTACGGCGTATGGGTAAGCGGGCGTCGACTGAGAACCCGGATCCGAGTGCCGTAGAAAGTTCGTTGACCGCGCCAGTCCCGCGCACGTTCGGCTTCTTGCTCTGGGAGAAGTGGCCACTCTTTATTCTTGCGGCTGCCGATTCGGTGATCACGGTGATCGCGCAGCGTGCTGGCGCTGCGGTGCGGACGGTGAATGAAGTCCCGCTGGCGGCGCGGTTTGAGAATGCTGTGGTTTCATACGCGCGGTATCTGGGAAACGCGATTTGGCCGGCGCGTCTGGCGCCGATGTATCCGCATCCGGGAAATTCGCTGCCGGCGTGGCAGGTGATTGCAGCGGCGGCGTTGCTGGTGGTGTTGACGGGACTCGTGTTGCTTTTTCGCGAGCACCGCTACCTGCTCGTGGGATGGTTCTGGTTTCTCGGCACTTTAGTCCCGATGATTGGATTGGTCACAGTGGGTGAGCAGGCGATGGCCGACCGCTTCGCGTATGTGCCCTTGATCGGGATATTGATTCTGAGTGTCTGGGGAGTGCGCGAGGTGGTCGCTGATAATCGAATCCCCGGATTTTATCCTGCCGCCGTCAGCGTTCTTGTTGTGCTTGTTCTGGGATGCCTCACCTACCGCCAACTTGGCTATTGGCGCAACGATGAAACGCTGTGGCGCTACACGTTGAGTGTGACCGAGCGGAACTATATGGCGCACGACAATCTGGCCATTGCTCTATCGAAGCAAGGAAGAGCGGACGAGGCGGTCGGAGAGTTTCGGGCGGCTGAGGCGCTGCATCGGTACCCGGCGGCGCAGGTGCTCGCGCTCGCTTCGTATGAATTGTCAGTCGGTCATCCGGCGGAGGCGCTGGACGACTGTTCTTCGGTTTTGCGAACGACTCCCGATCGCAAGGTTCGGGCCGCGGCGTGGAGCGGAATTGGACAGGCTCACTTGCAGATGCATGAATACGATCAGGCGAATGAAAGTTACCAAAACGCTCTGCAACTGAATCCCGATGATGGAACAGCGCTGATGGGTGCGGGTGTGCTGGCGCTGCGTCAGGGGCAGTCGGACGTGGCGGTCGCCCAACTGGCGCATGCACTGCAGGTCGATCCGAACGATCTGAAAGCGGTTCTGCTGATGCAGGCTTTGAAGCGCGCGGGGCGAACGGAGGAGGCGGACTCGGTCGAGGCGCAGGTGCGGAGAATTTCGTCCGACCCGGCTCAGGCGCAGGTCGCAGCCGAGCATGTGCTTTCGTTCGCCGGACTCAAGCCGCTTTAACCGTTGGACGTTTGAATCCGGACGTTTGAACTGCCGCTCTCGAATTCACATTCGCTTCAACAGCAGACACGTCATGTCATCGTGCTGCGGAGTGTTGCCTACGAACTGATCCAATTCCGCCAGCAGCGTTTGAAGCAGCTCGGCGGGCGTCGATGCCGATGCACGGTCGACCAGTCGGATCAACTCCGGTTCGCCGTATTCTTCGGTCTTTGCATTTTCGGCTTCAACGATTCCGTCGGTAAAGATTACGAGCCAATCGCCAGGCTCGATGCGGGTCGTCCCGATCTGGTAAGGCGAATCGGCAAACATGCCAACCGGCAAACCTCCGGCTTCAAGACGCTCCACGAGTCCCGATTTTCTGCGGAGAATGGGAACATTGTGCCCGGCATTGACATACGTCACATCGCCAGTTGCGGGATCTAGTTCGGCGAGAAAGGCTGTGGTGTAGCGCGCTCCACCCTGGCTGTTGGAGCAGGAATAGCGATTGATGCCGGCAATCAGCTCCGCCAGCGGGACGCCGCTCATGGACAACGTTCGCAGGCTGGCCTGGAAGGTTGCCATCAGCATGGCTGCGGGAATGCTTTTTCCGGCGACATCGGCGACGACGAACAGAATGCGGTTGTCACTTGCTTCGCGGCCGGGGCGCAGGATGACGTCGTAGTAATCGCCGGCGACGGTGTTCGCCGGACGGGTGGCGTAGGCAATCTGGTATCCGGGAAGCTGGAGCGGTGCGCCCGGCAGCAGCCACGCTTGAATGTCTTTGGCGATTTCGAGATCGCGTTTCATCACCACGCGATCGGCGAGCTCAAGCAGCAGCACGAGGAAGATCACCAGCCCACCCACCACCCGCATGTCGAGTTCAAAGATGTGAACTTCGCCGGATTTGTCACCATAGGTGATTCCGGCGGAAAAGAACAAGAGGGCCAGGCCGACTAACAACAAAATGCGGCGGGCCGGGGTCAGCTTTTCGAGGATTGCCCAAAACATCGCCTTGCTGAATTGCCAGAAACGGCGCATTCGCGAGGGCTGCGTTTCGAGCTGATCGAGTCCTGCGGAGTAGAAGCGATAGCTTGAGCGCGCATCCTTGGCAAACTGCGACCAGAGTTCGTGGAGCGCCATCCCCTCGCTGACGCGGTCCCAGAAACGGCGAGTCTTGCCCTTGAATTTAGATTGCGGAGGAATGGCGTTCTGAGGGGAGGGCATGATGGAAGCACTATTATAGGGTAGTTCGGCGCAAGCCTCGGCAGCCTGGGGCTCATGTGCGCAGGCGCGCACTCCCGCGAACCGGCCGCAGCCAGGCGACTCTGTCGGAGTGCAGCCGAGACCAAAACAAATTCTTAAAACAATCCCAATTGCTGCTCCGGGTTCGCGCCGGCGTGGGCCCGCTGGCTTCGCCGGTCATAAACACCGCCAATCCCATATTTTTGCCGCAACCGTGCCATTAGCTGCGATAAGCGCTGACCATATCCCTTCGGCAGGAACGCGCGATCGGCGTAGCGGGCGCGATAAAGATCGACGAGCGCTGGAAAGTGCTCTTCAACGAAAGGCAGGAACACGGCTGCCGAGCAGGGCTTGAGGAAAAGCGGATTGGCAAAGACATATTTTGCACCCGCTTCGCTAGCGGCTTTCACCAGGGCTTCGAGGTCGCGCGGATGGTCGGTGATCTCGGGGAGGACGGGAGCGCAGCCTACGCCTGCGTTCACGCCGGCGAGATTCAATTGGCGGACCGCGTCCAGGCGCAGATCAGGACGCGGTGCCCGCGGCTCGAGTTTGCGCGCCAGTTCGATATCGACAGTGGTGACGGTGAGATTTACGAAGATGCTGTTGCGCTCGGCAATGGAGCGCAAAATCGGGGCGTCGCGCAGGACCAGATTCGATTTGGTGACGATTCCGATTTCGAGGCCGGAGTGCAATGCGAGTTCTTCGAGAATCGCACGCGTAATCTCGAAGCGGCGCTCGGCGGGCTGATAGGGATCGGTCGCGGTGCCGATGGAGATCTGTTCACCGGGTTTGACTTTCTTCAATTCCGAGCGAAGAAGCGCGGCGGCGTGTTGCTTGACGAAAATTTTGCGCTCGAAATCGACGCCATCGCGGAGTTCCATGAATTCGTGGGTGTAGCGCGCGTAGCAATACTTGCAGGCGAATTCACATCCGCGATAAGGATTGATGGCCCAGGTGAAGGGAAGATTGCGATTGCTGACCACGCGGCTGAGAAGAGACCGCGTTCCGAGGGTGAAGTATTCGACATTGTGTCCGTCGCGCAACGACTCGCCGGCCGCAGCGAGGCGGGCGATGCCGATGAGCCTGGGACGGGCATTGGGCTGGGAGTCGAGATGGAACTCGGCATCGGGGAGGAGCGGGAGGGAGGTCATAGATGCGCTTAGATTTCGCTATTTGTTCGCCTAGTATAGCGTTGGAATCGGGACTTGTCAACTGAAGATAGGGGATAGGAGCTATCGGGAAAAATTCGGCTGGGACCGCCATTTGGTCCTCACTGCTCCAAGGAGCTCGGATCTTTCGCAACGCAAGGATTCGGGCCCGGTCAATGGTGAGAGGCGTGACTTTTCGTCAGTACCGTAAAGGAGTAAGGCACGTCGTATCACCCACCCTTCCATAAACCCGCGGTACAATCTTCAGCAAGCAAGAAGGAGGCCACGTGAGGCAGGCGAGTGTCCCCATCCTGATCCAGACCCTCAATCTCGAAACAAAACTCGCAATTCTGCGGAAGAGAGCGGAGCAGAAAAAAGTAACCCTCCCAAAAGATGTGGCGCTCTACATTGCGCAGAATGTCCGGACAACAAGCGCCTTGACAGGTGCGCTAGCCCGTCTCGTGGCCCATTCCTCGCTGACCGGCAGAGAGATTACCTATACCTACACACGACAAGTGCTGAAGGATTTCCTGCTGGCGAGCAACGTCACCGTCGATCCTTTTCAGACAATGCCTGCTGGACAACGCGGCACCAATGAAGAACAAAAGAGACGCTTGCATGCGATTGGGACAGATTGTTCCTTCGTTCTTGGCATGCTGAAGGCATGGAGTGGCGGAAAAACCAGCCATGTTAGACGCGAATCGGGAGTGAACATTTTGGAAGTGAACATGCGCGAGTGCGAACGCAATCTCCTGACACGCCGGGACGCATATGAGCGCTGGGTGGAACGCCGTGCTAGAAAACGAAAACAAGCATGAGCTCGCCAAGACCAAAGACCGCGCCTCCGCCCGGGTAAAAGATTTTCCGCCCAAACCACCTAGTTTCGTCAGCGATCCAATCGACCACCTCGCCCCTCCTGTCCCGCTAGCGCGCGAGCTCCGGCCCAACTTCAAATCCGTGGTGGGGGTGTAGCCGAATTTTTCCCGAAGAATACTACCCCGTCAACTGAGGATAGGGGGAGGAAAGGGATGGTCTCAGAGCGCCGCTATCTCTGGGCTCATGTGTGTGTGCGATTTCTAAATCTGGGGCGTGTGCGCAGAATGTGCGGGAGCGGAAGGCTAGAGCCACGAAACGTTTCAGAGCTTATCCCAGCCTCGGGAATTATAATAACGCAAAAGCCGCTCTCTAATCGGAGGACCACGTGGATCAGGAACTCAAAGAACGGATGAAGGAACTTGGAGAGGCCATCAACCAATCTCTTTCCGACTCCGCGCTGATCTCTGCGGCTGTCTCCCGGATCAAGGAGGATGGATACGACCCCTTCCTGGTCCTCGAAGCCACCATCGGCGTCGGCAAGAGGGGAGAACAAATATCGGACAAGCCATCCGCTGTCTCCACCGTCTCCATGGGGACTTCCGAATCAGCACGCTGGATAGGAGAAATCGTCAGAGTCGGGACTACAAAGCCCGACGGGTGCTCCGCTCAAGTTCTGCTTGGGCGGGGGGTATTTGGCCATGATCTTTACTTCTTGTCCGATTGGGTCAACTACCTGCATGCGTCACGTCGCCATAACGCTGCGCCAGCCAGGCTCGCACTTCTTTCGGGTCATATTTGAAGGGACCGTTGCCGCCTTTGTAGGAAATGCGGCCGGTTTCGTCAATGATGTATAGGCGCTCCGGCCAAGCCGCGTAAGCGTTGTTCGCCGCATCGTTCATTTCATCAACACCGAAGGGCAATGGGAACTTGAACCGCTGGGTGAAATCATTGGCGATATTGATCCGCTGTTCGAGTGTCTTGGGTTGAACGTAGCAGACGTTGTCTTTATCTTTTTCATTCGACTTCATTTGCCATTCATCGAGGGGATGCGCTTCACGAATGTAGATGGTGAGAAAATCGGCGCGATCTTTGTAGTCGTTGTAGATCTGTATGATCTCGCCCAACTGGCGACGGAAGGGCGGTCAAGTAAAACTGCCGAAGATCAGCACCAGTGGCCGTTGTTGGGTGCGCTCATGAAGACGGAAGCGGGTCTTGCCATCGAGCGCCACCAGTCGTACATCTGGCGCACTGTCACCCGGCTTTAAGTTTCCCACGTGCATGTGCGGCAAGGCGAACCGCACCATGGCCAGGGCATCCTTCGGGCTGCCCGCCATGAAACTCAATCCGACGAAGCCAATAATTAGAAGGCTCCCAACGGAAATGGATGTCCAGATCAGCCAGCGCTTCATAGAGAGTCCAGTTTATCGTGTCGAGGACGTTCTACGGATGATCTCCCTGTTCTGGAACAATCCCCGGAGGCGGGGCCGGGATGGTGATATCGAGTTTCGTGACTGCTCCGAGCGACGATAAGGGTTTGTCGAAATCGGCTACGTTGCCGACTACCAGCACGGACATCTGATCGCGGTGCAGGTACTTCGCCGCTACGCGGGCTACGTCTTCTTTGGTGACGGTTTCGATTTTCTGCTGGAAAGTTTCGAGAAAATCCAGCGGATAGCTGTAAAACTCGTAGGCCATTTTTTCCTGCAGGATTTTGTCGGGGGAATCGAAACGGAAGACGAAGGAATTAAGGATCGCATCTTTGGCGCGCTTGATTTCGTCATCGTTGATGGGACGCTTGGGGAGATCGGCGATTTCTTCATCGAGCGCCTGAATGGATTCGATCGTCGTCTTACTCTTGGTGCTCACCATCAGCCGCAACATGCCCGGATGGTCCCAACCGGCCCCGACTCCGCCGCCGACTCCGTAGGCCAGTCCCTTGGTGGTGCGAATGTCGTTGAACAGGCGCGAAGAGAATCCTCCGCCGAAGGCTTCGTTGAAGACCGAGAGGGCGAAGTAATCGGGATTCTTGCGGGTGATGCCGGGCGCGAGCATCTGGATCTGGCTTTGATTCACGTCGTTTTTTTCGACCTGATAGTAGCCGGGTTTCACGGGCTCCGGATTGATTGCCGGATTCACCGCCGCCTCGCCACGCGGCCACGATGCGAAGGCCTCGCGCAGACGAGCTTCCATTTTTGCGGAATCGAAATCGCCGACGATGCCGAGGATGATGTTGTTAGGGTGAACGTTCTTGCCATGCCATTCGACGAGATCCTGGCGAGTGACGGCCGCGACGGTCGCGTACTCGGCGTCGCGCGCCAGAGGATTGTTTGCGCCATAGACCAGCTTTGCGGCTTCGCGCGACGCGATTTGCGAAGCATCGTCATTGCGGCGGGCGATGCCGTCGTACATTCCTTTTTGTGCTATGCCAATTTTCTCGGCGCGGAACTCAGGATTTCTTAGCACGTCCAAAAACACGCGGAAGACGTCATCGAAATCTTCTTTCAGACATGACCAGCCGATGGTCGTCGAGTCAAAGCCTCCGCCGGTTTCAACCTTAGCGGCGCGCTGCTCGAGGTAATCGTCAAGCTGGTCGCCGGTTTGGGATTTGGTGCCGCCGGTGCGCCAGACTTCGCCGTAGATATCGGTGAGTCCAGTCTTGTTGGCGGGAACGGAGCGGTCGCCGCCGCGGATGCGAGCGCTGCCGTCGATGATCGGCAGCTCGTGATCTTCCTGAAGAAAGACGACCATGCCGTTGGGAAGCTCGATGCGTTTCGGCTGCGCAGGATGAAACGCGGGCAGATTGGCGATGGGAATTTGCTGCCAGGGTTGTGGCGGCGGCGTTTGTGCGCGGAGTTGCGCGTTAGCGCCGAAGAAAATGATGGCGACTATTAACGCAGACAAAGACAAGATGGCGCGCTTCATGGTTGTGAGGGGCGTTGTCATTGTCATTGTCCACCTCGTTGCGGAGCGGCCGGCACACCGGGCGGAGGTCCGCCAACGAAATCGATGATTCCTACGGTCCGGTTTTCAGGATTGAAAGTTTGATTGGCGACTCGTCGAATATCTGCTTTGGTCAACTTTTCGATGCGATCGACGGAGCGGAACAGCTCACGCCAGTCGTCGTAGCGCGACTGATTGAGGCCGAGCGCAAAGGCGAGCCCCTCGTTCGATCCGAGGGAACGGATCAGAGTTGCTTTGGCCCGCGTCTTGATCATGCGGAGCTCTTCATCGGAAATATCTTCTTTCTTCAGGCGGTCGATTTCGGCGTGAATGGCGTCGCCGATTTCCTGCGGCTTATGGCCGGGGAGCGGCGATGCGTAAAAGGCGAACAGCTGCGGATATTTATTTCCGGGATAGCCGGTGAATCCTTCAGCGTCGGAGGCGATCTGCTTGTCGCGGACCAGAGCGCGGTACAAGCGCGAGGTGCGTCCGCTGGACATTAAATCGGCGATGGCGTCGTAAACCTGGTCGTCGGGACTGCGGTAATCGGGACGGTGATAACCCTCAAGATAGATGGGTTGCGACTGCTCGTGCAGCACGACCGTGCGCTCGGAATTCTGCGGCGGTTCGGTGGTGGTTGCGGTGTCAGGCTTGGGACGCGCGGGGATTCGAGAGAAATATTTTTCGACGATGGGCATCGCTTCGGAGGCTTTCACGTCTCCAACGACGGTTACGACCATGTTTGACGGCACGTAATATTTGTCAAAAAAGTTTTGTGCGTCGGTGGCGGAAAAAGAATTCAGGTCAGAGATCCAGCCGATGGTCGGGCGGTGATAAGGATGCGCGGCGAAGGCCTCTTCGGTGAATTGCTCGATGAGGCGTCCCATGGGATCGCTGTCGGTCCTCATGCGGCGCTCTTCCATCACGACATTGCGCTCTTTGTAGAACTGGCGCATCACGGGATGGAGAAAGCGCTCCGATTCGAGATAGGCCCAGAGCTCAAGGCGATTGATGGGGAATGAGTAGTGGTATCCGGTTTCATCTAAATCGGTGAAGGCGTTCATGCCCTCTCCGCCTTCACTTTCGACGATCTTGCCGAACTCGTTGTTGTAGGGCGCGGAGAATTTGTCGGCGGCGGCGATCGCGTCTTTCCAGGACTGTTCGAGCTGCGCGAGCTTCTTTTCGTCGCGATCGACAGGCTTGTCTCGTTCCGCGATGTAAGCGGCGTAAGTGGCCTCTACTTTGGCGAGAGCGATTTTTTCTCCGGCATAATCGCGCGTGCCGATCGTGTCGGTCCCCTTGAAAGCCATGTGTTCGAACATGTGCGCCAGGCCGGTTTTACCCATCGGATCCTGCACGGAGCCGGCATCGACATGGGTGAAGAATGAAAACACCGGCGCCTCGGGACGTTCGCAGATGATGATGGTGAGGCCGTTTGTGAGCTTCTTGACGGTGGTGCGCTTCTCGAAAGAGGCGAGGTCTTGCGCGAGAGCCAGCGAGCACAAAACGAAACATACAACAATTGTTTTTACCGAGATGAAGCGGGATTTCATGAAGCCTCCACGGCGCGACGCTAAAAATTCGACGTTACGTGGAGGCGGGGAAGATTGTCAAACGGGA
>Ga0182018_10002031_pt1 | contig 21334 bp, 11 predicted proteins | sample 812P2MmetaG_FD_120490 | JGI IMG/M metagenome (GOLD analysis project Ga0182018, IMG submission 120490) | Permafrost microbial communities from Stordalen Mire, Sweden - 812P2M metaG | ecosystem: Environmental > Terrestrial > Soil > Wetlands > Permafrost | place: Sweden: Stordalen | collected...
ACACGGTGATTACCAACTGTATCGTGGCCACCAGCTATACGCCGGGCGCGGGGAATATCTGGTGAAGCGATGAATGCACAAGTACAGCGGCGTAACGCAACACGACACGGTGATTACCAACTGTATCGTGGCCACCAGCTATACGCCGGACGCGGGGAATATCTGGTGAAGCGATGAATGCGCAAGTACAATGGTTGACCCCATCGCCGCTGTGGAGCGAACTGAGCGCCGTGGCGAACCTGACGGCCTATCGCCGGCCGGCGATTCTGCGCTTCGCCACGGACACGTTCATGCCGGTGCTGCAAGGCGTGCTGCGGCAAACCCCGCAAGACCTGCAAAATTACGTGGCGCAAGGCGAGACCTGGGAATTTCCGGCGGCCGGGCTGGGCAACGCCGGCGCCCTGCCGCTCAAACTCTTTCAACCGGTGCAGGCGCGCTTTTACGTGATCGCGTCGTCCCTCAACTGCCGTCTGCCGGGACTGCCGGACCACACCGTCAACACGAACGCGGGGGAGAGCGTGGCGTTCGTGGTGCGTCAACTGCGGCCGAACGCCGGCTTCCTCTCGACCGACAACGCCGTCTACGATGCGACGAAGTGCACCGAGTACGCCTGGATTCCGGTTCCCGGGGTGAACGGCGCGCCGGGTTCGATCGGAGACGAACCGGAATGGGCGCAGGTAACCCCGCTGGTATCCTCGGACCCCTTCGCCAACCTGGTAACGGGCGAACAGCAGTTTCCGCTGGCTCCGGCGCAAACCGGCAGCAATGGATCGACGAGGCGCACCTTGACGGGACTGATTCCGGCATCGCGGCGGCAGCAGTACATCGCCGCCCGTACCGCGGCCAACGGCAATGGAAGCGGCAGTAGCGGCGGCGGCAGCGCCACTCCGGCGCTGGACCCGCGCGCGGACATGTTCAACCGGCAGGTGGTGGCGCCGTGGAGTTTGCTGGAAGATTGGTGGAACAACCTGGGCAACCCGGTAGCGCCGACACTAACCCAAATGGCCCTCTATATACCCAACGCGCAACAATCGTCGGCGCTCATCCTGGCGGATTTTGCGAGTTTTCTGAAATCCTGGATACCCAACGTGTGGGCTGCGATGCAGGATAGCTCGAAAGTAGCCGGGTTGTCCACTGCCGAAGCGGCCCTCTACAATACTCTCGGCGCGGGGTTGCGGCAGGCCATTCTGGACGCGAACCAGTTCGACTTGCAGTTCGAACAGGCCGGCTCCGGAACGTCATTTCCGCCTACCGGATATACGCCCTATTCGCTGTCCGACCCGGGAAACAACATCGATCCCACCACTCTGCAGGCTCCGGTGGCGGCGGCCTTGCCCCCGTTGAGCACCGTCCTCCAGCCGCCCGCGCCTCAACCGCTGCCGCAAAAGCCCGCGAATCCGATAGGGGACTTCTACTTCATCGTGCGGTGCGTGTATTTGCGCCCGCAGTGCGGGTACAACGTGGTAAGCCCGCCCAGCCAGCCGTTCCAACTGGCGTCGTATTTCGATTCCGACGCTCCGGCGCGGCGCATCCAGGTGGCGCTGCCCCTGGACACCTCGGCGGCGGCTTTTCGCAAGTACGACAAGGGCGCATCGTTTCTTCTGCCGCCGGAACTGCAAAACCAGGTGGCGCGCGTGACCAGCCTGCTGGGCCTTTCCAATGGCAGTATCGGGGGGCCCGGCGGCTTCTCGATAGGATTGATCTGCTCGTTTTCCATTCCAATTATTACGATCTGCGCGTTCATTCTGCTGTTTGTGATCCTGATCGCGTTGAACATCGTGTTCTTCTGGATGCCGTTTTTTAAGATCTGCCTGCCCGTGCCGGATCTCACGGGGAAGGACTAGCCATGGCAATCGACGAAGGCCAAATCTTCGGACGCGGAATGGCGTTTCCACCGCACCTGGACGCCACCGGGCAATGGGCCACTTCGGTGGGCGCGCAAAACGTGCGCGAATCCATCCAGATTCTGCTGCTGACGCGGCTGGGCGAGCGGCTGATGTATCCGTCATACGGCTCGTCGCTGCGCACTTACCTCTTCGCGCCGAACAATCCCGCCACGCGGAAATCGATCGAGGACGAGATCACGCGGGCGCTGCAACAATGGGAGCCGCGAATCACGGTGGACTCCCTTTTGGTGGCTGCCGACCCATCCGACGCGCAGGCGGCCATCGCCACCATCCAGTACCGGCTGGTGGCCAACCAACTGCCTAACCAGATTACGCTGACGCTGCAATTGCAAGGTTGATCCATGTCGCTGACGCCGCCCACCATACAACCGCAGACGTTTCAGCAAATTATCGGCGAAGCGCTGGTGCGCATACCGGTATACAATCCGGAGTACACCAACTACCAGAACAATACGGACCCCGGGGTCACCATGCTGCAGTTGTTCGCCTTCATGGTGGACAACCTGTCGTACCTGTGCAACCAGATCCCCGATCAGAACCGCATCAAATTTCTAAACCTGCTGGGCGTTCCTTTGCAGGCGCCGCAAGCCGCGTCGGGGATGGTGACCATCAGCGACGACCGCGGGCCGCTGCAGACGGTGACGCTGCCGCCGCAGTTGCCGGTGTTCGCCGGCTCGACGGGCTTCGTCACCAGCGACGGACTGGCCGTGCTGCCGGTGGAAACCCAGATCTTCGTGCGCCAGGCGCTGTCCGCGGCGGATCAACAGACCGCCTCCCAGACTTACAACCAGCTTTATGCGGCATACCAAACTCCCACCACCAATTTGCAGTTTTACCAGACCGTGACGTTCGGTCCGCCGACCAGCTCCGCCAGCCTGCCGGTGGCGAATTTGAGCGACGGCAGCATTGTGGATCGCGCGTTGTGGATTGCGCTGCTCACGCGCACGGTGGATGCCGGCGCGAACAGCGCGGTGGTGGGGGCGATTGCGGGCGCCACCCTTACGCTGGGAATCGTTCCGGCGCCGAGCGCTGTCGAAGCCGTGCTGGAACCGGCATCGGCGGCGAGCGCGCAAACCACGTCGCCGCTGGTGTACGAGATCTCCACCGGGCAAACGCTCAACAACGCGCCGGTCTACCAGCGGCTGAACAGCATCCAGGACGCCGACCCGCTCACCGATCCCACGCTGGTGCAATTGACGCTGCCGGCGGCGGGTTCGATCGGCCTGTGGACGCTGGGGCCGCTGGAAGAAGGCGTGGGCGATTATCCGCCCTCGCTGCAGGACCAGCCCAGCCTCGCCCCCCGGTTGGTGGCGTGGCTTCGCGTGCGCCTGCCTTTGCCCGCGGACGCGCAGGCCCCCTCGAACGCCGTGGCGCAGATCAACTGGCTGGACATCAACGCCAGTAAAATATCGCAGCAGATTCAGGTGCCGGTGGAGTTGGTGGGAACGGGAACCGGGCAACCCGACCAGAGCTACAATCTGGTGAATACGCCGGTGATCGCCTCCACCGTGCAGATCACCATTGACGGCGTGGCCTGGACTCAGACGGACGATCTGCTGGCGGCGCCCTCGGAAGTTGCCGACGCGGTGAAATCGCAGGTCTACATCGCGGATAGCGCGTCGGGAGCGATCACCTTCGGCACCGGGTTGCAAGGGGCCCGGCCGACCGCCGGATCGAAGATCTTCGCCGGCTATTACTACGGCGGAGGGTTGGGCGGAAATGTGGGCATCGGAGCTATCAAAACCAGCCCGCAATTGCCCGCGGGCTTCAGCGTTTCGAATCCCTTGCCCACCACGGGCGGCACCGCCGGCGAAAGCCTCTCCGATGCCGAGAGCCGCATCCCTCTCTATGTGCAGAATGCCAACCGCGCGGTCTCGGCGGGGGACTTCAAAGACATCGTGGACAGCACGCCGGGAATCGACCTGGGGCGCGTGGAGGTGTTGCCGCTGTACGATCCGGACACCGGCGTGTCGTTGCCGGGCGTGGTGACCGTGATGGTGGTTCCCAACGACCCTACCACGCCGCAGGGACCGGTCCCGGACGGCTATTTCCTGCAAGCCGTTTGCAATTACCTGGAACCGCGGCGCTTGCTGACCACGGAAGTGCACGTGGTGGGGCCGGATTACCAGGATCTGATGGTTTCGGTGGGTTTCGACATCGTGGCGGGCCAGGATGTCGCCACCGTGCAAGCCGGCATCAAGGCCGCGATCGCCACTTATCTTTCGCCGCTGACGGGCGGACCGGCCGGAACCGGATGGCCGTTGCAGAAATCGGTAGTAGACCGGGAGCTTCTGGCGCAAGCGGCGCGCGTGAACGGCGTCAGCGACATTTCCAACGTGCTGATGTGGGACGGCGCCGGGACCGCCATCACCACGCTCCCGATCGTGAATACGCAACTGCCGCGGCTCGACCAGGTGGAGGCCGACACCGGCGATCCCCAGGATCTGACGCAGGGAAGCGCGAGCGCCGGGGGCACGGGCGGCGCGGGCGGGCCGACACTGGTGCCCGTGCCGGTGACTCCGGCGAGTTGTTAGGAGACCAGGATGGACGCCAACCAAACTCGATTCCAACTGGTGTTCGGCGAGGCCGATTGGTTCGGCAATAGCCCATCCGGCTCTCCGCCCGCGGGGTCGGCGCTCGAATGGCGCGAGTCGGACGCAACCGTAGGATTGCCGCAGAAGTTATTCGTGTTTTCCGTGCCGCCGGGCACGCCCGTGCGGAGCGCGGCGGACCGGCGCGGGGCCGGCCAGGACCGGTACGGAAATTATTACTGGATCGCGCCGGCGCGGAACGAGATTCTGTTTCTGGGCGCGGGCCAGACGAAGGCGCAGCATTTCTGGTCGGCGAGCGACCTTGCGGCGGTTTCTAATCCGAGCAGCTTCGGGATTTTCTCGCCCGTCGCGGCGGCGCCCGCGGCAAGTTACGCCATGGGCGGCCTCGCGGTCACCACCGATCACTACCTGTTGGTGGGCCTGACGAAGCCTGCCGGGCTGCTGTTGTTCGACCTGTACGCCGGCGGCGCGCCGCTCGAATACCTGTGGCCCGCGGGAACCGCTTTCGCGCCCTTCGCGATGGCCGCGGCCCCGGATGGCGGAGCCTGGATTCTGGATCGCGAGAACCGCCGCTACTGGGGTCTCGATCCTTATTTCCGGGTGCTCGTTCCGCCGGGTGTAACGGGAACCGCGGCGCGCGGAAAATTCAGCCCGGCTTTTGGTCCCGCCGGGGGAGAGAGGCCGTACCTCCCGCAATGCGATTTCGGGGAGGCGGTAGCGGCGAACCAGGCGATGCCCCTTGCCGCCGTCGATCCGGTCGGAATCGCAGCGCTCCCCGACGGCAGCGTGCTGATCCTGGACAGCCAGCCGGCTCTGGGCTACTCGCGGATCTACCGCTATTGTCTGGGTGACATGCCCGCTCCTCCCGTGGCGCTGAATCGGATTGACGTGGGGCAGGCAAAGCCGGATTCTCTGCTTGGCCAGGATCTCGCGTTCATCGCCACCACGCCGCAGCCGGCGGCCGGCGCGTTGCAAGGCACTTTGTACGTGGCCGATACCCGTGGAGCGCAGACTTTCGCGTTCGATTATACGACGGCCAATCCCGACTGGGCATTGGAACCGATTCCGCAGTTTTTTCCGATGCTGCGGTATGGCGGGAAAGGACTGGTGACGGGTCCGGCGGGCGTCAGCTACGATTTCGATCAGCGCTGGACGCCGCTGGTGGCGCAACCGCGAGCTCAGTTTGTCGAACTGGGAGTCTGGCAATTGCCGCAGCGGGATTCCAATCCGCAACCGAATTCCCCGCCTTATGCCTTCGACGGCCAGGAGCCCGGCTGCGTGTGGCATCGGCTGATGATGGACGGCACCATCCCCGCCGGCACCCAGGTGCTGGTCCAGAGCCGCGCGGCGGATACCAAAACGTTAGTGAGTAACGCCCCTTGGAACACCGAACCGCTGCCCTATTTGCGCGCCACCGGAGCGGAGCTGCCGTATTACCAGCCAGCGCTCAATTGCTCGTCCAACACTACGGGAACGTGGGAACTGCTGTTCCAGGCCGCCAAGGGGCGTTACTTGCAGTTACAGCTAACCTTCAGCGGCGACGGGCGCGGCACCCCGCGCATTCAAGCCGTGCGCGCCTATTATCCGCGGTTTTCCTATTTGACGAAGTACATGCCGGCGGTTTACCAGGGCAACGCGTCCTCGGCCAGCTTTCTGGAGCGCTTCCTGGCCAATCCGGAAGGTTTTTTCACCGCGCTCGAAGGGCGAATTCTGGAAGTGCAGGAATTATTTGACGCCCGTACAGCGCCCGCCGAATATCTGGCTTGGCTCGCGAGTTGGATGGGCATCTGCTTCGACTTCACCTGGGGCGAGCCTTTGCAGCGATTCTTCCTGGCCAACGCGCCGCTCTTTTTCCAGACCCGCGGCACGCTGAATGGAGTGGTGCGGATGATCCGCATGTCGCTCGATCAATGCGCCGACGAATCTCTTTTCGATCCGGCCGACGTGCAGCACTTCTCGGTCCGTATCATTGAGCATTACCTGCTCACGAGCGAACCGGGCGTAGTGGCGGGCGACCCCACGGCCGTGCAGGGGCCCGGGTTGATCGCGATGAGCGGCAGTTGGACGCCATCCCAGGGCGCCGGGCCCATCGACCAGTTGTTCCAGAGTTTCCTGAGCGCCGAATACGCCAGCGTCAAGGCTCTGAACTTGGCGTGGGGCAGTTCCTTCACGGGCTTCGACGACCCCACGCTGCGATTCCCCGCGATTCAACCCGCGCAGGCGGCGGAGGCTGCCGATTGGACTCAATTCATCGGCACGGACCTCGGCTTTACCTACGCGCTGGTCACCAACGCCGATGAGCCGGCTTACCAGAATTTCCTGATGCAGCGTTACCAGCAGGTTTCCGCCATCAACACCGCCTACGGCTTGACCGGAACCTTGGCCCTGACGAGCTTCTCGGATGTACAGGCCCTGCTTTGGGGCCCGCTCGGGAGCGGCCTGCCTGCGAGCGGCGTGTCCCTGCAGGATTGGATCCTCTTTGTCTCGGTGGTGCTGCCGACCCAGCAGAATGCGCACCAGTTCAGCGTCGTGGTGCCGGTGCAACTGACGGACAGCGTCACCACGCAGACTCAGCGGCTGAGCGTGGCGCAACGCATCACCCAGCAGGAAAAGCCGGCGCATACCAGTTTCGACGTGAAGCTGTATTGGGCGGCCTTCTGCGCCGGACAGGCCAGAGTCGGGATGGAGACGGTAGTCGGCCCGAGCAGCCGTTTTGCGGCCCTGCTGCTCGATCAGAGTTCGCTGGGAGCGTCTTATCTCAGCTTTGTCCCGCCCTGGAGCGTCCGCGGCCGGATGGTGGCGGGGAGAGACCAGTTACAGTTGCGAACCGGCAATCGGTGCGGGGAGTCAGCCATATGAGCACAATGTTCCAAACAGCGTCGCCGACGCGGCAGAAGCTCGACCCGTTGAAGCGCGTGAATTACACGTTCGGCCTGGTTCTGGGGGTGGCGGAGTTTCAGCAGTCCGACACCTATTTTCTGGCCAAGCACTATCTGGAAAACCGGCTGCTGCACGGGCACGGCACCGGCTGCGGTCTGGAGGTGGTCGCGCAAACCGCCCCGCTGCTGGAGGTGCAGGTCAAGCCGGGATGGGCGATCAATCCGAAAGGCCAGGAGATTTACGTTCCACAACTGATGTGCGTGCAGGTGAACGACTGGCTGACAGCCAACCTGCCGGCCTTGCAGGCTGTATTTCCGGGTGCGGCGCCGGCCAGCTTGAATCTTTGCGTGGTGCTCTGCTATCGCGAATGCAAGACCGATACGGTTCCCATACCGGGCGAGCCTTGCCAGACGCAGACTAGCGGCATGGCGCCCTCGCGGATCGCGGATTCCTTCGAGTTGATGCTGTGCCTGGACCCGGACCTCTCGCCGCCATTGAGTTCGCCTCCCTCGAGCGCGTCGGGCTTGTGCGAGTTCAGTCCCGCCGCCGCCGGCGAGCAAGCGGATCGCGCGTTTGCCGCGCTGTTGTCGGAGATTCAGACTTCCGCGACGGGCCCGTTTCTGACGCTCGATCAACTGAAACAGCTCGTGCGCGACTTGATTCCATCGTTGGCTTCGCCGCCGCTGACGTCACCGCCTTCCGGGCCGCCTTACTACGTGTCGGCGTCCGACGCGTCCGAATTTCTGCGGGCCGCCTTTCGGATCTGGATCACGGAGGTTCGTCCGCTTCTTGGGGCCGCTCAGGGAGCAGGCCCATGCTGTCCGCCTCCGGAAAGATGCGTGCTGCTGGCGGAGATCGCGCTCTCGTTGAATTCGCGTTGGGTCGCCACCGCCGTGACCGTCGACGATTCGCGCCGCCCCGTTCTCGTGCCCACGAGTTTGCTGCAGGAGATGGCCATCCAGGAATCTCCGGCCGCAATCGGCGGCACATCCTACAATCCGGTGGCGGCCGGTTACTTCAACATGAGCGGCGCACCGATTGGGCCGTCGTACAACCTCACCGCGGTGCTGGCCACTCCCGCGACTGGCGAGTATACGCTGAGTTTTGCCGGATATCAGAATCCCAGCACGACGCCCGGTATTAATTACATCGTCAAGGGCACGGTGCAGGATTCCGCGCCAACTGCCGCGCGCGCCAGCGTGGAACTGGTCGGATTCGAAGCCTCCGATATTCGGATTCGTATCCTCGACAGCGGTTTGAAAACCCTGGCCTCCACTTCCGGCTTCATGGTAGAAATCTCCCAGATTGGAGGCGCGTCATGAGCGCCGTAAGCCTGCTGACGCCGATCCTGAACGGCGGCATCCAGAACGTTAATTTCGTGAACGGGCGCATCCTCACCGCGGCGGACATGACTGCCGAGCGGACGGCCAACCTGCAGCGGCAGCGGCTGCTCGGAACGAGCGTGGGCGACGGGGTGGACTCGGGGATGGAAGTGACGCTCTCCGCCAGTTCGGTTCCGTACGGGCAGCAGATAGTCCACGTTACCGCGGGGTTGGCGGTGAACCGCAACGGCGACGCGCTGCAGCTTGTTGCGGACACCGATCTTATGCTGACCGCGCCGGCGCTGGCTGCATCCACGGGTGCGGGCCTCTTCGTGGCGTGCCAGCCTCCACAGACGCAACTGACCAATCCGGGGATTTACGTCCTGACGGTGATGCCCGCGTCGGGGTATCAGGGATCGGTGCCGGTGACGCAGCTTAACTCGGGCGGAGTGGGCACCATTTGCGCCAGCCAATACGCTACCGCAGGTGTGCAATTCCGCATGGTGCAGGTGAATCTGGCGAGCACCGGTACGGGCCTGCAGCAAACACTTTACGCGCTGGCGAACCAGATTCAGACGCAACTCAACAGCGGCGCGACCGCTGCCTCGCTGGCGCCCGCGCTTTCGCAATTCCGCAATGGGCTGGCGCACGTGTTCTTTGGAACCGGCACTTTGGCCGGCTATGCGGCAAATCCGTTTCCGACGTCGCCAGAGGCGTCGCCATTCGATAGCTATGGGATGATTGACAGCTTGCGGACTACCGGATCGATCACGGATTGCGAAGTGCCGCTCGCCGTTATCTATTGGACCCCTGGCGGCATCCAGTTTGTGGATCTCTGGAGCGTGCGGCGGCCGGTGTTTCCGCTGTTCGCGTCCGAGGAATGGCCGTTGTTTAGCGGCCGTCGGCGGGCGGCAGAAGGGCTGGCGATGTTTCTGCAGTTCCAGGATCAGATCGGCGGCCTGGCGGGGTCCGGGCTGAGCGCGGCGGAGCTGACGTCGGTAGTTGCCACCGATTATTTTCTATATCTTCCCGCTGTAGGTCTATTGCCTCTCGCCGGCACTCAGTCGCCGATGGGGTTCAGCTACGCCGAGTTCTTCGGCAACAGCACTTATCCTTGTTCGAGGACGAGCGAAGGCCTCTGTACTCCGGCATTCATTGAGGGCGCCAAACTGGATCGGCTAGTCTCCATGTCCTTCCTCTATCCGCCAGTCGATCTGAGTAGTCAGGAAATGGTCTGGCTGTATTGGGTGCGGGAAAACATGGAACCGGCGGCGGGGCAGGCATCCAGCGCTCAACCATACTTGATCTTTACTAATGGCCATATTGCTTATCAGGGCAACGCGCAATTTGACCTTAACTATTGGGATTATGCGAACTTCGTTTAAAGAAACGCGGAAGCAACACGAAAGGAGTGATGAGCCATGGCACAGCTAAATACCATGAAGCCCGGTGACTTGATCAAGGCAGCCGACTGGAACGCGTTGGTCGCAATGGTTCAGGGACTGTCGGGTCCGGCAGTGACCGGGCCAATAACAGTGCCGAACCTTTTTGGCCTGACACTCGGGAACGCATTGGGGATAATAACCTTACCGTCCACGCAGTTGTCTCAGGGACAAGTCCTGGACACCCTGGGCAACCCAGTCAGCCCGGTCGTGGCTGGCTCCAGTACGCTGGTTGTACTCAATCAGAGCCCGGTCGCCGGCACGAATACGTTCGCCGGAACGTCGGTGAATCTCGTGGTTTCGCCCGCACCCGGAAGTACGCCGCCGCCTCCCAAGATACCGAGTATAAGCGGCTTTAAAACTCCGCCTGTTCCGATTGGAGCCCAGGTTGAAATCGACGGCTTGAATTTCGACCCGTTGCCGCTGAACAATCAGGTGTCATTCGCCGGAGTCGCCGCTGCCGCCCCTTCCACGGCCAGCAACCCCGTCCAGCTCTTCGTTATCGTGCCAAGCGGAATACCAGGCGCCCCAACAGGCTCGGGAACGTTGAGCGTCGACGTCACAGTTACTACTCCCTCGGGATCAGTAAGTGGCACGCTCACGATTTCGGCGCCGCTAGCCACACCTCTACCGACAATCCAGAGTTTCAGCCCGCCACAAGGCACCGTCGGCGCCCCTGTTACTATCTTTGGAACCGGATTTAGCGGCACAGCTTCGGCCAACACCGTGATGTTCGATACCATCGCGGCGACGCCGACCAGCGCCACGCCAACCCAACTGGTGGTAACGATTCCGGCGGGAATTAGCGGTCTGACTACGGTGCCGAGCTTCCGGAACGTGCCGGTCACTGTAACGGTGGCAAAGCAGGTTTCACCAGCTTCTTCTTACGGAATATCTAACCTGTAGTTCTTGATCGGTGTTTACGAAAGGAGTCCACGATGAAAACGGTTTCTGCTCGCGCTTTCGGCGTTGTTGCCTTCGCGGGTCTGCTATGGTTGATGACGGCCGGAACGGCTCAAGCGCAGACTTTTGGAATTCAAATTCAGTCAAGAGCCGCACCAAGTCTGCCTACCGGCCAGGTGAAGATGACGCTCGAGACTAGTGGTCCGGTCGCCGGCTCCACTCTGCTTGTCTCGGTTGGCGCTTTATCTGCTACCGTGACTGTGCCTGGAGCTCAGACACTCGGCCCCCTCCCAAACGCCGATACGGTCCTGGCAGTCGCGCAGGCGGACAATGCCAATAACGTTGTGGTCGTGTTTGTCCCTAACACGCAGTTCGCTAGTCCGTCTAACGTATGCGTACTGGCAGGCGGCGCGACGGGAGCGGAGTTGGTTTCGATGACCTTCACCGGGCCACCGATTACCGGATACAGGATCAATAGTTACACGGCGGCCTCCACACTCGATTGCAGCCAGGCATACGTAAGAATTGATAGCTCGCCCGCTTTCTGGAGTCCCGCGCCGCCTTCTCCCGCGACCGACAACGGACGAAACCCGCTCGATATCGTGCTGGTGCTGGACAATTCCGGCAGCATGGCCTTGCCTTCGGCTACCCCGACGCCGACGCCTCCCTGGGACACGAGATGGGACGTGTTGAACCAAGTCGTACAAATGTTCCTGACGACTTGGGCGGAAACAACGGACCCAAGCGTAAACGCCAATCCCAGCGACCGGGTCGGCCTGGTGTTCTACTCGACCGCGGCTGAACCCGCCAGTTTCCCGCCGAACGGAATTTTCGTAAGCCGCGGGACATTGCCCGATCCATGGGCTAAGGTGACTAGCGCAGTCGCGGCGCAGGGCCCGACGAACTTCACAGCCATAGGACTCGGCTTGATCGAAGCGATCTGCGACGCACAGAACGGGCCCAATAAGAGCACCAACGATGTCGAGCTGATTCTGATGACGGACGGTCTCCAAAATGTGAATCCGCTGCTGCAGGTGGACCCCATTACCAACGTTGTCAGCCTGGACTTCAGTACCGGGCCAGGAACTTGCAGCGCGGGCATCATTCCCCTGTATTCCAAGCACACCACTGTTCAGACGGTGGCACTTGGTACCCCTTCAACAGTGGATGGCCAGCTTCTTGACTACATCTCACTACAGTCGGCGGGCAACACCAACACGGCTTGGACCGTGGCGGATATTGCGACGGGTTTCACAGACACGCTCATGCAAGCCTTAAAGGGAAACACATTGGATCTGAATGCGCGTTCCGAGGGCACACTGGCTGCCGGCGTCCAATCAAGCGCTGCCCTGCCACTGGTGCTCGATGGCTCCGTGAAACGAACCACGATGGTTCTGGGATGGGAAAACCAGGCGGAGGCCCTTGACCTGCAGATCACATCGCCTAGCGGAACGGTCGTCAAACCCGTGGCGGGGAAATCCTCCGGGTTTTGGACAATCCAATCAATTGACCTGCCGGCCAGTGGTCCGGCGGGGACGTGGTCAGTGAAGGTGGTTAGGAGATCGGACCGAAGTCAAGGCCCCATTCCGTATTTCCTCTCGATTTATTCCGTCGAAGGCAAACTGGGGTACAAGTTCACCTTTACTTCGGGCAACCCAGGGACGGGGGAACCGATCGGCCTCACCGCTGCGGTCAGCTATGGGGGCGCGCCGTTGACGGGTCTTGGAGGCGCGATCAAGGTTCAGATCGAACGGCCTGGTACGGGTCTCGGGACAATACTGTTCAACACCAGCGTTCCCGGAAGCGTATTGACCACGGAACCCGATCCGAACGACATAACGACTCCGTATCAGCGCAAAGTCGCCTACCTAGCCGGTACTACGAATCTCATCGGCTCGATCACGCCGCAGCCTATTCCAACCTCGTACGACCTTCGCGACGATGGAAAGACGGCCCAGGACGGCGACGTCAAGGCGAACGACGGCACCTACTCCGCTAAGTTTGCGGACACTACCCTTCCGGGCCTGTACAAATTCAACGTGTCAATGGACTGGAACAATTCCACGACAGGCCCGATCCATCGGGAAGAGACGATGCAACTCCAAGTCCAGGTTACCCCCAATCCTGCTTCATCTGTTGTGAACGTGGTTCAGGGAGCTGCGCCCGGAGTGTGGTCGGTCAATGTCACCCCAGTTGACAAGTTCGGCAATTACTTGGGACCCGGTTACGTCAGCGCTTTTCAAGTAACAACCTCCGCCGGAAGCGTCTCGGTGCCCCCGGTCGATGCGAACCAGACTGGCGCGTATGCCATCGGGCTAACTGGCGTGCCGGCTGGCGTTGATCCGGTGGTCATAATCAAGGTCGGGAAGGTTCAGATCCGCAATGGCAAGCTGTCTACGATTGGAAAGGTGGGAGGGTGCTCGGGCCTGCACTTCGGAATGGCGATCCTGCCACTGCCAGCCGGCATCTTGCTCTTGGGTGTGCTGGTTTACCGGCCACGAAGAAGGAACCGAGTGTAGTCGTGATTATCGCCTTATTTGCCATGTCGCCGGAAGCAGCGCTGCGGATCGCCGGGAGCATCAAGCCCGATGTCGTGACTTCCGTGGCGCTGCTGGCTGCCCTGGTTTGTGCGGTGATATTCGCGCGACGTTCGGGTCTGGATGCGCGCTCCATGTATTGGGCGGTGGTCTGCTCCCTTCTGGCAGGCCTCTGGGGCGCGCATCTGCTATCGCTATTGGTTCACGGATGGGAAGGCGGACCACTGGCTCTTTTCCAGTTCGTAGAGGGCGGGAAGAGCTTGTTCGGCGGGTTGCTGCTAGGCGGGCTCGCGGCTGGACTCTACTTCCACTATCGCAAGTTGCCCGTGCTCGCGTACGCCGACGCGAGCATGCCCGCCCTGGCGCTCGGGTACGCCATAGGCCGGGTTGGATGCTTCCTGAACGGAGACGACTACGGCACGTTAACCCACGCACGCTGGGCGGTTGTGTATCCGCCAGGAACGGAGGCCTACCAGGCGCATCTCGATCATGGCTGGATTTCGGCAGGCGCCCCCTGGTCCCTGCCGGTTCATCCGGTCCAACTCTATGCCTCCTTGTTGGGGCTGGTTCTTTTCTTCGTGCTCGCGAATTGGCGTCCTAAGAGGCCGGGTGGCCGGCTCTGCGCTTTCCTGGTGATATACGGAGTTAGCCGCTTCTTCTTGGAGTATCTCCGCGGCGACTTTCGAGGAGTGCTCGGACCCTTCTCGCTTCCGCAGTTATTTAGCATAGCTTTCGTTCTTGTCGGCGCCGGCGTTTGGTTTTACTTTGTGCGGGATCACAAGGCTTCCGCCCGCGTCTGTGCACAAACTGCGGACGTCGTACCGATGGCGGCGCCGTAATTGCAGCGGGATCGCAAAGGGAAAAGGCAATGTTAGCGGCTGGAAGCACTACTCTCGAACACGTCCGATTGCGGCGGGCGCGGGTGGATGGGCCGGTGGCGCGTCTGCGGCTCTCGCATCTGCTGGCTTCGGCCTCGCTGAATCCGCCTGGCATGCCGCCATCGGCCATACTCCTGGTGCGGACAATGGCCGATCCGCTGCCGGGCCGCATTACCAAAGCCTTCGCACCCGCCGCGCTTGCCGGCGCCGAATGGGAGCGCGCCGCGCAGAATAGTCTGGGCGAGTTTCATCGCAGCGCGGCCCGTCCGATGTGGGGACCGGTGCCGTCGAACGCCGCCGCCGTGTTGTTTGCCGATTATGGCGAACTGCTCGCGTGCCTGGCGCGGGATCTCGCGTCGGGAACCGCGCTCGGCTGGTGGTGGCAGTCGATCCTGCGGCGCATCCCCGTGCGCCTGCCCGGATCGTGGAGCGCCGTCTGGGCCGAAGAGCCGCTATACATTCCAGCGGCGCTGGAGTATCTTGACGCGCGGCGGCAGGCCGTCCAGGTTCTGGAGCGTATTGCGCCCGTCCAAGCCTGGAATCTATTGACGATCCTGTTGCGCGTCTTCGAACTGCCGGGGCTCATGATCCCGCGCGTCCCAACCGGTGCGACGGAACCGGAACCTGTCGTGTCCTGGACGACCTCCATGGAACCGCGAGTGGAATATGCGGCGGAGATCGTAAGAGCTGCGGCGCAACCGGCGGGCGCGGCGGCGATCGCGCCGTTCCCATGGGAGCCGTATGTGCCGCGAGCTTCCACTCCGGAGGAACTCGGATACGAGAGGCAGGCGCTGCTGGGTATCGGACTGCTGTTGCGCCGGGTTCCCCATGTGGCATTCACTCCCGCGTTTGCATTGCGATTTCGTGCATGGGTCAGGGCCGCGGAATCGGGAGGACGCGCGCTCGAGGCGGATTCGTCTCCGCCGCATGTCCCCTCGGGCAACCCGCCAAGCGGAGACCTAAACGGCGAAAAAGCCCCCTGGGAGGCACTTCCAGCGCGCCTCCCGGGTTCCCTTATTCCGGCGGACGGCCAGCTCCCGGCGCCGGGCGAGTTCGATCAGACTGGCGGGCGCCGGCGGGACTCTGCGCCTGCCGATACGACTGTCGAGGCGACGGATCGCGTCCAGCCTAACCGGGTCTTTGCCCACGCCGAAACGACCAACCTCCCGCCGAACCAGGCGCAGGTGCGGGACGCTACGCCTGCCGAAGCGACTGGCCGGGCCACGGATCGCATCACGCCGAATCAGGCGCAGGTGGAGGATGCGACTGCCGAAACCGTCCAGTCCACCCTCGCTCGCGATCCCGAAGCCGGCGAACTCACGCGCGCCGGAGGCATTCTCTACCTGATTCATTTTCTGCGGCAGGCGCAGTTGTTGCGGCACTTCGATACCGGCCTGGGAGGGTGGGCGCTGCTCGAGTTATTGGCAAGGTGTCTTCTGGACCAAGCCCCGAACCTGGCGGACGATCCCATCTGGGCATCGCTCGCCCGCTTGGATGGGCGCGATGCGCGCACGCCGCCGGGCTCCGGATTTCGACCGCGGCGCACGTATGAGGCGCCGGCATCGTGGGTGGAAGGCGTGGTGGGGCCGTCGCGATTCGCACGCTTCCGGTCGCGCGGCATGGAAATCTGGACCGGCGAGGGATTCCTGGTGCTTGACTCCCAGGACGGCGGGCGGCCATCCGGCGCGCCGGAGCGCTTGCCCTCCGCGCGCCGGCGGGAGCTTCGTCCGCTGGCCAGGGTGCGGCCCGTCTCATTGTCCGTTTCACCGGAATTACGGCGATTCCTCCACTTCGTGCTGCCCTATGCGCGGTGGCGCCTGGACGGTGCGCTGCAAGGCGCTCGCCTGTCGGATGCCCTTCTGCGCGCGGGCAAGCTGTATGTGACCGCGACCCACGTGGACCTGGTAATGCCGCTGCGCGAAATCAGCGTGCCAGTGCGGATGGCCGGGCTGGACGCGAACCCGGGATGGATCCCGGAGTTGGGCCGTATCGTCAATTTTCATTTTACGTAAGAGGGCCACAAAAATGGATCAGCCAGGCTCCGCATTCCTCGACGTGCCGCGCAACACCCGCGGCCATCTCGGCCTGCTGTTCTATGCGGCGGCCTATCATTTGATCTACCATCTGCGTTGCCGTGCCGGTGCAACCGATGGAACGCTGGAGCAGGTGCTGCACGACTACCCGTTTCTGAGCGCCTACTTCGAACGGATTCGCGACCGGTTGCCGGGCGACATCGAATGGCTGGACTCGCTCGAGTGGCTGCGGTCGCAAGTCGAAGCGTGGGAGAACGCCGCAGGCTTGCCGCTGCCGATACTCGAAATGCGTCGAGCGTTGGGGCTCTCCTATCGCGGCGAGTTGGTGTTCGTACTGGCGGGAATGGTGGAAGAGGAGGCGCAGTTTGCCGCATTGTTCGCCGCCCTGGGGCAGCCGAATGGCGAGCACCGCGCGTCCGTGGGATTCGCGCAGCAGGTCTTCGAGGGCGCCGGCACGGAGGACTCGTGGCAACTGATCCGGCCCCTGGCGGATGCCGGCTTTCTCCAGATCATGAACCGCGATGCGCCGCGGTCCGAGTGGATTTTGCGCGTGCCCCAGGTGTTGTGGAACGTGGTGCGGGGAGAACGCCCGGAATCGCCGCTGGCGGGCGTGCGCTTCCATCCGCGGGAATCGCTCCAGACGTTAGCGGAGCTGGTTGTGGATGAGGCGGTGAGCGCGCAACTGGCCGAGCTCGACCGCCTCGCCGCATCCGGCCGCACGCAGACCATCGTGGTGCGCGGAATGCCGGGCACCGACCGCCTCGGCGCGGTGGGAGCGTTCGCCCGCGAACTCGGCTACGGGTTGCTGGAAATCGATTGCGCACCCGCGACGCCTGCCGCCAACGAGCGCTGGCGTTTGATCGGACCCCTCTCCACGCTTGCGCATGCCGTGCCGGTTTTTTCGGTGGAAGCGGCCCCCGGCGAGACGTTCGAGATTCCGCCGCTCGAAGGCTATGAGGGACCGTGCGCAGTGCTCATCGGACGGGAAGGCGGCGTGGGCGGCCCTGCAGCGGCGCACGCCGTAACGGTCCATTTGGAATTGGAATCGCCCTCCAACCGGCTGGAGTTGTGGAAGCGCGCCCTGAATGGACAAGCTCCCGCGGAGCTGGCCGGCATCGCGGCGGATCTCTGCCTGCCCGGCCGGTACATCGGGCAATGCGCGCGGTTGGCGATAGACTACGCGGCCATCGACAGGAGCGCCTGCGTTTCCTTTGCGAATGTCCGCCAGGCCGCCCGGGCGATGAACCGGCAGGTATTGGACACGCTGGCCGCGCGCATCGACGGGCCGGCGAGTTGGTCTCACTTGGTCGTCCGCGAGGCGACTTTGCGCGAGCTCGAAGTGCTGGAAGGCCGATGCCGCCATCGCGAGCGCCTGGCCAGTACCTTCGCGGCAACCATTCCGGGCGGGTTGAATCGCGGCGTGCGGGCGTTGTTCGAAGGCCCCAGCGGCACGGGCAAGACGCTGGCCGCGCGCGTTCTGGCCAACGGTCTGGCGCTCGATCTGTATCGTGTAGACCTGGCGGCCGTGGTAAACAAGTACATCGGGGAGACCGAGAAGAACCTCAGCCGCGTGCTGAGCCGCGCCGAAGATCTCAACGTGATCCTGCTCCTGGACGAGGGCGATGCGTTGATGACGCGGCGCACGGACGTCAAGTCCTCCAACGACCGCTACGCCAACCTGGAGACCAATTACCTGTTGCAGCGGCTGGAGAGCTATACCGGAATCGTGATCGTCACCACCAACGCCGGCCAGTCCATCGACCCGGCCTTCCGGCGGCGCATGGATTCGGTAGTCAAGTTCCACCTGCCGGACGCCGCGGAACGCTGGCGCCTGTGGCAGGCGCACTTGCCGCTGGGCCACGACGTCGGCGCACCGGCGATCGAAGAGGTGGCCGTTCGTTACCAGTTTACGGGAGGGCAGATTCGGAACATCAGCATCCGCGCGGCGCAACTGGCGATGGGGAAGAGCGTCCTCGCGCTACGGGCCGAAGATCTGAAGGAGGCGATTCAGGCCGAGCATCGGAAATCCGGCGCTTGCTTTATCGAGGGAGCGGGCACGGGCACGGAGACGGCGCGCAATGACCGGTCTCTGGCCGCGTTCCTGGGAGGTCTGTCCTGAGCTTCGCGACTCTGCAGCGGAAAGTGCGAGGGGACTCCAGCTCCGGAGACGGAACCGGCGTGCACAACGCCAAGCCCGCACCGGTGGCTGCGCCCGCCTGGACAGCGGCGCGCGTGGTGTCGCCATTTCCGCTCGGGGGGGTCCAGCGTGCGGTGAAAGTGGGCGCGCCCGGCGACGCCGCGGAGCACGAAGCCGAGCGCGCGGCCGACCATGTGGTCTCTGGGCCTGCCCATAAGGCGCCGGTGATTTCGCGCATCGAGTCGCTGCAGCGCCAGGTGAACAGAATTCGCGAGCAGGGTCCCGCGGCGGAAGGCGCGGTTCATCGCGCCGAGGCGGAGGTTCACAAGGCGAGCCAGCCGGCGGAAAGCGTGCATCGCGCCGGCACGGAGGAAGGCGCCGTTCATCGCGCCGAGGCGGAGGTGCACAAGGCGAGCCAGCCGGCGGAAAGCGTGCACCGCGCTGGCACGGCGGAGGGCGCGGTTCATCGCGCCGAGGCGGAGGTGCACAAGGCGAGCCAGCCGGCGGAAAGCGTGCACCGCGCCGGCATGGAGGAAGGCGCCGTTCATCGTGCCGAAGCGGAGGTTCATAAGGCGAGCCAGCCGGCGGAAAGCGTGCACCGCGCCGGCACGGCGGAGGGCGCGGTTCATCGCGCCGAAGCGGAGGTGCACAAGTCGAGCCAGCCAACGGAGAGCGTGCACCGGGCCGCCGTGGAGCGGAAGCCCCCCGCCGCCGTGCAACGCGCCGGAACGGAAGCGGTGCAACGATGCTGCTGCGTGGAGGAGGAGCGGCCTTCGGGGACGGCTTCCATCTATCGCAAAGTCAAAGACGAACCCGTGTCCGGCGAGCCTGTGCGCCGCAAGACTGCCAGCGACATGGATACCGCGGCAGCCCATGCCGTTTCGACGAAAGGCGCGGGGGAACCCCTTCGCCCGCACGTCCGGCAAACGCTCGAGAAACGCATGGGTGTGGATCTGCGCGGCGTGCGCGTGCACGAGGGACCGGCCGCTCACCAGTCCGCCGCCGCGATTAACGCCCGCGCATTTACTCACAAGACCGACATCTGGTTGGGCCGCGGCGAGTCTCAGGACAATGTGCGCCTGATGGCTCACGAAGTGACCCACGTGGTACAGCAAGGCGGCGCTACGCGGCGTGCGCCCGTCATCCACCGGCCCCACGAAGAGGAACCGGTGCGGCGCGAAGCCGTTCCGGTGAACGAGAACGTTAGCTCACCCCGCGTACAACGCCTGGGATTCGGCACTGTGCTTGACTATATTGCCGATCACGCCAATCTGATTCCGGGCTTCCGCATGTTCACCATCGTGCTCGGCGTGAACCCCATCAACATGAGTCCCGTAGAGCGCAGTGCGGCGAATGTGCTGCGCGCGGTCGTGGAACTCATTCCGGGGGGCGCCCTGATCACGCAAGCGCTCGACGCATACGGGGTGTTCGACAAAGTCGGAACATGGGTCGATCAGCAGCTCGCCACGCTGAACTTGGTCGGAAGCTCGATCAAACAAGCGCTCACCGATTTCATCAAGTCGCTAGGCCTGTCCGACCTCGCTGATCTTGGCGGTGCCTGGGACCGCGCAAAACGCATCTTTACCGAGCCTATCGACCGCATTAAGAATTTTGTCGCGGGACTCGCCGATGGAATTATCAAGTTCATAAAAGATGCCATCCTCATGCCGCTGGCCAAGCTGGCCGAGGGCACTAAGGGCTGGGATTTGTTGATCGCGGTCCTGGGTAAGAACCCGATCACCGGCGAAGCGGTTCCCCGCACCGCCGAAACCCTAATCGGCGGCTTCATGAAGCTGATTGGGCAAGAGGAGGTTTGGGAGAACATCAAGAAGTCGAATGCAATCTCCCGCGCCTGGGCCTGGTTCCAGAGCGCACTCGGCGCGCTGCTCGGCTTTGTAAGTCAGATTCCGACTTTGTTCATGCAGGCGGTGAAGTCGCTCGAGTTGGTGGACATCGTCGTCATCACCAGGGCTTTCGCGAAAGTCGGGGCGGTCTTCGGAAAGTTCATCGGCGACTTCCTGAAATGGGCCGGAGACGCCGTGTGGCAGTTGCTCCAGATTATCTTCGAGGTGCTTGCGCCGGGCGCGATTCCTTACCTCAAGAAACTCGGAGCGGCCTTCAAGACCGTTCTCAAGAACCCCATCGCTTTTGTCGGCAATCTGGTGAAAGCCGCGAAGCTTGGGTTCCAGCAATTCGCCAACAACATTGGAGCCCACCTCAAGGCTTCGTTTATCGAGTGGCTCACCGGCTCGCTCCAAGGCGTTTACATTCCCAAGTCGCTTGAGTTCAAGGAAATCGTCACGTTTGCTCTGTCGGTCCTGGGCCTGACCTGGCAGAACATCCGCCAGAAACTGGTGAAGGCCACCAGCGAAACCGTGGTCAAAGCCATGGAGACCGGTTTTAGCCTGGTAGTCACGCTGGTGAAAGAAGGTCCCGCCGCGGCATGGGAGCAGATCAAGGAGCAACTCAGCAGCCTGAAGGACATGGTCATGCAAGGGATCATGGACTTCGTGATCGAAACCGTGGTGAAGAAAGCGGTCGCCAAAGTTCTGAGCCTGCTGGTTCCCGGGGGCGCCTTCATTCAAGCCATCATCTCGATTTACGACACCATCATGGTGTTCATCGACAAGCTGGCCAAGATCATCCAGGTAGCCAAGGCGTTTCTCGATTCCATGATGGAGATTGCCAGCGGCGCGATCGCCGGCGCCGCCAACAAGGTGGAAACCACGTTGGCGGGCCTGCT
>Ga0182018_10002032_pt1 | contig 21333 bp, 15 predicted proteins | sample 812P2MmetaG_FD_120490 | JGI IMG/M metagenome (GOLD analysis project Ga0182018, IMG submission 120490) | Permafrost microbial communities from Stordalen Mire, Sweden - 812P2M metaG | ecosystem: Environmental > Terrestrial > Soil > Wetlands > Permafrost | place: Sweden: Stordalen | collected...
GCCATCCACGACTTTGCTGGCCGCGCCAAAGACGTGGATGGCCGCCACACGGGCGGCCATGACGACGAAGAGGGGGCCTGATCCTGCTATTTTAGCGCCCATGGGGTCGAGCCCGGGGATGACTGAGGCATGTAAGAAGGTCATGACGTCGCGGCACTTCTCATTTTGTGACCGCCCGACAGGAGTATCCGGGGGTTCCGTTTGTCCGCGGTCCAACGGCTCGCTTCCAATTGGATACGACGGGCGTTGCTTATCGCGACGTATTCGTAACGGTATCGATCATCAAACGATGCCATTGCCGTTGAATGTCACGACCAACCATTTGAGTGCAAATACGGAATGAAATGAGTCAGGACATGCCGTCTCGTGATCGATGCATTGTCGCACGGCTCGCCGCATGCCTGCTGTTCGCGGCAATGGCCAGCCTTTTGTCAGCCAGCGAGCACGTACCGAGCCACGCGGCGACCTTGCCAGGCGCCCCGCCCACCGAGGTCGATGTTGTGACACTGCATGAGGAACCGGTGACGCTCACCACGGAGCTGCCCGGCCGGACCACCGCATTCCGTGTCGCGGAGGTTCGCCCGCAAGTAGGCGGCATCGTGCTCAGGCGTTTGTTCACCGAGGGTGAAGAGGTGGAAGCCGGCCAGGTACTCTATCAAATCGACCCACAATTGTATCAGGCTGCTCTCGCGAGTGCCGAGGCCACGCTTGCCCATGCCCGCGCCTCAATGGTCCTGGCCCAGGCCACAGCCAACCGCTACCGGCCGCTGGTGAAAGCCAACGCCATCAGCCACCAGGAGTTGGAGACCGCCGATGCCACACTGGAGCAGGACCAGGCGGACGTCGCCTCGGCCCAGGCCGCGGTCAAAATGGCGGCGATCAATCTGGCTTATACGAAGGTCACATCGCCGATCAGCGGGCGCAGTGGACGATCCGGCGTGACGGAAGGCGCATTGGTCACCGCGAGCCAGGCCACCGCGCTGGTGACGATCACGCAACTGAACCCGATCTATGTGGATGTCACCCAGCCAAGCGCGACCATCCTGCGCCTGAAGCGCGAACTGGCCGGCGGTCAGCTCCGGTCCGCCGGTGCAAATCAGGTGCCGGTGAAACTTATTCTTGAAGACGGCAGTATCTATGACCAGGCGGGGCGACTGCAATTCTCTGAAGTAACGGTAGACCAGGGGACTGGTTCGGTGACGTTGCGGGCGATCTTCCCCAACGACAACGGGATGCTGCTGCCTGGAATGTTCACTCGCGCCGCGCTGGAGGAAGGCGTGCGCCGGGCAGGGCTGCTGGTGCCGCAACAGGGCATCACGCATAACCAGCGTGGCCAACCCACGGCGATGATCGTCAACGCGGACAACAAAGTGGAACTCCGCGGACTGACGACCGACCGTGCCGTCGGCGACAAATGGCTCGTCACAGCGGGCGTCGCGGACGGCGACAAAGTCATCGTCTCCGGGCTGCAGAAGGTAAAATCCGGCGAGCTCGTGACCATCAGGGACGTGACCGCCGCGTTTTATCCGGCGTCCGCCGCCGCCCACGCCGCCCGCGAAGATCCCTAGCATGTCCCGGTTCTTCATCGACCGCCCAGTGTTCGCGTGGGTGATCGCGATCGGCATGATGTTGGCCGGCGCGATCTCGCTCGTTTCGCTGCCGGTCGCGCAATATCCGTCCATCGCGCCCACCGCCATCCTGATTTCCGTGAACTATCCAGGCGCGTCCGCCGAGACAGTGCAAAGCACCGTGGTTCAGGTGATTGAACAGCAGCTCAGCGGCATCGACCATTTGCTGTACTTCTCGTCCGAGAGCGACAAGGACGGCAGCGTGGCGATCGTGCTCAGCTTCGAGCAAGGCACCGATCCGGACATCGCGCAGGTGCAGGTCCAGAACAAGGTTCAACTGGCGCTGCCACGCCTGCCCTCCGCGGTGCAGCAGCAGGGACTGCGTGTGGTCAAGTCCACGCAGAACTTCCTGGTGATCGTGGCCTTCGTGTCCAGGGATGGCAGCATGAATGGCGTCGACCTCGCCGATTTTGTCGCCTCCAATGTGCAGGAGCCGATCAGCCGCACCGCCGGCGTGGGCGATTACTTCCTGTTCGGCTCGGAATACGCCATGCGGATTTGGTTGGATCCCGCAAGGCTGAACAATTTCAGCCTGACGCCAGCGGACGTCAGTGCCGCCATCCAGGCGCAGAACGTGCAGGTCGCATCAGGTGAACTCGGCGGTTTGCCGGCCCGCGCGGGTCAGCAACTCAATGCCACGATCATCGGACCGTCGTACTTGCAAACGCCAGAGCAATTCGGCGCCATTCTGTTGAAGGTCGAGAGCACCGGCGCACAGGTCTTGTTGCGCGACGTCGCACGCATCGAATTTGGTGGCGTCACTTATGGGACCGACGCTCAGGTGGATGGCAAGCCGGCCGCCGCCCTGGCGGTGAAACTCGCCGGCGGCGCCAATGCACTGGACACGGTGACGAGGGTGAAGGCAACGATCGAGCAGCTTCGGCCAGGCTTTCCGGAGAATGTGGACGTCGTTTACCCCTACGACACATCCCCTTTCATCCGCCTGTCGATCACCGAGGTCGCCAAGACCCTGCTTGAAGCGGTCGTGCTCGTGTTCCTGATCATTTATCTTTTCTTGCAGAAGCTACGGGCCACGTTGGTGCCAACCATGGTGGTGCCAATCGTGTTGCTGAGCACCTGCGGCGTGCTGGCGGCGGCGGGCTACTCCATCAACACCCTGACCATGTTCGGCATGGTGCTGGCGATCGGTTTGCTGGTCGACGATGCGATCGTCGTGGTCGAGAACGTCGAACGCCTCATGGCGGATGAGCATCTGTCGCCCAGACAGGCGACGCGCAAAACGATGGACCAGATCAGCGGCGCTCTGGTCGGCATTGCACTTGTGCTCTCCGCGGTGCTGTTGCCGATGGCGTTTTTCGGCGGTTCCACGGGCGTGATCTACCGCCAGTTCTCGATCACCATCGTCACGTCCATGGTGCTGTCGGTGTTCGTCGCGCTGGTGTTTACGCCGCCCTTGTGCGCGACACTGCTTCGGGTGCCCACGGCGCGACACCGACCGGCGCGACACGGACCGGACGGCATCAGACCGCCTCGCCAAGGCTTCTTCGGCTGGTTCAACCGTGGTTTCGACCGCGCCAATGCGCGTTATGGCGGCGGCGTGGCTGGCATGGTCAAACGTCCAACGTCATCGCTGATGATATTCGCCGGCATCGTCGCCATCATGGCCGTGTTGTATCTGCGCATTCCCAGCGGGTTCCTGCCGGACGAAGATCAGGGCGTGATGTTCGTCGCGGTCACCGGGCCGCCGGGCTCCACATCCAGCCGTACAGCCGCGGTGCTTGCCGGCGTCAATAAGTATTTCCACACCGAGGAGGACGAATCAGTCGCCTCCGTGATGACCGTCAACGGCTTCGGTTTCGGCGGCCGCGGTCAGAACTCCGGCCTCGCGTTCGTCAAGCTGAAAGACTGGAGCGTACGGCCCGGTCGCGCGAACCATGTGGAGGCCATTACCGCGCGAGCCTTGCGTCGCTTTACCGGGTTCAAGGACGCCTTCGTGTTCGCCTTCGCGCCGCCGGCGGTGCTGGAACTGGGCAACGCCACGGGCTTTGACTTCGAGTTGCTGGACCGCGGCAATGTCGGCCGTGACAGGCTGCTCGCGGCACGCGACCAGTTGCTCGCCATGGCAGCCACGGAACCAACGCTGACGGGCGTTCGTCCCAATGGAATCGACGATGAGCCGCAGTACAAAATCGTCATCGACCATGAGAAGGCGAGGGCGCTCGGTATCACGCTCGCCGACATCAACGACACGCTGTCTACCGCCTGGGGTTCCGCCTACGTCAACGACTTTCTCGACCGCGGACGGGTCAAGCGCGTGTATCTCCAGGGCGAGGAGAATTCGCGCATGCTGCCGGATGATCTCGGCACCTGGTATGTGCGCAACCGCACCGGCCAGATGGTGGCATTCTCCGCGTTCGCGCATGGCGAGTGGTCGTACGGTTCGCCGAAGCTGGAGCGCTACAACGGCGTGGCGTCCATGGAAATTCTTGGCGCCCCGGCACCTGGGAAAAGCACCGGTACCGCGATGGCCACGATGGAGCGTTTGGCTCGGCGATTGCCGGCGGGCATTGGCTTCGACTGGACCGGATTGTCCTATGAAGAACGCAAGTCGGGGTCGCAGGCCGGGGCGCTCTACACCATCTCGCTGATTGTCGTATTCCTCAGCCTGGCCGCGCTGTACGAGAGTTGGGCGATGCCGACCGCTGTGTTGATGGTTGTCCCGCTTGGCGTCATTGGCGCCGTGCTGGCGACAACGCTGCGAGGCATGGCCAACGACGTCTATTTTCAGGTCGGGCTGCTGACGACGATCGGCCTCGCCGCCAAGAACGCCATCCTGATCGTGGAGTTCGCGAAGGCGAATTTTGAGCGTGGCGAAAGCCCGGTCGTTTCGGTGCTGGAGGCCGCCCGCCAACGGTTGCGCCCGATCCTGATGACGTCGCTGGCCTTCATGCTCGGCGTGTTGCCGCTGGCGATCGCCACTGGCGCGGGCTCCGGCGGACAAAACGCCATCGGCACCGTCGTGGTTGGCGGTATGCTGTCGGCCACGATCCTGGCGATCTTTTTCGTGCCAGTGTTCTTCGTCGCCGTGGTCAGGCTGTTCCGGGTGAAGCCGGCGGCGCGCGAGGACGACGAAGCGCCAATCAACGCGGTGCCTGATCTTGCTGAGCCGGTCGCGAGGCCGGCCGGTGAGTGACAGACATGAAGCCCGCCGCGTTCGCCGCCCTGATGGCAACCGCGCTGTCGACCGGCTGTTCGTTGGCACCCGACTATGTGCGTCCGGATCTCCCCGTCCCGCCGGCGTGGCCGGTCGGCGCGGCCTATCAAACCGTTCCGCCACCGAATGCGCATGGCGCGGACCCCATCGCGTCCGGCGAGACCATTGGTTGGCGTGAATTCTTCACCGATCCCCGATTGCGGGCGCTGATCGGAATCTCCTTGCGCAACAATCGCGATCTGCGTATCGCCACGCTGAATGTGGCCGCCGCCGAGGCACAGTACCACGTGCAGCGCGCCAATCTGTTCCCGCTGATCGCGGCGACCGGCGCCGATACCATCGAGAAAATGCCGGACAATGGCTCAGGCCCAGGTCCCCCCGGCACCTCCCGGATTTATTCGCTCAACGCCGGTTTCATGTCTTATGAAATCGATTTGTTTGGCCGTGTCCGCGATCTGTCGCGGCAGGCGTTCGAACAATATCTGGGCTTCGCCGAGAGCAGGCGTGGCGCCCAGATCAGCCTCGTGGCCGAAGTGGCGAACGCGTATCTGACACTGCTGGCGGATCGGGAACTACTCCACATCACACAGCAAACCCTGGCCAATCAAACGTCGGCCTACCAGCTTATCAAGGCGACATTCGACGGTGGCTCGGCAACCGCGCTTGCGCTCCGCCAGGCGGAAACCTCGGTGGACACCGCCCGTGCCAACCTGGCGCTGTACACCCGTCAATTGGCACAGGATGAAAACGCACTGGCGCTGCTGCTCGGTCAGCCGGTCCCCGCCGATCTGCCGAAGGGGTTGGGATTGGACGGCCAGGGGCTGCTGGCCAATCTACCGGTCGGCCTGCCGTCCGATCTGCTGGTAAAACGACCGGACATCAGCGCCGCCGAGCACGATCTGCTGGCCGCCAACGCCAATATCGGCGCGGCGCGCGCGGCGTTCTTTCCCAGCATCTCGCTCACGGCATCCGGCGGGTTGATGAGCGCCTCGCTCGGCACACTGTTCGCCGGCTCAGCCGCGACCTGGGCCTTCGCGCCGCAAATCAACATTCCGATCTTCACGGCGGGTCAGAATGAAGCGAACCTCGATCTCGCCAAGGCGCGGAAGAACATCTATGTGGCACAATACGAGAAAGCGATTCAGACGGCGTTCCGTGAGGTCGCCGACAGCCTCGCCGCACGGGGCACCTATCTGAACCAGTTGGCCGCGCAGCAAGCGCTGGTGGACGCATCCGCCGACAGTTACCGGCTATCTTACATGCGGTTTCGCGCCGGTGTGGACAGCTACCTGCCCACGCTGGATTCGCAACGCGCGTTGTACAGCGGACAACAGAGCCTCATTACGCTGAAGCAAGCGGAACTGGCCAACCTGATCACGCTCTATAAAGCCCTCGGCGGTGGCTGGAATGAGCACACGGCGTCGATCGGCACGCAAAAGGGGCCTGATACCAACGGAATGAAATTCTGACCGGTTGTCGCTCGCCTCGCTCCGTCATGGCCCGGCCATCCACGACTTTACTGACCGCGCCGAAGACGTGGATGGTCGCCACAAGGGCGGCCATGACGCGTTGAGTAAGAGTCACGACTTACGACCGTTGGTATGACGCGCCGTTGATGCATTTCGGCGTCACCGTGTGCGGCCCACCGCGAGCGAATCGCCCTCATGGCCAAAGGGATCGCGCTCGCGCAACCGGCGGATTGCTTCGTGTACTAACGTGGCCTGACGCGAGATCGGCTGGCAGGCGGTCAGTCCTCGTCGGGTCATTCATCGACGAGGCCAAATGCAACGCCGGGTGCTATGATGCTCCGATGTCCGATGCCGGCGCCGGGCCCGCGTCAAGCCGGATCGAACTCGCATGGGCAGATCGCACGGCCAGTGCGGCAACGCAATTGTTCGCCGGATGCCAGTCCCAAAATCGCCAATCCGCCGGATCGTCACGACCGGCGTGCTTGTCTCGCTCGGGATGGAACGCGATGCGGACGGGCTCGAACGCAAAGGCGAATGAGTCGAGAGGACGGCTAAGTCCCTCTCCGGTTGCCTTGATGAATGCTTCCTTCAGCGACCAGAAGCGGAAGAAGGCGTTGCCTTGCTGGCCTGGAGGCAACGAGCTCAGGAGGCGTACTTCCTCCGGAGCGAAGTAGCGGCGGGCGATGTCGAGATCGATCGTCCGGTCGGACCTTTCGACGTCTAACCCAACCTCCTGGCGGGCAATCGCGCAGGCCACCAGACCGCGCGTGTGCGAAATATTAAAGTGGAGTTTGCATTCGCGAAAATCCGGCGCGAGTGCCGGCTTGCCGAACTCCCCCGTCACGAAACGCCACTGCGATGTCGATACGCCAGTCGCCTCGCTCAGCATGAAGCGAAGCAGGGCATGCGCGGCGGTGTAGGTATTCCGATCGGCGGCGAAGTGGTAGCGATCCGCGCGGACCAATTCCGCCGGATCCAACATGTCGCGCCAGCGGGACAGGTGCGGCGTATCCTCAGCCGCTACAACCAACCATCGGACCCGCACTGTAGAAGGATCCGGAGCGGCCGGCACGGGTCCTGGTCGTTTCCCGGCGCTTTTTTCCAGCCATTGTCGCGACAGCACATGCGCCTCCTCGCGATCAGTGGCCTGTGTCCTGGTCATCGTGTCAATCGGGAACTCGTCCCGGCCATTGTTCGTCGCGGGACGAGTGGCTGATCCTGGCCGGCTATATTTGAGAGACCGACACACATCTCACGATGGGGTATTATCACGGCTACCGCATGCGGCATGTGGGTATGAAGCGGGCAGACTGACGTTATGAAGCCGCCACCAATTGGTTGCGGGGGCGTGCAACCTCGGACGGTTGGCTCTGATCGTGGTGGACTGTTAACTCAGTGACCGATCATCCACGGCCGCCCCGCGGGAAAGCTCTTGGTAGTGACGGCCCGCGGACCAGATTTGTGCCGACTGGCACCGGAACAACATCCACAAGAAGCGGAATGCCGCTTCGCCCGCGTCGGCGCATTGGCACTACGTTCGTTGACGGCACCCGCGTGGCGACGCCCAGGATCCAGTCCGGACATCGCCGGAGCGGTGAGTAGCGCACGCGGTGCTGCTCCCCCACATTCGTCGCAGGTGTGAGGCTGCTGATATTCCGCCATCGGGCGGATTGCGATGAAGGGACCGCAATCCGCGCAAAGATATTCGTAAACCGGCATCGCCGCCCCCTTTTTATTACAGATCCGGCGCGAGCGGCATGGCAACGCCACCCTTGATACCACCGCTCGGCCCATCCGCGCCGGGGTTGATATCGAAGTTGAAGATCTCCGTCGGCAACCAGAGCGTGGCGCAGGAGTTCGGGATGTCGACAACGCCGCTGATGTGGCCCTGCACCGGCGCGGTTCCGAGGATCGCGTAAGCCTGCGCCGCCGTATAGCCGAACTTCGTCATATACTCGATAGCGTTCAGGCACGCCTGACGGTACGCGACGTTGACGTCGAGGTAGTACTGCTCTCCGGCCTCGTCGACCGAAATGCCCTCGAAAATCAGATAATCGCTATAGGCCGGCTTGATCACACTGGGTTTGAAGATCGGATTCTTGATCCCATACTTCGTCATGCCGCCTTTGATCAGTCCGACTTTGAGATGAATCCAGCCCGGCATTTCGATCGCGCCGCAGAACGTGATTTCGCCGTCGCCCTGGCTGAAATGCAGATCGCCCATCGAGAGCCCGGCGCCCGGAACATAAACCGGGAAGAACACCCGCGCGCCGCGCGAAAGGTCCTTGATGTCGCAATTGCCGCCATGCTCGCGTGGCGGGACGGTACGCGCGCCGGTCGCGGCGGCGGCAGCCTTGGCATCGCCCGTCAGGCGGCCCATGTGCGCGGTGGGCGCGAACGGGGCGTTGGCCAACGGCGGCACGCGATCCGGATTGGTCGCGATCAACCCGGTCTCGCGCTTGTTCCAAATGTCCAACAATTTCGGATCGGGCAGACAACCGATCAGGCCCGGATGGATCAGGCCGGCGAAGCTGACGCCAGGAACGTGCCTGGAACTGGTGAACATGCCGTGGATGTCCCAGATCGACTTCTGCGCCTGAGGAAAATGCTCGGTCAGAAACCCGCCGCCGTTCTTCTTCGAGAAGAAGCCGTTGAAGCCCCACGAGTTGTGCGGAAAGGCCCCAATGTCGAGGATGTCGACAACCAGAAGATCACCTGGCTCGGCACCTTCGACGCCAACTGGACCGCTGAGGAAATGCACGATGCTCAGGTCGATGTCCCGCACGTCGGCCGCTGACTCGTCGTTCTTGATGAAGCCACCGGTCCAGTCGTAGCACTCGATGATGAAATCGCGGCCCGGCTTCACCGTCGCGACCATCGGGATGTCCGGGTGCCACCGATTGTGGATCATATCGTTCTCGTAAGCGGATTGCGACAGGTCAACCTTGATGAGCGTGTCCGTCATTGTATTCCCCTCTCGTTGTTTTCGACGATGTTGGTTGGTCAGACAGCCAGATAGCGCTCGACCTGTTCCTCATCGAGGTCGGCGCGTAGGTCTTCATGCACAATGTTGCCACCCTCCAGGACCAGCACCCGGTCGGCGATATCGAGCGCGAAACTGAGCACCTGTTCCGACGCGACGATGCTCAGCCCACGCTCGTCGCGGATCCGTTTCAAAGTGCGCGCCAGGTCAAGGATGATGGATGGTTGAATGCCCTCGGTGGGCTCGTCCAACAGCAGAACCTTCGGGTCGGTGGCCAACGCGCGGGCGATCGCGAGCATCTGCTGCTGGCCGCCCGACAAATTGCCACCGCGGCGCGAACTCATTTCCCGCAGCACCGGGAACAATGTGTAGATGTCGTCCGGAACGGACGGCATGTCGTGAGCGAACAGCCCCGTCTCGATGTTCTCCTGAACCGTCATGTTGGCGAAGATCATGCGACCCTGCGGCACGAAGGCGATCCCCTTCGCCACACGCTGATAACTTTTGAAGTGCGTCACGTCGACGCCGTCGAGTTCGATCTGGCCGCTTTTGACCGGCATCATGCCGATCAGCGATTTCATCAGGGTCGATTTGCCCATGCCATTGCGGCCGACGACAACGGCGATTTCGCCTTGCGCCACGCTGAAATTCAGTCCGTGCAGCACCTCGCTCTGGCCATAACCCGCGTGCAGGCCGGTGACTTTCAGAACCGGATCAGTGGCCAAGATAGACCTCCACCACCTTCGGATCGGCCTTCACATGCTCGATCGAGCCTTCTGAAATCACTCGTCCCTGGTGCAAAACGGTGATCTTATGGGCGATGTCGCCAACGAAACCCATATCGTGCTCGATCACCAGGACCGACCGGTCCTGGATTACCCGGTGCAATAGCTCCGCCGTTTTCTTGCGTTCGCTGACGCTCATGCCGGCCACCGGCTCATCCAGCATCATCAAGGCCGGATCCTGGATCAACAACATGCCTATCTCCAGCCACTGCTTCTGTCCGTGACTGAGATATTCGGCGAGATCGTCGAGGTGATCCGCGAGGAAAATGCCCCTGGCGATTTCCTCGACGCGATCGCGGACTTCGGCGTCGCGGCGAAACGCCAGTGCACCAAACACCGACCGGCCGCGCGGGAAGGAAATCTCCAGGTTCTCGAACACGGTCAGATCCTCGTAGATCGATGGAGTCTGAAACTTGCGTCCGACACCGGCGCGGACGATCTCGTGCTCCTTCATTCGGGTCAGTTCGAGGCCTTTGAACATCACCGATCCGCTGGTGGCCTTGGTGCGTCCGCAAATCAAATCCAGCACGGTGGTCTTGCCCGCCCCGTTCGGACCGATGATGACGCGAATCTCGTTACTATCCAGATAAAATGAGAGATTGTCGACCGCCTTGAAACCGTCGAACGAAACGGTCAGGTCCTCGACGCTCAGAAGAAAATCGGTCACCGATGGCATGCCACACTCCCAGCTATTTCGCGCCCAGCTATTTCGCGACCGTCGCGGATGCATGCGGGCCTTCGACCGCCGCCATCGTTGGCGCCCGGCCTCCCGCCCGGCCGCCACCCGGCGGCATCACGCGATCGACCAGCGGATCGAGGTACCGGCGATAAATGCCCGCCAGACCATTCGGGAAGGCGACGACCACCAGGATGAACAACGCGCCCATCGCCAGGAGCCAGACCTGCGGCAAATCTTCTGAAAACGTCGTGCGAGCCCAGTTGATCATTAGCGCACCGTAGATCGCGCCGAGGATCGAGGTTCGGCCGCCGACCGCGCAGAAGATAACCATCTCGATTGACGGGATGATGCCGACGAAAGATGGCGACATGAAGCCGACCTGCAAGGTGAACATCGCGCCGCCGACCGCGGCCAGGCCGGCGGCGAGGCAAAACACGAATATCTTGAAATTGGCGACATCGTATCCCGAAAACCGGACACGGTCCTCTTTGTCGCGCATGGCGACCAGGATGCGGCCCAATTTGCTGCGGCGGACGAATTGCGCCAGCAGAACGCAGGCGATCAGCAACCCGGCATTGACGAAATACAGCACATATTTGGCGTGGTCGGGCCGGATGTCCCAACCGTGCAAAGTGCGCAGATCGGTGATGCCGTTGACCCCGCCGGTATAGCCCTGCTGACCGATGATCAGGATGGTCAGGATGGACGCCACCGCCTGGGTGATGATCGCGAAATAGGTGCCTCCGACGCGGCGCTTGAACATCGCGAGTCCGATCACGAACGCCAGCAACATCGGTACCAGGGGCACCGCCACGAGAGTGAAGGTCAGGCTGTGAAACGGCTGCCAGAACCATGGCAGGCTGGTGATTTGGTTCCAGTCCATGAAGTCCGGAATGCCGGGTGTGGATTGGATTTTTGTGTTTTCCGGCGTCGATGCCTCCAGCTTCAGGAACATCGCCATGCAATAGCCGCCGAGCCCGAAGAAAATTCCCTGCCCCAGGCTGAGGATTCCCGCGTCACCCCAGCACAGAACAAGGCCAAGGGCCACGAAACCATAGGTCAGGTACTTGCCCACCAGATTGAGCCGGAACGCGTCGAGGCAGACCGGCAGGATCACCACGATCACCAGCGCCAGCAGCAGAATCCCGATTATGTCCTTGCGGTTGAGGAATGTCATCGTCAGCGCCGTATCTTGAGGACGAACAGGCCTTGCGGCCGCAACATCAGAATTCCGACCACCGTCAACAGCACCAGCACCTGGGCCATCGATCCGCTGAGAAAGAACTCCAGTATGGAGCGCGCCTGGGAGATGGTGAAGGCCGAGGCGATCGTGCCGATCAGACTCTGCGCGCCTCCGAATACGACGATAAGAAAGGTGTCGACGATATACAGTTGGCCGGCCGTGGGGCTGGTGGAGCCGATCATCGTGAACGCGCTGCCCGCCACGCCGGCGATGCCGCAACCGATTCCGAATGTGTAACGATCGACCTTTTCGGTATCGATGCCAACGGCCCCCGCCATGGCGCGGTTGGACATCACGGCGCGTACCTGACGACCCCATTTCATGCGATAAATCAGCAGATACACGAAGATTGAAATGACCGCGGTCAACGCCATGACGATCAGGCCGTTGATCGGGATCTGGATGGTGTCGCTCAGGTTCGTCGCGCCCATCATCCAATCCGGCTGATCGACGCCGACTTCCCGCGCGCCAAACACCGACCGATACACTTGTTGCAGGATCAGACTCAATCCCCAGGTCGCCAACAGCGTATCCAGCGGTCTTCGGTAGAGTTGCCGGATCAACGCCCATTCGACCAGCATCCCCAGCGCGCCGGAGGCGCAGAACGCGAGCGTGACGGCGACGAAGAAGTAAATGCTGAACAGCGACGGCAGATAATTCGTGAAGGTTAGCGAGGTCAGATAGGTCACGTAGGCGCCCAGGATCATGAACTCCCCGTGTGCCATGTTGATGACGCCCATCTGGCCGAAGATGATGGCCAGACCGAGCGCCATGAGAACGAAAACGGAGAACAGACTCAGACCGGCGAACCCCTGCATGGCCATGATCGAACCAAGGTCGCCAAACGAATAACCCATCAGCATGGTCTGATCTCCGTATCGCTTACTGATAGCCCTTCGGAAATGGATTTGGCTCGACCAGATCGGCGGTCTCATAAATCACGTCGTACTGGCCATCGAGCCGCGCCCGGCCGACGCGGGTCCTGCTCCAGAGATGGTGGTTCTCGTGGATGCGCACATAACCTTCCGGCGCGCCCTTGAACTCCACGCCAGGCGACGCGGCGGCGATCTTGTCGATATCGAAGCTACCGGCTTTCTCCGCGGTGAGCTGCCACAGGTTGGGACCGAGATAAGCCGCCTGGGTCACGTCGCCGATGACGCTCTTCTCACCCCACATCTTCTTGAACGCCGGGACGAACAGTTTGTTGTTGGGATTGTCGAGCGACTGGAAGTACTTCATGCAGGCGTACGCCCCGGCGATGTTTTCGCCGCCGATGCCCAGAATCTCGTCTTCGGTGACGGAGATGGTCAACAGGGTCTGCTTGCTGAGATCGACGCCCGCCGCCTTGAGTTGCTTGTAGAACGCGACGTTGGAGCCGCCGACGATGATCGCGTAGATGACGTCGGGCTTGACCAGCTTCATCTTGTTGATGACAGAATTGAACTGCGTCGAACCCAGAGGGAAGTAGTCCTCGCCAACGACCTTACAACCGGTCAGGTGGTTCTCGATGTGCTTGCGGGCGATCTTGTTGGAGGTGCGCGGCCAGATGTAGTCGGAGCCGAGCAGGTAGAAAGTCTTTGACCCCTTGGTCCTGTTGACCCAGTCGAGGCCGGCGAGAATTTGCTGGGTTGCCTCCTGCCCGGTGTAAATGACGTTTTTGGACTGCTCCAGACCCTCATAGAACGTCGGATAGTACAGCATCCCGTTATATTGTTCGAACACCGGCAGCACCGCCTTGCGCGAAGCCGACGTCCAGCAGCCGAACACAGCGGCGCATTTATCGTTCACCAGCAGCTTCTTGGCCTTTTCGGCGAAGGTCGGCCAATCGCTGGCGCCATCCTCCTGAATGATCTTGATCTGGCGTCCGAGCACACCGCCTTCACTGTTGATCTGGGATATCGCGAGCTTTTCCGCTTCGACCGAGCCGGTTTCGCTGATCGCCATCGTGCCCGTGATGGAATGGAGAATGCCGACAGTCACCGAGTCATCAGTGACCGCGAGGCCGGTCGTATTGACCGCGGCTGTCGCGGGAGCGGCCGCATAACCGCGGCGCGGCAGCACAGATATCGCCGGCAACGCCGCCGCGACCTGCAACAAACGCCTGCGCGAATGCGAACGCGTGTGTCCGCTCTTTTCATCTTTTGACATTGGAACCCCCAGAGAGAAGCAAGTGTGCCGACCGTCGGTGAAATCGCGGCGGCGCGGCAATACGTCAAATGACGTATGCCGCAGTGCACAATAACGCTTGACCGGGGTCAGGCCGCAAGCGATGGTCGCACGCGCGGAACAGGCTTTAGATCGAAATTCCGGTGATTTCGACTTCAGGAAGTCGTGCCGCGTTTGTGCGGGCGGACACACGAATGGATGAGATTGCCGCCTGGCGTACGACGTTTCGAGCAGCGTGGGAGGGGGTGTTTTGTGACTGATGAGGACCGGGTAGCCCGCGCCGGCTGAGAACGCGGGAACAACCGGCTGGAGCGCGGGAACAACACGACAGATGGCGATGCAGCAGCGTATCGTACGCATCCGGCGCGAATATAACCAATGGGTGGCGAACCAGACGCTGGAAGATTACGCGCTGCGCTTCACCGCGAGAAGCGCGCGGAAGTGGTCCGCCGCGCGCGTCGCGAATACCGCCCTTGGAGGTATATCCTTTCTGGCGCTGGAGGCGATCGGCGCTACCATTACCATGAGCTACGGCTTCACCAACTCGGTCGCGGCGATCATGCTGGTCGGCGTGCTGATTTTCGCCGCCGGCGTGCCGATCAGCTATTACGCCGCGCGGGACGGTGTCGATATCGACCTGCTCACGCGCGGTGCCGGGTTTGGCTATATCGGTTCGACGATCACGTCGCTGATCTACGCGTCGTTCACGTTCATTTTTTTCGCCATTGAAGCCGCGATTCTGGCTTCAATGCTTGAAGTGTGTTTCGGAATTCCGCCACCGATCGGCTACTTCATATGCGCGGTCGCGGTGATTCCGCTGGTCACGCACGGCATCACCTTCATTAGCCGAGTGCAACTATGGTCGCAGCCGATTTGGCTGCTGCTGCAAGTGGTGCCGTTCATCGTCGTGGGTGCGACGGTCCAGGACGGATTCTCCCATTGGACTGGCTATGTCGGATCCGCGCCCGGCGCGGACGGCTCGTTTCAACTGCTGCTGTTCGGCGCGGCGGCCTCGGTGGTATTTTCGCTGATCGCGCAGATCGGCGAGCAGGTGGACTATTTGCGCTTTCTCCCATCACCCCGATCCGACAGCGCGGGGCACGGACAGCGCGACGCCGGATGGTGGGCGGCGATGCTGGCGGGCGGTCCGGGATGGATCGTCATCGGCATGTTGAAGCTTCTGGGCGGCTCGTTCCTGGCCTGCATCGCCGTCGCCGATGGAGTCGTGCCCCGAATCGCGGCTCACCCCACGGTGATGTATCAGATCGCCTTCGGATATGTCATGCATTCGCCCGTGGCCGCGTTGGCGCTGACCGGTATTTTCGTGGTCATTTCGCAGGTCAAAATCAACATCACCAACGCTTACGCGGGCTCGATCGCGTGGTCGAACTTCTTCTCCCGGCTGACGCACAGCCATCCCGGCCGCGTCGTCTGGCTGATCTTCAACATCGCCATCGCGCTGTTGCTGATGGAACTGGGCATCTACCAGGCGATCGAGCACACGCTGGTCGTCTATTCGATCATCGCCGCCGCCTGGGTCGGCGCGCTGGTCGCCGATCTGGTCGTCAACAAGCCGCTGCGTTTCAGCCCCGCCTACATTGAATTCAAGCGCGCTCATCTGTACGACATCAACCCGGTCGGCACCGGCTCCATGCTGCTCGCGGTCGTCGTGGCTCTGACCGGATACTCCGGCGGTTTCGGCGTCCTGGCGCAGGCGCTGTCGCCCTTCCTGGCGTTCTTTTGCGCATTCGTCACCGCTCCTCTGATCGCCTGGGCGACGGACGGCCGTTACTACATCGCCCGCAAGCCGCGCGCGCACTGGGCTAAATTAGCAGCCATACGCTGCGTCATCTGCGAGAACGAGTTCGAGCCGGACGACATGGCGTATTGCCCGGCCTACACCGGCGCGATTTGCTCATTGTGCTGCTCACTGGACGCCCGCTGCCATGACTGCTGCAAGCAGTCGGCCCGCCTGTGCAACCAGATCTCGGCGCCGATCACGGCACTCGTGCCGGCCCCCATGCGGCAGGCTCTGACGGGTTCCCTGCCGCGATATTTCGGTACCCTGGCGCTGTTTACCCTGGTCGTCGGCGGCATGTTGCTGATGATATTCAGTCAGACTGTCAGCGGCGGTGTGGCCGAACGCGCGGCGACGACGCGCGCATTCTGGCAGGCGTTCCTCATCCTGATTCCGGTCGCCGGCGTGCTGGCATGGCTGCTGGTCCTTGCCCAGGAAAGCCGTCGCGTCGCGGAGGAAGAAACCCAACGGCAGACGGCACTGCTCATAGCCGAGATACGCGCGCACAAGCGCACGGACCGGCAGTTGCAGAAGGCCAAGGATGTCGCCGAGGCGGCCAACCTCGCCAAAAGCCGCTACGTCGTCGGCATCAGCCACGAGCTGCGCAGCCCGCTGAACGCGATCCTGGGTTATGCGCAACTGCTGGAGCGGGATACCGCGATCGCCGCCCAGCGAAGGGACCATATCCGCATCATTCGGCGTAGTGGTGAGCATCTCGCCGGGCTGATCGAAGGCTTGCTGGATATCTCGAAAATTGAGGCCGGCCGTATCGAAATCTACCGCGACGAGGTCCGGCTGCCGGAATTTCTGCAACAACTGGTAAACATGTTCCGCCTGCAGGCCGAAGCGAAAGGCATCGCTTTCAGCTTCGTCATTCCCGAGCGGATGCCGGAAGTCGTCTACACCGATGAGCGCCGGTTGCGGCAGATTCTGATCAACCTGCTGTCGAACGCGATCAAGTTCACGCATGCCGGCTCGGTTCGGCTGCGTCTGCTCTGGCGCGGGGAAATAGCCGAGTTCGAGATCGCCGATACTGGCATCGGCATAGCGGACGCGGATCTGACCCGCATTTTCGAGCCGTTTGAGCGGGTCGAAGGCGCTCGGGCGCCGGTTACCCCGGGCATTGGGCTCGGGCTGACGATCACCCGGCTGTTGACCCAGATTATGGGCGGGGAACTTACGGTCAGCAGCCAGCCAGGCCATGGCAGTAGCTTCAGGGTCCGCCTGATGCTGCCGGAAGCAGCCCAGTCGTTGAAACCGGCACCGTTGGAGAGCCGCGTGCTCGGCTACAGAGGGGAGCGTTTGACGGTCCTCGTGGCCGATGATGATCCGGTGCACCGCGGCCTGCTGGAAGACCTGCTATCGCCTCTGGGCTTCATCGTTTTCACGGCCGCCGACGGGGCGGAGTGCGTGGTACTGGCGGAACAGTGCCGGCCCAACCTGTTGCTGATAGACATTTCCATGCCAGCGCCGAATGGCTGGGAGGTCGCGCGGCAGCTTCGCGAGAGTGGGTTCGACCAGCTTGTGATCGTCGTGATCTCGGCCGATCCCAACGCGTTGCGCAGACCACCGCGACCGGAACGATATCATGACGACGTCCTGACCAAGCCGGTCAGTATTCCCGATCTGCTCAACAAGATCAGCTTTCTGTTGCAGCTGGAATGGCTTGCCGAAGGTCCGGACCCGCGCCCGGAACCGGTCGTGCCGATCAACAACACGCTTGAACCCCCGATGACCAAGGAGCTGCGACAGCTTGGATCCATCGGATACGTTCGTGGCATCCACGCACGGCTTGATTCGCTGGAGCACGACGCACCCCGCGACGCCGCCTTTATCGCGCAGCTTCGCGGCCTGGTGTCGGACTTCCAGATCGATGCGTTCATGGATGCGCTCGGCCCAGAACCGGATGAAGGATGATGCGGCCGCGCGACATCGTGCTCGTGGTCGATGACAGCCCGGCGACGCTCGGAGTGTTGAATGAAGCCCTGGAGGAGGCGGGGTACACGGTACTCGTCGCGCAGTCCGGCACCACGGCGCTGACGCTGGTGGAACGTGTCACCCCGGACATTGTCCTCATGGACGCGCTGATGCCCGGCCTGGATGGGTTCGAAACCTGCCGACGGATGAAACAGAACCCAGCTCTGGTATCCGTGCCAATTATCTTCATGACCGGCCTGACGGAGACCGAGCACGTCATTCGCGGTCTGGATGCCGGCGGCGTGGACTATGTTTCGAAGCCGGTAACGCCTGACGAGGTGATCGCGCGGATCGGCGTGCACCTGTCAAACGCGCGCCTGACGCGGAGCGCTCAGATCGCGCTGGACGCCGCCGGGCGCTTCCTGCTGGCCGCCGATCGGGAGGGGCGGGTGTTGTGGTCCACGCCTCAGGCGACGCGCCTGATAGAGCAGACGAGCGGTGCATTCGACGCTGTTTTGCCGCCCGCCGTCACCCAATGGCTGCGCGGCTGTGCCGATAATCCGCGGACCGCGCGACAGGCGAGCCTGACAACCGATTTCCACGCCGATGGAAAACACCGCCTTCAGGTCACCTATATCGGTCAGGTCGGGCCAGATGAGCAGTTGCTGCGCCTGGTCGCGGAACAGAACGGCAGCGACGAAATCCTGCTGCGGGAACGCCTCATGCTGACCTCGCGGGAGGCGGAGGTTCTGCTGTGGCTCAGCCGCGGCAAGTCGAACCGGGACATCGCGGAGATTCTTGGTCTCAGCCCGCGGACGATCAACAAGCACCTGGAGCAAATGTTCGTGAAGCTTGGGGTGGAAAATCGGGCGTCGGCGACCGCCCTGGCGGTGCGAACCTTACAAGGCTGAGGTGAAAAGAGGACAGGTCGCGATTCGTGGTATCCATGCGCCGAGTCACGCGGCGGCGCTTACTCAGGCGGCGACCGCGGTTTCCGTTTTCTGGTTCACCCGGTTCCACGGCGGCAACTCGTGCAGACGCTGAACGGGATGATCCGCGATGCGACCGAGTCCGTCAGCCAGCCAGGCGCGGGGATCGACGTCGTTGAGTTTGGCGGTGACGATCAACGAATACATTGCTGCCGTCCTCTTGCCATCGCGATCGGATCCCGCGAACAGCCACGCTTTGCGCTTATGGATAGATGTTCATAACAAAAAGAACGCGTTGTTCGCCGGTTCGGACAATGGCGGACGACACTGGGCGATCATCAGCACGCTGATCCAGACAGCGAAACTCAACGGCGTCGAGCTGCTTGCGTGACTCACCGACGTGCTGGAACGGATCGTCTCGGGACGAACGAAACGTCATAAACTCGATACGCTACCGCTATGGAACTGGGATGGGCCACGGCTCGGCCAGACCACCGACACCGCGTAGGCAGTATCCCCGGTCGTGACCGCGGAAGCCATGTGGGAGACCGCTAACGCTGACTCTAGGAAAAACTGGTTGCGGGGACGCGCAACCATCTTGATTTGCTGCTCACGGGTTGAACGGTCAGGTTTCTCACCCGCGAAAACATCCCATACTGTTTGCGCCGGGCGGCGGTGCCTCTCGACCTAACAGGCAAATTCGGACGAATTTTTCCGACCGAGGGCCTACCGGCGGACCCGATCCTGAGCGGTCATTCGCGGCGGTGGCCTAAACGGCAAGGATTGGCCGATACCGGACTGACGGCTCCGGGCGAGTTGTACGCCACGGCGGACATTCACGCCGGCAGGGTCAGATGGCGGACCCCAACCCTGAACGGACCTCCGGAGCCCCGAGCCGGACCATCCGGAATATCAACCTCTGCGCATCAGATACATGCAACGGGAAAGCCCTGTGTTTTCAAGGTTCCGGTTTTGGTGCGCGTCTCTTGACTCCCGCACCGGAGTCAGACTGCTGCCTGTAGCGGCTTTACCGTGGTCACCGGGTCTTCGAACATCCGCTCCCACCTCATCGGGAGCACCGGTGATGCCGAAACACAAGCTCGAGGGAAACCCAACGTGCCAAACGACAGAAAAATCCCGGACCACGTTCCCCTCACATCTTTGTTCACGGCTTTCCTCCGCGTCTCCCTCCTCGGCTTCGGCGGAGGGCTCGTCTGGGCGCACAGGATCGTCGTCGAGCAGCGCCAATGGACAACCGAGGACGAATTTACCGACATCCTCAGTCTCTGCCAGTTCATGCCTGGCCCCAACGTTGTCGGCATCGGGGTTTGTGTGGGCGCTAAACTACGAGGCGCGATCGGGACAATCGCCGCCATCTCCGGTTTCGTGCTCTTGCCCTGCCTGATCGGCTTCTGCCTCGGACTGCTGTACCTCGAGTACGCGCACCTCGCTGTCTTTCGGAACATCCTCGGTGGAGTTTCCGCGGTCGCCGCCGGAATGCTGATTGCGACGGGGATCAGGATGCTGCTGCCGTTTCGCAGTCGCCCGGTGGCTTTGATCGTCGCCGCGCTCGCCTTCGGCGGCATGGCGTTCACGAGATTGCCGCTCCTCGCCGTCCTGTTTGGAGTGGCGCTTCTAAGCCTCGCCGCCACACGTGTCGAAGCCGCGAGAGCGCGATGAACAACTCGGCCGCCTCCGTCGCGTTGACCGCGCATCTGGCGTTGCTGTCGTCGATCAGCTTCGGTGGCTTTCCCACCGTCTTGCCGGATGTCCGCGATTTTGTCGTCATCACGCATGGCTGGATGACAGATCGCGAATTCAGCAACTTCTTCGCGCTCGCGCAGACGGTTCCGGGACCGAACATGATCCTGATGATGACTTTCGTCGGTTGGAAGGTGTGGGGAATCGTAGGCGCCATTGTGAGCGCCGTCGCGACCTTCGGCCCAGCGTGCATTTTGTATTTCATCGCGTACCGTTTGTGGGACCGGTTCCGTGCCGCGCCGTGGCAACGCATCGTCCGCGCCGCGCTGGTTCCGGTTACCGTGGGTCTGATCATCGCCAGTGGAGCCGTGATGGCACGCACCGCCGACACCGGATGGCAAGCTGCCGCCGTTACGGCCGCCGCGACGGTGCTCATGCTGCAGAGAAAGCTCGATCCGGTTGTGTTGCTCGTGTCGGGCGGCGTTCTGGGCGGTCTCGGTTTACTCTGAATTCGAGGACCAATCGGGAATGTGCTCGTCAATAAAGCCGATTTCCGGTGGTGGGTAATGTCCTAATTTGACGTTCGTGTTAGTTAGTTATGCGTCAGACAACATCCAACACGATCCGCAGTCGATCGGAGACCTCAAAAGCTGGGTCCTGCATGGTTTGAGGGGAGAACGCTTCAGCAAACGCGGCGGCAGATTTCCATCGGGCGACGTTGAGATAGGTGACGCAGTGGGAGTGTCCGAATTTCTGTGTGTGAGGCTTGTTCAGTCTGACCCACCATTGGGTGAACGACTGTAAGCGACGGATGATCGTGACGGCAAGGCGACGACATGCGCGGTTGTTCCTTGGTTCGA